>Ga0190265_10001880_pt1 | contig 13863 bp, 10 predicted proteins | sample Popmic124T_FD_133135 | JGI IMG/M metagenome (GOLD analysis project Ga0190265, IMG submission 133135) | Populus adjacent soil microbial communities from riparian zone of Indian Creek, Utah, USA - 124 T | ecosystem: Environmental > Terrestrial > Soil > Riparian zone | place: USA: Utah | collected...
CCAGCAGCTCAAGCAGCTCCTCGAAGAGAAATACATGCAGCGCGCTTCGGTGGACGTCGAAATCCGCGAGTTCCGCTCGCGGCCGATCTCGGTGATCGGCGCGGTCAAGCAGCCGGGCAACCTTGCCTTCTCCGGCCGCTGGACCCTGCTCGAGGCGCTGACCGCCGCCGGCGGCCTGGTCGAGAACCACGGCAGCATCCTCTACGTGATGCGGCGCTCGGACAACGGCCTGGCGGACCAGATCGCCATCGACGTCCACGACCTTCTCGTGCGCGCCGATCCGCGGTCGAACATCCCCATTTTCGCCAACGACCTGATCAACGTGCCTGCCGTCGTCGAGGTGACCGTCTACTGCCTGGGCGAGGTGGCCAAACCCGGCGCGCTCGCCTTCAAGAGCAGCGAGAGGATCACCCTGCTCGCCGCCATCGCCCACGCGGGCGGCCTGACCGACCGTGCCGCGAGCAGGATCCTGATCAAGAGCGCGGACTCCGCCGGCAGCGCTGCGCGGGAGGTCACGGTGGACTACAAGAAGATCCTCGCCGGCAAAGAGCCCGACGTGGAATTGCGCCAGGGCGACGTGGTCGTCGTCAAGGAGTCTTTCTTTTGAAAGCTTTCACCCCTCAGCCCTTCGAGGAAGAGCCGGAGCTCCCGTCCGCGGAGTCCGAGCTCAACATCGCCGAGTACCTCGGCATGGTGCGGCGCCACTGGAAGCTGGTCGCCGCCACCTGCCTGACCGGCCTCGCCGCCGCCACGGTCCACTTCGCCATCACTCCCAAGGAGTACATGGCGTCGGCGACCATCCAGATCGAGCGCCGCAGCCTGTCGCCGCTCAACACCACGGCGAGCCCCTGGCTCGAGAACTACTGGACCATGGAGTTCTACCCCACCCAGTACGAGCTGCTGCAGAGCCGCGGCCTGGCCGAGCGGGTGGTCCGCAGCCTCGATCTGATGGAGGACCCCCAGTTCAATCCAGGGGTCGGCGCCGGGGCCGACAGCGCCCAGGGCCCTTCTGCCGAGGACGACGAGGCGGTCTTGGGCGGCCTCGCGGACGGCATCCGCGGCGGCCTCTCCGTCGAGCCGGTGAGGAGCACCCAGCTCGTGCGGCTCTCCTACCGCTCCGCCTCCCCTGAGTTCGCCGCCAAGGCGGCCAACGCCTTCGCCGAGTCGTTCATCGACATGGGCGTCGAAGACCGCTTCGCCACCGCCGGCAAGGCCTCGTCCTTCCTCTCCTCTCAGATCGAGACGTTGAAGGAGGAGATCCAGGACCGCGAGATGCAGCTCCAGGCGTTCAGCAGGAGGAGCGACATCGTGACCCTCGATCCGAGCCAGAACGTCACGCTCCGGCGTCTCGAGTCGCTCAACATCAGCTACATGGATGCCAAGAAGCTGCGCATCGAGAAGGAAGCGGCCTACCACGAGCTGCTGAACACCCCCAAGGAGACGGTGGCCGAGAGCATGTCGAACGGGCTCGTCGCCGAGCTCAGGAGCGACCAGGCCAAGCTCGAGCGGGACTACGAGAGCAAGCTCAAGACCTACAAGCCCGAGTTCCCGGAGATGATCTCGCTCAAGACGGAGATCGACAAGATCCGGCAGAACCTGGAGAACGTCGTCAAGGAGCTCGTCGACAAGGCGCGCGGCGGCGCCTCCGCCGCCTACCAGACGGCGCTGCGCCAGGAGCAGGTGCTGGGCGGCGAGCTCAACCTGCTCAAGGACGAGGCGATCGACCAGAACTCGACGGCCGTCGAGTACACCAACCTCAAGGTGGAGGTCGAGACCCGCCGCACCCTGATGGACGAGCTGCTGCGCAAGCAGTCCGAGACCGAGGTGGCGGTGCGCCTGCAGGACACCCGCGAGTCCAACGTCCGCATCATCGACCAGGCGCTCGTCCCCGGCGGGCCGTTCCGGCCGTCACTAAGGAAGGACCTGACCTACGGCCTGCTGCTCGGCCTGCTGTTCGGCATCGGCTGCGCCCTGCTGATCGAGTTCCTGGACCGGACGATCAAGACCCCCGAAGAGATCGAGCGGCGCTTCGGAGTGCCGACGCTCGCCGCCATCTACGACATCCAGGACGCCGGCCGTGCCTACGGCTACTCCGCCTACGGTTACGGCGGCGCGGGCGCTGGCGACTCGGGAGCGCGGGTGCGCCCGGCCCGGGCCGCCAAGGGGGCCAAGGCCGCCTGGCTCGAAAAGAAGAAGGGGAAGGCGGCCGCGCCGGCCAACCAGATCGAGCTGGTGCCCCACGAGCAACCGCGGACGCTGATCTCGGAGTCGTACCGGTCGCTGCGCACGGCGCTCCTCCTCTCCTCGGCCCGCGAGCTGAAGCTGGTGGCGGTCACCTCGGCCATGGCCGGCGAGGGCAAGACGGCGACGGCCTCGAACCTCGCGGTCGTCCTCGCCCAGCTCGGCCGCCAGGTGCTGATCGTCGACTGCGACCTGAGGAAGCCGCGGCTCCACCAGGTCTTCCACGTCTCCAACCGCTTCGGCCTGGTCAACCACCTGACGGCGACCGCCGACTCCGAGGGGGTCATCCTGCCCACCGAGGTGCCCAACCTCTGGGTCACCCCGTCGGGGCCGATCCCGCCCAATCCCTCGGAGCTGCTCTCTTCAGACCGCATGCGCGAATGGCTCAAAGCCGCGCGCACGCGCTTCGACTACGTCGTGCTCGACACGCCGCCCGCCCTGGCCGTCACCGACGCCACCATCGTCGGCCTCTTGGCGGATGGGGTGGTGCTCACCCTGAGGAGCGGCAAGGTGACCCGCGAAGAGGTACGCCTGTGTTGCGACCGGCTGCGCAAGGCGGGCATCAAGATCCTGGGTGCCGTGCTCAACCGCTACCGCTCTCAGCAGACGGGCCTCGGCCGCGGCTACCAATATTACGAGGCGTACGGAGTCGAGCAGGGCGAGACCAAAGCAGGGTCCGCCGCCTGATGATCGACCTGCACTGTCACATCCTGCCGGGCGTCGACGACGGTGCCCGGACCCTGGACGAGGCCGCGGCCATGTGCCGCCTGGCCGCGGCCGACGGCTGCGAGGCGATGATCGCCACCCCGCACCAGCGGCGCGGCGAGTGGTGGAACGCCGACCGCGAGCGGCTCGCCGGGCTGGCGGGCGATCTCCAGGCCGCCGTCGGCTCAGGGCTGCGGGTGCACCTGGGCGGCGAGGTCCACGTGGATCCCAACCTCCTTGCCGAGGTGGAGAAGCTGCCCGCGGCCGGCGGCATCCTGCCGCTCGCCGGCTCGCACTACCTGCTGATCGAGTTCGGAGCCGGCACGCCGGACTCCGGAGCCGACCTGGTGCACGAGCTGGTGGTGGCCGGCTGGCGCCCGGTCGTCGCCCACCCCGAGTTCATTCCCTGGCTGGCCGCCGACCTCGCCGTGGTGGCCCGCCTGGTCGCCCTCGGCGCCGCCACCCAGGTGACGGCGATGAGCCTCACCGGCGATTTCGGCCGCCGGCCTCAGGCGGACGCCCTGGGCTTGATCGAGGCGGGGCTCGTCCACTTCGTGGCCAGCGACTCCCACGACCTCCGCCGCCGGCCGCCCGGCCTGCGCCGCGCCCACCAGGCGGTCGCCGGCCGTTTCGGGCGGGACACCGCGGAGCGGCTCTTCGTCGACAACCCTCGGGCGGTGGTCGAGGACCGCCCGCTCTCCGCGCCACCGGAAGCCGTACCATGAAGCCTATGCGGAAAACCCTGGTCCTGCTCGCCCTCCTCCTCGTCCCAGAGTCGCCGGCCGGCGCGGCCATCGACCCGTTCTACCAGGGCCTGCTGCGGGACGGCACCTACGCCTACGACCGCAAGGACTTCGCCACGGCCGCACGCGACCTTCGGCTCGCCTGCTTTGGCATGCTCGACGAGCCGAAGCTGCTGGCCGACTGCCTCGCCCGCCTGGCGCTCGCCCAGGACCGGGCGGAAGACCTCGAGGGCTTCCGCGAGAGCTTCCGACGGCTGGTCGAGATCGAGGAGCGCTTCGCCGCCTACAGCCAGGGGGACCTGACGCCCGAGCTCAAGGCGGCCCTCGGGCCGCGCCTCGCCGCCCGCATCCCCGCCGCCACCCTCCAGGGCGTGCCGGCCTTCCGCGGGCTCGCCACGCCCAAGGTCGAGACCCCGGCCCAGGCGGGCAGGCCGCGGCGCGGCAAGGAGGAGCCCTCGCCCGCCGTGCCGGCTTCCGTTCCGGTCCAAGCGCCGGCACAGACGGCACTACCCCCCGCCGCCACAGTGCTGGGAAGCGCGTTGGACCCTGCCCCGGCTACGTCGCAGGCCCCCACTCCGGAGGAGCGCGGAAAGATGGAGCAGGCGCGCAAGCTGCTCACCGAGCAAGTCTCGGTCCGCGAGCTGCGCCCCGCCTTCCAGATGGCCCGCGAGGTGGCCGACGCGAAGCCAGCCCTGCGCGAGGCGCAGCACTTGGCCGCCGAGGCGGCCTACCGGCTTTCGCGCTGGGACGATGCCGCCACCTACTTCCGGCGCGGCGGCGACCCCGGGGAGGACCAGCCGGAGCTTCTCTTCTACCTCGCCGTTTCACTCTTCGAATCGGGCGACGCCGGCGGGGCCGTCGCCGCGCTCAAGCGCTCGCTCCCCAACCTGCGCCAGACGGACTACGTCAAGGACTACCAGAAGAAGATCCTCGGTCAATAGGCAGCGGCCACGATTGCCGATAGAATGAGAGGGAAAATGTCCATACGCACCAGGGAGGGTTCGAAGATGAGAGCACACGGCCTGCTCGCCGTAGGCTTCCTTGCCGCCGGCTGGTTGCTCGGCGGCGCTGCCGCCGGTTCCGCCCAGACGGTCTCCGTCGAGAAGGTGGCCTGCCTGCCCACCGAGGAGAACGGGGTGGTGCGCGGCACGGTCTCGGACCTCAAGGTGGGCCAGTCGCCGCGGCTCTATTTCCGCTGGCGGGAGCACGAGGCCTTCTACTGGGTGGCGATGGAGGCCGACGCCGGCACCCGTTATTGGGCGGTGCCGCCCAAGCCCGAGAACCGCAACGATCACGTCGAGTACTACGGCGCCGTGGCCGACCCTACCGGCAAGGTGGTCGCCCGCTCCGAGGCGCAGGTCGTCAAGGTGACCGACGACTGCAAGGTGCAGCTCAACCCCAAGGAGCGTGGGGTGGCCGAGAACCTGACCGTCGGGGAGACCAGCCCCGACCAGCAGGGCCAGAAGGTGCTCGCCTTCCTCTGCGACGGCGTGGTGACGCGGATCAACCACGCCGGCATCCGCCGCGGCGACGAGGTCTGCCGCGCCTGTGTCGTCGCCTGGTGGCAGAAGAAGTCGCTGCTGATCCCGGCCGCCGGCATCATCGGCGTCATCGTGACCGACGACGACCCCGAGCCCTCGCCGTCGCGGCCCTGAGCCCCCGCCCACCTTCCCCCCTGCCCCCTCTCCCGGCGGGAGAGGGGGCGATGCGCGGGGCCGGCTCGCTTCTCCCCGCGAGATGCACCCTAGTCTTCGAGTAACTTCCTCCGAGGTAGCCATGACACGCATAGTCCCCTTTCCCATTCCCGAACCCGAACGTGAGCCCGGCGCCGAAGGCGCCGGGAGCCACCTGATCGAACCCCATGGCGGCGAGCTCGTCGACCTGCTGGCCGGCGCCGAGCGCTCGGCCGAGCTCAAGGCGGCCTCGCGCGACTGGCCCTCCTGGGACCTCTCCCCGCGCCAGTTCTGCGACCTGGAGCTGCTGATGAACGGCGGCTTCTCGCCGCTGCGCGGCTTCATGGGCAAAGCCGACCACGACTCCGTCTGCGCGCGTCTGCGCCTCGCCGACGGCACCCTGTGGCCGATCCCCATCACCCTCGACGTGCCGCGCGAGGTGGCCGACCGCCTGAAGCCGGGTGGCATGCTCGCCCTGCGCGACCCCGAGGGGGTGATGCTCGCCGCCCTCCACGTCTCCGAGGTCTGGGAGCCGGACCGTGCGGCGAGCGCCCTGGATGTCTACGGCACCGCCGACCCCGACCATCCCGGGGTGGGCCACCTGCTTCACCGCACCCACCCCTTCGCCGTGGCGGGCCGCATCGAAGGGGTGCAGCTCCCGGTGCACTACGACTTCCGCGAGCTGCGCCAGAGCCCGGCCGAGCTGCGCGCCGAGTTCGCCCGCGAGGGCTGGCGCCGCGTCGTCGCCTTCCAGACCCGGAACCCCATGCACCGGGCGCACTGCGAGCTGACGCTGCGCGCCGCCAAGGGGGTACGCGCCAACCTCCTGATCCACCCCACGGTGGGGATGACCAAGCCGGGCGACCTCGACCACTACACCCGGGTGCGCTGCTACCAGGCGGTGCTCCCCCGCTTCCCCAAGCACACCGCCAAGCTCAGCCTGCTGCCACTCGCCATGCGCATGGGCGGGCCGCGCGAAGCCCTTCTCCACGCGTTGATCCGCAAGAACTACGGCTGCACCCACTTCATCGTCGGCCGCGACCACGCCGGGCCGGGCAACGACAAGGCGGGCCGCCCCTACTACGGCCCCTACGACGCCCAGGAGATGCTGCGCGAGCACCAGGCGGAGCTCGGGGTGGAGATGGTGCCCTTCCAGATGGTCTCCTACGTGGAGGACCTGGACACCTACCTGCCCCAGGACGAGATCCCGGCGGGGGCCCGTACGCTCGACATCTCGGGCACCGAGCTGCGGCGCCGCCTGCAGCAGGGCAGCGAGCTGCCCGCCTGGTTCACCTTCCCCGAGGTGGCGGCCGAGCTGCGCCGCACCCATCCGCCGCGCCACAAGCAGGGCTTCACGGTCTTCCTGACCGGCCTCTCCGGAGCCGGCAAGTCGACCATCGCCTCCGTGCTGCTGGTCAAGTTCATGGAGGTGGGCGGCCGGCCGGTCACCCTGCTCGACGGCGACATCGTGAGGAAGAACCTCTCCTCCGAGCTCACCTTCTCGAAAGAGCACAGGGACATCAACATCCGCCGCATCGGCTACGTCGCGGCCGAGATCACCAAGAACGGCGGCATCGCCCTCTGCGCGCCGATCGCCCCCTACGACAGCGTCCGCAAGGAGGTGAGGTCGACCGTCGAGCCCGGCGGCGGCTTCGTGCTCGTCCATGTCGCGACGGCGATCGAGGTCTGCGAGCAGCGGGACCGGAAGGGCCTCTACGCCAAGGCGCGGGCCGGCATCCTCAAGGAGTTCACCGGCATCTCGGACCCCTACGAGGCGCCGACCGACGCCGACCTGGTGATCGACGCCGCGACGCTCTCGCCCGAGGAGGCGGCGCAGGAGATCCTGCTCTACCTCGAGCGCGAGGGCTACGTCGGCGGCGGCATGGCCGAGGGCTGACTTTTGCCCTACGCTCCCGAGCTGGCCCGCATCGGCCTGGCGCTGCGGCGGGCCGGCGAGGCGCTGCAACGCTTCACCCTCGGCGAGGTCGCGACGCGGTTCAAGTCCGGCGACGACCCGGTGACCGAGGCGGACACCCTGCTCGACGCCCTGCTGCGGGAGACCCTGCCGCAGCAGGGCGAAGGCTGGCTCTCCGAGGAGACCGAGGACGACCTCAGCCGCCTCGACCGCCGCCGCGTCTGGGTGGTCGACCCCCTGGACGGCACCCGCGAGTTCGTGACCGGCATCCCTGAATGGTCGATCTCGGTGGGCCTGGTCGTCGACGGCGAGCCGGTCGCTGGAGGCATCCTCAACCCGACGACCGGCGAGACGATCCTCGGAGCCCGGGGCATGGGCGTCACGCTCAACGGCCGCCCGGCCGGGGTGACGGAGCGCAGCGGCTTGGCCGGGGCCGTCATCCTCGCCAGCCGCAGCGAGGTGAAGCGGGGCGAATGGCAGGGCTACACCCCCGGCCTCTTCGAAATCCGCCCCACCGGCTCCGTCGCCTACAAGCTCGCCCGGGTAGCCGCGGGCCTCGCGGACGCCACCTGGACGCTCACTCCCAAGCACGAGTGGGACGTCGCGGCCGGCGTCGCCCTCGTCCTGGCCGGCGGCGGCGAGGTGCTGGTGGGCAGCGGCGAGGAGTCGCGCTTCAACCGCGAGAAGCCGCTCCTCGACCGCCTGGTGGCGGCCCCTCGCGAGCTGATGCCCGAGATCCTGGAGGAGATCCAAACCGTTTTCCCTCCTGGGGCAAGGTCCTCTTCGTAGGGGAAAACGACCGCAGAGCACGTACCGGGAGCTTTCCCGTCGGGGAAGCGACCGCAGAGCGTGTACCGCAGCCTCGTCCGCTGGGGAAAACGACCGCGGAGCGTGTACCGGAAGCTTCCCCGTTGGGGAAAACGGTCGCGGAGCACGTACCGGGAGCTTCCCCGTTGGGGAAAACGATTGCGGAGCGCGTACCGGGGGCTTCCCGGTTGGGGAGAGGGAAGGTGACCGTCCCCGCTGCGGCTTCGACCTTGCGCCGGGCAAGCTGCGGGAAAAGTCTATTGTCTCCGGCGTCGCGCTGTACTCATGTCTCCGGGGTGCATTGCGGTTCGCAGTAGCAACCGAAGCCGGGTTTCCAATAGCAATCGCGATAACCTCCAGTACACGTAGAATTACAGCACATGTCGGCGCAATACGGATATGGTGCTGCGGCCAGCGGGGCCAACTCGGTCAAAGCTCCTGTGAGCAGTAGTGAACTTAGAGCAAGTTTGACGATTTTTTGATACATGGACATCTCCTTCTGGCGCTTGCGAAACAGGCCGGGGGGGGCTTGGCCGGCCCAGCGGACAGTGGCGCTTGAGTTTGCTCCGTGCCTCACGAGCAGATGCAAAAGTCTGTGTCGCAAAACCGAATGCAGCTGCACGCCTCATCACAACAGTAGTAGCAAGCTGCTTGCGCAATTCTTGGCGGCAGCGCCAAGATGCTTCCAGCCAACAGGAATGAACACAAGGCCAGTTTAATGAGCTTTCTTGACATGAGCAGAGTCTCCTTTCTGGTTTTAGTATATTACGATAGATCGTCATGCGTCAACCGCCCATCACTCAACCCGAGCCCTCCCAGCCGCCGGAGAGCCAGGGCGGTCTGGGCGGTGGGAGCGCGGAGAGCTTGAACCGCATGTTTAGCCTCCCGTTGCTCTCTGGGACCTGCCTGGACACCCTGGGACAACCCCGGCCTTCCCTGTTAGGGAAAACGATCGCGGAGCGTGTACCGGGGCCTTCCCCGCCCGGGAGAGGGGGCGCACCTTGCTCCCGGGCCCTTCTTCTGCAAGAATGCTTCGCGCGTCCTGTAAAAAAGACTGTCTGATCCCCGGAGTTGAGCTGTAAGCCCGCCGTGCCCAGCCTGAAGCGCGAAGTCGATCCCGTTCCCAGGAACCCTCCAAAGCGCGACCTGGTGCTCGTCTCCGCCGGCCTGGAGCTGGATGGCGGCGGACGTGCGCTCGCCGGGCGGCTTCTGGCCGGGGCCTGCGCCGCCTTCGCCCGCGAGCGGGGGATCGGGATGCGCGTGCTGACGCTGGGTAAGAGCGGCGCCGGCAGCCACGCGGCGCTGGCGCTCGACGTCTGGCGCCGGCAGTGGACCGGGCGGCGGGCGGCCTGGGTGTTCGACCTCCTGGGGCCGGCGCGGACGCAGGCCTACCTTCCCGCTCTGCTGCGCGGCCCCTACCTGGTGCCGCTCTACGGCATCGAGGTCTGGCGGCCGCTCTCGCGGGACCGTTTCCGCGCCCTGGCCAAGGCCACGGCGCGGCTCGCCATCTCCCGCCACACCCTGGAGCGCGCCCGCCCGTTCTGCCCGGACCTCGACGGCACCGCCGTCGTCCCCCTGGCTCTCGAGGAGAGGGAGCCGGAGGGCACGGTGGACCAGGCCCTGCTCGACCGCGCCGGCGAGGGTTTCCTGTTGATCGTGGGCCGCATGGCCGCCAGCGAGCGCTACAAGGGGCACGACCAGGTCCTGGGCGCGCTGCCGGACCTCCCCACCGCCCGGCTGGTGGTGGCGGGGAGCGGCGACGACCAGGCCCGCCTGGAGGCCCGGGCGGCGGAGCTGGGAGTAGCTGAGAGGGTGCTCTTCACCGGCTTCGCGAGCGAGGCGACGCTCGCCGAGCTCTACCGGCGCTCCGCGGCCTTCGCCATGCCCAGCCGCGGCGAGGGTTTCGGCCTGGTCTACCTGGAGGCGATGCGGGCCGGCAAGCCGGTCGTCGCCGCCCGGGGGAGCGCGGCCGACGAGATCGTCGAGCACGGCGGCACCGGCCTGCTGATCGACCCGGACGACCCGCGCGAGCTGGCCGGCGCCCTCGGCGGGCTGCTGGCCGACCCGGAGCGGGCGCGGCGGATGGGCGAGGCCGGGCGCGAGAGGTGGCGCCGGGAGTTCGAGCTGGAGCGCTTCCACGCCCGGGTGTGGCCCCTGTTGGAGCAGCTATGTGCGGCTTGAACGGCATCCTGCGCCTGTCGGCGGACGCCCCGCCGGTCGACCGCGGCGAGCTGCTCCGCACCCGGGACGCCATGGCGCACCGCGGCCCCGATGGCGCCGGGGACTGGATCTCGCCCGACGGCCTGGTCGGCCTCGGCCACCGGCGGCTGGCGATCCTCGACCCCTCGGACGCCGGGGCGCAGCCGATGGCTTCGGCGGACGGCCGGTTCCACATCGTCCTGAACGGCGAGATCTACAACTTCCGGGAGCTGCGCCGGGAGCTCCTCGCCGAGGGCTACCCGTTCCGCTCTGAAAGCGACACCGAGGTGCTGCTCGCCCTCTATGCCAGGGACGGCGCGATGATGCTGCCGCGCCTGCGCGGCATGTACGCCCTGGCGATCTGGGACGGCGCCGCGAGGAGCTTGCTCCTCGCCCGCGACCCGCTCGGCATCAAGCCGCTCTACTACGCGGAGGCGGGCGGCGTGCTGCGCTTCGCCTCGCAGGTCAAGGCGCTCGAGGCGAGCGGCGCCGTCTCCCGCGAGGTCGACCTGGGCGGGCTCGCCGGCTTCCTGCTCTGGGGCTCGGTGCCCGAGCCGCTCACCATCCGGAGCGCGGTCAAGGCGCTGCCGGCCGGAAGCTTCCTGCTGATCGAAGATGGACGTCTCGGCGAGCCGCGGGGATTCGAGGCCGAGGCCCCCGAGGCGATGGACCCCGCCGCGGCGGTCGAGGACTCGGTACGCGCTCACCTGGTCTCGGACGTGCCGGTCGCCGTCTTCCTCTCGGCGGGGCTCGACTCCGGGCTGATCGCGGCGCTCGCCCGGAGGAACCTCCCCGAGCCGCCGGTGACCTTCACCCTGCGCTTCGACGTGCTGGAGGGGACGCCGCTCGACGAGGGGCCGCTCGCCGCCGAGGTGGCGCGGGCGCTCGGCACGCGGCACGTCGAACGCCGGGTCTCACGGGCGGACTTCGCGGACCTCTGGCCGGCGGCGCTCGCGGCCATGGACCAACCGTCGATCGACGGCTTCAACACCTTCGTGGTCAGCCGGGCGGCGCGCGAGGCGGGCCTCAAGGTGGTGCTCTCGGGGCTCGGCGGCGACGAGCTGTTCGGCAGCTACCCCTCGTTTGCCGACGTGCCCCGCTTCAAGCAACTCGCCCGCTGGGCGGCCCTGGTGCCGGCCTGGGCCCCGGCGGCGCGGGCGCTCGCCGCGGAGAGGCCGAAGCTCGCCGGCCTGGCGCGCCACGGCCGCACCCTGCCGGGCGCCTACTTCCTGCGCCGCGGCCTCTTTCTGCCCGAGGAGCTGCCCGGCCTCCTTGGCCGCGAGCGGGCGGCCGAAGGGTTGCGGCGCTACGACCCGGTGACGGACGCGACCGGGGTGTTGAACGGCCACGGCGCGGACCCGTGGGTCGCCGTGCACGAGATGGAGACCGCCCTCTACCTGAGGAACCAGCTCCTGCGCGACGCGGACTGGGCCTCGATGGCCCACGGCGTCGAGCTGCGGGTGCCGCTGGTCGACGCCCGGCTGCGGCAGCGGCTGGCCGCGCACCGCTTCGAGCCGGCGCGCGGGATGGGCAAGGCCGAGCTGGTGCGCCGCGCCGCCCCCGAGCTTCCCGTAGAGCTCTACTCGCGGCCGAAGACGGGGTTCTACATCCCGGTGATGGAGTGGCTGCGGCCGGAAGCCCAGGGCCGCCGGGGAGAGCAGTCGCGGCGGCTCGCGGCGCGGGTGCTCGAAGAGCTCGGAGTGGCGGTGCGATGAGCGGGGCGCCGCAGATCGTGGCCGAGGCTCCGGCGGACGGCCGCACCGTCTTCAGGCGGCGGCTCGCGGACTGGACGAAGATCCTCTCCGTCTACTTCACCGCCCAGACGCTGACCCAGCTCCTGGGCATCGCCGCCGGCCTGCTGTTCGTCAACTTCCTGCCGACGCGGGAGTTCGCCCTCTACACGCTGGCCTCCTCCGTGATCACCTTCTTCCTCTTCGTTTCAGACCTCGGGAGCACGTCGTCCCTGGTCTACTTCTTCCACAACGTGGAGGGCGCCGTGGCCGAGGTCCGGCGCTACGTGGCCGCCGTGCTCTCGCTACGGCGGGTGGCCTTCCTCCTGGGGGTCGTGGCGGTGCTGCTGGTCTTTCCCCGGATGTCGGCCGCGGCGGGTTTCGGCCTCGGCGAGTCACTGCCGGCGGCGGCGGGCATCCTGATCTGCGTCTGGTTCCAGGTCAGCGCCTCGATCCGCGTCCTCTCGCTGCGTCTGGCGGACCACTACGGCCAATCCTACCGGGCCGAGCTGGTGGGTGGCGGCGTCCGGCTGGTGCTGGCCGCCGCCCTGATCGCCGCCGGCCTGCTGCAGGCCTGGCTCGCCGTGCTGGTGGCCGCGGCCGGCGCGGCGGCGGTGTCGATCGCTTCGCGGTCGAAGCTCTACGAGGGAGCGGCCCGGCGGGAGGGCGCCGACCTCGGGCCCTATCGAAGGAAGGTTCTCCGCTATCTCCTGCCGAGCCTGCCGAGCGCTCTCTACTTCTCGATCCAGGGACCGCTCACCGTGTGGCTCGCGACCACCTTCGGCTCGACCCGGAACATCGCGGAGGTCGGCGCCCTCGGACGGCTCGGGCTGGTGGTGGGGATCTTCTCCAGCCTGACCGGCGTGGTCTTCCTGCCGCGCCTGGCGCGGATCCATGACAACGCGCTGTACCGCACCCGCTTCCTGCAGTTCGGCGGACTGCTCGCCGTGGTGGCCGCGGCCCTGCTCGTCGCCGCCGCCATCGCCCCCGGCGCCTTCCTCTGGCTGCTGGGCCGGCAGTACGCGGAGCTGCGCGCGGAGCTCCTGCTGGTCGTCGCCGGCGCCGGCCTGACGCTCCTCGGCGGCTACCTCGTGTCGGTCAACCTGGCCCGCTCCTGGAACCGCTGGGAAGGCCTGGCCGTGGTCCTGCTGATCGCCGTGCAGGCGGTTCTGGTCGCGGTTCTCCCCCTGTCGACGACGTCGGGAGTGCTGACCTTCAACCTGCTGACCGCCGTGACCGGCCTGCTGCTGCAAGCCGCCATCTCGGTCGCCGGCTTCGTCCGGCCAGGGTGGGTGCAATGGATGACCTGACGCCCGGCTCCGGCGTTGCCCGCCGGCTGAACCTCGGCTGCGGCCGCCAGCAGCGGCCGGACTGCCTGAACGTCGACCTCCGGCCGTCCGCCGAGCCCGATCTGGTCTGGGACCTGGAACAGCGGCCCTATCCGCTGCCGCGCAACCACTTCGAGCACATCTACGCCTTGGACGTGGTGGAGCACCTGGGCGACCTTCAGGCCTTCCTGGAAGAATCCCACGAGATCCTGGCGCCCGGCGGCATCCTGGAGATCACGACACCCCACTTCTCCTGTGCCAACTCCTACACCGATCCGACGCACCGCCATCACTTAGGCTACTTCTCCTTCGACTACTTCACGGCAGGCTCGAACCTCTCCTTCTACAGCGAAGCGCGGTTCGAGATCGCGGGGCGCGTGCTGGCCTTCCACAACCGGCTCCCCGACCGGCTGATGGCCCGCTTCGCCAACCGCCATCCCGGTTTCTACGAACGGCGGCTGACCTGGATGTGGCCGGCGTGGTTCCTGGTCTTCCGGCTGCGCGCCGTGAAGTGAGACGACG
>Ga0190265_10001881_pt1 | contig 13860 bp, 10 predicted proteins | sample Popmic124T_FD_133135 | JGI IMG/M metagenome (GOLD analysis project Ga0190265, IMG submission 133135) | Populus adjacent soil microbial communities from riparian zone of Indian Creek, Utah, USA - 124 T | ecosystem: Environmental > Terrestrial > Soil > Riparian zone | place: USA: Utah | collected...
CTGCGACCGCTGAGGGAAGCGCGCTGAGCGCCAGCAGGTGCACTTCCGCCCTCGCGGCCGCCCGGGACAGGACGTAGCCGAGCGGCGGACCACCCTTGGCGTGCACCAACAGCACTGTGCTCACTGAAGTTCGTCTCCCATCACTTGTCCTGTCGAGGTCCCGAGCGGTGACTCGGCCCCGCTGTCCGGTCGCCTGCCCGGTCCCGCCTCGAACCCCGACCGAGGCGCACGGTGACGCAACCTGCGTAGAACACGGCGGGTAACCGGCGGCACACTCAAGGGAATCAGACTGTGGCCCCTTGAAGTGCCACAGGAAGCGTGGGCCGGTCAGGCAAATGCCAAAGTTGCGGACATCGTCGAGCAACAGTGAAGGTTCTGTGATCACATACGGCGCGCCTCGTTGGGGATGCGCTCACACTTCGCAGTCGGCCGGAAACCGGGCATGGGCCGGACCCGCACAGGATAGGCATCGCGGTGTCACCTTCCGCCGGCCGGTGGGAACTTGGACGGAAAGGCCTTCGTGGATGATTCCGGTCTCAAAGCACTGCTGGAGCACCTCCCCGTGTCCTGGTGGGAGGCCGACGAGCAGTGGCACCTCCTGGAGAGGGGCGGCGGCGCCTTCGCAGACCTGTCCACCGCGCAGCGCTTCCTCGACCGCATGCGCCGGGAGATGTCCTCGCCGGGACATTCCCTCGAAGACGGCCACTGCCTGGTCCAGTTCGACGGCCGGACCTTCGACGTGACATGGCCCGTGGGCGAGAACCGGGGCCGGGGCTGTACCCGCGGACTAGCGGTGGAGGCCGGTGCGCAGCCCGCGGGCGCCCGAAGGTACGCCGCCTTCGCGGACTTCGCCGATTTCGCCCCGGCCGCGGCCTTCATCCGCGACCCCGACGGGTGCTACCTATGGGCCAACCATTCCTACGCGCACCTCTACGGCACCACACCGGAGCGGGTCGTCGGCAGCCGCATCGAGGACTTCGACTCCCCTTCTGACGCCGCGCAGTTCCGCGCCCTGGACCAGGAGATCCTCAGCCGTGGCAAGCCGGTGCGCCACAACTTGAGCTATCACCGCTCGGACGGCAGCACAGGACGGGCGGCCGGCCACCGCTTTCCCGTCCAGGAGCACGGCCAGACCTGTGTGGCCGGGATCTACGTCGACATCACCGAGCACACCCGCGCCATGAACCAACGCCGGGAGGCCGAGGAGAACCTGCGGGCTCTGCGCGACCACAGCGGTCTGCCCTGCGCGCTTCTCTCGGTCAACGGCCGTATCGAGCAGGCGAGTACGGCCACAGCCGAACTGTTCCGGACGCGCCTGTCCGACCTCGTCGGGCGCCGCGCGCACACCCTCCTTGCCACCACGCCCGATCTCCGCCAACTGCGCCTCGCATGGGAGAGATTGATCACCAGCCGCATAAGACGGGTGCAAACCTCCGCCGTGCTCCTCGATGCCCAGGGGCGCCAACGCCGCGCGCAGCTCCACCTGGCCACGGTGAGCCCGTCCGCCGGCCGCGCCGCGCACGTGTGGGCCGTCGTCACCGACCAGAGCCTCGCCCACGAGTCCCACTCCCCGCTCACACCTGCGCAGATGCGCATACTGTCCCTCCTCGCGGAGGGCAGCACCAACGGCGAGATCGCCACCTCTCTGAAGCTCTCCCGGCAGGCGGTCGACTACCACCTCAGCCGGCTCCGCGACCTCTTGGGCGCCGCGACCAGACCCGCCCTCGTCGCCCGTGCCTACGTCCTCGGCATCCTCGCCCCCCGCGCCTGGCCCCCGCGCCCGGCCATGGCCACCCACCCCCTCAGCTCCCCTTGAGACGGGCGGCGCCCCGTCCCGCTGCGCCGACGCGGGCGGCGACCGGGCCTGCCGCAGTCGGCCCTCACCATGAAGTCGACCTTCAACTGCGCTTCGAGCTCAGGCCTCCCCGGCCAGGCCTTCTGTTACTTGGCGCACCGGCTGGTCCAGCAGCGTGCCGTCAGGGCCGGAAGTCGACGAATTGCTCAGCCGCAGTCACGGCGGCGCGATCACCTGAGGCATGGACATCACCCACCCGCTTCGCCCGGTTGGCGCGCAGTCTTCTGCAGGGGCGTTTCCGGCGCGGTCACTCGTGGACGGTTCCCCCGGGCAGGACGCAGGCGCTGTCGATGATGCCGTCTCGTGAGTCCGACCCGGGCCGCGCCAAGTGAGCGTCCCCTTCAGGTCATTGACTCTGCATATCGACACGGCTGTGCCCTCGGCAGGTTGCCCTGAAGGCTTCGTGGTGCGGGTCTCCGTGGGCGGTGTTCCGCCTCATTCCGGCGAGGTTGCCAGGAGTTGCTTGTGCGGCGCCGAACCCGCTCAAGTATCCGGCGGTGTGGGGCCGGTGCCGCCGCTCTGTGCCCCGTTGACTTGTCGCAAGGCTTGACGCACCATGCTGAGACAAGGCTTGAGACATAGGCGGGCGTCATGCTGAAAGGAACGTTGCCGGATGACTGACCAGTCGATGGGTCCGACGGATATAAAGCGGGTCAGCGTGTGGCTGGCCATGCACGGCCTGGCCGACGTCCGGCCGACACCGTTGCTGGCCACGCGTCTGGCGGCCCGGCAACGTGTCCGTCTGGCCGCTGCTGTCCTGCCGGCCGCGTTCATCCTCGCGGTCGCCCTTGTCTACTCCGTCGACCGGCCTGCCGGCGCCGCGGTTGACGGGTCCTGGTGGTACCGGCACTGGTCGCTGCTGGTCTTGACGTTGCTGGTGGTGGGGTTGGTGCTGGCCCAGTCGCTGCTGGGCTTGTGGGTGCGGCGGGTCGACCGGCGGGCCGGCGCGGTGTTGCCGCGACGGGCGGCCCACCCGGTCCGGCTCGGCTGGCGCACCGTGCTCGGCGGTCCGCGTGCCGCGTTCGCGGTTACCACGTTCGCGGGCGCGATGGTGCTCGCGATCGGCGCCCTGACCGTGCAGGACTCCACCGCGCGGTACGCGGCACTGATCCTGCTCATCGGGCTGTGCGGGGTCGCGGTCGGCGTGGTTGTCCAGCTGCGCCATATTCTGACGCACCCGGTCGTGGCCGACGACGAGGTCTCGCTGACCGCCGACGGCATCATGCGGGCCGAGGACGCCCGCGACGCCACCACACCCACCGTGGTGTGGTGCCTTCCGGTCGTGTCGGTGCTCGATACCGCGCCTGGCTGGTGGATCACTGCCTGGGTTGTCTTCGTCGCCCTGGGCGCCTTCACGCTCGCCCTGATCACTGTGGGGACCGCGCTGGCGGCACGGCGGCGCGGGGACGCCACGAGCGCCGCGGTGAACCGATGATCGTCATCGACTCGGCCTCGCCCGTCCCGCCGTTCGAGCAGCTCCGCGCCCAGCTCGCCCGGCAGATCCAGGACCACACACTGGCCGTGGGCACCCAGCTGCCGACCATCCGCCGCCTGGCCGCAGACCTCGGCCTGGCCGTCAACACCGTCGGCCGGGCCTACCGGGAGCTGGAGGAAGCGGGGCTGATCGAGACCCGCGGACCGGCCGGCTCGTTCGTCTCCGCTGCCGGCGAGCAGGGACGCGAACGGGCACGCCGCGCTGCCGCCGAATACGCCGCGGTCATCGCCAGCGTTGGCATCGATACCCACGAGGCCATCCGGATCGTCCAAGCGGCGCTGACCAACGCCACCGCAGCATCGCCCTCGTCATGCCTGGCCACCTCGCGCCCGCCGGACGGCGACCTGCCATGATCCAGGCGCGATGCCGGATACGGCACCGGCAGGTCGGGCCCGCATCGAGTATGTCCTCGCCCGGATGAAGACTTGAAGATCAACCTCGGTCTCGCTGCCCATCCGGGGCAGCATTGCTGCGTCACATCTTTTCGCCCGGCAGATTGCCGGCCTGCTCGATCCAGGACCGGAGTTGGTCCTCGTCCAGTTCGTCGTCCTCGTGGATGTCGAGGTACCGCACCTCATCGTGCTTGGATGCCTTCGGCGGCATGGGATCGAGCAATGCTCCTCTGAGGAACTGGAGTTGCACGTACTTCGTGTAACAACGGAACGACAGGAACCAGCCTTCTCCCTTGTGGCCGTAAAACGGTTGGTTCCATTTCACGGCCTTGTGTACATGGGGGACCGTGCGCACGATGAGGTCGTCGAGGCGTTGCCCGGCGTCTCGTTTCCAGCCGGGCATGGCAGCGATGTAGTCCTGTACCGGGCCGTTCCCCTCACCCTTGGGGATCTGCGGGTTGCCGCCTGAGAGCAGCTTCGGGCCGGCGTCGTTCTTCTTGCGATCGGTCATGGGATTGCGTCCTGGATGCGTTCCGTAACAGTCCGGCGGGATGCTCCGCGAGCGTGTCGACGTGAAACCTCAGTCCCACTTCGTACCGAGATCTTTTCCTTGCAGTCGATGTCGGTGCCTGATCGGACGGCCACCCGCTTCGCCAGGTGCGATCGCATCCTGTGCACCGATGATCGCGCCCTCGGCGCCGTCCCGCACGCGCACCCGCTGGTGATTCTCACGGGCCGGGCCCGGCCGGGCCGGGCCGGGCCGGGCCGAGTCAAGGGGTGGCGCGGCGCCCCGGATTCGTCGGCCCTCACCGTTCCCCACCACGATGTGCGCATTGAGAGCACAAGCCCTGTACGCCCCGGCTCTTTGCGGTCACCCTTGAAAGGGTGGACGACGCACGGCACAAGAAAGAGCACGGGGCAGCACGGCACAAGAGGGAAGCGGAGGAGTTCGTGGTTCGCAGACGCCCGCCGTCGCTGAACGGCGGCAGGGGGGCGGGGGCAGTGATGTTCGCGCTGACCGCCCTCACTCTGCTGATGACTGTGGCCGCTGCCTTCCACGTGTTCGGTTCGTAGGGGGTGCCGGGACCCGCCCCCTGCCCTGTGCTCGTGATCCGTGTTGATCTACTCTGAGCGCCGAGTTGCCGGTTGACGCGGTGTCAGGACTGACAGGAGTGTCAGGGGATGTCAGGGGTGTCGGTGGGGGAGCGGACCGGGAGAGACGGAACGCGGGCGGAGCGCACCTCCGTCGTCATCGTCGGCGCCGGCCCGGCAGGACTCACCGTCGCGAACCTGCTGAGTGCCGAGGGCGTCGCCTGTGTGCTGCTGGAGTCCGAAAGCAGGGAGTTCATCGAACAGCGGCCCCGCGCGGGCTTCCTGGAGGAATGGGTGGTGCGGGCGCTGGAGCGCCGCGGCCTCGCCGGGCCCGGGCTGCTGAAGGCCGAGGCGCACCGCGACTGCGAGTTCCGGCTGGACGGCGAACAGCACGTCTTCCGCTACGGAGCCCTGTCCGGGTACGGCCATTTCGTCTATCCGCAGCAGCTGTTGGTGACGGACCTGCTGCGGGCGTACGCGGACGAGGCAGGCGGCGACGTCCGCTTCGGGGCCGGCGACGTCACCGTCCAGGGCATCGACACGGACCGTCCCGCCGTCTCCTGGACGGACACCGGCACCGGCGAACGTCACACCGTCGCCTGCGACTTCGTCGCCGGGTGCGACGGGGCCCGTGGAGTGACACGGGCGGCGATACCTGAAAGCCGACTGCGTGTCTCCCGGCACGACTTGGGAATCGGCTGGCTCGCCCTGCTCGCGCAGGCACCACCCTCCGCGCAGCGCGTCGTCTTCGGGCTGCACCCCCGCGGATTCGCGGCGCACATGGCGCGCGGGCCCGAGGTCACCCGCTACTACCTGGAGTGCCCGCCGGGGGATTCCCCGGACAACTGGCCGCACGAGCGCGTCTGGAGCGAACTGCGTGCCCGCCTCGGCGCGGACGGCGCCGCGCCGCTCACCGAGGGCGAAGTGATCGAGCGCCGTGTGCTGGACATGCACAACTACGTTGTCGAACCCATGAGTTACGGGCGGCTGTATCTGGCCGGTGACGCGGCCCATCTCGTGGCGCCGGTCGCCGCCAAAGGCATGAACCTCGCCCTGAACGACGCGCTCCTGCTCACCGACGGGCTCCTCGCGCACTACGCGGACGGCGACGACAGCGGACTGGCAGGCTACTCCGATGCGTGCCTGCGGCGCGTATGGCAGTACCAGGACTTCAACCAGTGGGTCTCGGAGATCCTGCACGGCCCGTCCTCCGGCGACCCGTTCCGCGCGGGTGTGGCGGCGGCGCGGCTGCGGCGCATGACGCGCTCCGAGACCGCCGGAGCGGCACTCGCCGGCCTCTACATCGGCAGCAACGCGGAGTACTGACGCGCCAGTCGGGCGCCGGCGAAAGCAGCCGACGTCAGTCGCGGGGGAAATTCCCGGTCGAGAGCGTGAGCCCGACGGGTGTGCCTGTCAGGTCGATCTCCTCGCCGAAGGCGACGGTCAGATCCCTCCCGTAGCCGCCGTCCTTCGGGTGCGTGAAGAGGCGGCAACGGGCGGTGTACGGGTCGACGATCAGGTACGCGGGGACGTCCGAGGAGGCGTATGTCGCCAGCTTGGGCCCGTAGTCGTTGGCGGCGGTCGAGCGGGATACGACCTCCATGACGAACTCGATGTCGTGCGGTGAGAAGAGGCCTCGTGCGTCGGGAGTCGCGTCGTCGGCGATCTTCACGAGATCGGGGGCGAATCCGTTGAGATGCCCGGGGAAGTCGATGCGGACGTCGGAGTCGATCTCAGCGCCTTCGCCGAAGTGATCCTCCAGCTGTCTCAGAACCTTCCGGATGATCTTCCAGTGCGTACGGCGCTGCGGCGACATGTGCACGGACCCCTCGACGATCTCGACCTTGTACCCCTCGGGGACGGGCATCCGTTCCAGCCGCTCGAACAGCTCGTCCAAGGTGAGCTCGTCGGGCTCTGTCATCTCGATCCTGTCGGTCATGACGCTTACGGTGACGCTCCTCCCCGCCGCGCCGGATCGCGCAGCCGCGCAGTACAACGATACGCACAATTCGGGGGTTACGGGCGCCCCCTCGGTGCTCAACTCATCCGCAGCGCAAGGAAGAAGTCCAGCTTGTCCTCCAGCCGGGACAGGTCGCGGCCGGTGAGCTGTTCTATCCGGCCGATGCGGTAGCGGAGGGTGTTGACGTGCACGTGGAGGCGGGCGGCGCAGCGCGTCCAGGAGCCGTCGGCCGCAAGGAACGCCGAGAGAGTGGGCAGGAGTTCGGCACGGTGCCGGCGGTCGTATTCGTGCAGCGGTGCCAGCAGCCGCGCGGTGAAGGCGCGGCGGACGTCGTCCGGGACGAAGGGGAGCAGCAGCACGTGTGAGGCCAGCTCCTCGTGTCCCGCCGCGCAGACCCGTCCCTCGCGTGCGGCTGCGACGCGCCGGGCGTGACGGGCCTCCTCGACGGCCCCGTGCAGCCCTTCGGCGGAGTGCACGGTGGCGCTGACGCCCAGCGTCAGCCGTCCCGCGTCGGCCAGGCCGCGCTCGAGGGGGTCGCGGACCGCGGCGAGCAGCGTCTCCGCGTTGAGGCCGGAGCCGGGCGCGTCGGGGGAGTGCTCGGCGCTCGCCGGGAGCGGGACGAGAGCCACAGCCTCGTCCCCGTTGTGTGTGACGGCGACCCTGTCAGCGGTGTCGGAGCAGGGGTCGGCGCCGGTGGTGCGGGGGTCGAGCAGGATCTCCTCCAGCAGGGACCGGCAGCCCGCGCCGTCACCGCCGCCCTCCAGGCGGGCGACCACGACCTGCCAGTGCGGGGCGCTGCCCAGCCCCGGCAGCAGCACAGGGGCGGCGACGCGCAGCCGTGCGGCGATCTCAGCGGGAGGGGATCCGGCCTGCAGGAGTTCCAGCACCTCCATGGCGAGCCGGCGGCGGACCGTACGGCCCGCGTCGCGGCGCTCACGTTCCACCGCGATCAGCTGGGTCACTCCGTGTACGAGGTCGAGCCGCCCGGCGGGCCAGTCGCCCGCGTCGTCCTCCACCGCGAGGAACCAGTCGGAGAGGGAGGATTCGGCCGGTCCCGCGCCGCGCACGCCGAAGAGGGAGTAGGTGACGCCGTCGGCCTCGGTCCGGTGCGGTCCGGGCCGCTCCGCGCGTACGGCCGCCAGGTGCTCGCCCGCCAGCCGGGAGCGCACGTCCGGCTGCAGCGCAGCACGCCCGGTGTCCGCCGTGCCCCCGCCCGCCACCGCGCGGCCCGTCACGGACAGCACCCAGGCGCGCAGGTCGAGGTCCGTGCCGAGCAGGTCCAGTACGACGTCGGGGCCGCCGCCCGCGGGGCCCGACGACATCATGCGCCGGTGCCGGTCCACCACGGCGGCCAGGTCACCGGCGCGTTCCGTGGAGACCTGCCGCAGTACGTGCTCGGTGACCGTCGCGAAGGCGACGGCCTCGGCGACGGAGAACAGCGGAACACGGTGCCGGGCACAGGCCTCGACGAGGTCGTCGGGAACCAGGCCCAGCTCGGCTTCACCCGCCGCGAGCCCGGCCACACCGGCGGCGGCGAGGATGCGGACGAAGGGCTCGGAGTCCTCGGGCGCCCGGTACCAGGCCAGCCCGGTCAGCACCAGCTCGTCCCCGGAGAGGTAACGGCCCGGGTCGCGCAGGTCGGTGGTCATGACGCCCCGCACCGTACGGTCGAGCTCTTCCTCTCCTGTGAGGAGACACAGACCGAGGGAGCCGGTCTCCAGGAGTGCGCGCAGGCGCATCGTCTTTCGCCGCCGTTCCGTGTGTCGCCGTCGAATGCGGCGAGGGCCATGCTCACCGGCATTTGTTCGAATCTACAAGACAGGGGGGACGAGCAGCCAAAAGCTTCATGCTTTCGGTGACTGACGCCACTGGTGCTTCCCTCTGTGTACTGGACCGACATCGCGTGCACTTCGGCGACCCGAAGCGAATAGAGAAGAGCCCATGGAGTTTCTTCGCCCCGCCAGTTGGCAGGAGGCGCTCGCCGCGAAGGCCGAGCACCCCACCGCTGTGCCCATCGCGGGCGGCACCGACGTCATGGTCGAGATCAACTTCGACCAGCGCCGCCCCGGCCAGCTGCTGGACCTGAACCGCATCACCGAGCTGTACGAGTGGGAGGTGGGTGAGGAGAGCGTGCGGCTCGGCGCGTCCGTCCCGTACACGCGGATCATCGAGAACCTGCGCACCGAGCTGCCCGGGCTCGCGCTGGCGGGCCACACCGTCGGCTCGCCGCAGATCCGGAACCGGGGGAGTGTCGGCGGCAACCTGGGCGCCGCCTCGCCCGCGGGTGACTCCCACCCTCCGCTGCTCACGGCCGGAGCCGAGATCGAGGCCGAATCGGTACGCGGCGCGCGCCGCATCCCCGTCGGGGACTTCTTCACAGGCGTCAAGCGCAACGCCCTCGCCGAAGACGAACTGATCAAGTGCGTGCACATCAAGAAGGCGAGCGGACCTCAGCAGTTCTCAAAGATCGGCACCCGTAACGCGATGGTCATCGCGGTCTGCGGATTCGCCGTCGCGCTGCACCCGGAGAGCCGCAGCGTGAAGGCGGCGGTCGGGTCCGCCGCGCCCACACCCTTCCGGGCGGTGGCCGCGGAGGACTTCCTGAACGCAGCACTGGAGGAGGACGGACTCTGGGAGAGCGGTCGCGCCGTGCCGGCGTCCGTGGCCCGGCAGTTCGCCGAACTGTGCTCGGCGTCCTGCAACCCCATCGACGACGTACGCGGCAGCGCCGCCTACCGCAGGCACGCCGTCGGGGTCATGGCCCGCAGGACGCTGAGCTGGGTCTGGGACAGCTATCGCCGCACCACCCCCGACGAAGGAGGTTCCCGATGCGCGTGACATTCACCGTCAACGGACGGCAGCACGAGGCCGACGACGTGTGGGAGGGCGAGTCGCTGCTCTACGTCCTGCGTGAGCGCATGGGTCTCCCCGGCTCCAAGAACGCCTGCGAGCAGGGCGAATGCGGCTCCTGTACGGTCCGGCTCGACGGCGAGCCTGTGTGCGCCTGCCTGGTGGCGGCCGGACAGGTCGAGGGCCGTGAGGTCGTCACCGTCGAAGGGCTCGCCGACCACGCCCGGCAGCGCGCGGGCACGCCCGACGCCGTCGGCACCGGCATGTCGCCCGTGCAGCAGGCCTTCATCGACGCGGGCGCCGTCCAGTGCGGATTCTGCACCCCGGGTCTGCTCGTCGCCGCCGATGAACTCATCGAACGCAATGCCCGCCCGTCCGACGCCGACATCCGCGAAGCCCTCTCCGGCAATCTGTGCCGCTGCACGGGCTACGAGACCATCCTCGACGCGGTGCGGCTCGCGGCCGTCCGTACGGACCCTTCGGAAGAGCGAGCGGCTCAGGGAGAGGCGATCTGAGATGGCCGGAGCGACCCGCATCCCCACCACGATCACGCAGGTCACCCAGGGAAGCGCCACCAAGGGCGGCATCGGCGAATCGACGCTGCGTCCGGACGGCACGCTCAAGGTCACCGGCGAGTTCGCCTACGCCTCCGACCTGTGGCACGAGGACATGCTCTGGGGCTGCACGCTGCGCAGCCCGTACGCACACGCCGAGATCCGCTCCATCGACATCTCCGAGGCGCTGAAGACCCCCGGTGTGTACAGCGTCATGACGCACGACGACCTGCCCGCCGCTACGCACTACGGGCTGGAGATCCACGATCAGCCGGTGCTGGCGAAGGACCGCGTCCGCTACCACGGCGAAGCCGTCGCGATCGTCGCCGCCGACCACCCCGAGACCGCGCGCCGCGCGGCGGCGAAGATCCGCGTCGAGTACGCCGAACTGCCGCCCGTGCACGACGAGGAGAGCGCAACCCGCGAGGGCGCGCCCCTGCTGCATCCGGGCCGTGACGATCACCACGCACCCCACTCGCCGCACCCCAACATCGTCCACCGGCAGCCCATCGTGCGCGGCGACGTCGCGGCGGCCAGGGCGCAGGCCGACGTCGTCGTACGGCACGACTACGAAGTGGGCATGCAGGACCAGGCGTTCCTCGGCCCGGAGTCCGGCCTTGCCGTACCGGCCGAGGACGGCGGCGTCGACCTCTACATCGCCACGCAGTGGCTGCACGTCGACCGCGACCAGCTCGCCCCCGTCCTGGGCCTTCCCGCCGAGAAGGTGCGGCTGACGCTCTCGGGTGTCGGCGGCGCGTTCGGTGCCCGCGAGGACCTGTCGATGCAGGCACACGCGTGCCTGCTGGCGATGGCCACCGGCAAGCCCGTGAAGATCGTCTACAACCGCTACGAGTCCTTCTTCGGGCACGTGCACCGCCACCCCGCGAAGCTCACCTACGAGCACGGCGCAACCCGCGACGGCAAGTTGCTGTACATGACGTGCCGCATCGTTCTGGACGGAGGCGCGTACGCCTCCTCCTCCCCGGCCGTCGTCGGCAACGCCGCATCGCTCGGCGCCGGCCCGTACGTCATCGACAACGTCGACATCGAGGCACTCGCCCTCTACACCAACAACCCGCCCTGCGGCGCCATGCGAGGCTTCGGCGCTGTGCAGGCCTGCTTCGCCTACGAGTCGCAGATGGACCGCCTCGCCGAGGCCCTGGACATGGACCCGGTCGAACTGCGGCAGAAGAACGCGATGTCGCAGGGCTCGCTGCTGCCCACGGGCCAGGAGGTCGACGCGCCCGCTCCGGTCGCCGAGATCCTGCGCCGCGTCAAGGCGCGGCCGATGCCGCCGGAGAAGCCGTGGGAGAGCGGTTTTTCCGCCGGGCAGGGCACGGACGGCACCGAAGTCGCAGTCGATGTACGGGCGTTGCCCGGCGGGCTGTCCAACACCACGCACGGCGAAGGCGTCGTACGCGGCGTGGGCTACGCAGTCGGCATCAAGAACGTCGGCTTCTCCGAGGGCTTCGACGACTACTCCACCGCACGCGTCCGGCTCGAAGTGGCAGGCGGTGAAGCCGTCGCGATGGTGCACACCGCGATGGCCGAGGTCGGGCAGGGCGGCGTCACCGTGCACGCGCAGATCGCCCGCACCGAGCTGGGCGTATCGGGCGTCACGATCCACCCGGCCGACACCCAGGTCGGCTCCGCGGGTTCCACCTCCGCGTCCCGGCAGACGTACATGACCGGCGGTGCGGTGAAGAAGGCCTGCGAAGCCGTACGGGAGAGAGTCCTGCAGCTCGGCCGGGAGAGGTTCGCGGGCAGCCACCCGGCATGGACGGACGGCGGTGAACTCCTGCTGGAGGGCGGCAAGATCGTCACCGGCGGCGGCGAGGCCGTGGCCGCTCTCGCCGACGTACTGGAAGACGAAGTCGTCGAGGAGGAGCTGGAGTTCAGACACCGGCCGACCGAAGCCCTGGACCTGAAGACGGGGCAGGGCTTCGGCCACGTCCAGTACTCCTTCGCCGCGCACCGTGCCGTCGTCGAGGTCGACGTCGAACTCGGCCTGGTCAAGGTCGTCGAGCTGGCCTGCGCACAGGACGTCGGCAAGGCCCTCAACCCGCTCGCCACCGTCGGCCAGATCCAGGGCGGTACGACACAAGGCCTGGGCCTGGCCGTCATGGAGGAAATCCTCGTCGACCCGGGAGGGCAGGTACGCAACCCCTCCTTCACGGACTATCTGATCCCCACCATCCTCGACACTCCGGCGATCCCGGTGGATGTCCTGGAACTCGCCGACGAGCACGCCCCGTACGGGCTGCGCGGCGTCGGTGAGGCGCCGACGCTCTCATCGACCCCGGCAGTCGTCGCCGCCATCCGGAACGCGACCGGCCTCGCCCTGAACAGGGTCCCGGTACGTCCCGAGCATCTGACAGGCACCTAGCAACGCGCCTCGGGCCGTCCCCCGGGTCGTGCATCCCAGATCCCCCGAAGTGCGCCCGCACTTCGGGGTGCACCGACACGTCTTGGGAGAGCGCACATGACCCAGCCCCGAACAGCAGCACACAAGCCGGACGAGAGCACGGACCCCGAGCCACCACCGACTTCGCGGACGGCGCCCGCTCAACGGTCCCTGCTCGACCGGTACTTCCGCATATCCGAGCGGCACTCGACTCTCGCGCGTGAGGTGCGCGGCGGTGTCACCACCTTCATGGCGATGGCCTACATCGTTCTGCTCAACCCTGTGATCCTCTCCGTCCCCGACGCCGCAGGGTCCACCCTCGACGGCGCCCAGGTCACCACGGCCACCGCTTTCGCCGCCGCGGCCACCACCCTGGTCATGGGCGTGATCGGCAACGTGCCGCTGGCCCTGGCCGCCGGGCTGAGCGTCTCCGCGGTGCTGGCCTTCCAGGTCGCGCCGGAGATGACCTGGCCGAACGCGTTCGGGATGTGCGTCATCTACGGTGCCGTGATCATCCTGCTCGTCGTCACGGGCATGCGGCGGCTCATCATGGACGCCATTCCGCAGGCCATGAAGCACGCCATCACCATGGGCATCGGCCTCTTCGTCACCCTCATCGGCTTCGTACAGGCCGGCTTCGTCACCAGCATGCCGGGGCCCGGCGGCGTCGCGGGCGCCAAGCCTCTACAGCTCGGCACCCACGACATGCTCACCGGCTGGCCGGTTCTCTGCTTCGCCGTCACGGTGCTGCTCGTCTTCGCCCTGCACGTACGCCGGGTGCCCGGCGCCATCCTCATCGGCATCGTCGGCGGCACGGCCGTGGCCGGAGCGGTCCACCACTTCGCAGGACTGGGAAAGAAGGACTGGGGCGGCCGGAACGCGCCCGAGATCTCCGGAAGCGTCGTGAGCACACCCGACTTCGGACTGTTCGGCAAGGTCTCCTTCGACGGCATCGCGGATGTCGGCGCCGTCACCGTCGGCATCATCGTCTTCACCCTCGTACTGGCGGGCTTCTTCGACGCCATCGGCACCATCATCGGCATCGGCCAGCAGGCCGGGCTCGCCGACAGCGACGGCCGCATGCCGGGTCTGAACAAGGCCCTCGCCATCGACGGCGCGGGCGGCGTGGCCGGCGGCATCGCGGGTGCGTCCGGGCAGACCGTCTTCGTGGAGTCGACCGCCGGGGTCGGCGACGGCGCACGTACGGGCCTGGCAAGCGTCGTGACCGGACTCGGCTTCTCGCTGTGCCTGTTCTTCA
>Ga0190265_10001882_pt1 | contig 13860 bp, 11 predicted proteins | sample Popmic124T_FD_133135 | JGI IMG/M metagenome (GOLD analysis project Ga0190265, IMG submission 133135) | Populus adjacent soil microbial communities from riparian zone of Indian Creek, Utah, USA - 124 T | ecosystem: Environmental > Terrestrial > Soil > Riparian zone | place: USA: Utah | collected...
CGACACCGAGCACGCCCTCGCCACGCTCGCCCGCGAGGCCGGCCACGCGACGCACGTCGACCTCACCTACGGCGACCCGGTCGCCATCCTCCCGAGGCGCTAGCGCGTTCAGGCTCGGAGGAGGCGGCGGCGGAGGAGGACGGCGCCGAGGGCGAGGACGGGGAGCACGAGGCCGAGGGCGTGGCCGCCGGTGATCGGCAGGCGGCGGATGGGGCTGCCGGCGGGTTCTGAGGCATCGTCCGCGCCGCTCGCGGCGCCGGAGGCGCCTCCGCTCCTCGCCGTGGCATCGGCGCCGGCGACCGCATCGGCGCCGGTAGCGGTGGCCGCGGCCGCCCGCGCCGGAGCGCCGGCGGCGACGATCGGGAGCACCACGGAGCTCGGGTGGGCGGCGTCGGACAGGACGGTGACGGTGCCGCCGAGGGTGTTCAGCATCGCCGGCGCGGCGGGGAGCGCGTGGGGGACGTCGTAGGGCGCCACCGTCACCCGCAGGCGATGGCCAGGGGCGATCGCGGCCGAGGTGGGGAAGACCTCGACGGGCAGCAGCATCGGCCGCCCGGGGACGACCGCCTGCTCGGCCGTCTGCGTGAACGGGTGCCACGGCTGCACCGACTGGCCGTCGACGAAGCGGGACAGGGCGGGGTCGACAGCGCGGTGCGACGCCAGCAGGAGGCCGTTCGTGAGGCCGCGCGACGTCCCGTCGGGCGAGACGTCGCTGACCGCCACCGAGACCACCGCGTCCCGACCGGTGGTGGTCACCCAGATGTCGGCTTCGATGGGCCCGTTGATCACGGTGTCGGTCGTGAAGGGCTCGGAGGTGTAGGTGAGCGAGCCCAGCTCGTCGAGGCGGTTGTCGGTGGCGCACGGCGTCTGGTCGAGGAAACCGATGAGCCACTGCGCGGTGCTGCGCGAGCACAGGCCCGTGATCGGCAGCTCGAGGTACTGCCGGCCCGCCTCTCCGCCGCCAGGGGTGCCGGTGGTGAGGGTGCCGTCGCCGCGGAGGTGCCAGCGCGCCGCGGTCAGGTCGGGCACCGGCCACGACGATGCCGACTCGTAGCGCTCGTGACCCCGCACGTACTGCGTGACGGGCGGGATGCAGTCAGCGCCCGTGTCGAGTCCGAGCACGTGCTGGTCGAACCACTGGAGGAGGAGCGAACCCGCGGCCGGCACGCCGTCGCGCGGGAGCCCGCTCCCGGCCGCGATGTGCGTCCACGGGCCGAGGAGGAGCCGGGCGTCGGTGTGGTCGGCGAGGCGCTCGTAGAGCATCGGCTCGCCCCGCTGGAAGAGGTCGTCGAGCCCGCCGACGATGAACGTCGGGGCGGTGATGCCGTCGACGAACTCGATGGGGGAGCGCTGCCGCCAGAAGGGCCCGTCGTAGACGGGACCGCCGCCGACCACCGCGGCAGCGAGGGTCGGGAGCTGGAACTGGCCGATGCCGAGGAGGTGCTCGGCCAGGACCTCGGGTGACGCGTTCGGCAGGAGGCTCAGGCCGGTGACCAGGCCCATCCACAGCGGGATGAACGCCGTGTTCACCTGCCCGCCGCCCACGACGATGTCGCGGTACGCGTCGGCCATCGGCACCGTCGCGAACACGGCCTTCACGGCCGGGTGCCCGGAGGCCGCCGCGTAGAGCGATGTGATCCCCATGTAGGAGCCGCCGGTGGTGCCCACGCGGCCGTCGCTCCACGGCTGGGCGACGATCCAGTCGAGCACCTCGTCGTAGTCGGCCACAGTGCGCGGGCTCCACGAGTCCCAGCTGCCCGCCGACGTGCCGGTGCCACGGTCGTCGACCGTCATCACGGCGTAGCCGTGGCCGACGAGCCCGCCGCCCCCGCCCGCGCCGCCACCGACGTTGGTGATGCCGGACGACTTGCTGTAGCCCGTGATCGTCAGCGAGGTGGGGAACGGGCCGGGAAGGCCGCCGGGCAGGGAGATGTCGGCCCGGAGCACCACCCCGTCGGACACGGCGATCGGCACGTCCGTCAGGACCGTGCTCGATCCCGTGACCGCGGGCCTGGAGTACGCGGGGAACGTGGTGCCGCACCCGGGCTCCTCGTCAGCCGGACGGGCCTCGGAGGGCGAGGTGGCCAGCGGGAGGAGGCCCAGGAAGATGACGGCGGCCAGAGCAGCGCGACGGCGCCCACCCCGTGCGCCCGCTCGTGTGGTGCGGATCACGCTGCGGTAGTAGTCGACCCGGCCGGTCGGCCACAACCTCACGGTGGAGGCGTCCCACCGTCGTAGCCGACGGGCAGGAACACCTCACCGCCGGCCGTCAGGTACCAGACGCCCCAGTGGTACAGCGCCCGGAAGGCCTGTGGGTGCTCGCCGATGACCTCGGCGTAGAGCGTCACGCCCCGTACGTAGAAGTCGCTGTGGTTGTAGTTCCACAGCGCGCCGGCGAGGTTGCCGGACGCTCCGCCGTTGGCGGCGAGGTACCGGGCCGCCCCGAAGATCGAGTCGCGGGTGCTGTTGATGTCGCCACCCCCGCCGTAGGCAGCCCAGGTCGCGGGGAGGAACTGCATGGGGCCCTGCGCGCCGGACGTGGACGTGCCCCGGATCCGGCCGGTGCCCGTCTCCACGAGGTGGATCGCCGCGAGGAACGACCACGGGATGCCGAACGCCTGCTCGGCCTCGACGTAGGTGGCGAGGAGCAGGTCGGCGGGCTCGGGGGGGATGATCCGCCACGGAGGCAGCGTCGTGGACAAGGTCTTGTGCATGGCGCGGAACTCCCGGCGCGCCGTCGCGTGGTGCTGCACCGCCCAGTGGAGGTGCGCCGGCATGTAGGCCAGCACCGCGGCGTCCCACTCGGGATGCGAGCCGAGCTGCCGGTACGCGACCTGCTGCGACAGCGCCGCAGTGGCGACGGCCTCCGTGGTCGCGGCGGGATCGCGCAGGGTGGTCTCCGCGGCCGTGATCTGCGCGGCGAGCCCGGCTGGATCACCGGCCGGCGTCGGCGGGCGCAGCGCGTGGACATCGACGGGCACCGTGGTGGTGGGGGGTGCGACGGTCGTGGTGGTCGGCGCGGTGGTGATCGTCGTGGAGGTGGACGTCGTCGACGGACCCGCCAGCGGGTTGCGCTCGGCTTCCTGCGCGCAGGCCGCCAGTCCCACCGCGACCACGAGGAGCGGGAGCGCGAGCGTCGTGCTGAGCAGGCGGGGGCGGGCAGAGGACAAGGCCGTCCACGCTAGGGCCGCGGCCGTGGTGTTCCTAGGCGCGCACCGCTCCGGACCGGGCGATGGCCGTCTCGTCGGTGCCGAGGTAGGACTCGATCACCCGCGGATCAGCCAGCACCTCGGCCGGCGTGCCCTCGGAGATCACCGCGCCCAGCTCGAGGGCGATCATGCGATCGCAGAGCGCGGTCAGCAGCGGCATGTCGTGCTCGATCACGAGGATCGACGTGCCGGTGACGTCCTGCACCCGCTGGAGGAGCGGCCCGAGGGCCTCGGACTCCTTCTGGGCCACACCCCCGGACGGCTCGTCGAGCACGATGACGGAGGGGTCGGAGGCCAGCAGGCCGGCCAGCTCCACGATGCGGCGCGAGCCGGTGGACAGCTCTCCGGTGAGCTTCTCCCGGAAGGCTCCGAGGCCCATGAGCTCGATGAGGTAGTCGACCTTCTCGGCGACGTCCATCTCGCTCTGCAGCGCGATGGGCTGGCCGAGGGCGGCGGCCAGCATGCTGCTGCTCAGCAGGTGGCGCTCGCGCGCCACCGCGAGCGTCTCGGCCGTGGTGAGCGACGGGAACAGACGCGCCTCCTGGAACGACCGGCCCAGCCCGCGGGCGGCGCGGGCGTGCGGCGGGAGGCCCGTGATGTCCTCGCCGGCCAGCTCCACCCGACCCTCGTCGGCGGGCAGGAACCCGGAGATGCAGTCGAAGAGGGTGGTCTTGCCGGCGCCGTTCTGCCCGATGAGCGCGAGGATCTCGCCCTCCCGCAGCTCGAGGTCGACGTAGTTGACGGCGTTGATCCCGCCGAAGCGCTTGACGAGGCCGTGCACCGCCAGCACAACCGGCGCATCGGGCCCGGGTGCATCGCGGCGAGGGGTCGCCGTGACGATCGCCGTCGCCTTGCGCGACCTCCGCTTCGGCGGTGGAGCCGCGACGGCCGCACCGACGTCGGCCCCGGCGATGAACACCGACCGCAGGATGTCGGGCCGGTCGAGCAGGTCCTGGGTGGAGCCCGTGAACCGGAACTCGCCCTTCTCCATGAACACCGCCCGCTGCGCGAGGCGCAGGGCCACGTTGATCGACTGCTCGACGACGACGATGGTGAGGCCGGTCTCGTGGATCTGGTGCACCACGTCGATGAGCTGACCGACGATCGTCGGCGCGAGGCCGAGGGAGAGCTCGTCGATGAGCAGGAGCTTCGGGTCGGGGATGAGGGCCTGGCTGACGGCCAGCATCTGCTGCTCACCGCCCGAGAGGTTGCCGGCGAGCAGGTCGAGGCGCTCGGCCAGGCGCGGGAACAGGCTGAGCACCCGCTCCTCGGCCTCCCGCACCGCGGCAGCGTCGCCGCGCTTGAGCCAGCAGGCCAGGCGGAGGTTGTCGCGCACGGTGAGCGTGGGGAACACGCTCTTGCCGCCCGGCATCATCACCACGCCGCGGGAGGCGATCTCGTCGGTCCGCAGCCCGCGGAGGTCCCGCCCGGCAAAGGTCACCGAACCGGCGGTCGGCTCGAGGAGGTTGGTGATGCACTTGAAGAGGGTCGACTTGCCGGCGCCGTTCGTGCCCAGCAGCGCGACGATCTCGCCCTCGTAGACGTCGAGGTCGAGCCCGAAGAGGATCTGTACCGGCCCGTACGAGGCGTCGAGGCCGCGGACGGCGAGGAACGGCTCCTCCGTGGGCGGGGTCACGACAGCGCCCCTGCGATGACCCCGGTCTCGTCCTCGCTGTGGTCGTCGTCCTTCGGCTTGGCGCCGTTGGTGCTGACGTCGCTGTCGTCCTCACGGCGGTCGGCGACGAGGCTCGGCACGAGCAGGCCTCGCCGGTTCGCGACCCAGCGGAGGTACTGGTCGCGGCGGCGCTGCACGAACTGCCAGAGGCCGCCGGGCAGGAAGTAGAGGATGAAGAGGAGGCCCGAGCCGGACAGGCTCAGGCGGATGATCGCCACCGTCGATCCGGAGAAGTTCCGGGCCAGCACGAAGTCGAGGATCCGGAAGAAGAAGACGCCGGACATCGCTCCCGCCACGGAGCTGAGCCCGCCGATGACCGCGTACGAGAAGACCTCGATCGACGCCCCCGCGGGGAACGTCCCCTGGCCCGCGCCGACCGGGGTGAGCACGACGACGTAGAGCGCGCCGGCGAGCCCCGCCAGTGCCCCGGAGAACACGAACGTCTGGAGCTTCACCCAGGTGATGGGCACGGCCAGCGAGCCCGCGGCGCGCTCGTTGTCCCGGGTGGCGATCATGACCCGGCCGGCGCGCGACCGGCGCAGGGCCCGCACGACGATGGCGGCGAGGGTCACGACGCCGAGGCAGAAGAAGTAGCGCACCCACTGGCTCTCCATGTCGTACCGCTTGAAGAGCACGGGCGCGATCGTGCTGTCGGGCACGAAGTCGGAGAAGTTGGCCGGGTTCAGGAAGTAGGAGTCGAGGGCCACCGCGAAGGCGATCGTGGTGACCGCCAGGTAGAGGCCGCGGATGCGCAGCGCGGGGAGGCCGATGGCGATGGCCACCGCCGCGCCGACGGCCATCGCCGCGACGAGCGCGACGAACAGGTCGATGTTCCAGCGCGTGAGCATGTTGCCGGCCGCCATGGCGCCGATCCCGACGATGCCGAACTGGCCGAGGCTGATGTTGCCGCCCCACCCGGTGAGCACCACGAGCGACATGGCCACGAGGCCCCACACGAGTGCGAAGGTCAACGTCGTCACCGTCGACGGGCTCAGCCCGAGGGGCACCACGATGAGCGCGAGCGCGGCGACGACGGCGAGCGCCCGCCGGGGCCAGACCACCTCGGGGACGTTCCGCAGCTCGCTCGGGACGGGCTTGAGCACGCCGGCGCTGTCCCAGCTGCTCTCGCCGGTCTCCGCGCGGGTCGTCCGCTCCCGCCGGAGGAGGAGGACCACGAGGATCACGACGAGGAACGTCACGTCGAACACGGACTCGGCCTGGACGTTCCAACGGATCGTCCACTCGGCGATGCCGAGGCCGATGCCACCCGCGAGCGCGATGGGGAACGACTGGAACCGCGCGATCACCGCGACGGCGAGGCCGGGGAGGATCGTCGTGGCGCCCACGAGCGCGCCCGGGGGCACGCCGAAGGGCGCCTTCGTGACGAAGGTGACGGTGGCCAGCGCCCCGGCGACGGCCCACACGATCGTCTGCAGCCGGCGCACCGGCACGCCGAGGAGCAACGCCCGGTCCTGGTTCTCCGCCGCGGCGCGCACGGCCCGGCCCGCGTCGGTGCGGAGCAGGAACCACGCGAGGCCGGCGAGGATCACCGGCGCCACCCCCAGCATGAGCAGGTGGTCGCCCCGGATCGTGTACGGCCGGATGAACCGGCTGCTGCTGATCGGCGTCTCGATGTTGCCGATGAGGATGTCGGAACCGAGCCACACGGTGAGGGCCAGCCCGATGGCGCCCAGCACCTGGGCCAGGCCGATCGTGGCGACGGTGAGCACGAGGCGCGACGACTTCGCGAACCTCCGGATGACGAGGATGTCGATCGCCGCGCCCGACAGGGCGCCGACGACCACACCGATCGTGATGGCCACCCAGTAGTTCCAGCCCTGCCCCACGAAGAGCCCGACCGTGATCGACCCCGGCATCGCGCCCATTGCGCCGTACGCGAAGTTCACGATGCGGGTGGTGCGGTAGATGAGGATCAGCCCCATCGCCAGCAGGGCGTAGGACGAGCCGAAGATGATGCCCTGCACGATCACGCCCCACGGCACCTTGTCGGGCAGCGGACTGGACGGCAGCTGGTAGAGCAGCGCGTACGCGACGGCCAGCCCTGCGACGACCTGCGTGGGCCGGTGCTCGCGCACCGTGTCCACCACGGTTGCGACGGTCACGGCGCCTCGATCGTCACGACGGTCGTGGTGGTGCCGCCGACGGGTCGCTCCACGACCTGCTCGGGAGCCACCGTCGGCGCGAGGAGCACCATCAGCACGAACAGGATGATGCCGACGACGAGCGGTCCGTACCCGCCGGCCAGGTTGACGTTCTCGGGTTCGTCGCGGAGCGTCCCGAGGTCGGGTGCACGATCGGGCACTACCCCTCCTGGAAGTACGCGGCAGGGCCCGTGGGCGCTCGGTCGGGTGCGTAGCGCTTGCCGCCGCCCAGCTGCACCCACGCGCCGGGCTTGTTGTTCTGGCCGGAGATGCGGTTCACGTCCCACCAGATCTCGCGGTAGTCGTCGGTGGGGGTGTAGTCGCCCGGCCCGAACCCCCACAGACCACGTGGTCCGGAGCCGCCGGGATAGGCGAACATGCCGGCCTCGAACGTCTCCGGTGTGAGGTTGGGACCCGCCATCTGCACGCCGATGGCGAGCAGGTACATCTGGTAGTAGAGCTCCTCGACGCCGAAGGCCGGCTCGTCGCGCGGGCGCATCGACTTGTAGGCGGCGTAGGGGTACGAGCGGCCCTGCGGCTCCGACTCGGCGTTGTACGCGATGCCGAAGGCGTGCGACCACTGCTCGGTGTCGATGAGCTGGGACACGATGTCCTGGTCGACGAAGGCCAGCCCGGAGGTCATCCACTCCGGCTCGTAGTTCTGCTCGTTGGCCTTCGGGGTGAGACCGAGGGCCAGCATGACGGGGTCGCAGCCGCACAGGATCGACGTGACACCCGCGTCCTTGAGCTGGGCGATGATGTTCGACGCCTGGTTGGGCATCGACGAGATGTCGAGCTTGTACTTCATGTTCAGCGCGACGTCGATGCCGGCCGCGCCGAGGAGGCCGATGTACTTGTTGACGGACTCCTGGTACTCGGCGTTCTCCGGCGCGACGACGGCGTACTTGCGGGGCTGCCCGATGAGGCCCGGCCCGCCCCACTGCACCGTGGAGCCCGCCGGGAACCGCCCGATCACCGACGCCGACGACGAGTTGACGACGTTGGTGCCGTCCGGGAAGAGGCTCCACGAATACGGCCGCCGGTTCTCGAACCACTCCTGCGACGGGTAGGGCGATCCGAAGTTGACCACGCCGTTCTGGGCCAGCGCGTCGGCGTAGGGGATCGTGATGCCGCTCAGGTCGGCGAAGGCGTGGTGCTCCTTCGCGGCCCGGACGGCGTCGGCCAGCGCCTTCTCCTTGCCCCCGCCGAGGAGCTCGCCAGCGCCGCTGCCCTCACCCCGGAAGTACTCGAGCTCGAGGCGGCGGCCGTAGAACTGGAACCGGTCCGAGAAGTACTCGGCCAGCGCGTCGAGGGTGGCTTGGCCCGACTGCGGCGAGTCGTTGACCGCCTGCCCTGAGATGTCGGCGAAGATCTCGGCCGCCGACGGGCCCTCGAGCTGCCGGATCGTGACGGTGATCGTGTCGGCCGTGACGCCCGGGTGGGTGGCGCCGCCGTTGTCGCCGCTGAAGGCGTAGCAAGGCGGGGAGTACGGGTCGCCGGGCACCTGCAGGGTGCGGTCCTTGCAGGCGCCGACGGCGTCCACGGAGCCGGAGCCCTGCGCACCACCCGTGCCGCCGGTGCCGGTGCCACCCGTGCCGCCGTCGCCGCCCGTGCCCGGCCCGGCGCCGTCCCCGCCGGTGTCCCCGCCGGCGACGTCCGGGACGACCGCTGCTCCCGCCAGCTCGACGCGCTCGCGCGGCAGGGCCGACACCGTCGCGGCCATCACGACGAAGGCCAGGGCGACGGCGAGGAGCGGGCCGTACGACTTGAGGAGCCCTCGCGTCGGGCTCGTCCCGTTGGTCATGTCGGGACCTCGGCCCCTGCTCGTCGCCGGCGCTGGTGGCGCCAGTCGAGCGCGCCGACCCCGACCGTGGCGCCCAACCCGACCAGGCCGAGGGCCATGAGGGCACCGTGCGCGCAGCCGGTGTCGCGGAGCGGATGGGTCGACTCGCAGTGGTCCTCGACCGGACCGGTCGAGGCGGCGGGCCGGGGTCGGTTGGCGCCGGGGACCACCACAGGCGACGGCGGTACGACCGGCGTCCTGAACGGCGGCGGGGCCACGGTCGGCTCGAACGGGGCCACCGCGTCGCCGAACGGGCTCTCGAGCACCAGCTCGCCCGACGTGGCCTCGGCGCCGCCGATCTCGATCTTGAGGAAGCCCGTGCCCGATGCCACGGACACGCCGATGTCGCCGAGCAGCAGCGCCCCGGCCGTGGCGCAGTAGACCGCGGCGATCTGGTCGAACAGCTGCTCGCGCTGGACCCGGCTCAGGTTGAGGACCGGCCCGAGGAAGTCCTTCCCGGCGGGGGAGTCCCGCAGGATGATCCGCAGCGGGGTCATCCGGATGAGGTCGGCCGGCTCGGTGAACCGTTCGATCTTCGGGAACTCGATCGTGACGCCCGAGTAGAAGAGCACCTGGTTGAGCGTGGTCTCGACGGCGGTGAGCGACTCGAGCGGGATCGGCACGCCCAGCAGCGAGGCGGTGCCGAGGTCGAAGGTCGCCCCGGCGCTGGGGTCGGTGCCGGTGCGGTGGGTGGCCGACCAGCGGAGAGCCGAAAGCTTGATGATGCCGCCGATGTCCAGGTCGACGGTCACCGCGGCGCGGGCCACGCGGGCCTCGCCGGGGATGACCTCGGTGGTGGCCTCGGCCCGGCCGGCGTCGAGGGTGAGGAGCGATCCGAACGTCGCCACCACCTCCGAGACGGCCTTGGACGCCGGCACCCCTGTCGCCAGCACGTGCTTGCGGCCACCGCCGATCGTCGCGCCGGAGATCGGGTACTCGTCCTCGAAGATCTCGGCGTCGCCGCTGCGGTTGTCGACCCGGCTGGCCTGCGGGAGCTGATCCGGGGTGAGGACCGCGTCGCTGCCGCTGCACTGCTCCGCGGTCAGGACCCCGCCGATCAGCCCGAGGTCGAGGGTCTCGGCCTGCGCCTGGGCGACGTTGTTCTTGAGGTCGGTGACGGCCACGCCGCTGGAGATGCCCAGCTCCAGGGACCCCACCCCGGGTGCCACCCGGGCCACCACGGCCGTGGCCTTGGCCTGGCCGTTGGAGAACGCCGGCTCGTCAGCCTCCTGCCCGGACGCGGAGCCCAGGCCGGCGACGATCAGGCCGAGGGATGCTGCCCCGATGAGTGCGGTCCGGCTGTAGCCGAGGGTCGCGCGCCACATCGGTCGTCGCATCCACCACACCCCCCGTGCGGTCGTGCCCATACCCCCCCGTATGGGGGACGGCATGGGTGAACTTCTAGCACGACATGTGCGATTCCTCCCGGCGGCCGGGGATACCGTCCCCCTGTGGGCCTCGAGCGGACCGTCGTGCAGCTCGTCGTGCCCTTCGCCGAGGCGGAGCTGGCGGCCGACGCGCTGTGGCAGGCGGAGCCGTCCGCAGTGCTCGAGGTCGACGTGGGGGACGGGCACGTGCGCCTGACCGCCGACGTGACCGACCCGGTCCGGATCCCGGGCCCATGGGTCCCGTCGGTGCTGGCCGTGGACGACGACGGGTACCTCGATGCCTGGCGCACCTGGGCCGTGCCGGTGCGGGTCGGCCGCCGCCTCGTCGTGCACCCGGCGTGGCTCGCGAGAGCTGACGACGCCGATGCCGACGTCGTGGTGGTCGTCGATCCGGGCCGGGCCTTCGGGTCGGGATCGCACCCGTCGACGAGGTTGGCGTTGGCCGCCCTGGAGGACCTCGTCGGACCGGGCACCTCGGTGCTCGACGTCGGCTGTGGCAGCGGCGTCCTCGCCGTCGCGGCCTGCCTGCTCGGCGCCGCCGAAGCGAACGCCGTCGACGTCGAGCCCGCGGCCGTGCGCGCGACAGGTGCCAACGCGGCAGCCAACGGCGTGGCCGACCGCGTGCGCGCCTCCACCTCGGCGGTGGAGGACGTCGACGGCACCTACGACGTGGTGGTGGCCAACATCAGCGCGGCTGCGCTCACGGCGATGGCGGCCGCGCTCGAGGATCGCGTCCCCCCCGCGGGCGCGCTGATCCTCGCGGGCATGCTCGACGAGCAGGCCGACGCGGTCGTGGCCGCGTGCCGCCGCTCCCGGGAGGTCGGTCGCAGCTCGGAGGACGGCTGGGCCGCGGTGGTGCTCCGACCGGTCGGCTAGCTGGTGCGGGTGACGCGGACGAGGCCCTCCTGCACGACGGTCACGGCGAGCTGTCCGTCGGCGGTGAAGATGCTGCCCCGCCCCAGGCCCCGTCCTGCACTGGCCGATGGGGAGTCCTGGGCGTAGAGGAGCCACTCGTCGGCGCGGAACGGCCGGTGGAACCACATGGCGTGGTCGAGGCTGGCCATGAACATGGACATGCTCTGCCAGCTCCCGCCGTGCGGGAGCAGCGCTGTGTCGAGCACCGTCATGTCGCTGGCGTAGGTGAGCACGCAGGCGTGGAGCACCGGGTCGTCGGGGAGGTCGCCGTCGGCCCGGAGCCAGACCCGCTGGTAGGGCGGAAGGGCGTCGCGCCGGTCCGGCGGGTTCCAGTCGACGTAGCGCATGTCGATCGGTCGGGGGCGGTGGAACCAGGGGCCGATGGCCTCGGCGTAGGGGCCCATGCGGGTGGTGAAGTCGGGAAGCTCCTCCGCGGGTGGCGTGTCCGGCATCGGGTCCTGGTGGGACAGGCCCTCCTCGGGCACCTGGAAGCTCGACTGCAGGTTGAAGATCGCCTTGCCGTGCTGGATGGCGACGACGCGTCGCGTCGTGAACGAGCGACCGTCGCGGATCCGGTCCACCTCGTAGAGGATCGGCACCGTCGGGTCGCCGGGGCGGAGGAAGTACGCGTGGAGCGAGTGCACCTCCCGTCCGGGCTCGACGGTGCGGGCCGCGGCGACGAGGGCCTGGCCGGCCACCTGCCCGCCGAAGACGCGCTGCCGCTCCTCGTCGGGCGACAGCCCGCGGAAGAGGTTGACCTCGATCGGTTCGAGGTCGAGGAGCTGCACGAGCGCGTCGACCGCTTCCTGCGACATCCGCCCATCCTCGCGTGCGGGCCAGCGCGGTACGGTCCCCGACCATGTCACCCGCGCCGCAGAGCTTCCCCGAAGGCTTCCGATGGGGGACCGCCACCGCGGCCCACCAGATCGAGGGAGGCAACTGGAACAACGACTGGTGGCGGTGGGAGCACACACCCGGCTCGGGCTGCAAGGAGTCGAGCGGTGACGCGTGCGACAGCTGGAACCGTTGGCCCGAGGACATCGCCATCCTGAGCGAGATCGGTGTCACCGACTACCGCTTCTCGCTCGAGTGGAGCCGCATCGAGCCGGAGGACGGCGAGTTCTCCACTGCGGCCCTCGACCAGTACCTGCGCCAGTGCGAGGCCCTCCTCGACGTGGGCATCGACCCGGTCGTGACGTTCCACCACTTCACGACGCCCCGCTGGCTGGCCGACCGCGGAGGCTGGGAGGAGGCGGAGACGGCGGACCGGTTCGCCGCGTTCTGCGAGCGGGCCGCGGCGCACCTGGCCGACGGCATCCGCCGGGCCTGCACGATCAACGAGCCGAGCATGGTGGCGACGATCGGCTACCTGCTCGGGATGTTCCCGCCCGGCAAGCAGGACGTGGGCCTGCGCCGCCAGGTCAACGAGGTGATGGTCGACGCCCACCGGAAGGCCGTGGGGGCGATCCGGGCCAGCGCGCCGGGTGTGCCCGTGGGCGTCACGCTGGCGATGAGCGACTACCAGGCCGTCGACGGCGGCGAGTCGAAGCTCGAGCAGATCCGTCGGGGGATGGAGGACGTCTTCTTCGCGGCCACGACCGGCGACGACTTCGTGGGCGTGCAGACCTACTCCCGCACCCGCGTGGGCCCCGACGGGCAGATCTGGGAGGCGGCGGACGGCCGGCCCACGCTGATCATGGGCTACGAGTACTACCCGGAGGCCCTCGCGGCGACGATCCGTCGGGCGTGGGAGGTCACGAAGGGTGAGGTGCCGATCCTCGTCACCGAGAACGGCATCGGCACGGACGACGACGCCCAGCGCGTCGCCTACGTGCGGACGGCGCTGGAGGGCGTGCTCGACTGCATCGCGGACGGCATCGACGTGCGCGGCTACACGTACTGGAGCCTGCTCGACAACTTCGAGTGGGCCCAGGGCTACGGCCCCCGCTTCGGCATCGTCGACGTCGACCGCAGCTCCTTCATCCGCACCCCGAAGGACAGCGCCCGCTGGTACGGGCGGGTGGCCAAGGCCAACGCGCTGGTCGAGTAGCCCCGGGCCCGGTTGGGGCCGGCGAGGGGTGGGCCCGTAACCTCGGCGTCGTGGCCACGACGACGACCGACCTCCTCGACCGGCTCACGCGCGGCCGCGGCGAGAAGGCCCTGCGGTACTCCGCCGTCTCGGTGGTGGGCGTGGTCATCACCCAGACGCTGCTGGTGATCCTCGCCGGCATCCTCAACATCCAGCCGGTGGTCGCCAACGTGATCGCCGTCATGACGTCGGCCATCCCCGTGTTCCTGCTGAACAAGCGCTGGGTGTGGGGCAAGGGCGGCCGGGCCCGGGTGCGGCGCGAGGTCCTTCCGTTCTGGGCCCTCACCCTCGTCGGCCTGGCCATCTCGTCGGGGATGGTCGCCATCGCGCACGCGTACAGCGACCGCACGATCTACGTGATGCTCGCCAACATCTCGGGCTTCGGGATCGTGTGGGTGGCGAAGTTCCTGTTCCTCGACGCCATCGTGTTCGGGCCTGACGAGGACGACGCCCTGTAGGTTGCGGCGCATGCCGCCCGTGCTGAACCTCGATCCCGACGAGCTCCTGTCGACCACCCGGTCGGTGCGCAAGCGGCTCGACCTCACCCGGCCCGTCGAGCCCGAGCTCGTCCACGAGTGC
>Ga0190265_10001883_pt1 | contig 13859 bp, 14 predicted proteins | sample Popmic124T_FD_133135 | JGI IMG/M metagenome (GOLD analysis project Ga0190265, IMG submission 133135) | Populus adjacent soil microbial communities from riparian zone of Indian Creek, Utah, USA - 124 T | ecosystem: Environmental > Terrestrial > Soil > Riparian zone | place: USA: Utah | collected...
CATGGGACTCCCGGTGACCTACGTGTGGACCCACGACTCGATCGGGCTCGGCGAGGACGGGCCGACGCACCAGCCGGTGGAGCACCTCGCCGCGCTGCGGGCGATCCCGGGCCTCGACGTGGTCCGCCCCGCCGACGCCAACGAGACCGTTGCTGCCTGGCAGACCGTCTTGTCCCACACCGACCGCCCGGCCGGGCTCGCCCTGACCAGGCAGAACGTGCCGGTGTTCCCGCGTGGCACAGAGGGATTCGCGGGTACCGAAGGGGTCGCCCGGGGCGGGTACGTTCTGATCGACGCCGACAACGGGTCGCCTGACGTCATCCTGATCGGCACCGGATCCGAGGTGCAGCTCGCCGTCGAGGCGCGCCGCCAGCTCGCCGAGAAGGACATCTCGGCCCGGGTCGTCTCGCTGCCGTGCCGGGAGTGGTTCGACGCCCAGGACCAGGCCTACCGCGACACCGTGATCCCACCGATCGTGAAGGCGAGGGTGAGCGTCGAGGCCGGCGTCGCGATGGGCTGGCGGGAGCTGGTCGGCCAGCACGGCCGCAGCGTCTCCCTTGAGCACTTCGGCGCCTCGGCCGACTACGCCACCATCTTCCGCGAGTTCGGCATCACCGCCGAGGCCGTCGTCCTCGCCGCCGAGGACAGCCTGCGGGCCGCGGAAAAGGCTGCCCGCTAGACCCCAGACAACACATGCACTGACCGGGAGGTAGAAGAGATGTCCGAACGCCTGCAGCAGCTCTCCGAGGCAGGAGTGTCGATCTGGCTCGACGACCTGTCCCGGGAGCGGATCGAAACCGGGAATCTGGCCGAGCTCATCAAGGACAAGTCCGTCGTCGGGGTCACGACCAACCCGACGATCTTCCAGGGCGCGATCTCCGACGGTGAACGGTACGACGACGAGGTCCGCTCGCTCGTGGCCGACGGCGCCGACGTGGACAAGGTGGTCTTCGAGCTGACCACGACCGACGTCCGCGCGGCGTGCGACGTGCTCCGCCCGACCTATGACGCCACCGACGGAGTGGACGGGCGGGTCTCGATCGAGGTCGCACCCGCGCTCGCGTTCGACACTGACGAGACCCTGGCCTCCGCCCGGGAGCTGTGGGCCGAGGTCGGCCGCGACAACCTGTTCGTCAAGATCCCCGCCACGACCGAGGGTGCGCCCGCGATCACCGACGCGCTCGCGGACGGCATCAGCATCAACGTCACCCTGATCTTCGGGCTGGGCCGGTACGCCGGCGTCATGGAGGCCTACGCCGCCGGCCTCGAGAGCGCGCTCGCCAACGGCAAGGACATCTCGCGGATCCACTCCGTGGCGTCCTTCTTCGTCTCCCGCGTCGACACCGAGATCGACAAGCGACTCGACGAGATCGGGACCGAGGAGGCGCTTGCCCTGCGCGGCAAGGCCGGGGTCGCCAATGCCCGGCTGGCCTACCGCGACTACCAGCAGTTCTTCACCGGGGAGCGCTGGGCGAAGCTGTCCGAGGCCGGCGCCAACACCCAGCGCCCCCTGTGGGCGTCCACCGGCGTCAAGAATCCGGACTACCGCGACACCATGTACGTCACGGACCTCGTCGTCGCCAACACCGTCAACACGATGCCGCAGAAGACCCTCGAGGCGTTCGCAGACCACGGCGAGGTCGACGGCGACCAGGTCACGACGAAGTACGACGACGCGCAGCAGGTCATGGATGAGCTGAAGGACGTCGGCATCGACTACGACGACGTGATCCGGGTCCTCGAGCAGGAGGGCGTCGACAAGTTCTCGAAGTCGTGGAACGAGTTGCGGGAGACCGTTACCGACCAGATGGGGGCGGCAACCACGTGACGGCGTGGAACACCGTCAGCGGAAAGCCGTCGCAAGCGCCGTTCGAGCTGTCCTTCGGGTACGCCGACGAGACCGCGTTCGCCGCGGCCGTCGAGAAGCTGGTCGCGGACCGCGTCGCCAGCGCGGTCGCCGCCCAGGACCCGACCCTCTGGGGCCCGGAGGCAGAGTCAGAGGCCGGCAAACGACTCGCCTGGGTGGGTCTGCCCGAGTCGTCGCGCGACCTGGTCACCGAGATCTCCACGCTCGAAGTCGAGTTCCGCCAGCGCGGGCTGACGAAGGTGGTTCTCTGCGGCATGGGCGGGTCATCTCTGGCCCCGGAGGTCATCTGCGGAGCTGCAGGGGTCGAGCTGCACGTGCTCGACTCCTCCGACCCGGACTTCGTCCGGACCGCGCTCGAGGACCGGCTGGCAGAGACGGTCGTCGTGGTCTCGTCGAAGTCCGGCGGAACCGTCGAGACCGACAGCCAGCGCCGGGCCTTCGAGAAGGCGTTCACTGACGCGGGGATCGGGCCCAGCGAGCGGATCGTCGTGGTCACCGACCCGGGATCGCCGCTCGAGGAGCTCGCCCACAAGGCCGGGTACCGGACGTTTCTTGCCGACCCCGGGGTGGGCGGCCGCTACTCGGCGCTCACCGCGTTCGGGCTGGTCCCCAGCGGCCTGGCCGGGGCCAACGTCGCCGGCCTGCTCGACGAGGCAGCCGCGATCCGGCCGGCCCTTGAGGAGGACTCGGTCGACAACCCCGGACTCCGCCTGGGCGCTCTCCTCGGTGTCGCCAACGCGGCCGGAGTCGACAAGCTGGTCCTCGCCGATGCCGGGTCGTCGTACCCCGGCTTCGGCGACTGGGCCGAGCAGCTGCTCGCGGAGTCCACCGGCAAGGACGGGCGCGGCATCCTGCCGGTGGTCGTCGGCGCCCTCGACGCCCCCAACTTCGCTCCGAGCACCCCGGACGAGGTGCTCGGCACGTACGGGCCGGACTTCCCCTTCACCTCGGTGCGCCCGGCGTCCGGGTTCGGGGTGAGCGTGGACGCGCCACTGGGCGCACAGCTCCTGCTTTGGGAGTACGCCACCGCCGTCGCGGGACGGCTGATCGGCATCAACCCCTTCGACCAGCCCGACGTAGAGAGCGCGAAGGCGGCCGCCCGCGAGATGCTCGAAGGGGCCGCTGCAACCCCCACACCTGCATTCGTGGACGAGACGGTGACCGTCTACGCCTCCGAGGGCTGGTTGCCGGAGGGCACCGACACGGTCGGGGCGGCGGTGGGGGCTCTGTTGGCTCGGCTCGACGACCGACACGGATACCTCGCCGTGCAGGCCTACCTCGACCGGCACCGCGACGCCGCCCTGGAATCGGTCCGCGACGCACTCGCGGTGCGCACTGGCCGACCGGTCACTTTCGGATGGGGGCCGCGGTTCCTGCACTCCACCGGGCAGTACCACAAGGGTGGGCCGGGCACCGGCGTCTACCTCCAGGTCACCACCCAGCCGGACGCAGACCTCGCCGTGCCGGACCGGCCGTTCACGTTCCACGAGTTCCTCACGGCGCAGGCCGTCGGTGACGGGCAGGTGCTGGCCGGCCACGGGCGCCCCGTCCTCCGGCTTCACGTGTCGAGCCCGGGTGACCTGGCGGCCCTGCGCGAGGCGGTCGCGTGACCACCACCCGTCCCTCTCATGGGGAGAACCCACTCCGCGACCCGGAGGACCGGCGGCTCCCGCGGGTTGCCGGGCCATGCGGGATGGTCCTCTTTGGCGTCACCGGCGATCTCTCCCGCCGCAAGGTGATGCCGGCGGTCTACGACCTCGCCAACCGCGGGCTGCTGCCGCCCGGCTTCAGCCTGGTCGGCTTCGCCCGTCGGGACTGGGCCAACCAGGACTTCGCACAGATCGTGCACGACTCGGTGAAGCAGTATGCCCGCACGGAGTTCCGCGAGGAGGTCTGGAAGCAGCTCGCGGAGGGCTTCCGGTTCGTGCCCGGCGACTTCACCGACGACATCGCCTTCGAGCATCTTGGGCGCACGATCGACGAGCTGGACCTGGTCCGGGGCACCGGCGGCAACCACGCGTTCTACCTGGCGATCCCCCCGGCGTTCTTCGGGGACGTCGTCGGCCAGCTCCAGGAGCACGGGCTGGCCCAGCCGTCGGAGGAGTCCTGGCGGCGGGTGGTGGTGGAGAAGCCGTTCGGGCACGACCTCGAATCGGCACGCGAGCTGAACGCAGTGCTGGCCAAGGTCTTCCCACCCGGCGAGATCTTCCGGATCGACCACTACCTCGGCAAGGAGACGGTCCAGAACATCCTGGCCATGCGCTTCGCGAACACGATGTTCGAGCCGATCTGGAACTCGAACTACGTCGACCACGTGCAGATCACGATGGCAGAGGACATCGGCATCGGTGGGCGCGCCGGCTACTACGACGGCATCGGTGCCGCCCGCGACGTGATCCAGAACCACCTCCTTCAGCTGATGTCCCTGATCGCCATGGAGGAACCCGCGGCGTTCGACGCGGAAAGCCTGCGGATCGAGAAGCAGAAGGTCCTGCGCAGCGTGGTCCTGCCGCGTCGACTCGACCTCACGACGGCCCGCGGCCAGTACGCCCCCGGCTGGGCCGGCGGACAGAAGGCGAACGGCTTCCTCGACGAGGAGGGCATCAAGAACAGCTCGACCACGGAGACCTACGCGGCCATCAAGCTGCACGTGGACTCCCGGCGGTGGGCCGGCGTGCCGTTCTACCTGCGGACCGGCAAGCGCCTGGCGCGACGGGTGACGGAGGTCGCGGTGATGTTCAAGCGCGCGCCGTGGTTGCCGTTCAGTGCCGTCTCCACTGAGGACCTGACCCAGAACGCCCTCGTCATCCGGATCCAGCCAGACGAGGGCATGACCTTGCGCTTCGGCTCCAAGGTTCCCGGGACAGCGATGGAGATCCGGGACGTGAACATGGACTTCGCGTACGGCGGCAGCTTCACCGAGGCCAGTCCCGAGGCCTACGAGCGACTGATCCTCGACGTCCTCCTCGGCGATCCCCCGCTCTTCCCGCGGCACGAGGAGGTCGAACTGTCCTGGAAGATCCTGGACCCGGTCCTGGAGCATTGGGCGCGCAAGGGCAAGCCCGACCAGTATCCGTCGGGGACCTGGGGGCCTGAGTCTGCCGACAAGATGCTGGCCCGTGACGGCCGGGCCTGGAGGAGGGCCTGAATGATTGAGCTCACCGACACCAACTCCGCCCAGATCGCTGCCGAGTTCATCCGCGCCCGCACCAGGGCCGGCAGCCCAGCGATGGGCATGGTGATGACCCTGATCGTGGTCGTCGACGAGGACGAGGCCGAGGCGGCGATGGAGGCCGCCCGCCAGGCCGCCCACGAGCACCCGGCGCGCGTCCTCGGGGTGATCCTCGGCGACGGGCGGGGCGTCCCGGTCGTCAACGCCCAAGTGGGCACTGGGGCCGGCTGGACCGGCGAGACTGCCCTGATCCGGCTCCAGGGTGAAGTGGTGAAGCACCCGGAGTCGGTCGTGCTACCCCTCCTCCTCCCCGACTCCCCGGTCGCCATCTGGTGGCCGGCGAACCCACCCGTCGACCCGGCCGCCGATCCTCTAGGTGCTCTCGCCCAGCGCCGGATCACCGACGCCGCCAGCACCACGCGGGGCAAGACCAAGGCCATCCACGTCCAGTGCTCGTCGTACGCCGTGGGGAACACCGACCTGGCCTGGACCCGGCTCACCCCCTGGCGGGCGCTGCTGGCGGCGGCCCTGGACCAGCACCCGCTCAAGGTGACCGCCGCCTCGGTGACCTCGGAGCGGATCAGCCCGAGCGCGGACCTGCTGGCGGCGTGGCTCACCGACCGGCTGCGGGTTTCGGTCAAGCGAGCCAGCTCCACCGGTCCGGGGATCACCTCGGTCGTGCTCGAGACCCGGGACGGGCCGATCAGCATCACCCGCTACGACGGTCGGCTGGCGACGTTCTCCTCGCCCGGTCGACCGGATCGCCCGATCGCGCTCAAACGCCGTGAGGTGCCGGAGCTGCTGGCCGAGGAGCTGCGTCGCCTCGATGAGGACGACGTGTACGCCGCGACGGCCCGCCGACTCGCCAAGATGCAGCACAGCTCGCCGTGACCAGTCCTCGGATCGAGGTCCACGAGGACCCGGAGGTGCTGGCCACGGTTGCCGCGGGAGCCCTGGTGGCCCGGCTGGCGGACGCCCAGGCAGCGGGCCGGGATCCGCACGTCGCCCTGACCGGGGGCACCATCGCCGACTCGATCCATCGACAGCTGGCCCGACTCGCTCCTGACTCCGAAGTGAGCTGGTCGCGGGTGTCGTTCTGGTGGGGCGACGAGCGCTACGTCCCCCGCTCATCCCCTGACCGCAACGCCGGCCAGGCCCGGGCCGCCTTCCTCGACCGGGTCGGAGTCAATCCCGCCCGGGTGCACGAGATGGGATCCCCGGACTCCTATGAGTCCATTCGGCTGGCCGCCGCTGCGTACTCCGACGAGTTGCGCGACAAGGGCAGCGGCGAGTTCGAGGTCGTCATGCTCGGCATCGGCCCGGACGGCCACGTCGCGTCCCTGTTCCCGGGTTCGGCCGCCCTCGACGCCGAGCTCATCACCGTGGCGGTCACCGACTCCCCCAAGCCGCCGCCGGAGCGGCTGACCCTGACCCTCGGCGCCCTGAACCGGGCCCGTGCGGTCTGGTTCGTCGCCAGCGGGCAGGAGAAAGCGGATGCCGTGGCCCGCGCACTGGGTGACGCGGACCCGCATGACGTTCCGGCCGCCGGTGTCAGTGGCCGCGAGCACACCGTCTGGTTCCTCGACCGGGCGGCCGCCTCCGCGCTGTGAACGCCGGACCGACTCAGAAGATGATGTCGCCGGCCTTGCGGCGGGTGCGCAGGAGCTGGATGGCCTCGTCCAGGATGTCGGCCGCCTCGGCGTCGGAGCGGCGCTCCTTCACGTAGGCCAGGTGCGTCTTGTAGGGCTCGATCTTCGGAGCCGGCGGCGGGTTCTCCGAGTCCATGCTCGCCGGCAGCCCGCACTTGGGGCAGTCCCAGGAGTCGGGCGGCTGGGCATCGACCGAGAACGTCACCACCGAACGGTGCTCGTGAGAGCAGAAGTAGGTGACTGCCTGTCGGGGCGCGGCCTCACCGCGCTCGGCCTCCCCCATCGGGCCGGCACCGACCCGACTACCGCGAATTGCGTTTCCTCCACCAGCCACGCGAGTGAACCTTTCTCAGCTCTAGTAGGCCATCAGCAGGCCAAGGGCAAGGATGCAGGCGAACCAGATGACCCCGATCCCGATGGTCAACCGGTCGAGGTTCCGTTCCGCAATCGACGAGCCACCCAGCGAACTGGAGACCCCGCCGCCGAACATGTCGGACAACCCACCGCCGCGGCCCTTGTGGAGCAGGACGAGAAGGATCATGATCGCGCTCGAGATCACGAGCATGATGGTGAATAGCAGAATCACGGACGGAAGCCTACGTCACGCTCTGCCGCTTACAGGAGCGGCATGTCGTAGAACCGGCAAATCCCGCCGAACTCGTCCGCCTGGAGGCTGGCACCGCCGACGAGAGCCCCATCGACGTCGGGTTTATCCATGATCCCGGCGATGTTCGCGGCCTTGACCGAACCGCCGTACAGGACGCGTACGCCGTCCGCCGCGGCGTCGCCGTGGACCTCCTTGACCCGCTCCCGGATCGCGGCGCACACCTCCTGGGCGTCGTCCGGCGTGGCGACCTCCCCGGTCCCGATCGCCCACACCGGCTCATAGGCGACCACCAGTTCGGCCACCTGCGCGGCGGTGAAGCCGGCGAGGGAACCGTCGACCTGGGACAGCGTGTGGGAAACGTGCTCGCCCGCCTGCCGGACCTCCAGGCCTTCGCCGACGCAGACGATCGGGGTCATCCCGGCGGCCGACGCCTTGTGCGCCTTGGTGTTGACCACGCCGTCGCTCTCGCCGTGGTGCTGGCGGCGCTCCGAGTGCCCCACCACGACGTAGGAGCAGCCCAGCTTGGCGAGCATGGCGGCCGAGATCTCGCCCGTGTAGGCGCCGTCGTCCTGGGTGGAGACGTCCTGGGCGCCGTACTTCACCAGCAGCCGGTCGCCGTCGACCAGGGTCTGCACCGAGCGCAGGTCGGTGTACGGCGGAATCACCGCGACCTCGACCTTGGTGTAGTCGTGCTTCTTGTCGGCCAGCGTCCAGGCCAGCTTCTGGACCAGGACGACCGCCTCCTGGTGGTTCAGGTTCATCTTCCAGTTCCCCGCCATCAACGGGGTGCGGGAGTGCGCCATTCAGTTCCTTTCGGGCAGTTGCTTCGGGCGAGTGGGTCAGCGTTCGAGGACGGCGATCCCGGGTAGTTCCTTGCCCTCGAGGTACTCGAGGCTGGCGCCGCCACCTGTGGAGATGTGGCCGAACGCGGACTCGGCGAAGCCGAGCTTGCGGACCGCGGCCGCCGAATCCCCACCGCCCACGACGGACAGCCCGCTCACCTTCGTCAGCGCATCGGCAACGGCCCGGGTGCCCTCGGCGAACGCGTCGACCTCGAAGACGCCCATCGGACCGTTCCAGAACACGGTGCGGGCCTCCGCCAGCTCCGCGGCGAACGCCGTGCTGGACTCGGGGCCGATGTCCAGGCCGAGGCTGTCGGCCGGGATCCCGGAGGCAGGTACGACGACCGGCTGGGGCGAGACGTCGTCGGACGGGAAGGCGGTGTCGACCACGATGTCACTGGGCAGCACGATCTCGACCCCGGCCTTCTCGGCCCGGGTGAGGTAGTCGCGGCATCGGTCCAGCTGGTCGTCTTCGAGCAGGCTCTTGCCCACCTCGTGGCCCTGGGCGGCCAGGAACGTGAAGACCATGCCGCCGCCGATGAGCAGCTTGTCCGCCTTGTCCAACAGGCTGTCGATCACACCCAGCTTGTCGGACACCTTCGAGCCACCCAGGACCACGACGTAGGGCCGCTCCGGGTCGACGGTGAGTCGGCGAAGGACGTCGATCTCGGTCGCCACCAGCGCACCCATCGCGTGCGGCAGCCGGAGCGCCACGTCGTACACGGACGCCTGCTTGCGGTGCACCACGCCGAACCCGTCCGACACGAAGGCGTCGGCCAGCTGCGCTAGCTGGCCGGCGAACGAGGCGCGGACGTCGTCATCCTTGCTGGTCTCGCCCTCGTTGAAGCGGACGTTCTCCAGCACCGCCACGTCACCGTCGTCGAGCCCGGCGACCGTCTCCGTGGCGCTCTCGCCGACGGTGTCGGTGGCGAAGGCCACCGGCTTCCCCAGGAGCTCGCCGAGGCGCTCGGCGACCGGCTTCAGGGAGTACGCCGGGTCGGGCTCGCCCTTAGGCCGGCCCAGATGGGCGACCACCACCACGCGGGCGCCTGCTTCGCTCAACCGGGTGATGGTCGGGGCACTCGCGCGGATCCGGCCGTCATCGGTGATCGTGCTTCCGTCGAGCGGCACGTTGAGGTCGGAACGGACCAGTACCCGCTTGCCGCGGAGGTCGCCGAGAGTCTCGATGCCTCCGGGCAGGTGGCTCGTGGCGTCCGGCACGGTCAGAGCGACGTGCCGATGTGCGTGACCAGGTCGGCGAGGCGGTTGGAATAGCCCCACTCGTTGTCGTACCAGCCGATGACCTTGACCTGGTTGCCGATGACCTTGGTCAGCGGGGCGTCGAAGATGCAGGACGCGGGGTCGGTGACGATGTCGGAGGACACGATGGGGTCGGTGGAGTAGCGAAGGTAGTGCCCGTCAGCGACGGACTCGATCGCCGCGTTGACCTCGTCGACGGTGGTCTCGCGACCGGCCTCGAAGGTCAGGTCGGTGGCCGACCCGGTCGGCACCGGAACCCGCACCGCGAACCCGTCGAGCCTGCCCTTCAGCTCGGGCAGGACCAGGCCGATCGCCTTGGCCGCACCGGTGGAGGTAGGCACCAGGTTGATCGCGGCCGCGCGCGCCCGGCGCGGGTCCTTGTGGATGTTGTCCTGGAGGTTCTGGTCGGCGGTGTAGGCGTGGATCGTGGTCATCAGGCCCTTGACGATGCCGAACTCGTCGTTCAGTGCCTTCGCCATCGGGGCCAGGCAGTTCGTCGTGCAGGACGCGTTGGAGATCACGGTGTGCTCCGCCGCGTCGTACTTTTCGTGGTTGACCCCCATCACCACGGTGATGTCCTCGTTGGAGGCCGGCGCGGAGATGATGACCTTCTTGGCGCCGGCGTCGACGTGCGCGCGGGCCTTGGTGGCGTCGGTGAAGAAGCCGGTGGACTCGATGACGACGTCGGCGCCAACGTCGGCCCACTTCAGACTCGCCGGGTCGCGCTCAGAGAAAGCGGTGATCTCCTGATCGCCGACCTTGATGGCGGTCTCGGTGGAGGTCACGTCGGCATCGAGCCGGCCGAGGATCGAGTCGAACTTGAGGAGGAGGGCCAGGGAGGCGTTGTCGGTCAGGTCGTTGACGCCGACGATCTCGATGTCGGCGCCTGACGCTCGGACGGCGCGGAAGAAGTTGCGGCCGATCCGGCCGAATCCGTTGATGCCTACGCGGACGGTCACGGCGATGACTCCTCTGTGTCGTGGCTGGGGACGTGGTGGCTGGTGGGCGAATGCCCGCGGGGTCGGTGCACTCGCGTCGTTCTGAGCCTATCGCGAGGCGTCAGGCATCTTCCGCCAGCATCTCGGGCGTGAGCGAGGTCTCGGTGTCGGGGATGCCGAGCTCCTCGGCCCGCTTGTCCGCCATGGCCAGCAACCGCCGGATCCGGCCCGCGATCGCATCCTTCGTGAGCACCGGTTCGTGCAGCTGGCCCAGTTCCTCGAGCGAGGCCTGCTTGTGCTCCAGCCGCAGGTGGCCGGCCAGACGGAGGTGGTCGGGGACCTCGTCGCCGAGGATCTCCAGCGCCCGCTCGACGCGGGCGCCGGCAGCCACGGCGGCCCGGGCGGAGCGGCGCAGGTTGGCGTCGTCGAAGTTGGCGAGCCGGTTGGCGGTGGCCCGGACCTCGCGCCGCATCCGGCGCTCCTCCCAGGCCATCAGTGTCTCGTGCGCGCCGACCCGGGTGAGCAGGGCGCCGATGGCGTCGCCGTCGCGGATCACGACGCGGTCGACGCCGCGGACCTCCCGGGCCTTGGACTGGATGCCGAGCCGGCGGGCCACGCCGACGAGCGCCAGGGCGGCCTCGGGACCGGGGCAGGTCACCTCGAGCGAGGAGGAACGGCCGGGCTCGGTGAGGGATCCGTGGGCGAGAAAGGCACCGCGCCATGCGGCCACCGCGTCACAGCCCCCGCCCGACACCACGGCTGGAGGGAGACCACGGACCGGTCGACCGCGCTGGTCGAGCAGCCCGGTCTGGCGCGCCAGCGCCTCGCCGTCCTTGGTGATCCGCACCAGGTAGCGGCTGCCCTTGCGGATCCCGTTGCCCTGGACCATCACCACGTCGGACTGGTGTCCGTAGACCTCGGCCACGTCCGTGCGCAGGCGCCGGGCAGCGGCGCCCGTGTCGAGCTCGGCCTCGACCACGATCCGGCCGCTGACGATGTGCAGTCCCCCGGCGAACCTCAGCATCGACGCAACTTCCGCCTTGCGGCAGCACGTCTTCGTGATCTGGGTGTTGGCGAGCTCCGCCTTCACCTGAGCCGTCATCGCCATAGGGACGATCCTGCCACGTCCGTCAATCACCCTCGGGCGGTCAGCCGAAGATCTTTGCGTACGCCTCGGCGAGCTTCACAGGGTCGTGCCGGGCCGTGCCGTCCCCGATCGCGATGTCGGCCACGACGAGGCTGGCACCGTACGAAGCTGCTGCCCGCTCCAGGTCGGCGACGTCCTTGGTCGCGGTCCGGTCCGCGAGCACGGCGTCCACCTTCAGGTGGGGCGCGTGCTCGACCAGCGCGGCCAGGTGGTCCTCGGGGCCGTATCCGCTGGTCTCGCCTTCCTGGTCCTCCAGATTGAGGACGACGATCACCCGGGCGTCGGTCTCGGCGATCGCAGCGCGGAGCTCAGGCACCATCAGGTGCGGGATCACCGAGGTGAACCACGACCCGGGGCCGAGGATCACCCAGTCGGTCGCCCGCACCGCCTCGACCGCCTCGGGACACGCCCGCGGATCCGCGGGGTCGAGGCTGACGGAGACGATCTCGCCCTCGGTGGTGGCGACCGCCACCTGGCCGCGCACCGTGGTCCGGGCGTCGGAGTCGGCCGGATCGAGACCCCGGACGTCCGCGGTGATGTCCATCGGGGTGAGCGCCATCGGCAGCACCTGCCCCTGGGCACCCAACAGGCGCCCGACCCACTGCAGCGCCCGGACCGGGTCGCCGAGCAGCTCCCACAGGCTCACGATCAGCAGGTTCCCCACCACATGGCCGCGCATCTCCCCGTCGCCGGCGAAGCGGTGCTGCACCACCTGCTCCCAGGTCCGCCCCCACTCGTCGGCCCCACACAGCGCGGCCAGCGCCATCCGCAGGTCACCGGGGGGCAGCACGCCGAACTCGGCTCGCAGCCGGCCCGACGAACCGCCGTTGTCCGCGACGGTGACCACCGCAGTCAGGTCGTCGACCGTGAGGTCGTCGACGAGGTGTCGGAGCGCGGTCAGCGAGGCGTGCAGACCGTGTCCGCCGCCGAGCGCGACCACCGACTGGGCGCGGCCGTGCATCACTCTCGTCCGAGGTCGCGGTGGATGGTGCGGACCTGGTGCCCGTGGGCGGTGAGCCGCCCGGCGATCTCCTCGGTCATGGCCACGCTGCGGTGCTTGCCGCCGGTGCAGCCGATCGCGATCCGCATGAAGCGCTTGCCCTCGTTGAGGTAGCCCTTCGCCACGCCCTCGAGGACCGGCAGGTAGCCGTCCAGGAACTCCGCGGCACCCGGCTGGCTCTTGACGTACGCGGCCACCTCGGCGTCCCGGCCCGTGCGTGGCCGCAGCTCCGGCACCCAGTGCGGGTTGGGGAGAAATCGCATGTCAGCGACGAAGTCGGCATCGACGGGGATGCCGTACTTGAAACCGAAGCTGATCACCGTCACCTTCAGGCTGGTGGACTCCGGGGACCCGAAGGACTCGGCGATCCGGTCGGTGAGCTGGTGGACATTCAGGTCGGAGGTATCGATCACCAGGTCGGCCTCGCTGCGCAGGTCGCCGAGTACCTCTCGCTCCCGCTGCAGCCCGTCGAGGAGCCGGCCGGTGCCCTGCAGCGGGTGCGGTCGCCGGGCGGCCTCCTGTCGGCGGACGAGCACTTCGTCGGTGGCCTCGAGGAAGAGCAGCGTGGTGTGCCGCCCGGTCGCTCCCTGGGCCAGATTGGTCCGCAGGGCGCCGAAGAAGGAGCCGGAGCGGACGTCGACCACGACGGCGATCGGCTGCTCCAGACCGCGGCTCTCGTCGACCAGTCGTACGACGTCGCGGAGCAGGCTGGGCGGCAGGTTGTCGACGACGTAGAAGCCGAGGTCCTCGAGCTCCTTGGCCGCGGTGCTCCGGCCGGCACCGGTCATGCCGGTGACCACCACGAGCTCGCCGCGGGCAGAGGGCTCCGGTGCCATCAGCCCTCCTCAATTTCGCCGGTCGCGGTGTTCACGCTGACAGTCTGGCCGGTCGTGGAGGCCACCGCATCCTTGATCGCGGTGGCCGTCCGGGTGCCGATCCCGGGGACCTGGGCGATCTCCTCGACCGACGCCGCGCGCAGTTTCCTTAAGGATCCGAAGTGCTTGAGCAGCGTCTTCCGGCGGATCTCACCCAGGCCGGGTACGTCGTCGAGGAGGCTCTCGACCATGGACTTCGAACGGCGGCTGCGGTGGTGGGTGATCGCAAACCGGTGTGCCTCGTCGCGAATCCGCTGCAGGAGGTAGAGGCCCTCGCTGGAGCGGGCCAGGATCACCGGAGCCTGCTCCCCCGGGACCCAGACCTCCTCCAGCCGCTTGGCCAGCCCGCAGACCGGGATGTCGTCGATGCCCAGCTCCGCGAGCGCGGCCCGGGCCGCCGCCACCTGCGGGGGCCCGCCATCCACCACGACCAGGCCCGGCGCGTAGGCGAACTTCCGCGGCCGCCCGGTCTCGGGGTCGACCAGCATCGGGCCTTCCTCGG
>Ga0190265_10001884_pt1 | contig 13859 bp, 9 predicted proteins | sample Popmic124T_FD_133135 | JGI IMG/M metagenome (GOLD analysis project Ga0190265, IMG submission 133135) | Populus adjacent soil microbial communities from riparian zone of Indian Creek, Utah, USA - 124 T | ecosystem: Environmental > Terrestrial > Soil > Riparian zone | place: USA: Utah | collected...
GAGCTCGCCAAGGGTTCGGCCGTCCTGGGCTGGGCGGTGACCGCGGATGGGATGGCACTGGGAGAAGGCGGGAGAGTCGAGCTCCGGCCACGGATTGCGGGCTCCGTCCCCGGGGAAGGCGGGTTGCAGCGCCTTGCGAACCTTGTCTTCAAGGCTCCGATCAACGCCAGAGGGTTTTTCCAGATCGACGGCGTGCCTCCGGGCTCCTATCTCCTGGAGGCGCGGCACGAACGGTTCGCGCCTGCCGTCACGACGGTTAGGGTGGTCACCGGGGAGGTTACGGAGGTCGCCAATCCGCCGCTCCTTCTCGACCTTCCCAAAACGCTGGAGGTCCTCCTGGATCCACCCATGGATCCGTGGGGACAGCCGTGGTCCCTGAAGCTGCAGAAGCTCGACCGCGATTCTTTCGTTGTCACGACTCTCGCGAAGGATTCTGCCACGGCAGCGGGTTCGTGGAAGAAGGCGGAGCTCTCATCCGGCAGTTATATCCTTACCGTCGGGAGGTCGAACGGCGACGCCTGGTACAACGAGGTTCTCGAAATCGAGGAGAATCCGCCTCCGGTTCACGTGAAGCTCGACGTTCTCAAAGTCGAGGGATCGGTTTACCTTGGCAAGCAGCCCCTCGCTGCGAAGCTCCGGTTCGGGGGCCGTTCCGGTGCTGTGCGAATCGACGCCCATTCCGGAGAGAAGGGAACTTTCGAAGTGCATCTGCCGAGAGGCGGCGACTGGGTGATTCAGGTTACCGCCGACGAGCTGGCCGTTCAGCGCGAGATCTCGAAGGTGAAGATCGAGCCCAAGCCCGGTTCGGACATTGCCGAGCTGGATCTGCGCCTGCCGAACACGACGCTCAAAGGGCGCGTGATCGATGAGAACGGAAAGCCCGTGGCACGCTCGATCCTCACGGTGAAGAGTGTTGGCAAGGTCCGCGAGGCCTCGGTTCAGGCCTTCGCGGATGACAAGGGCCGCTTCAAGTTCCTCGGTCTGTTGCCCGGCGCGGCCTTGATCGAGGCCGATGGGGGAGAGGACCGCAAAGCAAACGCCGTCGAGGTGGAGATTCTCGAAGGAAAGGAGCCCCCCGAGTTGGTCCTGGTGGCTCGGCGGCAGTTGAGGGTCACGGGGACGGTCGCTTCCGCGGCCGGGCCGGTTCCGGGTGCTCGAGTCAAGGTGGTGCCCACGGGCGCCAGTATGAGTAGCCGAACGGTAGCGAGCGACGCCGAGGGGAACTTCGAGGCCTTTCTCCCGCCGGAGACCCGCGAGCTGTTTCTCGCCGTCGGCGCCCCTGGTTTCGCTTTCCGCATCCTTCGGATTGCGGTGCCTGAGGACAAGCAGATTTTTGTCGGCGTCGAGCAGGCTGCGGGCACCCTTATCGTCGAAAAGCCCGAAGGGTTGGATGCCATGGATTTCAATGCGCCGCTTGTCGTCGTCCTGCGAGGAAATGCCGTGGAAGGGTTGGGATATCTCGCGAACTGGGCGCTGTCCTCCGGCGTCCGATCAGACGCCGATCGGCAGATCATCCCGTCGCTCGAGCCAGGCGACTACAGGGCGTGCCTGGTCCTTCCCTCCGAGCGCATTGCCGTAGATTTTGGGATCATTCCTCCAGACCGCTGCGCCACGGGCTTTCTGCCTCCGAACGGAGAGCTCACTCTGAGAGTGCCCGACAGGATTCCCGGCCCCTAGGCCGACTCCTTCGCCGGGCGCGCCGCCGGCAGCGCGCCCGGCTACTTCCGAGAATCACGCGGGCTATATCTTCTGCTTAAATATCTCTATATACTCGGAACAGCTTCTAACTTGATTTCGTAGTTTTGCGCCGACCGACCGGTCGGAAGGAGGAGAGCTGTGTCCAGATCTCTGTGGGTTTCGTGTCTTTTGATGGTGGTGGTCCTCTGTGTCTCGCCAGGGCTGGCGGGCCGGGCATCCGCTCAGGAGGAGGAGTCGTCGGCGGGGGCGTTCGGGGAGCGGGTCGAGCTCCGGTTGCTGCCTCTGCTCGGCCGGGGAATCCAGGTGAAGAGCGGGCCTCTGCCGGAAGTCTCGGGGACTCCGGCTCCGGCGCCGGGGGAGACGCGGACGGTGGCTTCCGCCCGGGTCGCGCTCGGCGGGCTCGGCACCGTGTTGAAAGCCAACATCCTCACCGCTCACACGGAGGCCGCGGCCGAAGGCGACGGCATGAGTGCGGAGGCCAGGGTGACGGACCTTGGCGTGGACCTCGTGCCGGTGTTCCGGCTGCTCAAGCTCGGGGCGGACGTGGTCGAGTCGCGCGCCGGCATCGCCGGCTCCTGCGGCGGGGACCTCACGGCGACCGGCGGCACCACCCTGGCGAACGCCAAGGCCGTGGGCCTGCTCGGGCTCGGCCTCTACATCGATGCCAGCCCGGCGCCGAACACCGTGCTGCTCAATCTCCTCGGCGTGCGAGTGGTGCTCAACGAGCAGATCGTCAGCGGCGACGGGGTGAGCGGGCGCAGCATCGCGGTCAACGCGATCCACATCTCGGTGAACAACTCCCTGCTGACCGGCCTCGGCCTGCTCTCGGGCGACATCGTGATCGCCCATTCCGAGGCGCGCGTCGCCTGCGCCCCGGTCCCCGAAGACGCCGACCTCCTGGTGGAGAAGACCGCCGACTCCGAGATCGTCCTCCTGGGCGAGGACGTGATCTACACCATCCGGGTCACCAACCTCGGCCCGGCCGCGGCGACGGACGTGGTGCTCACCGACTTCCTGCCGAACCGGCTGAACTTGAAGTCCTGGACGGCCTCGACGGGCACCTGCGACGACTCCTCGAACCCGCTGTTCTGCGACCTGGGAACGCTGGAAGCGGGGAGCGAGGCTGTCATCAGGCTGGTCCTGGGGGCCGAAAGCACGGGTGCGTTCCTCAACGAGGCGTTCGCCACTTCGACCGTGGTGGACCCGGACGAGCTCAACAACCAGTCGTCGGCGCTGGTGACGGTGGTGCGGCCGTAGGAGCAGGCGGTGTGTCCCTCGGGGGTTCGCCCCCGAGGGACACACCGGTCACAGCGCCACGCCGGGGTTTCGTGCGGAGGCCGAGCCGAGGCGGCAGAGCTCGTCGAGCACCGCGGCGAAGAGATCGTAGAGCTTCTTCAACCGCTCGACGTCCTTGATGACGCCGACGGTCTGAAAATAGAGCTCGTCGACACCCTCGGGAAACTTCGTGCTGAAGGTACCCTCGTCGTCCTTGAGCTCCAGGTGGATCTGCGGCTGCTCCTCGATCAGGCGGCGGATCTCGGGGTTCGCCAAGAGGGCACGGACCTTCCCCTCTTCGTTGCCCTTGACGATGAACTCCTCGTCGAACTGATGGGAGTGGCCGACGTCGATGTCCTGCATCCCGAGCATCTTGCCCAGGTTGCTGAAGAGGCCCGCGCGGTAGATGGCGAAGCGGAAGCCGTCGTAGCAGACGAAGGGGGCCCGCAGGCGGGTGTAGGCGATGTGGGTGTGGCCCACGGGAACGGTGAAGGTGTCCAGGGTGATGGTCCACTCCCCATGGTGGCCCTCGACCTTGACACCCTTCCAGAAGCCGCCGGCGACGAAGTCGGCGCCGATCTCGGTGCAGAGCTGCTTCCAGATCTCTTCACGGCTGGGGCCGAACAGACCCTCGAAGACGCTCATATCTCGAAGACCTTTCCAGGCTTGGCCCAGCGGATGGAGAGCTCCGGCGCCGCGACTCTCGCCTCCTCCTCGGAGACCTCTGGATCGAAGGCGGGCCAGACGTGGGTGAGGGCGAGCTTCCGGGCGCCGGCGCGCAGCGCGGTCTCGGCGGCCTGCCGGGCGCTGAGGTGCACGGGCGCGCCCACCTTCCCCTCCTGGTAGGTCGCCTCGCAGAGGAAGAGGTCGCTGTCTTTCGCGAACGGCGCGAGGTCGACGTCGGGACCGGCGTCGGCCGAGTAGGTGAGGGTCCCGGCGTCGGTCTCGGCGCGCATCGCGAGCGTGTGGGCGGGATGCTGGGTGCGCAGGAAGCTCATGCGGACGCCGGCGATCTCGACGGTGTCCCCCGCCTCGACGACGTGGAAGTCGAGCCCCTCGCCGAGAGTCTTGTAACCATCCTCCAGAAAGAGGGGAGCGAGGGCCTCCCGGGTGCCGGGCGGCGCGTAGAGAGGGATGCGGAGCCGGCCGCCGTCGACGCCGTAACGGATGGCGACGAAGAGGGCGTAGACGTCGACGCAATGGTCGGGATGTATATGGCTGAGGACGATGGCGTCCAGTTTCCGGAAGTCGCCGAGCCGCTGCAGGGCGGCGAAGGTGCCGGTGCCTGCGTCCAGCCAGAGCCGCGCCGGGCCGTGCTCCAGAAGAAAGCCGCTGGTGGGATTGTCGGGGCTGGAATAGCCGCCGGAGCTGCCGAGGACGTGCAGGCGCATTTCAGGTTCCTCCGGAAGAAGGATATCGCGAGACGGCTCGCGTCACCCCTGGCATTTTTCCTGCAATGTCCGTCTAAACAGGAAGCGGTCCTTGCGGCGCTACGACGCCGATAAAAGACCGTAGCTCTTCTTGATAAAGGGTGGCGGCCCGCTGAACCGCCACTCGGGGCGCCGGCCGAAGAGGCCGCGGACCTTGGCGGCCGGCGCCCCGCCTCCCTCTACTCCCTAGTCTCCGGCCACATCCTCGAGGAAATCCACGAGATCCTGTTTGAATTTCCTGTGATCCGCCTTGCGGACGTACATCATGTGGCCCGCCTCGTAGAGCTCCACCTTCATATTGCCGCGCAGCGACTCGGGCAGCCCCAGGTGGTCCGCGGTGTAGATCGCGTCCCAGTAGGGGGTCGCGAGGTCGTAATAGCCGCTGGTGACGAGCACTTTCAGGTGTGGATTCCGTGTCATGGCCTGCCGTAGTGGCTCTGCCATATTGACGTAACGGTTGCCAAAACCTTCCCAGCTCCAGGGCCACACCTTGCGGCTCAGCCGCTCGTAGACCAGGTCGCTCTCGAAGCCGAGGTCGCGGCGCACGTAGTCGTTCATGGCCGCGGCGTAGGGGCCGTCGAGCGACACCCCGCTGGGGTCGAACTCCGGGAACTCGCCGGCCGAGTCGGCGTCGCTGCCGGTGAAGCGGGTGTCCAAGCGGCCCACGGTCTTGCCCTCCGCCCGCAGCAACTCCTTGGTGAAGCGGAAGATCTCGACGCGGAGGTTCGAGCGCAGGATGTACTCGGGTGAGAGGCCGGTATAGCGGGCGAGCTTGGCCGCGATCTCCCGGCGCTTCTCGGGCGGCAGCCGGTCGCCCTGCATGAGGGCGTTCGCATACTCGTTCCGGGTGAAGTCCTCGACCTCGGCCAGGGTCCGCTTCAGGTCTCCCGAGAGCTCCGGCGGGAGCTTCTTGTGGTACCAGGCGGTCGCCGCATAGGTCGGCAGGTGAATGATGTAGGGCATGTCGTTGCCGGCGTTGAACTCCTGGTTCTGCCAGTTGAGGATCGAGGAGATCAGCACCACCCCGTTGAGCAGCATGCCGTAGCGCTCGTCCAGGTGCTGGGCGAGGCCGGCGGCGCGGGTGGTGCCGTAGCTCTCGCCCGCGACGAGCTTGGGGCTCGCCCAGCGCCGGTTGCGCGTCACCCAGAGCCGCATGAACTCGGCCACGGCTTCGACGTCCTGGGTGACGCCATGGAACTGCTTCGGGTCCTCACCCGGCGCCGGGCGGCTGAAGCCGGTGCTCACCGGGTCGATGAACACGAGGTCGGTCACGTCCAACACCGAAAACTCGTTGTCGACGAGCCGCCCCGGCGGGCGCAGGCCCATGCCCTCGTCGTCGCGCTCGACCTTCTTGGGTCCGAGCGCCCCCAGGTGCACCCAGAGGGACGCCGCACCCGGCCCGCCGTTGAAGCTGAACGTGACGGGCCGCTCCGCCGGGTCCTTCACGCCCTCCCGGGTGTAGGCGATGTAGAAGACCGACGCCTTGGCCTTCCCCTCGTCGTCCTTGAGCACGAGCGTCCCCGCGGTCGCCGTGTAGGGGATCTTCTGCCCGTCGAGAGTGAGCGTGTGCCGGGTGGTCGAGGACTTCTCCTCCGGAGCCGGCTTCTTCTCCTTCTCCGCCTCCGTCTTGGCCGGCGCCTCGGCGGGCTTGTACTGAGCCGGAGCGGTCGAGGGAAGCAGGGAGAGCAGGAGCAGGGGGATCAGAAAGATGGATCTCAGCGTCTTCATGGGATTACCTCCAGGGGGTCATACCAATATGGTGAAGTTGGGGGATAACTGAAGCGGTCTAGTGGTCTGTCAAGGCAGGATTGACCTGTTGGCTAGCGTTCTTTGCGGCCCATCGGGTCGCGAGAATCCAGCCCAGGGCTGAGGCCGAAGGCCGATGCCCTGGGTCAACAGATCCCCACAATCCTGCGGCCTGAAGGGCCGCGAGAACCTGGTCGGAACGAGCCGACTCCGCCTCAAGAAAGATCTCTCGCGGCCCTTCAGGCCGCATTGTTTCTTTGCGTTCCTACCCAGGGCATCGGCCTTCGGCCTCAGCCCTGGGCTGAGCTCTGCCGGCCCGTTGGGCCGGGTGGGGCAGCCAGCGCCATGCCACAGGTCAATCCTGCCTTGACAGAGCACTAGAGATCGCCGTCGAGTTGGGCGTAGATCGCTTCTTTGTCGGAGAGGTCCACCCGAGCGCCCATGGGTTGGGAGTTCCAGCAGAGCTTGGTTGAAGCCTTCTGGGGGGGTGTGTACTCAGCGAGAGCTTGGGCAAGGAGATCCGACGCCAAGCGGCCAAGAGACTTCTTCTCCCGAGACTGGAGCCGCTTGAGCTCGTCCAACACCTGCGGATCGATGTCGAGAGTGGTCCTGACCATGGGATCTGACGATACGCCCGCCGGCCATCGATGTCGATGATCTGAGTCCCCGTCACCCAGGTTGACGCGTCATCGCCACTGCGCTATGAACAGCCGGGTGTGCAGTCCTCCGCTGTATCCCTCTGATCTCTTGGGAGGAAAATGATGCGTCGATCCTTGTCTCTCCTCGTTCTCGGAACCCTCTTCCTCTCCCCGCGATTGCTCGCCGGCGCGCAGTTGGACCCGGAGCTTCTTGCCGGTCTGAAGGCGCGGTCGATCGGCCCGGCCACGATGAGCGGCCGGGTGGCCGCGGTCGACGCGGTCGAAGCGAACCCCGACATCATCTACATGGGGGCCGCGACGGGCGGCGTCTGGAAGTCGGTCAACGGCGGCCTCACCTGGGCGCCGATCTTCGACGACCAGCCGGTGGCCGCGATCGGCGACGTGCGGATCTTCCAGCCGAACCCGGACGTCGTCTGGGTCGGCACCGGCGAAGGCAACGTCCGCAACAGCGTGTCGATCGGCGGCGGCGTCTACCGCACCCTGGACGGCGGGCGCACCTGGCAGCACCTGGGCCTCGAGAAGACGGAGAGGATCCACCGGGTCGTCCTCCATCCCACGAACCCGGACGTGGCCTGGGTAGCGGCCATGGGCCAGGCCTGGGGGGAGAACCCCGAGCGCGGCGTGTTCAAGACCGAGGACGGCGGGAAGACCTGGAAGCGGGTGCTCTACGTGGACGAGCGGACCGGTGCGGCCGACCTGGTGGCGGACCCGGCGAACCCCAACAAGCTCTACGCCGCGATGTGGGACTACCGGCGCTGGCCCTGGTCGTTCCGTTCGGGCGGCCCGGGCTCCGGCCTCTACATCTCCTGGGACGGCGGCGCGACCTGGAGGAAGTCGACCGAAGAGGACGGCCTGCCGAAGGGCAACCTGGGCCGCATCGGCCTCGCCGTCTCGCGCTCGAACCCGAACATCGTCTACGCGCTGGTCGAGGCCGAAAAGAGCGCCCTGGTGCGTTCGGACGACGGCGGCAAGAGCTGGAAGACGGTCAACGACGACCCGCGGACGGCGGAGCGGCCCTTCTATTACGCCGACATCCGGGTCGATCCCGCCTGGCCGAACCGGCTCTACAGCCTGACCGCCCGCCTCCAGGTTTCAGAAGACAGCGGCAAGACCTGGGGAGTCCTCGGCCGCTCGCGCGAGATCCACAGCGACCACCACGCCCTGTGGATCAACCCGAAAGACCCCGCGCACATCATCAACGGCAACGACGGCGGCCTGGGTATCTCGCGGGACCGCGGCGAGACCTGGCAGTTCGTGAGCAACATGCCGCTCGCCCAGTTCTACCACGTGGCCGTGGACATGGACCGGCCGTACAACATCTACGGCGGGCTGCAGGACAACGGCTCGTGGCGCGGCCCGAGCTCGACCTGGGACGGGGGCGGCATCCGCAACTACCAATGGGATGCGGTGGGGGGCGGCGACGGCTTCGACACCCGGCCGGACCCCGAAGACTCGAGGAGCGGTTACTCGATGTCCCAGGGCGGCGCGCTGATGCGCTGGAACCTGCGCACGCGGGAGAGCGTGAGCATCAAGCCGCCGGAGCCCAAGCCCGGCGACGGCCGGGAGAGGCTGCGCTTCAACTGGAACGCCGGCCTCGCCGTCGATCCCTTCGAGCCGGGCACGATCTACTACGGTAGCCAGTACCTCCACAAGTCGACCGACCGCGGCGACTCGTGGACGATCATCAGCCCGGACCTGACGTCCGACAACCCCGAGTGGCAGAAGCAGGCGCAGAGCGGCGGCCTGACGCCGGACGTGACCGCGGCCGAAAACCACACGACGATCATCGCGATCGCTCCTGCGACCTTGGAGCGCGGAGTGCTCTGGGTAGGGACGGACGACGGCCGCCTGCACGTCACGCGCGACGGCGGCAAGAGCTGGGCGAGCGTCGAGAAGAACGTCCCTGGCGTGCCGGCCAACACCTGGATCCCGCACATCATGCCCTCGAAGCATGCTGCCTCCGGCGCCTTCGTGGTGTTCGACAATCATCGGAAATCGGACTTCGCGCCCTACGTCTACCGCACGGACGACTGGGGCAAGACCTGGAAGAGCCTGGCGACCAAGGACTTGAAGGGCTACGCCCTGTCCGTCGAGCAGGACCCGGTCGACAAGGACCTCCTCTTCCTGGGGACCGAGTTCGGGCTCTGGGCGTCGTTCGACGGCGGAGAGCGTTGGGTGAAGTGGACCCACGGCGTGCCGACGGTCTCAGTGATGGACCTGGTGATCCATCCGCGGGACTTGGACCTGGTGATCGGCACCCATGGCCGCGCGGTTTACGTGCTGGACGACATCACGCCGCTGCGCGAGGTCTCGGCCGAGACCCTGGCGAAGCCGGTCCACCTGTACTCGTCCGGACCGGCGCTGCTCTACCGGCGGCGGCAGGGTGGCGGCGTCCGCGGCGGTGGGGCGGGCGAGTTCCAGGGGGAGAACCGGGCCTACGGCGCGCAGATCACCTACTCGCTGAGCGGGCCGGGCCTGCCGCTGCCGGACGACGAGAAGGAGCGCGAGAGGAAGGAAGCCGAGCGCGCCGCGGCGCAGGCCAAGGCGGCCAAGGAGTCTCCGGCCGCCGCCCTCAAGGAGGACGCCCCGAAGGAGGAGGCCGCGGGCAGGCCCGACGCCGGCAAGGAGCCGAAGGTCGAGATCCGCATCACCGACGCCTCGGGCAAGCTGGTCCGCAAGTTGGAAGGCCCGGCGAAGCTCGGCCTCAACCGCGCGGTCTGGGACTTCGGCCGCGATTCCTTCCGCCGGCCGGCGACCGACGCCCGCGGCGGGTTCCGCGGCCCCGACAGCGGCCCGAACGTGCCGCCGGGCACCTACGACGTGGTGGTCAAGTACAAGGACCAGGAGGCCAAGGGGACGGTGAAGGTCGAGGCCGATCCGGACTTGAAGGTCACGGAGGCCGACTGGCAGGCCCGCGAGGCGGCGGTGGCCCGCGCGGGCGCGCTCCAGAATGCGGTGGCGGACGCCATCACCCGCGTCGGCACGGCGAAGGACGACGTCCGGATGGTGCTCGCCAAGCTGGACGCCCGGAAGACGGAGCGCGAGAGGAACGCTCCCTCCGGCAAGGAGGACGACGATCCGGACAAGCCGCTGGCCAAGGCCGCCCGCGACCTCCAGAAGAAGCTGGGCGAGGTGGAGCGCCGCCTCTTCGTGCCGCCGGACACCAAGGGCATCGTGGAGGACCGGACGGCCATGAACGCGGTCGGCAACGCCGTCCGCGCCATGTCCTCCGCCTGGACCCGGCCGAACGCGACCGCCGTGGGCGCCATGGAGGAGGCCGAGGCTTCCATCAAGGAGGTGTTGACCGACTTCAACAAGCTCATGGCCGAGGACGTGGCGGCCTTCCGCAAGACGGTGAGCGATTCAGGGATCGGCCTGCTCGGTGAAGCCGGGCCGATCGAGGTGAAGTAGCTAGAGGCTCACCACGATCTTCCCGAAATACCCCCCCGTCGCCATCAGCTCGAAGGTGGCGGGGGCTTCCTCGAAAGCGAAGACCCGGTCCACCACGGGGCGCAGTTGATGGAGGGCAATGGCGCGGTTCATCGCTTCGAAGCTCTCGCGGTGGCCGACCAGGATGCCCTGGAGCCGCACCCTCTGCATGAAGACGTGGGTGAGGGCGAGCTCGGTCGTGATGCCCGTGAGATTGCCGATCAGGCTCACGGTGCCGCCGAAGCGTACGGCCTGGAGCGACTGCGCCAGAGTGCCGGCCCCGCCGACCTCGACGACGTGGTCGACGCCCAGTCCGCCGGTCAGCTCCTTGGCCCGCTTGCCCCAGTCGGGCACCTCCCGGTAGTTGATGCCCTCGGCCGCCCCCATCTCGCGGGCGCGCGCCAGCTTTTCGTCGCTGCTGGAGGTCGCGATTACCCGGGCGCCGAGGAGCTGGGCGAACTGGAGGGCGAAGAGCGAGACGCCGCCGGTGCCCTGGACGAGCACCGTGTCGCCCGCGGTGACTCCGCCCTCGGTCACCAGGGCGTTCCAGGCGGTCACCGCGGCGCAGGGCAGGGTCGCGGCCTCCTCGTAGCCGAGGTGGTCCGGGATACGGACGACCCCCTCCTGGTCGAGCACTGCCAGCTCCGCGAGCATGCCGTCGAGCGGGCCGCCCAGGGTCGAGCGCAGCAATTCGCGGGTGGGGCGGCCGGAATGCCACTGCTGGGCGAAGATCCCGCAGACGCGGTCACCGGCCTTCCACCGGGTCACCCCGGAGCCGGTCGCGACCACCTCGCCCGCGCCGTCCGAGCAGGGGATGAGCGGCAGCGGCTGCTTCGGGTTGTAGAGGCCCTGCACCATCAGCAGGTCGCGGAAGTTGAGCGAGGCGGCGCGCACCCGCACCAGCACCTGGCCGGGGCCGGGCCGCGGGTCGGGCCGCTCGGCCGGCACGAGGTTCGGCAGGCCGAAGGCGCCGCGGATCTCGAAAGCCCGCACGGCTCAGGCTTCCAGGGCTTTCTTCATCTTCTCGACCAGCTCGCGGGCGGTCGCGTCTGCGAGCTTGCCGGCCGGCCAGACGAGCCCCAATCCCTGGCTGCCGAGCTTGGGGATGACGTGGAAGTGCACGTGCATGACGACCTGGTGCGCTTCCGAGCCGTTGTTCTGGAGGATGTTGTAGGCCGTGGCCCCGGTCGCCGCGAGCGCTGCGCGGCAGACGCGCGGCAGCACGCGGCCGAGCGCGGCGCCCGACTCGTCCGAGAGCTGGTGGAGGAAGGCCTTCCTCTCCTTGGGGATGACCAGCGTGTGGCCCGCCGACAGCGGGCCGATGTCGAGGAAAGCCAGGACATGATCGTCTTCATACACCTTGTAGGAGGGGATCTCGCCGGCGAGGATCTTGTCGAAAATGGTCGGCTGATGGTCGCTCATGGAGGGGTATTGTAGGTGATACGCTCTGATCGACCACAGACGAACAGGACCGACGAGGGCCCGATGCCATGGACGCCGACCGGAAGCCGGGGTGGGATGAGAAGGACAGCCAGGACTTCATCGATTTCGGCCGCTTCTTCGTTCCCGAGCGGGAGGTGCAGATCGCGACGATCTGCGGCATGATCCCCGATCCCGGAGACGGTCACATCGTCGAGCTGTGCTGCGGCGAGGGGCTGCTCTCACGGGCGCTGCTCGAGCGCTTCCCGGCCGCGACCGTGCACGGCTTCGACGGCTCGCCGGCCATGGTGGAGCACGCACGAGCGGCCCTCTCCGGCTTTCCCGGCCGCTTCGAATCGCGCCTCTTCGACCTCGCCGACCGCTCCTGGAGGGTCTTCCCCTGGCCGGTGCGCGCGGTGGTCAGCTCGCTCGCCATCCACCACCTGGACGGCCGGGGCAAGAAGGCGCTCTTCCGCGACATGGTGGGGGCTCTGGCGCCCGGGGGCGTGGTGGTGATCGCCGACGTGATCCAGCCGGCCTCCCCGGCCGGTGTCGCCCTCGCCGCCCGGGCCTGGGACGACGCCGTGCGCCGCCGGTCTCTCGAGCTGACCGGCGACCTCCGTGCCCACGAGGTCTTCCGCAACGAAGGGTGGAACTTCTACGCCGCCGCCGAGCCCGATCCCGTCGACAAGCCCTCCCCTCTGCTCGACCAGCTCCACTGGCTCGCGGAGGCCGGCCTGACGGACATCGACGTCTTCTGGATGAAAGCCGGGCATGCCATTTTCGGGGGCACAAGGACAATCTGACACGTGCCATGAAAACAGTTCACTTGTTTGGCTCGTGCGTGGCCCGGTTTGATGACCCTCCGCCGGGAAAGTAGCGGCCCGGAACCTGGTCCTTGATTTGCAGTGATCGTTGGCGTGACAGGAGCTGTTCTCGCCCACGGACGCTGCAGAAGCACCGGCGTGCCCTTTACCGGCGCGGGCTGGAGGCGTGCCTATCGCCTCGCCGGCCGGACCTTGGCGTTGTCCAAGGTCGGCGTCCAGACCCAGGGCGAATTTTCTCTTGACATGGGGGAGAAGTCCGCTACGCTTAACAACGTGGACGCGAACGTGGCCCCCGACCAACCTCCCAGTAGCAGCGACAGCCCGGCTTTCGCGGACTTGCGGCTCGGGCTGTCTGGAATCGGTTTCACCGTCAGCTTCCCTGCATTCCCCTCTTCAGCGCAGGCTTCCGTAGCCAGTCCCGGCTGCGGTGTCACCCATCCGGGTTGACGAACTAGCCCATCATGAAAACAGAGCCCCCCGGGGCTTTCCCGCCGGATGATCGATCCGGGTGGGTCGTCGGCTTTAACAGCCGGCAGCCCGGCTTTGGTATTTCTTCCCAACGCTTGCACCCCGTGCCAAACGGAGGAGATAGACCGATGAAACAGGAGGCGTTCGCCTCGGTGTTGACCGACGAGACCACCCGGCGCGAGGAGATCTGCTCGGTTTTGAACGAGCGTTACGATCCTGCCCGCTGGGACGACTGGCGGTGGCAGATGCGCCATCGCCTCACCCGCCTCGACCAGTTCGAGAAGCTGCTGCGGTTGACGGACGCCGAGCGGCGGGGTCTCATGCTGGCGAGCGAAAAGTTCTCCGTGGCGGTGACGCCGCAGTTCGCGACGTTGATCGATCCGGAGGATCCGCACTGCCCGATCCGCCTCCAGGTCGTGCCGCAGGAGAGCGAGCTGTTGGTGAGCCCGGGCGACATGACCGACCCCTGCGGAGAGGACGGCGCGAGCGTCGTCGAGGGGCTGGTGCACCGTTACCCGGACCGCGTCCTCTTCCTGGTTCTTGACACCTGCGCGGCCTACTGCCGCTACTGCACGCGGAGCCGCCTGGTGAGCCAGGGCGAGCTCGAGCCGCTCGGCCGTCGTGTCGAGGCGGTGCTCGCCTATTTGAAGGAGCACACCGAGGTGCGCGACGTGCTGCTTTCAGGCGGCGATCCGCTGTTGATGTCGGACGCCACTCTCGACCAGCTCCTGGGCAGCCTGCGGGCGATCCCCCACATCGGGTTCCTGCGCATCGGCACCCGCATTCCGGGCTTTCTGCCGCAGCGCATCACGCCGGAGCTGGTGCGGGTGCTCCGCAAGCACCGCGTCTGGCTCTCGCTCCACTTCTGCCACGTCCGGGAGCTGACCCCCGAGGTGGCCGAGGCGTGC
>Ga0190265_10001885_pt1 | contig 13858 bp, 10 predicted proteins | sample Popmic124T_FD_133135 | JGI IMG/M metagenome (GOLD analysis project Ga0190265, IMG submission 133135) | Populus adjacent soil microbial communities from riparian zone of Indian Creek, Utah, USA - 124 T | ecosystem: Environmental > Terrestrial > Soil > Riparian zone | place: USA: Utah | collected...
CCATCGTCGAAAACCCCACATTTCGCATCCTCAAGCACTATTTGCCCGGTCCCTACACCTTCATCCTCGAGGCCACCAGCGAGGTGCCCAAGATGGTGCAAACCAAGCGCCGCACCATCGGCGTGCGCATTCCCGATCACGCCGTGCTCCAGGCCCTCCTGCGCGCGCTCGGCAAGCCGATGATGTCGACCACCGCCGCCCCGCATGGGCACGCGCCGTACATCGATCCGCACGAGATCGACGATCGGTTTCCGGGGTTGGCGATGGTGCTCGACGGGGGCGTCGGAGGAAGCGTGCCCACGTCGGTCATCGATCTCACCACCGGTTACCCGAGGATCATCCGGGAGGGCGCCGGCCCGGTCGACGATTTCGTAGACGCACGCTGAGCGGGGGCCGCCCTCAGGGGAAGACGCTGCACATGTAGCCGAGCAGGAGCCGCGTGAGCTCGGCTTGGGACGACAGCGGCGTGATGGTGTGGTCGGCGCCCTCGAGGATCTCGAAGCGGAAGTTCTTCCGCCGGCGCATACGCCCGCCCTGCGTGCCGAGGTGGGACTCGATGACGTCGATGCCCCCGTCGTTGCCGCTGTAGACGAGGAGCGAGTGCGTGCCGCGGTCGGAGATGGCGGCGAAAGAGGTCGCCACGTGGCCGACTTGCTCCGACCGGGAGAGGGCCCGCGAGAGGCGCGCGACGAGCTGCTGGCGCGAACGGACGATGAGCTCGTCCGCGATGCCTCGGAGGTTGATGTCCCGTCGATAGAGACGCACCCAGGTGGCCCTTTCGAAAAGAGCTCGACGATAGAAACGAGTCGCCTTGTAGCTCTCCTTTTTGATCTTGATCTCGAGCGAATCCCCCTCCCGCCACTGGAACGTCTGAGGATTGACGAGGACTTGCGCCGACACGCGGGGCTCGGCCACCGTTGTGTGAAAGGCGAGGTAGGCCCCCGAGCAGATGCCCAAGAGCACGAACCTCTCGGCGTCGATGGTGCGGCAGAGAAACGTCATCGCCTGCTGCACATCGAGAATGGATTGCTGCGAATAGAGCGAGTTCTCTTGACCGCCCGGCGGCATTCGGCTGTCACCGAGCCCCGCCACGTCGAAGCGAAAAGCGCTGAAGCCGAGGGCGGCTAGCTCCCGGCTCAAGGTCACGTACATGCGATGCGGGCCGACGTGGTGGTTGGACCCGACATTGAGGAGCAGCATGACGGTTCGAGCGCGACTGCCGATGGGCACGGCACGCTGCGCAAGAATGCCGAAGAGGCGTCCTTCCGCGTCGTAGGTGAGCGCTCGCTCGACGACGTGCTCTCCGGTCCGGTTCACTGTCTCGAGCGCGTTCGAGCCGGAAGCGCGACGTTCGTAGCCGATCGGGATCGCGACTGGACCGTGGGCGGCCGTCAGCCAATCGACGATGTAGCCGAGCGCTGCGTCCGGCAACGTGCTGAATTCGGCGTCCCGCATCATGCCCGCGTACCCCGCGACGGTCGGATGCTCTGCCTGCATCCCCTTGGCAGCCCAATGAGCCACGAGGCTAGGCTCTCTGCCAGGCACGTCGTCGCGACCGAGGACGAGCGCGCGTTTCACCGTGCCGAGGTCCGCCTTCATGAGATCGATCTGGGACAGCGCCTCCAACGTTTCGCCCGCAAAAAAGTACCCGGCGACCACTTCGTCCCTTCGCGCCGGCGCGTCGCCCTCCGAGGCGGCCGCGTTCTTGACCGTGTTGAAGGCGCGAAACTCGCGAACGTACGAACGACCGTTTTGTCCCGGGGCCCATAGGACGAGCGTGGCGACGTCCTTGCGCCGATTGGCAGCAGCCGCAGCGAGGAGGGCGCCGGTGCGCACCCCGAAGAGGGTGGTCTGCCGAATCCCGGTGCGCGCGCAAAGCTCGTCGATGGCCGCGTCGATGCTGCCGAGCCACGCCGCCACGCGATCGGGTTCGTCCGGCCGTCCCGACGAATCGCCCGTCCCGTGGTAGTCGAAGCGCAGCACGTGGAAACCGAGCGCGCTCAATCGTTCGGCCAGGTGGCGATAAGTGCGATGAGTCAGCATCGAGTCGTAGCCCACGGGAGGGCACAGAACGACGGTGCTGGCGCGCGCCAAGGGCGGCCGCCCCACGTGATGAAAACCCGCGAGCGGGCCATGAGTGCTCCCGAAGACGATCGGCACGGGGGCGGGACGTTCGCGCGCCGATTCGCTGAGCGGCGCGCGCTCTTCTTCGACCAATAGGGCGAGCGGCGGTGTGTTCACGTGGCACGCTCCGCCGTCCCGTGGTCGGGCAGCGCCAGTCGCACCGGTGTGCGCCCGTTGAGTGCTTGCACGAAACCCCGAGGGCGGCCTTGTCCGCTCCGCCGCACGAGCGTCACGGTTTTTTCGCCTCCCGGGGGTAGATGAAAATAGTCGTCGTCCGGCACGCAGCCGTCGACCGTGACGGAAACCGACAACGCAAAGCGGCGCGTATGCACGGTGACCGCGTATTTTCCGGCCTCGATCTCGCAGAGGGTAGCCTCGAGCCCGAGCTCGCACGGAGAAAATGAGCGAAGCCCGCCCGGGAAATGGAAAGCCTGATCGAGGACGGTTCGGTGGGCGGTGTCGAACAAAGTGACCACCGTCACGTCGTGCGCCGGCGGGCCGAAGCGATAGGCGTAGGTGAGGTCGAAAAAATGCGGGAGCAGCGCCGAGGCCCGCAAGGTGGCGCCGGCGCGACATGGAACACGTTCTATTTTCGCGCCGGAGGCGATCAGTGCTTCGCCGTCGCGGTAGATGGCCAAATGCACCTCGCAGTCGAGTGGTTCGGGCGATTCGTTGACGACGTGCAAGTCGAGACCACTGAGGCCCTCGTCGGTCACGAGCAAGGCCACGCTCTTCGAGGCGCGCTTCACGTAGTAGTAGGCCGCCTTGGGGATCCCGGTCGAGTCGACCAAGCCCCACCCGGCGCCGGGCCACAGATCGCGATAGAACCAGATGAGCGCGCCCTTGCAAGTCGATCGGGGACGGCGCCATTCCGCGAGCGTCTGCGCCATGACTTCACCCGTCGCCACGCGGCCGAGCGCCAGATACCGCGGCATATCGGCATGACGGACTTGGACCGGATCGACGCCGAAGAGCTGCGCGAGGTAGTGGTCGCGAACGTCTTCGAAGTCCCATCCCGCCCCCGAGTCGCGCGGGACGCGCGCTTTCCAGCGCGGGTGATGCACGGGGACTTGTCCCGCTCCCAGCACGAGCTCGATGGTCGCGTCTTCGGGGACGTTGGAGAATCCGAGGCATTCCGGCGTGAAGCGCACCCCGGACCGGCGCGCGTCTTCGAGCGGCCTCAGATAGGCGCCCACGCCGTAGTAGTGGGCGACCCCCGAGTCGACCTCGAAAGGCAGCGTGCCCCCCGTGGGCGTGGAGGGGACGTAAGGCACGCCCGGGCAATGCTCGCCCACGATCTCGGGCAGCGTTCGGTAAAAAAGCTCGGGCTTCCACAGCTCGCGCGCGAGCCCCAGCATGGCCACCTGCTGCTCGACCTCGCTGTTGCCGCACACGACGGTGAGAGAAGGACACGTCTCGAGCCGGCTCATGATCTTACGAGCCTCGTCGGTCACGCTGGCGCGAAATGCCTCGTCGCCTTCGGGATAGTCCATGTTGGCGAACATGAAGTCCTGCCACACCATGATCCCGCGCTCGTCGCACGCGTCGTAGAAAGCGTCGGATTCGTACACCATCGTGCCGCCCACGCGGAGCATGTTCATGCCGGCGCTGCGTGCCGCGTCGAGCGCTTCGACGGCGCCGCCGCCAGTTGGGTCGAGCGTGACCACGTCCGCCGTCGTCCAACACGCGCCGCGGCAGAAGACCGGCACTTCGTTGACCCGCACTTCGAATGCGTCTCCGCTCGTGACCAGATCGATGGTGCGGAAACCGACCCTTCCACAATCGAACGTGATCTCGTTTCCATCCACACGCATCTCGAGGATCACGGAATAGAGCGGCTGCGCGCCGTGGGTGTGCGGCCACCACAGGTCGACGCGCGGCAGGCCGATCTCTCCGTCGATGGTCCACACGCCGTCGGCGCTTCGGACGGCCCGAAGCGCGGCGCGGTGTTCGCCGACGGAGAGGTGCACGGCGTCGAGCGCGCCTCGCCCGAGCACCCGCGCGCGCATCGCAACGACAACCCGGCCTGCGTTGCCCTCGCGGATCGATCGCACAGAGGCACGCTCGATGCTCACCCATCGTCGCTCCTCGAGAACGACGGGACGCCACGGTCCCGCGGCCGCCACCGGGGGCGTCCAGCCGGGAATCCGCCCGAGCAGCGTCGTGCGAAACCAGCGGAGCTGCTGCTGGTCGACGAGCTTGGTGCGCCACCGCGGTCGTCCTCGCCGCGCCTCGAGAAGCGCGCCGAGCGAACGAAATCGGATGGCGAGCTCGTTCACGTCGCGTAGCGCGGCGCCGACGTCGAGCTCGTAGGCGCGAAACATGTTGTCCGTCTCGAGCACCTTGATGCCGTTGAGCCATACGTCGGCCACCGTGGCGAGCCCCTCCAAACGAAGCAGCGTGAGGGCGGGGATGCCGTCATCATGGCGTTCGTGGGAGAAACGAGTCCGATACCACCAATCGCAGGCGTCGAAGTCCCGCGGCCGATCGAAGTCCCAGGCGCCCGCCGCGCGCATCGCCCCTGCCGCCGTCCCCGGGACGTCGGCGGGAAGAAAGGTCCCCGCGCCCTCGAGCTCGCCCGGGGTAACGATGCGATCCGGCGGCGCCGAGGCGACTCCCCAACCTTGCTCGAGCCGTCTCGTTCGATAGGCGCTCGCAGAACGTAATCGAGCCATGACCCGAGCGCCGCCCGCTCAACTCGCGTAGCGCGACGCGAGACTTCGCATGGCGCGCTCCCAGGCCGACTCCATCCCTTCGAAGATCGGGCCGAAGTCGACGGTTTTCTTGGCGCTCACCGCGCGAGCGGCCTTGAGAATGAGCGCCTTGGCGCTCGAAGAGATGCTCGCGAAGTCCTCGGCCGCGCCGGGCAGATCGGCGCGAGCGTGCTCAGTCAGCCACCTCACGTAGTGCGAGGCAAGCTCGAAGTTTGCCCCGAACTGGCGGACGGTGGCGAACGCATAGGCGTGGTAAGTCGGAAGGCCCTCACCCTCCAGCCATTGCAAGTCCTTCTCGAAGCGCTCGCGAAAACGACTGAAGGGATTCGCCTCGGGACGACGGGTCATGTGGCGTCTGAGCAGCAGCCCCGAACGCGACGCGAGGTCGCCCGGGCTCCGCCTTACGACGCGATCGAGCCTCGCGAATTCGGCGAAAAAGGGGAGTCGATGAGGATCGGGCGGTAGACTCAGCCCGAAGACGCCTTCGAAATCGTCACCCTCGAGCAGGTGGTAGCTCGCGTTGTGAAAGTAGCCGAGCTTGCGCCGTTCGACGTCGATAGCCTCGATGACGACGGTGGTCTTGGTATGTTGGCTTCGGTAGTCGGTGCCTTTCGTGTCGGGCAGAAAGAACGCGTCGGCCTCGGTGAAGACGAGTCGGCCGTCGCCCACATGTCGCGCGGCGTGATGGATGAGCGGTCGCCACACGTTGAGCTCTTGCACATCGACGCCATAGAGGTCGTAGAGATCGGCGTGGGACGGCTTGAAGAAGGTCCATTGATCGCCGTCGAAATCGAGCGCCACCACGAAAGGGAGCATCGCCGTCGGGTCGAGCGACTGCGCGTGAAGCACCTCGATCCATACGTCGATGTAGCAGTTCTTTTCGATCCAGAGACTGTCCTCGCGGTGAAACGAGTGCGACTGGTATCGGTTGGGATCGATGTGGAGAACGGAGACGGCGCTCATGGAAAAAGCAGCGCACGAACCGCCGCCGGCCACTCGCGGGGTACGAAGCCGTGCGTCTTGAAAAGGGCCATGACGAGGCGCTCCATGCCGAAGCCGAGACAGGCGGTGTGGGCGAGCTCGCCGGATCTCGTCTTGATGTCGAAGATTTTTCCGAAGTGATCCTGATGGCAGTTGAAGGAGCACACCGCAGTGGGATTCTCTTGGGAAATGACGGGCACCACGATCTCGAACTTCAACTTGAGCTCGCGTTGGCTCACCGCCAGCATGCGCCCGCCGCGACCGAAGAACGGGTCGGAGGCAGTGTCGGAACGTGCGGGTAAGCCGAGGGACGTGAGCAGCTCGAGACTTCGCTGCAGCCACATGTCGCGCCAGGCCACGACCATCTCGGGATCTCCCACGCGCACGAACTCGCGCACGCGAAAGGCCTGCATTCGCGTCGGCTCGGGCGACGGCTCGTGCCGGAAGACCCAGTTTTGCATGTCGACCAGGCGGCCGTTTTCGGGAACGACGCCGGTGAACGTCGGATAAACGGGATAACAGGCCGCCGGGGTCAGCACCACGCCGGTCATCGATTGCAGATCGGCCCAGGGCTTCCCTTCGTGGACGCGAGCCATGAGCTCCTTGTGCTGCTTGTCGTCGCCGGTGAAGCTGAACACCGTTCCCGCGAGATGAGGAAAGGAATCCAGGTATTCGCTCTTTTCGAAGACGGCGCGGTCCAAAATGGGGGGAAACGCCATGACCTCGGCACCGTCACCCTTGGCGGTGCGCGTCACGAGCTCGTCGAACCGGCGGAGCACCTCTTCGAACACGGCGCCCCGCCCGAAAGCGCCCGGCACGCCCACCGGAATGATGAGCTTGTGTTTGACCAGATCGCGATAAAACCCCTCGATCGAGAATTGGTCTGGCATAAGAGGTACCCTTTCCTCGTGGCCCGTGCGCCGGGTCAGTCCTCTTTGAGCACCAAGAGCAGCGAGGCGTTGGTCGCAAGAATGCGATCGTTTCCCACCATGAGCGCCGCCGAATGCGCGTCACGCAGATGGCGACCGAGCGCAAAAGGCGAATCGTTCTTGTATCCCATGATGCCGCAGATCGAGAGCGCCTGATTCACGATTTGCACGACCAGCTGCGAAGCGGCGATTTTGAGATTGTTCATCTTCAGCGCGAACGAGATGGACGAGAGGGCGTCGGTCCCGTCCTGGGTCATGAGCTCTTCGGCTTCGCTTACGACGTCGTGCACGTTGGTGCGCATGGTTTGCAAGAGGCTCGACACTTCGGCGAGCCGCACGGCGGTGGGAGGCACGGTGCCCGGCTTGGCACGTGCCTGCTGGCGCACGAACGCGCGCGCAGTGGATACCGCGGAGCCGGCGATGCCGAGCCATACACTCGCCCAGAGCACGTGCGACACCGGTACCATGGTGTGGCTCGCGATATCGGCGAACGGCACCGGCAGCACGTGCTCGTCCGGCCCTTGCGCAAAAACCTTGAACGACGGGCTGCACGTTCCGCGCATCCCCATCGTGTCCCACGTTCCGGTCTTTTCGACTTGGTAGTCCCCTTTTTTCAGCAGCACGAGCACCTGGTCGCTGGGCGGCGCGTCGGGCGCACGCCGCGCGGTGAGCAGCAGATCGTCGGCGTGCTCGCAATAGGAGATGGTGGTCGCGTCTTTGTTGACGGTGTAACGACCCCCCTCGCGCGAGACGGACGCGATGCTGGTGCGCATTTCGCCACCCACTCCGACCTCGGAGGTGACGGACGCGACGAGGCATTGTTTGGCGACGACGTCGCGCAGGTACTGGCAGAGGCCCGGCGACGACATGCCGTGACGAGCGATGCAGGCGATCTGAATCTGGTGCATGGCGAAGACCATCGCGGCCGACGCGCACCCCGTGGCCAAGATCTCGCACATCGTCGCCACTTCGCCGAATTGCAAGTCGGCGCCTCCGAGCTCGGCCGGCACCAAGGCGCTCAAGAGCTCGTGCTCTTTCAGCGCTTCGATCGTCTCGGAGGGAAAACGAGCACCGCGATCGACGTCCGCGGCGTGAGGTCGCGCGATGTCTCGAGCGATGCGGCGCACCGCGTCGAGGGGTCCGGCGGTGATACCCCGGATCGCAGTGTCCGAGTTGTGCGAATAGGGAACAGCAGAAGTGGGCTCAAGCGGCATGGGTCAGGGTCTCGAGAGCTTCGCGAATGGTAGCGATGCTCGAGAAGACTCCGCGCTTGAGCATCGAATCCGGGAATTCGACGTCGAACTGGGCCTCGAGGGCGAGCATGACGTTCACGCTCGCGTGCGACGTCATCCCCGCTTGATAGAGATCGGCGTCGTCAGCAAGCGCCGTCGCGTCGGTGGCGAGCCGTCCGTGCTCCTTGAGAACCTGCTTTATCCCACTGATCGTCTCCATGGCTTCGACCCCTTGCGCCTTTCTGCCCTCCTGCAATCACCGGACCGCTTTGGGCCGGGCAAAGAGGTGGCACAGTCGATCTAGGAAAGGGTCGGCTTGATCCGCTCGTCGGCGAGCGTTTTGCGGCGCTGTCCCACGACGACGGCCTGCGCATACGCACCCTCGTGCGTCATGCTGAGCGAGAAAGCCACGAATCCGGCTTCATTGGCGAGATGGCGCATCGGCCCGTGCAGGACCAGGTAACACCAGCCGCCGGGGTTTCGCGCCACCTCGATGCACCGCCACGAAAACGACTGATCGGTGAGCCGCAGCACCTTCAGCGCTGCCTCTTTCGCGGCGAAACGGGCCGCCAGACGACTCGGCGCCACTTCCGCGCTCTCCAGGCAATACGAGAGCTCGGCTTCGGTGAACAAACGGCGGAGATACCGCTCGCCAAAGCGTTCCATCGCCTTACTCACCTCGCTTACCTGCACGAGATCGGTACCGACGACGATGGCGGTCGATTCCGCCATCTCATCATGCGGCGGCGCGAACTCGCCGGGGGGCAAGGGCATCGAACCAGTATACATGGGTTCTCTTTTGCCCGTACATGGCTCGCGGCCGCTCGCGCGAGGGACCAGAGACCGGGGGACCTTGCGAGGGATCACACTCGAGGGACCTTCGGCGGATCGCGCCGAGCGGTTGACAGCGCGAGCGCGAACCGAAAAAGTCGAAGCATGATTGGGTACCGTGTCGGTCACGACATCGACCTCGATTCTTTCATCGATGTCTACCGCGATTCCACTCTGGGTGAACGACGGCCCGTCGATGATCGGGAACGGATGCGGCAGATGCTCGAGCGCGCCAACCTCGTCGTCAGCGCTTGGGACGATGATCGGCTCATCGGCGTCGCACGTAGTCTCAGCGACTTTTGCTACGCGACGTATTTGTCCGACATCGCGGTGAGGCTCGCCTACCAGCGGCAAGGCGTCGGACGTGAGCTCATCCGACGTACGCAAGCCGAAGGCGGACGCGCGACTGTCTTTCTCTTCGCCGCGCCCAAGGCCGTCGAATATTACGAGAGAGTTGGCTTCACCGCCGGGAGCGGCTGGATCCTTCGGCCTGGAGAGACCCTTCGATGACGGTTGGGCGACTTTGGAGCCAGCGTCACCGCTGCGGACGGCTCAAAACGGTGGCGGGTCGGCGCTCGGGCGTCGGCCCCCGTCGGGGCGCGCCTCGTAGCTAGCCGGCACGTCCACACCTTCCGCAAGGCCTGCACCTGCCGTGACCCCCGCGCCGCCGTCCGGCGACGGGGCACTCGGGGTGGAGACGGCCTGCGGCTCGGTGCCCTGCAAGAACAGCTCTTCGATCGCGTCCTCTTCGCCTTCGTAGGCCAGCAGACCCGTCTTTGGATCGATACGCAAGGCGACGAGGCCCGCCGGACGTGGAAACTCGGTCGCCGGGCGCTTGTCGTGCGCCTCACGCATGAAAGCGATCCAAGCCGGCAGGGCCGCGGTGGCCCCCTGTTCGCGCCCTCCCAAAGGGCGCCCGTCGTCGTACCCGGTCCACGTCGCGCACACGATGTCGCTCGAATATCCGACGAACCACGTGTCCTTGGCCTGATTGCTGGTACCCGTTTTTCCGGCCACCGGCCGCCGGAGACTGCGCGCCGAAGCAGCGGTGCCGCGGTCGACGACGGACATGAGGAGGCTGGTCGTCAAATACGCTTCGGCCTCGCCCATCACCCGGCGCGAGGGCGGGCGCTGCGGGAGGGCGACTTCCTTGCCGTCGGGACCCGTGATGCGCGTCACCAGCGCCGGCGCCTCGTACATCCCGCCCGAGGCGATCGTCGCGAAGGCCGTCGCCATCTCGTAGGGCGTGACTTCGTACGAGCCGAGCGCGAGCGACAAATCGGAGCCGAGCTTGGACTGAATACCGAGCGCCGCGGCCCACGTCACGACGTTGGCCGGCCCCACGTCTTCCAGCACGTGCACGGCCGCCACGTTGACGCTGTGGGCAAGCGCTTCGCGCAAACGCGTCGGCGCGATGCCCTCGCTGTCTTCGAAGTTATTGGGTCGATACCCGACCAAAGACCCGGGGCTCGTCTGGAGCATCGTCGCCGGCGTGAACCGCCGCGAAGAAAGTGCATATCCGTAAACGAAGGGTTTGAACGCGGAGCCAGGTTGCCGATGCGCCTGCGTCGCCCGATCGAGCGCTCCCGAAGCGCCTTCGTAGCTGCCGATCAAGGCAAGCACTTCGTGGGTGCGTACGTCGAGAGCCACCATGGCCGCCTCGGGCCCGATCTCGAGCCGCAGCGGCACTTTGCTTTCCGGTGAAGCATCGGCGGGCGCGAGCAAGCTGACGCGCAAAAGGGTGCCCTCCGGGGCGAACTGGCTCGGCGGAAGGTGCTGCGGGTTGTAGCGCTCGTAGTCGGCCAGCTTGACGCTTCCCGACACGGTCCCCACGCGGACGTCGAGCATGCCGAGTGCGTCGTCCGCGCCTGACACGACGCCGACATGCACCTTGTGGTCGCTGAACCGCGGCGTGCCATCGAATGCCTTTTCGACGGGCTTGGCCTTCTTCTTGTTGCTCGTGGCGGCGGCTTTGCTCGTGGCCGGCGCGGGCGGCGGAGCCGCGAAGGGGGCGAGCAGCTTGTGGCGCTTGTCGTATGCGGCGAGGTTGTCGCGCACGGCCTTGCGCGCCGCCGCTTGGAGCCGCGGGTCGATGGTGGTGGTGACCGTGTAGCCGCGACTCCGTTTGGAATCGATGGACATCTCCTTCAGCGTGCGTTTGACGAGCTCGACCACCTCCGGCGCCAGCTGCCCCTGCGGCTCGACGGGTGGAGCGAGCCGGAGCGGCTCGCCCATGGCCGCGTCGTGCTGGCGCTGATCGATGAACCCCTTGTCCAGCATTTGCGCGAGCACGAAGCCGCGCCTCGTGCGCGCTTTGGCCGCATCGTGGCGCGGCGAGTAAAGCTCGGGCCCCGCGGGCAGCCCCGCCAACATGGCGCCCTCGGCGAGCGTGATCTCGCGCGCCGGCTTGCCGAAGTAATACCGCGCGGCCTCTTCGATGCCGTAGCGGCCATGCCCGAAGTAGATGTGGTTCAAATAAAGCTCGAGGATCTCGTCTTTCGAGATCTGCTGCTCCAAGCGCCGCGCCAAAATGAGCTCGCGCATCTTGCGCCGGAAACTGCGTTCCGGATCGAGCAAGATGTTCTTCACGACCTGTTGCGTGATGGTGCTCCCGCCCTGGCGCGTGCGGCCCGAACGCAAGTTCACGATGACTGCGCGCGCAATGCCGTAATAGTCGAGCCCCTCGTGTTCGTAGAAGCCGGCGTCTTCGGCGGCCAAGACCGCGAGCTTCACGTGTGCGGGCAAAGCGCCGATGGAGATCACGGTGCGGCGCTCGGTGAAGATCTCGGCGAGAAGCGTGGTGCCGTCGCGCGCCATGACGCGCGTCATCTGCGGCGGATTGTAGTTGCCTTTGAGATCGCTGATGGAGGGGAGGTTCTCGCCGTAATGGCGGAGCATGAGCCATGCGCCGAGGAGCGCGGCAACCACCAAGCCCAGCATCGAGAAGCCGGCAATCTTCAGAGCGAGGATCAACCGGCGCCGACGCTGCGACGAGCTCGACGGTCGTGAGGATGCCAACCGCGAAACGCTCGGCAGAGCGTCCGCCTCGCCTGGCGCCGGCGCGTCCTCACCGCTGGACGTCGGCAGCGCGGGCCCCTCACCGGGACCGGTATCGAAGGGCGGATTGGGCGGCATGAGGCGGGGTCGAGTTTAGCGCGAGTCGCGGCGGGACTTATTCCTCTCGTTCGTCAACGCCGGCCACGAGTGATTTCATCCGCTTGGGGCCCAAAGGCGCGACTTCGCTCGCCATAGCGCGGCTTGGGGCGGGCTGTTGAGGCGCCGGACTCGTGAGCCAAGCAAATCGACGCCATATTGCACCCATGATTCGATCCTATCGGCTGGCCAGCCCTCCGTCGTCGCAATCGATCTCGAGCCGTTTCGCGAGATCGGCGCTGCTTCTGGCCCTGGTGGGTGCGCTCGGCTTGACCGCGTTTCCACGGCCCGCAGCGGCGTGCAGGTTCCTCATTAGTTTCGTGGAGGGAAATCAAATCGTCGGAGCGAGGGCGGAGCGTTATCCCCCCGTACCCAGGAATGCCGCGTTCCTATGGTCGTCAGTCAGCGGCGGAGCTCCGCCCAGCGACGCATTTGCGGTCGCAACCGACGCGACCTCGAACGCTCTGATCATGGGGCACGTGGTGAGACCGATCTACAACGCGTCCGAACCCTCCGTCGGACTGCTTCTCCCCACCTTCATCGTGAAGACCGGCGAGCTACTTCCACCAGGTCGCCCGGTTTCGCCGGTCGACAAGGTGCTGCCCGTCTATACGACGGGCGACTACGTCGATGAGACATCCCCGACAGCTCCGGAAATCGTCGATGGCCTTATCCAACATCAAGCCGGAGAAGCCGCAGGCGGCCCCTGCCCGGCAACCACTGGACTTGCCGTCACGCTTGCCGGGCCCGTGACGGACGATCACACGCCATCGGGGCTCTTGGCATATGCCGTCTATCTCGAAAAGACCGCCATCGAAGCAGCCTCCGCGAAAACGGCTTTCGCGCTCATCCAGATGTCGTCCGCTACGAATCCGGAGCAGCTACACGCTTTCGTAGCTCATGCTTGGAAGGACGCCCCAGCTTACCTCGCGGTATCGGCGATCGACTTTGCGGGCAACGAGAGCCAGCGCAGCAACGTATTCGAAATCAGCAGGGGCGGCGCGACCAACGGATGTGCGTGCCAGATGCAGCAGAGGCGCGCCTCCACGATCGCAGTTGTCCTCCCGCTGCTGATGATGGTGGCATGGGCCCGAAGGTGGACACGGCAATCATCCTGAACGTGGCCGCATCAATGCATCAGCCTCATCACGGCGACCGCGAGCACCACGCCCATCACCAGGCACGCCGCTGCAACCCCCACGATGAGCCCCACGCCCCCCCGGCGCATGGCAGCGGATGGTGTCGATGAAATGGGCGCCACCGCAGGCGCACCGGGCGTCGACACGGCGGTGGTTACCGAGGCAGCCGCAGTAAACGCCTGGAACCCTGGTACGAAGGGGCGCAGCGCGGCCGAGAACTCGCCGCCCGATTGGTAACGTTCTTCGGGTTTTTTGAGCAGAGCTCGCGCCATCACATCGGCAAGCGCGGGGTCGAAAGTCCGCCCCGTCACGCGCTCGTTGAGCGGGATGGGACGCGCGGTCACATGGAGCTGGAGAAACTCGATCGGCGTGCGCGCATCGAACGGCAGCTTGCTCGTCAAGAGCTCGTAAAGAATGACGGCGAGGGAATAGATGTCGCTCGACGGCGTGAGCGTCCGCCCTTGCGCCTGCTCGGGCGACATGAACTCTGGCGTGCCGAAGACCATTCCTTCTTGCGTCAGCATGATCGACCCGGGGCGCATCTCGCGCTCGGTGACCTTGGCCAGCCCGAAATCGAGCACTTTGGGGAAGTCCTTGAGGCCCCCCTGCGTGCAAAGAAAAACGTTCTCGGGCTTCATGTCGCGGTGGACGATGCCTGCGCGATGCGCCTCTTCCAGCGCTTCGCAGACCTGAATCAGAATGGGAAGCGCGCGCTCGACCGGCATCGCGCCTTCCGTGCGGACCAGCTGGTTGAG
>Ga0190265_10001886_pt1 | contig 13857 bp, 17 predicted proteins | sample Popmic124T_FD_133135 | JGI IMG/M metagenome (GOLD analysis project Ga0190265, IMG submission 133135) | Populus adjacent soil microbial communities from riparian zone of Indian Creek, Utah, USA - 124 T | ecosystem: Environmental > Terrestrial > Soil > Riparian zone | place: USA: Utah | collected...
AACCGATTCTGCAAACCCCAGCGTTTGCGGTATTCCTCGTCCCACTTCGCCCTGTAGGTCGCGATCCTTGGCTCGTTCGGCGGCACCTCGCCGAAGACCAGCTCCCGAATCGGGAAGACCGTTAGCTTCGATGTGCCCATCACGCTCACATAGAATTCGCGGCCCTCGAGGTATTCCTCCGCGATCACGTCGGCGTCGTGTTTCTCGTGAATGAAAGCCACGCGCTCCTTGAACTGCTCGTCAGTCGTGACGAACGACGCCTGCGAAATCCCGTAGGAGGCCTCTTCCTTCACTGGCTTCACCAGGATTGGGAACTTGGGCCGCTTCAGCCGCGCGATCCGCTGGCCGCGGGGGATGACCACGAAATTCGGCACGTGGATGTGATGATAGCCGAGGATTTTTTTTGAGGTCCCTTTGTGCTTGCAAAGGACGAGCCCGGTCGCGCCGCAACCGGTAAAGGGCACGCCTTGCATTTCGAGCAGCGAAGCGATGTTCTGGTCGAACCCGCGGTTGTTCTTGAACTGGTCGGCCAGATTGAAAATCACATCGGGCGCGAAGGTCTCCAGCTTTTGCCGGAGCAGATCGAGATTGTCGAAAATGGCGAGATGCTCCGTCGTGTAGCCGAGCTCACCGAGCGCGGCCAGGACGTTCGCCTCGGTCTTCCAATCCTCCGTCTTCATCTCCGCGCTCAGATCCTGGTCGATCGTGGTCGGACGGATGGCGTCGAAAAGGGCGAGGACTTTGAGTTTCTTTTTCACGCTATTTGGTGCGCTTGAATTTGCCGGTGAAGAGATAATTCATCACCAGCGTCGTAATGAAAGAGGTGACGCGAAAATCCTGCTGCGGATCGTCGTTCAGCACGCAGAGATCGAGCTGATCGCAGCGATCGATCAGCCGCGAGAGCAATTTGTTCACCCGGAATTTTTTCTCATTCGTCCACTGGCAGACCGAGTTCAACAGCCGGCGCCGCCGCCGCCGCAGATAAACGGCCGCCGTGATCCGCCCCGGTCCGGGCGGCGCCGCGAAGAGTTGCCGCAGATCCGCGTCGTAGAAATCCGGATACGTATCTTCGTAGAGCTTTCGTTTGCGCGCGTAATAGGTCTTCAGCTTGAGGTTTAGACCGTCGTATTCGGTGGCGCGATACTCCGGCGCATGAACGGGCGGCTTCCCCGCGAGCGAGCGCATCAGCTCATCGACGTATTCGAGTTTTTGGAGCGCCTTCCAGCCCGTGTAACGCGTGCGCCAGTCGAGTTCCGGCGTCAGCCAGACCGCGAACGTCTCCGCGAAATCCTCGTCCGGATGGCTCTGCGCATACCAGTCGTCGAGATTCACGACATAACTGCGGCTGAACGGCTGCGGATGATAAACATCCGGCGTCTGATCGCGTGACGTTTGCCCGAACGCCGCCTGCCATTTTTTCTTTTTCGGCAACCGGTAAGCGTAAGCGTAGGCATGCGCCGCTTCGTGCCGGATCAGTTTCATGAACCATTCGCGCGTCCCGCCCTCGACTTCGAGCATCATTGTCCTCTCCAACTGCCGCAGCCGGTCGTGGACGAGAAAAAACGGCACAAAGATCGCCGGGATGCCGACCGGCACGAACCATTCGTCGCCGATATGACACGGCGGAAGGAACGTCAGGCCCTTGGCAGAAAGCTCCTCATAAAGCTGCCGGACGAGCGGTTGGACCGCCGAGTCCTCAAGCAGCAACCCGAGCTTGGAAATGCGGCGCTCGAGAAGTTCTTCGTCGCTCAGTGATGCCCAATCGCCCGCTTCCATTTCGCGCAGAGTATCGTCCGTCTCGGGCCGCTGTCACGCCTCGGAGCAAGCAGGGGTCGTAAATTCACTGCTCAGCGTTGAGTCCGTTGGAGGACGTCGCACCGCGCGAATCTGGGCATTTGAATTGCTCGCCATATCGTCTTAATATCGACGCATGACCACACTTTCTCCTACCCAAGCTCGAGTCAACCTGTCCTCGCTCTTGAAACGCGCAGCGAAGGGCGAAGACATTGGGATCCTCCACGGCGACCAGGTCATCGCCCTCCGCCCTGTGACCGTTCACGCCGACGACTACGCCATTCGCGAGTACGGTGTGACCGAACAGGAACTGGACCGCTTTGCCAAACGTGCGGACAGGCAAATCACTCGGGAACGGAAGAGGGGCACGATCAAAAAATACAGCGGCAATCTCGAGGTTGACCTTGCAGATTGATCTTTCGGATTCCTTTCGGCGGGATGTTCGGAAACTCCCGAAATCGCGACGACGCGAAATAGCACGAGCGATCGATGCAGTCCGTGACGGTTTCGGGAAGCCGCATTTTCATTCCGGTCTGGGCGTTCGCCGTCTTCGGAAAGACTATTTCGAATGCCGGGCAGGTATCGATATCCGGCTTGTCTTTCGTGCCGAAAAGGGCTGCCTGACGTTTCTTGCCGCCGGCGATCACGATGCGATTCGCCGTTTGCTGAAAGGTCTGTAGTCAGCACTCAACGGTCTGACTCTCCTTTTCATCCTTCATCGTTGCTGTCACCCGGTCTGCGTTGGCCACAGAAAACTCAGTTACCTCCTGTTAGACTCGTCTTCGCAAAAAGCTTGCGCTTAGCGGCGGAGTTCGGGCTCAATGCCCGGTATTGTGCTTAGGCGGAAATGAAGAGACCGCTCTGCGTCTCGGCGCAGCGCTGATCGTCGGAGCTATTCTCGGCCTGAACCGCGAGTTGCACGAGAAGGCGGCTGGACTGCGAACTCATGCCTCGTCAGTCTCGGTGCGGCCGTCGCCACGATTATCGTGCTCAAATCGCCCGGCGATTCCTGGCCGCGGACCAAAACGTAACTGGCCGGGTTGTTCAGGGAATCCTGACCGGAGTTGGATTCCTGGGCGCCGGCGTCATTCTGCGCGATCCCGCGGGGCACGTCACCGGGCTCACCACGGCCGCGACCGTCTGGATGTGCGCAGTCCTCGGCATCGTTTGCGGCCTGGGATACTGGGGCATTTTAGAAATCGCCGTTATTCTGACTACGCTGTTGTTGCTCCTGGGTCGGCCCTTGGAACGTCTGGCCGAACGAATATTCCACCGGCATATCTCCGGACCGCCGGATCATAGCGTTTAGGTCGAACGAATCAGGAAACCAGAAATTGAGGTCCTTGCATGGCAAGCTCTGCTCGCCGATCCAAAGCAGGCAACCGATGCGGTTGCCTCCAATCGTCCGTTCCGCGTCGCTGTCAACGCCAGTGAGAGCGCTCCGTCGCTCGATGCTGAAACAATTTGGCTTCGCCCAATTTGTCATCGCGCGCGGAGCGCACGATTGCGTGAGTCACCAAACTGACCCAGCGGCCTACCGCGACTAAAGAAACCCGTCAGCAGCGGGAAAACGAAAGAACTCTGGATCAATGTCGAATAGCTGCACGGGACGACGAACCACTCCGATACCATTGCGGATCATGCTCTCCGCTATCGCTTCGCCGTCGCGCCTTTCTTTATCGAGGCAGCTTCGGCTTCGGAAGTGAACCGTCCCGTGGTCAGGAAAACACCGTGGTCATAATCGCCTTGAATCGCTCCACGAAATTTGTCGATCTCTGGCCGACTCACGGGATTTCGTCGCCACCGTTTTGCTTGGAACGCAGAACGGATCGTCACGACCCACTGACGGAATAGCCCGTGTCCATCAATGCCCCGATCCGCCCCACGGTTGGTGACGTGCAATTTCTGATAGCCAAGCGGACCTAACAGCGAGACGCAGAACTGCTCAAACTCTGTCGATCCTAGACTGTGTAGCTCCGAGATAATGCGACGTTTTACCTCTTCCTCGTTCTCGTAAACCAAGTCCTTCAACGTTGCTTGATTCGCCAGCAAGAGTTCTGCCGTCACATTCCCGGCAGAACCAACGGCGCGTGCGCGACCTCTGGGGGTTAGCTTCCACACGCCACGCGTGGAACCGTCGATCTCCCCCTTTTCGACAAGCTTTTGACGACTCCACTGGACGAGGTTGTGCCACCGGAATGTGGAAGGGCTGCTTGATAGACGGGCCGTCAGATCTTCCTCGGTCAACTGCGGGAAGATTTGGCTAGCCTGGGGTAGAGTTCTTTTGGTTCGGCCTTCCCGCCGAGCTCCTGCAGGGTCTTAAGCAACGGCAGTTCGATTTCGCTCTGCTTCGGGAAGCTCATGGCTCGCCGCCGCGATTGCGGCGCAAATGCTCCCGCGCCCGTGACATAACGTCTTGAGTCCAGTCGATTTTCTCCCGCTCGCAATACTGCAACAGGTCGATAATTAGGCCGCAGACTGCATCTTCTGGGGCCTCGGTCAGATCAACCGTATTTGCTATTTCCCGCATTATGCCGTCTCCGTCCGTCATCTCCGCCAGAATCTCGCGGTCGGATGCCAATATGTGAGCCTTGAGCGCCTGCTCGGCGGCCTCAATGTCCTGCGAGTTCACCGACGCGTAAAAAGTGTTGGTTGCTCGGGAGGATTTCGGCATGGAGATGTCTAACATGCGGCGGTTTAGAAGGCTACGAAATTGCATGTGTGAACCGCCACAGATTGACACGGATTTGGAAAGCCTGGCCGTCGCTTCGCGTCCGTTGCAGCACAGATGCGGGAAGAAACATCCTTGGCCGTCCGTGTTCATCCGTGTGAATCCGTGGCGGATTGCTTCCTGTCGATTGACATGATCCGGCCTTGGACAGTATCCTGTCCATGTGAAATCCATTACCTACAGCGCGGCGCGAGAGAATCTGGCCAGTACGATCAATCGAGTTTGCGAAGATCAGGCGCCGATCGTGATTACGCGAAATCGCGATCAAGCGGTGGTGATGTTGTCGCTGGCCGAGTACGAATCGCTCCAGGAAACAGCCTACTTGCTTAGATCCCCGGCCAACGCGAAGCGATTGATCGCGGCGGTTGAGACATTGAATCGCGGCAAGGGCATCAAGCGCAAATTAAGAGTCTAGCGTGGACCTGGTATTTGCGCCGCAAGCCTGGGAGGATTACCTCCACTGGCAACGCACCGATCCGCAGATTATTTCGCGAATCAATCTACTGATCAAAGAAATCAAGCGCGATCCCTACTCTGGCATCGGAAAACCGGAGCCGTTGAAGCACGTTTTTCAGGGATATTGGTCACGACGGATTACCTCCGAGCACAGAATTGTCTACAAGAGAGCCGGCAATCAGATCCTGATTGCGCAGTTACGATATCATTATTGAATTGCCGGCAGACGGTCAGCCACAGATTGACACGGATTTTCACAGACGGAAAGAATACACCCCTGGTCCGTGTTTCATCCGTGTGAATCCGTGGCAAGGCACTTGCGCTCACGCCGCCCACAGGGGGCGGCTACAGGGATATCCCATTTCCTCCTTTACAGGGGCGACATGCAATATTCAGCCTGATCGCTGACGGAGAATGGATTCCCAATCGCAGAGCCAAAAGATTTTTGTACTGGAGCGGCCGGACCCGGCGCTCTGGCGCCTTTATGTCATCCACGCGGTGCTGACCGGACCGGGGATTCTGTTCATGCTGCCGCTATTTTATTTCCGGTATCGCACGCTGCGGTATCGCTTCGATGAGGAAGGAATTCATCTGCGCGTGGGAATTCTTTTCCGGCGCGAAGTCAATCTCACTTACGCGCGCATCCAGGACATTCATCTGCGCTCCGGGTTCATTCAGCGCTGGCTCGGCCTCGCTGATATTCAAATCCAAACGGCGTCGGGTTCGGCTGGAGCGGAATTGGTCATCGAAGGCTTCAGGGAATTTGAGGCGATCCGCGATTTCCTGTACACCCGCATGCGCGGTTATCAGAGGAAGCCAGCCGATTCCGCGGCCGTCACAGCGCCGACGGCGCAAGGATTGTCGACCAGACGGGGCGCGGGAGACGACGAGGAAATGGTCACGCTCCTTTTGAGCATCCGCGACGAACTGCGGCGCACGCGCGAGCTGCTCGAGCAACGCTCCTCTCCGCCCGCCAGCACTCCTCCGTAAGATGTACAAGCGCTTCCGCGATTGGTGTGAGCGGGTCCTCCGGATTCCCGGCGATCCGGGGCCTCCGCCGGGGGATGAAGCGAGCACGCGCCTCTTCCGGGCGGGGCCCAATTTTTACCTCTACCTGATCTTTCTGTGGGCAATGCGGACCATCGCCCTGGTCGCCATTTTGCTCCCGACGGAAGTCATCCCGCTCGTGACCGCCTTTGATTGGGAAAGATACGTGAGAGGAATCGCGTTCTTCAACCTCCCGCTGCCCGGGGTGATTTTTGGCATCGCGATGATTTGGCGGCTCTTCGCCTTGGCGCTCGTCCGGCTCGATTTCAAGAAGCGCTGGTATCTCGTCACGGACCGGAGCCTGCGGGTGCGCGAGGGAGTGGTGAATGTGCGCGAGATGACAATCACGTTTGCGAACATCCAGAACATCTCGATCTCGCAAGGGCCCATCCAGCGCCTTCTCGGTATTGCCGACGTGCGGGTCGATACGGCGGGCGGCGGTCCGAGCCGCGGTGATAAGAAAGAGGGCGGCGAGAGTTTGCACACGGTGAGTTTTCGCGGCGTCAATAACGCGGATGAAATCCGGACGCTCATCACGGAGCGATTGCGCGAGCTGAAGGATTCCGGGCTGGGCGATCGCGACGAAGTGCTCGTGTCGAGGCAGCCATCGATCTCGTCCGGAGAGCCCGCGGTGATTAACGCGCTTCGCGAGCTTGCGGCGGAGGCAGGTGCGCTGCGCAGGGCGGTGGAATAGCAAGGTAAGGCGGCGGGTCTCGTCGCCTTCCTGCTCATGCTCTTGATCATGATCCTAATCCTCTGTGAAGACGTCAGACCAAGATCAGGAGCATGATCAGGATCAGGAGCATGAGTGGTGGAGACAGAATCCCGCCGTGGCGACGTCTCTTAATTGAATCCAACTGTGCCGGTTGGCGCATCTCAACTTTGCGCCATCTTGTACGCCTAACCCACTACGCATATGATGACTGACCTTCGCTTCGCTCTGCGGCAACTGCGCAAATCACCGGGATTCACGCTTCTCGCCGTGCTCACTCTCACGCTCGGGATCGGGCTGAACACTGCGATCTTCAGCTTGATCAACGATCTGTTCCTGCGCGGATTGCCGTTTCAAGAGCCGGGGCGCGTCCTGCACGTTTTCTCGAAGTTCAAGGAACAAACGGTCGATTTCCCCCTCTCCGCTCCGCGCTACATCCATTTCCGCGACGGCCAAACCATCTTTGACGGATTCGCCGCTGAGAATAATGTGGCCGCGACGGTGACCGGACTGGGGGATCCGTTTCAGGTTCCGATTTTCAAGGCAACCGCGAATTACTTTGATGTCCTCGGTTTGCGCGCGGTGCGCGGCCGCACGTTTCTGACGGAGGAAGAGGAAGGCGCTGATGTCGCTGTGATCACGGAGCGTTTTTGGAACGCGCGGCTCGGGAGCGATCCGAACGTAGTCGGGCGCGCGCTGACGCTGGATGGCGTGGCGCACACGATTGTTGGCGTTATCAAGACCTTGCCGGTCTCGTGGACGGGACCAAACGCCGATATCTGGACGACCAAGCCTTTCGTCATCCCGGGTTTCCCGCACGAGCGCATGATGCGAGGCACAGCCTTTTTGCGCGCGGTCGGACGCCTGAAGCCGGGCGTGACGAAAGAGCAGGCCTTCGCCGCTTTGCAATTGCTCGAGAACAGTTACCGCTCGCAATATCCCGAAAAGATCGACGCAAAATCGGGCACCGTGGTAAAGACGTTGCCCGAGGATGTGACGGAAAATTTGCGACCGGGTTTCGCCACACTCCTCGCGGCCGTAACCTTTGTCCTGCTCATCGCGTGCAGCAACGTCGCCAACCTGCTCCTCGTTCGGTTCAGCGGCCGGCGCCGCGAAATTTCTCTCCGCATGGCGCTGGGGGCGTCGCGCGCCAGTGTGCTGCGTCTTTTCGTTTTCGAAAGCGTGCTCATCAGTTTGCTCGCCGGAATTCTCGGCGCGTTGCTGGCGTGGCAATTGGTCCCGCTCGTGCCGAAACTCGCCGCGAACTTCCTGCCGATCGAAGCCGGCAGCGCGACGGCGCTTTCATTTCCGGTGCTCGCGTTCACGGTCGCGCTCTCGTTGGTTACCGGTTTGGTCATGGGCTTGTATCCCGCCCTGCAAAGCTCGCGCGCGGACATCGTCGATGCGCTGAAGGAAGGCGGCCGCGGGACTGCTGGCAGCGCGCGGCAACAACGTTTTCGCAAATTGCTCGTCGGTGCGCAGGTCGCGCTGTCGGTCACCCTGGTCGCGGGGGCGTCCTTACTCATCGCGAGTTTCGTGCGGCTGAGTCATCAGGATCCCGGGTTCAAGCCCGAGAATCTCTGGATCGGACTCACTGTGATGCCGCAGGCGCAATATCCAGATGTCGCTTCCCGCGCACGTTTCGCCGACCAAATGACAAGCGCTCTTCGCGCCGCGCCCGGCGTGCAAGATGTGGCGATCAGCGGCGGGTTTCCGCTCTTCGGTGGCGCCGGCGCCACGCTCTACACCCGCGCGGAGGGCAACGTTCCACCCGTGGCGGAGCGCAAAGGCGCGCCCTCGAACGACATCATGCCGGGTTGGCTCCGGACCCTGGGCATCCCGCTCCTGGCCGGTCGCGATTTCAATGAGCGGGACATTATCGACCACCCAAATGTGATTTTGATCAGCGCAGGAGGCGCGAAGTCAGTATTCGGCAACGAAAACCCGATCGGCAAAACCTTGCTCGTGACCAGCGGCAGCGTGCCGGTCGAGATCGTGGGCGTGGTCGGCGACGTGCGCTCGGCGCGGCTGGACCAGAAAAACGAGATGGAATTCTATCGGCCGTTCGCGCAGGAGAATTTTCCGTTCCTCAGCATAACGGTGCGCAGTACCTTGCCGCCGGATAGCGTGACAAAATCAGTGCAGGCCGCGCTGAAGACAATCGATCCGGGCCTCGCGCTGATTCAGCCGCAGCCGGTGAGCGAGGTCATGGCGCAGGCGCTTGGTCAGGCGAAGTTGATGATGGTGTTGCTGGGCGTTTTCGCGGGCGTCGCGCTCTTGTTGGCGACGGTCGGGATTTATGGCGCGGTCGCTTACACGGTCGAGCAACGGACGGGCGAGATCGGCGTGCGGATGGCGCTCGGCGCGCAGACGATGGATGTGCTGCGGCTCGTCGTGAAACAGGGCATGATCCCGGTGCTTTTCGGTTTGATCGCAGGATTAGCCGCGGCGTTGGCCCTCGGGCGATTGCTCACATCGCAGCTCTACCAGGTTTCCGCGCATAGTCCGCTTTTGCTCGGCGGAACGATGTGCGTACTTGCCTTGGCCGCTTTGCTCGCGTGCCTGTTTCCGGCAAGACGAGCGAGTTTAGTGAATCCGGTCGAAGCGCTTCGGGCGGATTAGCGGGCAAAATCAGGCTTCCCGGTTGGTCCCTGCGAGCGACTCCGTGGTTGCTCCCGGAGGTTCCCGTGGCAAACAACGGGTGGAGCCTCCGGGAGCGTTCCGGGGGGAAAGCCGCCGTCAAGGGGATCTGTCCAAGATTAATTACGAGACCCACCAACTAAAGTTGGTGGATTTTTCAAAAAACTTTGATTCGCCGGAAAAAAAAGAGGTCCAAGCACTGGGCGCGGAATGTGGCGGGGAGCGCACGCGCCCACGTGTGCTGGTTTGAAAGCCCGGCCTCACGCTGCCGCGCTGCGTTACGGCGGCGTCTCGCCGAAACAATCTTCAGCAGGAAAGTTCGCGATGGCGAGGGCGTCATCGCCAGCACGCGTGGGCGCGTGCGCTCCCCGGAGTTCCGTTACGCGCTCGTGACCAGATGCGTCACGACCTCGATCTCGGCGGTTTGGGGAAACATGTCGAAAGGCGTGACCGAAAGGACGGAGAATCGTTGCTGCAATTCGGCGAGGTCGCGGGCGAGCGTTGGCGGATTGCAGGAGACGTAGATCATCGTGCGCGGCGGTGCGTCGAGAATGGCGCGGCGCATTTCGGCGGAAAGCCCAGTCGCGGGTGGGTCAACAATCAATGCGGTCGATCCGAGGTCGCTCTGTTGCAAGAGCCAGCGCAATTCTGTCGTGACGTCGCCTGCGATGTAGGCTTCGTTCGGGGCGGCATCTTTTTGCGCAGCCGCAATCGCGAAGCGGTCCCAATCGATGCCGGCAACGCGTTCGAATTGAGACGCCAGCCGCTTCGTAAAAAAGCCGGCGCCGCAAAACGCGTCGACCAGAAATTTTTCCTGGCCGCGGAGAGTCTCAGCAATCAAGTCGGCCAACGCTTCGGCGATCGCATCGTTGGTTTGGGCGAAGACGCGCGGCCCGGAATGCGCGCGCAAAGTGTAATGACCGTCGCGCACCCGTCCGGCGCGGAGTTGCGCGAGAGCATCGTTCACCTCTGGCGCGGCGATGGGGCAGCGCTCGATATCCATTAGCTGGTGGACGTCGCGCCGGTAGAATCCGACGACGTTATCCTGCGCATGGACGGTGATGCGGTTCCGGTAACCGTAGGGCAGAGGCGAGGGGACCGTGGGCCGCATAGGCGGCTCCGTCAGGCGGCCGATACGCCGCATCGCCTGTTCGACCTGCCGCGCCTTCAAGTCTAGCTGGTGCGCGTAGTTGATGTGTTGGTAACTGCAACCACCGCATCGCCCGAAATACCGGCATTCCGGTGCGACGCGCTCAGGTGAGGGATCGAGCAGTGCGACCAGCTCTCCTTCGGCGAACTGCTTTTTCTCACGCACGATTTCTGCGGTAACGCGCTCGCCGTCGATGGTGAATGGGATGAAGACCGCTTTGCCTTCCTCACGCGCCACCCCTTTGCCGCCAAAAGCGACATCTTCGATTTTGAGCTCAACCTGCCGCATGGTCTTGACTGTAGCCGTCGCCCTGTGGGCGACGCAATTGCGGCAATGCTGCTCCCCGCGCTTCGCACAGCGAAGCGGCTACAGGTCGCTACGCTTCCCCGACATCGCGTGCTCGATTGCGGCTTCGAGTTTTTCGAGGTTTACGGGCTTGACCAAGTGTTCGAAAAAACCGGCCTGCTTGCTTTTCTCGACGTCACCGTTCATTCCAAAACCGCTGATGGCGATGCCGCGGATCCCGGTTTTTGCGCGCAGGCGGGTCATGAGTTCCAGGCCGCTGCCATCGGGCAAGCCGACGTCGCTGATGAGGAGATCGAACTGACCGCGCTCGGCCGCTACCATCGCCGACTGCATGTCATGGGCCGTGGCCACGGTGTGACCACGTCGCGTCAGTAGCTTTTCCAAGGCAGTACTGGTGTCGGCATGATCGTCCACGAGCAGGATGCGGAACGAGCGCCGGATAGAGTCCGCATGTACATGGCGGGGCTGTCCGGCTCGTTCGCGCGGAGGAACAGTTTTGATCTTTAACGAAAAACTCGCGCCGTGATCGCGGCCTTCACTCTCGACCACAAGGGTGCCGCCGTGCGCTTCCGCGAGCGACTTGGAAATCGTCAAGCCGAGCCCGAGGCCGCCGAAACGGCGTTGAAACGAGCGATCACCCTGTTCGAATCGATTGAAAATGCGCTCCATCATTTCCGGCTCGATCCCGATCCCGGTGTCGGTGACGCGGATGGTCAAATTTTGCGGCGTCTGGTTGGACGAGGAAAGAGTGATGGAGCCGTTTTCGCTGGTGAACTTGATCGCATTCTTTAACAAATTCCAAATGATCTGCTGAAACTTCGGCGCATCCGCGACGACGTGATGGTCCTCCGCGCGCAGATCGAGGACGAGGTGGAGATGCTTGCCCTCCAATTCCGCCGCGCACATTTCCATCACGTTCGCGATCGCCTGGTGCGCATCGAGGGTTTCAAGGCGCAATTCCAATTTGTCCCTCGTGATTCGGGTCAAATCGAGCAGATCGTCGATCAGTTGGCTTTCCAGATCGATATTGCGCCGAATCATCGCCAGCGCCTCCCTGGCTTCGTCGGAGTCAAGAGGCTCCGCCTTGAGGGTCTCCAGCGTCGCGATGACAGGCGTGAGCGGCGTGCGCAACTCATGGGAAAGCATCGCGAGAAAGTTGTCTTTGGTCCGGTTGGCTGCTTCGACCGCGGTTTTTTGTTCCTCGATCACCGCTTCGGCCCGCCGGCGTTCCGCCATCGCCGCGGCCAGCGTCATTGAAGTAAGGGTTAGGACGGCCGCCCACCCTTGCAGGACCAGAAGCGACTGGTTTCCGTTTTCCATAACGAAAGGTCCGTATCCGTGCAGGGTCCCCCAGAGAGCGATGCCCGCGAGAATAAAGACACCGGTCGCCGTTTCGCGCTGCGTGAAACGGAAGGCAATCCAGATAAGGATCGGCCCGCAAATGAATGCGATCGGGTAATTCCGGGCCAAAATTGGAAACCAGCCGCCGAAGACGGTTTCAGCAAGAACCATGAGCAAAACGAAGAGGGCGACGACTTCCCCGGTGCTCTCGCGGTCGCGACGCCACCGCGGCTCGATCCCCCAGAGAAGAACGAGCGGAGCGACGACGAGATCTCCCGCGAGGTCACCCAGCCACCAAGTGGTCCAGACCTCACCGTAACGGGTCCAATCAGCATAACCGCCCAGGGCGAGGCCAGTAAGGCCGAGGGTGGGACTAATGAGCGTGCTTAGGGTAGCAGCGAGCGCGAATTTGAAAACGCCTTGGGCGCGATCGAAAACTCGAGCGCCACCGGCAAAGCGGTAGACAAGCCAGGCGCCGGCCAGCGCTTCAAGCGTGTTTCCGGCTGCGATGCCGAGTGATGTCGGCACATTGCCCGCTGTGGTGAAATTGACCAAAAACGCGCCTAGGAAGATCGCGGGCCAGACCCTGTAACCGATGAGGAGCAAGACTGCGAGCGCGATCCCCGAGGGAGGCCAGACCGCCGAAGCGCTGGCATTCAGAAAGGCAAGCTGCAGACCGAGCTTGCCCGCGATGAAATAAATCACCGTGACAAGGCCGATAATCGGCAGGGTGGAAAATCGCCGAGAAAACATTGGCGGAGCTTAGCCGCCGTATCTCTACGGCGCTCCCAGGCGCGGTCAACTTGCGATCTTGGTAAGGACGCCGCGCTGCGGGGTTCGGTCAGCGCTGCGCGCTGACCCTACCAGATGGAATCAGTACATCCGGACGTAAGGATACTTTGATTCGTTGCCGAGCTCTGGCGGGAATTCCTGGTAACCGGCATGAATATACGGCACGTCGCTCCGGAGAAGCGGATAGTAGGTGCGGCGATTCGTGGGAAACGGGAAGGTCAGGAATTCAAAGAGTCCGGACTGCACCCGCATGTAGCTGCGTCCCAGGCCGCGCACGACGCCGTAGCCGGCCGCCGCGGAGTTTCCTTCGCGTGCATTGACCTTCGCAATTGTCGTAGGCAATTCCGCAATGCCGAAAACCAGATTGGAAAGACCACGGCCCAGCTTGCGCGTTGGGCCGTAATCATTTCCAGGCGGATCCTGAATATCGGCGAAGGAGGAAATGGCGAAGCCGAGAACGAGCGCTGCGGTAAGCGGGGTTTTCATGGGGGTGATTCCAGCTAAGCAATTACGGGCCGAGTCGGCAACTCTTCATTTCGGAAGGGGCTTTTTTCTCTCGGTGCCTTGCTCGATCTTTTTTGGCAGCTTGCCACGTGTCGCGCGCATGGACGCATAGATCGTCACTCCCAGCACCAGAATAATAAAGGCCAGCGACGCCCCGTTTGGGATGTGAAGCTTATCCGCGAGAATCATTTTGATGCCGACAAATCCGAGGACGATTGCGAGGCCGGTTTTGAGATAAATGAAGCGGTCGATTACATGCGCCAGCACAAAGTAGAGCGAGCGCAGCCCCAGGATCGCGCAGATGTTCGAGGTGTAGATGATGAATTGATCGGTCGTGATCGCGAAGACGGCGGGGATCGAATCGACCGCAAAAACCAGGTCCAT
>Ga0190265_10001887_pt1 | contig 13854 bp, 13 predicted proteins | sample Popmic124T_FD_133135 | JGI IMG/M metagenome (GOLD analysis project Ga0190265, IMG submission 133135) | Populus adjacent soil microbial communities from riparian zone of Indian Creek, Utah, USA - 124 T | ecosystem: Environmental > Terrestrial > Soil > Riparian zone | place: USA: Utah | collected...
CTCAAGGACCGGCACATGGCGGTGGTCCGGCCCGAGGATTGGGAGGACTGGCTGCGCGGCACGCGCCCGCCCGAGCAGATCTTGCGGCCCCTCCCGCCGGGCAGCTTCAGGATCGTGGGGCCGAGGGCCGGCGCGGTCGGCGACCTGTTCGACTTCTAGCGCCGTTGCAGCAGCCCCCCGCTCTGCTATCCAGGGCCCATGTGCAATCTCTACACGACCAAGGCGACGGCGGCGGAGGTGGCCGCCCATTTCCGCGCCCGGATGCCGACCAATTTCAACGTCGCCGAAGGCGACGTCTATCCGGGCGGCCATGGCATGGTCGTGCGCGAAGACGCCGGACAGCGCATCCTCCAGTCGATGACCTGGGGCTTTCCGCTGGCCATGAAGAGCAAGGTGACGGGCCAGCCGATCAAGCCGAAGCCCGTCAACAATATCGCCGATCTCACCAGCTTCATGTGGCGCTTCGTCGCGCCGAAGCCCGAGCATCGCTGCATCATCCCCCTGACCGGCTTCTGCGAGGCCGAGGGCGAAAAGGGCGCCAAGACCCGGACCTGGTTCGGGGTCGAGGGGCGGCCGATCTTCGCCTGGGCGGGCATGTGGAAGGACAGCGCCGAATGGGGCCCGGTCTATTCGGGGCTGATGACCGACTGCAACGAGGCGGTGCGGCCGGTCCATGACCGCATGCCGGTCCTCCTCCATGAGGAAGATCACGACATCTGGCTGCGCGGCTCGCTCGACGACGTGATGTCCTTCCAGGGCCGCTGCTTTCCCGACGAACTGATCCGGATGGAACGGACGAGCGACCCCTGGTTCAGGAAAAGGGTGGACGCTCCAGCCTGATCGGCCTGAGTGCTGACGGGAGGACCTCGCTGACAATATCGGATTAATGAAGATCGCTCGATTCACCGGGAATCAGGAGAAGACAGGTCATCCGGTCGAAGGCTTCATCAGTCATCTCGATCAATCTGCGCCGATCGTCGCCATGCCTCGCTCGGCGACGAATGAGGCCTTCCCTTTGCAGCTTGGCGAGCCAACGCAGCGCCGTGGTTGCCGCGACAGCCGCGCCCATGCAGGCGCTGGATACGGAAATCCGCCTGTTTTCCGCACGGGCTATATAGAGATCGAGGAGAATGTCCCAACCAGGCTCGCCGAACAGGCTCGCCTGGAAAAACGCGGCCCGCGCGCGGCGGGCCCGGTAGAGCTGCTTTGCCGAAGCGAGGGGATCGGGCCGCTCCCCAGTCCTCGCCGATTGACTCAATGCATCGATCTGGAGCGATAGCGCGGTCAGGCTCATTTGTGCTGCCGCGATGAGGTCGCGCATGTCCCGCGATCGTGCTTCATTCGTCGCCATGGACCTTCTCTTGCAGTGAGACTTGCCTCTCGCGCTATTCAACACATTCGCTGACTTGTCCAGTAGATTCGCCGCTTTTAGCGGTATTCGAAGAAACCTGATTTCACCGGTCCGCGGCGATTGGCCGAGCGCCGCTGAAAGCAGCCGCCTCATGCTTTGAGCAGCGTTGTGTAGCCGCCCACGGCCATCAGCCGAGCGCTCCGCACCAGACGTTGAACGCGGGAGCGTAGGGTCGGCGCTTCCACCCGCCATCGAGCTTCCCGGGCCTCGCCGCTGAGCAGTTCCGCGGCGATCTCGCGCTGCCTCGCTCCGCTCGCGAGCGCATCGTTGGCGCGAAGCATCAAGACAAGGCGCCGAGCCTTTGCCTCGACGGGATGGAGCGCGGCGGAAAACCGGCCGGTGCGGCAGAGGGCGAGGAGGCGCCGTAGCGTCAGCAGCGGTCTTTCGGCCGACGCCAAGCCGGTGAGCAGGTAGCGAAGCTGCACGGGACCCTTTGCCAGGCTGCCCGCCAGGACATCGATGCGGATCGCCCGGAGACCGTCGGAAAGAAGCAGATGCTCGTGACCCGCCCCGGCTCTCACGATCGTCACCAGGGGGCGGAAACTTGCCGGGTCGAACGCGTCCGGTGACCTATCTGGTCCAGCCGCCACAGCCGTCAGCACATAGGGGTGCACGTCACCGCGCCAGACGGGCCGCGCGTTCGGGGCGGCGAGGTCCGGATTCTCGAAGGCGTGAAGTCCCCACGGCTCCGGGCGCATTGCCTCGTTAGCCTCAGCGCGCTCGAACGCCGCCCACGCGGCGGCGCGGTAGCCTGGATCGCGCCGAAGCCATTCCCAGGCGAAGATCGAGCGATCGGCGTCGAGCAGCCGCGCGTAGGCCGCCGCATCCCTCCAGTCCGCCGTATGATCTTGGGCCGGGTCCACGCGGCGAAGAAAGCCGCGAACTCGCGACTAACCCATTCACCCATTTGGGGGAATTGCCTCGTCAAAGCTGACCAGCGCATCGCGCAGGCCGCAGGCCACCAATTGGGCCCGGCTGACGACGTCATAGGCAGCCCGGGCCCGCTTCACATATTGATGGGCGGTCTCGACGCTGATGCCCAGAATGGCCGCGATCTCCCAGTCCGTCTTGCCGGCGGCGAGGAGCCGGACGCACTGCCGCTCCCGCCGGCTGAGATGGGGGCAGCGCGCCGCGGCGGGATAATTGTGAACCCGCCGCGCCGCGCGGAACGCATGCGCGCCGATCTGCTCGGCAGACAAGAGCCGCTCGACCGGGAGCTTGGTGCCGATGCGAACCGCGAAGGAGCAGGAGCCGCCGGGTTCCCCGGGGACATTGACCGGCACGGTGAAGCCGTCGCCGATGCCGAAGCGCCTGCTGCGCTCGAAGATCTCGCTCCCCTTCCGCCCGATCGCGACAAGGCCGGGCAGCTCGAACCAGGCGAAACCGATATTAGTGCGCGCGCAGGCGTGATGGACCGGGTCGGCGCCGATCAGCCCGCGAGCGGTAAGCTCCTCTTCCCATCCCGCCGGATAGGTATCTATGCGAATGAGACCGGTTGTCGGCGAGGCGAGGCTCGCATGGTGAAGGAGCGCGAAATAGTCGAAACCGAGCTCGCGCGTCGCGTCTTCAAGCAAGGTACGAAGGTCTCCATCTGCGGAGCAAAACCCTGCCTTCGCTTCGAAATGATCGATCAAGCGGGAATAAGCCACAAGTCGCCACTCAGCCTGGAGACCGTGCCGCCTGGCGTGATCGCGTAGGTCCATTGTGCAGGTTCAAGAGCGTCTCCGATATAATCGGCAAATAACAGCGAACTGTGTCCGCCAAACAATTGGCATTGTCGTAAAAGACGGTAATATCGCCTCCGTTACGAAGCGGTGCCTCCTCCGGTTGAGACCCGCGCGGAGGCCCATAGAGACGAGAACGGGGACGAGGACGGCTTGGAAGCGTCTCTCCGGTCGCGTGCGTGCAGGGGGTCATGCAACCGTTCGAGCGTGCCGAGTTTTTTCTTCGCGACGTGAGCGAGACGAACACCGAAAGCGAGCTGGCCGACGCGCTGAGCGTCGTCACGCGTGACCTCGGCTTTACCTACTTCGCGCTCACGCATCATGTCGACATCCGGCGGGCGCTGCAGCCCGCGATAAGACTGCACAATTATCCCGCCGACTGGGTCGAATATTATGACGCCAACAGCCTTGGCGTCTCCGATCCCGTCCATCGGGCGAGCCATATGACGAGCGTCGGCTTCGCCTGGTCCGAAATTCCCCGCATGATCGCATTGACGCCGCGCGACCACGAGATCCTGCTCCGCGGCGAGGGGCAAGGCATAGGCGACGGCTTCACCGTACCCGCCAACGTACCCGGCGAATCCAATGGGTCCTGCTCGTTCGCCAACCCCGCGGGCATGCCTTTCAGCGAGGACGATCTGCCGCTCGCCCAGCTCGTAGGCGGCTTCGCCTTCGAGGCGGCGCGCAGGCTGTGGCGCGTTCGCTCCCCGATCATCCGACCGATGCAGAAGCTCACCGACCGCCAGCGCGAGTGCATCCTGTGGGTCGCGCGCGGCAAGTCCGACTGGGAGATCAGCCGGATCCTCGGCATTCAGCATGAGACGGTCGTCCGTCATCTCAAACAGGCCCGGGAACGCTACGGTGTTGGAAAAAGAACAATGCTTGCCGTCCAGGCGCTGTTTGAGGGATCGATCAGCTTCACAGACGTCCTGAAGCGCTGACAATACCCATTTCTGGGAATAGCGGCCGCGGGGCCGCATCGCTGACTTTGACCATGTCATCCACCCGGAGAAAGACATGGTCACCCTCGCTGAATGCGTTCCCGTTCCGCTGCGCCTGCCCGCCCTTAAAGGAATGTTCGAGGCGCGTAAGCGCGTCTTCGTCGACCTCTTGAAATGGGACGTTCCCGTGCTGGAGGACCGCTACGAAGTCGATCAGTTCGACGATGAGCATGCGACCTATTTGATCGTTCCGGACGAGGACGGCGGCCATGCCGGCTCGGCGAGGCTTCTCCCGACCTTGCGTCCCCATATCCTCGACACGCTCTTTCCCGATTTGTGCGCGGCGCCGCCGCCGCGGGGTCACGACATGCTCGAGATCACGCGCTTCTGCCTCGGCCGGGATCAATGCGCGGCCGACCGGCTCGAGACCCGCAACATGCTGGTCTCGGGCCTGGTCCGCTACGCGCTCGAGAACGGGGTCCGAACCTATACCGGGGTCGCCGAGATGGGCTGGCTGCAGCAGATTCTCGCCTTCGGCTGGCGCTGCCGCCCGTTGGGCCTGCCGCGCTTCATCGACGGAAGGATGCTCGGTGCACTTCGCATCGACATCTCCGAGGACACGCCGTCGCTGCTCGAGGCGAATGGTATCTATCGGCCCGCGCCGTTGCAGCGGCTCGAGATCCTCGAAGCGGCCTGAAACGAGCGGAAGGACGAACCCATGTCTTACGAGAAGGATCTGAAGCTGGAGATCGGCCATTGGAGCGAGCGGCTGCTCGCGAACGGTTATTGCGTCATACCCGACCTCCTGCCGGCTGATGAAATTGCCGCGCTCGACGCGGATCTCGCCGCCGATTTCGAAGCGACGCCGTTCTGCGAGGGACGTTTCTACGGCGAGCGCACCAAGAGGTTCGGCCGTATTCTCGCCCGTTCCCGCCGCGCAACGTTGCTCGTCCAGCACGACCTCGTCCTCGGCGTTGTCGAGGAGGTGCTTTGGCCCTGGTGCGATTGCTTCCAGCTCAATCTAACCCAAGCCACCGCCGTCCATCCGGGTGCGCTGGCGCAGATGCCGCATCGCGACCAGGACATGTGGCGCGGTCCGACCGGGGAGATCGAATATCTGGTCAACGTAATGTGGCCGCTCACCGCCTTCACGCGCGAGAACGGAGCAACACGGGTCTGGCCCGAGAGCCACGGCCACAGGGTCATCCAGACCATTGCCGAAGGATGGGAAGAGGTCCCCGAACTCGAGCCGGGCTCGGCTTTGCTATTCCTCGGCTCGACGCTCCATGCGGCCGGCGCCAACCGCAGCCAGGAGGTTCGGCGGGGAATGATCGCAGGCTACAGCCTCGGCTGGCTCAAGACCTATGAGAACCAGTTCCTTGCCTATCCGCCCGAGATCGCGCGCGATTTCCCGCCCGAGCTCGCGGCTCTGGTCGGCTACCGTCAGCACCGTCCGAACCTAGGCAATTTCGAGGGCCGCTGCCCATCGGTCCTGCTGCGGGACGAGCCTCCAAGGCGACTTGCCGCCGTGGACGCGCTGCGCCCGGACCAGGTCGAGGCCGTCGACGCGCATGCCGCGCAGCAGCGGCGGCCGATGGCGGCGTGAACGGGGCGCCCCCAGTAGTGAGCGCAGCCGGATGAGCCCCGGCCCCACCTTCGATCGAGTCTATGTCGCGCTCAAGGAGCAGCTGATGTCCGGCCGGTTCGCGCCGGGGGAGCATCTCGAGCCGTCGGCGATCGGCGAGGAGCTGCATTCGAGCATCACGCCGGTGCGCGACGCACTGCATCGCCTGGTGGGAGAGAAAATGGTCGAGGCGCCGCGCAATGACGGCTTCCGCGTTCCCTCGCCGACCGAGGCAGAGCTTCGAGACCTTTATCGATGGAATTGCGAGATGCTCGAGCTCGCCCTCCGTCGGCGCGCGTCCGGCGCAGGGGCGGTTCTGCCCGGGCGTGCCGACGACAGCGCGGGCGCCGCGTCCTGGGCGGTCGACGACCTGTTCCGATTCATCGCGCGCCGCACGGGCAATCCGGAACATGAAGCCGCGGTCGAGAATGTCAGCGACCGGCTCGCTTCGCTCCGATTGATCGAGGGACGCCTTTTCGGGGATTCCGCCGAAGAGCTCGCCGGGATGCTCGGCCTGTTCGCGGACCCCGACGTTGCCGCGCTTCGTCGCGCCATAACCGCCTATCATCGACGCCGGCAGCGCAGAGTGCCGGACCTGCTGGTCTCATTGAGGCGCGCGCATTTGGATCCCTGAAAACAATAGCGAAATAGCCGTCTTATTAGATTCCTATTCCTGCACCCGCGCCTAGCCTGACGGAGCCGCAAGATCCTGCGGCTTCAGGAGAAAGACGATGAAGCGCAACGACCAGCACAATCCGATCGGCCTGATCGAGCTCGGCACGGTGTCCGGAGACACCAAGGGCGATGCGGTGCCCCATTGGGAGGCCGTCGGCCTTCGCGCCAATCCGGGCATCTCCGACGACTGAGCCCGTCGGCGGCCGGCGGCGGTCCCTCCCGGGTTGTCCCGGTGAGGGATCGTCACGGCGTTCGCGGTCTGCCGTTCGCGCTTCGCTCATGTTCTTGAAAACAACCTCCAAATAAGCCCGGTATAAAGTTTCTATCCCTTCCTCCTCCGCGCAGACTCGCGAAGCGGCAATGAGCCCGCACCCAAGGAGAAGTGGCATGCAGACGCTGGAAAACCGCGAACTCGAGCTGATCGAGCTCGGCTCCGTCACGGGCGACACCCTCGGCGAGGGCGGCCCCTATCTCGAATCCTTCATCGGGATGACCAAGGGCACGATCAGCGCCGATTGAGGCGCCGGGCGCGCGGCCCCGGGCCGTGCGCCCGCCCAACTCCATGGCGAGCTTCTTCCTGCCCCCGCACGTCTATTATTGCGAAATCGGAGAGCGGCGGATCTTTCTCGATCTCATCGCCGACCGTTATTTTAGCCTGCCGCCCCAAGCCGACCTCTCATTCGCGACGCTCGCCCGCGGCGGCCAGGTCCCGACAGGCGAGCTTGACGCGCTGGCGTCCGCGGGCGTCGTCGCCCGATCGCCGACCGGCAGACCTTTGGCGGCTACGGCGCATGTCGCGCCCGACCGCAGCTTTCTCGAAGATCAATCCCGCAGCGGGGGCGGCTGGAGCGCTCTGCCCGAGGTACTCCTTCTCACCTTATGGGGGAGGCGTGCGGTGCGACGGAAGCGCCTGCCGCAACTGATGATCCCCTCCGCCAAGCGAGCGGGCACTTCTTCCGACGCGGAACGGGAGCGCCGAGACCGCGCCGTGACGGTCTTCATCGAGGCACGACGCGCGGTGCCCGTGAAGCCGAGCTGCCTCTATGACTCGCTGGCGCTTCGGCAATTCCTTCGGTGGCGCAGGGTCCATGCCGATCTCGTGATAGGCGCCAAGCTCGATCCCTTCGGAGCCCATTGCTGGATCCAGGACGGGACAATGGTGCTCAACGACACGCTCGCGTCCGCGCGCGGGTTCGCGCCGATTCTCGTCGCATGAATGCTCCGCGCTTTCTTGCCGCGACCGGTGAGCCCGAGGCGCTGAGAGCCTGGCTATCGCGGCTGGTTCCGCCCGAGGCGCCGCGACAACGGCTCAACCGCGTGTTCGATGGCTCCGATCTCGTCGTCTACGCGACTCCCGAAACAGATCTGATTCCGCTCGAGGAAGAGAGAGGCCTCATCGTCGGCAGACTGTTTCGCGGCACGGAGAAATGCGAGGCCGTAAGTTCGCTGACGCTGTCCGAAAGCCGGCACGCGGCCTGGAGCTGCGGCCGGTCACTGCTCGACGGTAAATGGGGTCAATATGTTGCCTTCCTTCGCGATGACGATGCCGTCACCGTGGTTCGCGATCCGTCCGGAGCGATCCCGGTTCATTTCAGCCTCGGCGGGGCGATCCAGCTCTATTTCTCGCACGGAGAAGTGATCGACTCATTCGCTTCGTCCGACGCCGGTATCGACGAGGAATTTCTCCGGCAGTGGCTGACCTTTCCGTTCCTGCGCACCGCGCGCACCGGCATCGCAGGCCGAAGCGAGCTTCTGCCCGGGACATTCCGAAGCTCGAACGGGGAATCGGCCTCGATCAAGACCATCTGGACGCCCTGGCGGTCGACCTCGATCGAGCGCCGGATCGTCGATTTCGACGAAGCGGCCCGCCGTTTGCGCGATGTCGCGTTAGCGACGGTGCCGGCCCAGGTCGGGCATCTGACCCGGCCGATCCTCGAGCTGTCCGGTGGCCTCGATTCCTCGATCGTTGCGGCATGCCTGCTCAAGGCCGGCAAGGGCTTCGAGGCCGTCAACTTCGTCACACGCGCCCCGGATGGCGATGAGCGGGACTATGCGCGCGCAGTCGCGGATTCCATGGATGCCGATCTGTCCGAGCTCATGGAGGACAGCGTTCCGCTCGACCTCTCCGCGCCTTGCGCTCCGGGACTGCGGCCACCGCTGAGCCCGGTCCTTCAGCCGCTTCGCCGCGCGCTCGCCAGCCATGCGCGCGCAAGCGGAACCCACGATTTCGTGACCGGGGCCGGCGGGGACAATATCTTCTGCTATCTGACGACCGCAGCCCCGATCGTCGATGCCGCGTCGGAAGCGGGCGTCTCCGCCGGGTTCGCGACGCTCCAGGACGTCGCCGCCCTCGGCGATTGCACTTTATGGACCGCCGGCGGGCTCGCCCTGCGCAAGCGACTTCTCGGAAGCCGGCGTCCGCTGTGGAAGGCCGACCGGCGCTACCTCGATCCACAGGCGGTCGCGGAGCGCCCGGATCCCCATCCCTGGCTCGAGCGGCCGGACGGAGTTTCCGCGGGCAAGATCGAGCACGTCGAATCGCTCGTGCGGGTTCAGCATTTCCTCGAGCCCGAATATCCCGGCGGCGACCGGGTCCACCATCCCTTGCTCAACCAGCCGCTGACGGAGCTGTGCCTCTCGATCCCGAGCTGGCTCTGGGTCCGCGGAGGCCGCAATCGCGCGGTCGCCCGCGCCGCCTTCGAAGACCTCCTCCCCGCCGCGGTCGTTCGCCGGCGGACCAAGGGCCGGCTCGAGAGCATGTGCGTTCGAGCCTTTTCGTCCAACCGCGCGAACCTGGCGGAGATCCTGCTCGATGGAGGGCTTGCCCGTCGCGGCCTGATCGATCGTGCCGCGCTTGAAGCCTATCTCCACCGGGCCGGGCAGCCCGTGGACGATACCTATTATCGGGTGTTCGACCTCGTCTCGCTCGAACTGTGGCTCGCGGCGCGGCGAGGCTGATCCGCCTCGCGGAATCGCTCGGCGAGCGCGCGCCAGCGGCGATATTGTTCGGCCTTTGCGGGGTCGGGATCTTCACGACCGAGCAACCAGAAGCTGAACCAGTCGAGATTGCGCCGGTAGACGGCGAGGCGATGGCGCGGCTGCACCTTGATATGGGGTTCTTCCGGAAAGACGTGGAGCTCGGCCGGAGTCGTGGAGTTGGTGAGCCGCGCGTGGAGCTCGATCGCGTAACGCGATTCCTGCTCGGCGAGCTGGAGAAGGAGCGGCGCCCTGATCCGCTCGACGTTCATCGCCGCCGACAGCAGCCGCCATTGCTCCGGCGTTTCTTCCGGCGCCCCGAGCCCCCAGACGTCCCGAAGGCCGCGATGATAGTCACGTCCCCGGACGCCGTTGAACCAATAGCTCGCCGGCTCGAACTGCGGGGACGCGATCGACGCGGCAGCGATCAGGTCCGAATGGATCAGGGTCCAGAGAGTCACCTCCGTCCCGAAGCTGAGCCCGCCCATGCCGACCCGGCGTCGGTCGACCAGGCCGCGATTGGTGAGCTGGCCGATCAGCGCCTCGATGCCGCTCGCCGCCGCGCGATATTGCTCGACCCCGTTCTGGGCGCCGCTCGACCGGGTCGCGTTGACGCAGACCGAAGCGATGCCGTTCGCGGCCAGGATCGCGAACGGCCATTCGTCGCCGACCCCGCCGCGCACGAAGCCACGACAGCGATAATAATTGACGAACAGGGGCACCGGCCCCGCAGCCGCGCCGTCGGGCAGGAACAGGATTCCGGTGAACCGCCGCCCGTCCGCGCTCCAGCTCAGCCGCTCCGTTCGCGGCCAGCGAAGGGAGCGAAGCCTTGCATTGGGGTCGAACAGCGACCGTGCCCGTCCCGAGTCGAGGTCGATCGCCTCGAGCCGGGGCGGCGATGCGGGCTCCGCGCGCACGCAGAACGCATGGCGGCCGGCGAACGCGCAGGGGCTGTTGTCGTCGCGCCCGCCCGCAAGCAGGCCATCGCCGCGCGTCACGAGCCGAACGCGGCCCGACGCCAAGTCCCACAGCCGAAGGCTCTGGACGAGCGACGCGTCCGAGTTCGCGAACAGGACCTCATCGTGGCCCGGCCGCCAGGCCGCCCAGGCGACGCGCTCATTGACGCATTCCGCGATCGGGCATTGGATCCTCGCGCCGGCAGCGCCCGGCCGGACGACCACGAGGCTGCCTTGGCCTCCGTCCCAGTAGGAGAAGGCGATATCCCCCCGCGCCGAACGGGCGGTCGCCTCGCGCCATGCGCCATCGGGAACCGAAGGCAGGCCGGCCGCCGGCTCCTCGAGCGCGTTCGACGATTGGAGAATGTCGAGGTCGAGCCGCCGAAGCCGCGGCGCTTCCCGCCAGAGGACATTGCCCCGACCGAACCAGGGGCCGCTCAGCCTCTGGCTCGCCCGCCTGCCATTGACGAGGGCGCCGCGAAAGACGTTCTGCGCAAGCTCGACATGCTCGTCGATGAGGATGCCCGAATCATATTCAGCGAGCTCGGCCCGCTCGATCGCCGAGCGGGCCGGCCCCACCCGGTAAAGGATCGAGTGTCTCCCAGGCGTAAGCTCGAACGAGAGGACGTCGCCGTCCTCCGAGCTCATCGCCTCGGCACCGGTCCCGTCGGCGGAAGCCCGCCAGAGCTGCACCGCGCCCGAGCGCAGCGCGCGATAATAGATCCAGCGTCCGTCGGGCGACCAGATCGGCGGCTCGGCGACAAGCAGGCCGGGGTCTGCGATGATCGGCTCGCCGCCTTCTGCGATCGGGCGCACCCGTCCCGTCGAGACGTCGACGACGTGCCAGCCGAGAGCGTAGCTGTTCCGCTCGATCGACGGCCGGTCGACCCGAAACGCGACCAGCCGCCCGTCGGGCGAAGCCGCGACCCCGGATATGTCGGCCGCCTCGATCAGAGCCGACATGGACGGCGGCTCGGCCGCCGCCGTCCCCATAAGCAGGACGGCGAGGGCCGGACCGAGCGCCCCGCCCGCCCGGCACCGCGCCGCCGGACGGCGTGCCGCGGTCACCATCTCCTGCGCAGCTGAAGCGAGACGAAGCGGCCTCGTCCGCTCGCATTGACCGGGTCGTAGCCGGTGCCGCTCGTCGAGCCCGTGTCCGGCAGCAGAAAGGGCGGGTCGCGGTCGAACAGATTTTCGACGTTGAGGGCGATCCTGGTGCCGCGGAGCCAGGTCGGGGAGCTGTTCGGCGCGTCGTAGGCGAGTCCCAGGTCGAACGTGGTGAAGGAATCGACGCGAAGGTTACGGGTCCCGCGCCTGTCGCGATAATCGTCGGCATGGTTGACGAAGAGGTTCGCCGACCAGCCGTCCCGGCTCCACCCCGCCTGCGCCCGGGCTCTGAAATCGAGCGGTCCGAACGGCGTGTCGAGCGTATCGATCGTGGCGCTGGTCGGACGGAGGCGATCGGTGAAGGAGAGGATGTAGTTGACGTTCGCCGCGACGAGGAAGCGGCTCCCGCCGGCAGCAAACCGATAATTGAGATTGAAATCGAGCCCGCGCGTCTTGGTGACCGCCGTATTGTTGAAGCGCCCGTCGACGATCACCGAGACGTCGGCGGGGGTGGCCCCGCCGTTGCTGAAGCCCGGACCGGTAACGTCGATCGCGACCTGCGCGCCGCCGATCAGCTCGCGCACCAGATCGTCGTCCGGGTCGCGCGTGACGATCGAGTCGAAGGCGGGATCGCCGACGACGGTGATGGACGGTGCCGGAAGCGCGATCCGGTCCGAGAAGCGGATCGAATAATAATTCATCCTGAGCGTCAGGCCGGGCAGAGCGCGAGGCGCGATATCGGCCCCGAATGTCCAGCTGCGCGACCGCTCGGGTTGCACGCCCGGATTGCTCCCGCCCAGAGCGAGGCCAACGCCGGTCGCCTCGGCGGGGTTGCGGTAGACGAAGATCGCCGGGACGTAGATCGCGCTGTAGACGCCCGCCGTCTCCGACAGCAAAGGCGCCCGGAACGACGTGTCGTACGTCGAGCGCAGCGAGACGCCCGCAACCGGCGACCAGAGGATTCCGACCTTGGGATCGAAGGTCGAGCCGAAACGGTCATAATGCTCGTAGCGGCCAGCGGCGGTCACGATCAGCTGTTCGAGGCCCGGGCGACGGTTGAGCGACGAGAAAAGCGGCACCTGAAGCTCGACAAAGGCCGCCGCCACTCTGCGCCTCGGGTCGAAGGTGACGTTGATCGTGTTGGTCCGGAACCGCTCGACATAGGTTTCCCAGCGGAGCTCCCCGCCGAGCGCCACGCGCACCGAGCCGCCCGGCAATTCGAACAGAGGGCCGTCCAGCTTGAGGCCCAGATCCGAGACGGCATTGCGGATGAAGCGCTCATTGACCAGCGGCGTCGCCGTCGGACGCGCCTGCCGTTCGTCTGTTCGAGTGAACGAATAGCCGCCGGTGAGCTGAACAGACCAGCTCGCTCCCGGCTGATAGCGAAGCCCACCGGAGATGCCGTAGGACTCAGCCTCCGCGATCAGTGCGACCGGAACCGGATTGCCCGACAGGAAGAAGGAGCGCTCGGTGTCGCGCTGCGCATAATTGCCGGCGACCTCGAATTGGAGGTTGGGGGAGAGTTCCTGGGCGAGAGTGCCGAACAGGCTGTGCCGGCGGTCTCGCGGGAAGATGAAGGTGATGGGCGCGAGATTGATGGTGAAGGGCCGATCGCCGGCGACAATCTCGTCCTCGGCCCGAAATTCGTAGCTCAACAGCGCTCGCCCTCCGCGCCACGACGCCCCGGCCGTCGCGCCGAGCTGGAGCAGGTCGCCGTCGCCATTCGTCGCGGACCCGATCTGCGCCAGGGTCTCGAGGCCCTCGAAATTGTCGCGCAGGATGAAATTGACGACGCCGCCCACGGCGTCCGAGCCGTAGATCGCGGACGCACCGTCGGTCAGAATCTCGACCCGCTCGACGGCGCTGAGCGGGATCAGAGAGACGTCGACGAAGGCGCCGGTGTTGCTCGGCGCGACTCGGCGGCCGTTGATCAGGACCAGGGTCGCCCGCTGCCCCAGGCCGCGCAGGTTGAGGCCGGCGCCATGTTCGGTCGGATCGGCGCCAGCGCCGGGGACCTGGAAGTTCTCGCGGTTCACGCCGCCTTGGGCGTTTTGGGGCAGCTTGGCCATCAGCTGCTCGACCGAGCTGGCGCCGCTCTCGTCGATGTCGCGCCGCCCTAGCACGATCACAGGGGACGTCGATTGGCCGCCCCGAATATTCGTGCCGGTGACGACGATCGGCTCGGACTGCGGCGGCTCGGTCGCCGACACCGGCAACCCTTCGGCCGGTGAATCGGCGCGACTGACCACTAGAGCCTGGCCCACGAACGACACCCGCAGTCCGCTGCCCTGGAGGAGCGCCTCCACCGCCTGACGAGCGCCATAGCGACCGCGCAGCGGCGGCGCCCGCCGGCCCGCCACCAGCTCGCTCGGCGCGATGACGCTCGTCCCGGAGCGCACCGACACGTCGCGTAGCGAGCGAGACAGCGACTGCGCCGGGA
>Ga0190265_10001888_pt1 | contig 13853 bp, 14 predicted proteins | sample Popmic124T_FD_133135 | JGI IMG/M metagenome (GOLD analysis project Ga0190265, IMG submission 133135) | Populus adjacent soil microbial communities from riparian zone of Indian Creek, Utah, USA - 124 T | ecosystem: Environmental > Terrestrial > Soil > Riparian zone | place: USA: Utah | collected...
GAGACGACGCTCGCAAGCCGAACGTTCGCGCCCTGGCTTCGACAACTCGGGTCTTCCGGCTACGAGATTCACCTCGTCTTCCTCTGGTTGTCGTCGGCCGATTTGGCGATCGAACGAGTTGCCGATCGCGTTCGGAACGGTGGACACAACATTCCGGGAGATGTCGTGCGCCGACGCTATGCGGCAGGTATCCGAAACTTCTTCGATTTGTATCAATCAGCAACGACAAGTTGGGTGCTCTACAACAGTTCGGGACCACAGCCTACGCTGGTCGCGGAGCGCTTGGAGTCGCAGCCGGAACGGGTCTACGATACAGATGTCTGGCCGACCGTCAGGCGTCAGGCCACACGACGAAGGCCGATATGACAGATGTGAATCGCATTCTCCGCGAGAACCGGCGGGTCATCGACGAGGCGCTCAGGAAAGGTGTGCGCGAGGCGATGCTGCGTCACAAAAAGGACTCCATGCCGGTGGTCATCGAGCGCGATGGCAAGATCGAGTGGGTGAGGCCGGAAGACCTCGGCTACTAGCGCCGGATTGCGATCTCCGCCTCGGATCGGCGTTCCCTCACCGAGCGTATGCAGACCACATTAATCGATTCCGAGAACCTGTTCCGCCTGGTCCATTTCTTTGACGTTCTCGCGGCGGTGGTGTTCGCGGTGTCCGGCTCACTCGTCGCCTCGCGCAAGGGCATGGACGTGATGGGGTTCATGTGGTTCGCGGTGATCACCGGTGTTGGCGGCGGCACGGTGCGGGATCTGATTCTGAACGTGCCGGTGTTCTGGGTGCAGAATCCAGCGCACGTGTCCGCCTGTCTCGTGACCGCCGTCGTGATGCACTTCGTCGCGCCGCGTGTTGAATCACGCTACCAGGTGCACCTCTGGTTCGATGCGTTCGGGTTGGCGCTGGTCACCATCGCCGGCACCGTCAAAGCCATGGATGTCGGCGCGCCGGCACTGGTGGCCATCGCGATGGGCGCGGTCACCGGCACCGTCGGCGGCATCATTCGCGACACGCTGGCGCACGTCCCGTCGGTCCTCCTCGGTCACGAAATCTACATCACGGCTTCGGTGCTCGGCGCCTGCACCTACGTCGCATTGACTGGACTTGGCGTCGACCGTACCGCGGCGATGATCGCGGGGTTCGTCGTGACCGCCGCAGTACGGGGGATGGCGATCAGATTCGGATGGTCACTGCCGGTCTTCCGCGAATCAACCAGGCGCGAGCGCTGGAAGAGTGAACCAAAGGACTGAGGCGGCGCTCTCAGACCATTGCCTTATCGCTGCGTGTTCGCGGCGCCAAGCGCGCGCGATCGCAGGAACGTCAGTTCGCTTGCCCGCGGGCCCAGCATTGCCGAGGCTTCCGTCCATAGCGCAGCCGCCTCGATGTGCGGGCACTCATCGTCACAAAGGTCAGCGGTGGGGTCCGAGCGCAGACGCCGCTCGTGCGTCACCATCGCGTCGTGCCACGCCTCGAGGCGCGTGCGAAGCGACGCCGCATCCACGGCGTCGGTCCCCAGACTGGCAATTGCATACGGCTTCATCTCAGTTCACCTCTTGCGGGTACGCTGCCCAACCTGCAGCGCGGCCGCCGCAGGTGAGCGCGTCGAATGGACCGATTACTGCCGTTCTACAAACGGCCGGTGGACAGACGGAACAAGTGCGCGAGCCTCGGGCATCGCGCTACCGATCTACATAGCAAATCGCGATCCTGGAAATTCAGGCGTAAACAGCCGGTGTCCCGGCGGCCCGGCGTTCACTTTGAAACGGGCGTTTCAATTTGCAATGCGGCGCCGCTGGGTACGGGAACAAATCAGCGAGCGACTCTCTGACGCCCGGCGAAATGTTCATCACGACGTGCCCGCGCTGCAGTTGACCTGGATGCGTCAGTCCGCACGCGTGAGTGATCATCTGGAGATCACGCTCGAGCGCAAGCGCATAGTTGCCCACCCGGACGCCCTTGTCCGCGGGATCCAACCCCGACTGCAGCCACTGGTTCTGCGTCGTCACACCGGTCGGGCAGGTGTTGGTATGGCAGCGCAACGCCTGGATGCAGCCGATCGAAAACAGGAATCCGCGGCCGATATGGACCAGGTCGGCACCGAGTGCAAGATGCGTGGCGACGTCGCCGCCCGTCGCGATTTTGCCGGCGGCAATCAACGCGATGTCACTGCGCAGCCCCTCGCGACGGAGGGCGTTATCGACGGCAATGAGCGCGTCGACCAGCGGCAACCCCACGTAATCGGCCAGTGCCAGCGGAGCGGCGCCCGACCCGCCTTCGTTACCGTCCACGGCGATGAAGTCGGGGCCATCGCCCCGCTTGCGGATTTCACGGCACAACTCGTCGACCTCGGCGGCCGCCCCCACCACCATCTTGAGACCCACCGGTTTGCCCGTCAGCCGCCGAACACGCTCGATGAAGTCAAGCAGCGACGGCGCATCGTCGAATTCCTCGAACCGGTTCGGCGATTGGCAGTCCACGCCCATGGGAATGCCGCGGATCGTGGCGATCTCTTGTGTGATCTTCTCTTTCGGAAGCATCCCGCCTTTGCCAGGCTTGGCGCCCTGCGCCAGCTTGATTTCCACCATCTTCACCTGCGGCAGCGCCAGGATCGCGGCCGCCTTGTCATCGTCGAAACGTCCGTCAGGCGTGCGGCAGCCGAACTTGGCAGGTCCGATCTGATACAGGATGTCGGCGCCGCCCTCGACGTGATAGGGCGACAGCGAGCCCTCGCCCGTGCTCATGTAGCACTCGGCCATCTTCGCGCCTCGCGACAACGCCCTGACCGCGTTGGGCGAGAGTGCTCCGTAGCTCATACCGGAGATGTTCGCGAATCGCCTGGGCTGGTACGGTTGCGCGCGCCTGGCGCCGATGATTCTCGGGCGAGGAAGATCAGCCTCGGTCGTGTTCGCGGCCTTCAGCGTCGGGTACATCGACGGCACGATGTGCATCCGGCCAGGTTCGTTGTGATCGACCTGCGATCCGAATCCAATCATGTTGTTCTGTCCCTTGGCGGAGGCGTAGACCCAGGAGCGCGTGACACGGTTGTACGGCCGCTCCTCCAGGTCGCCGGCAAAAAAGTATTGCCGCAGCGGCTGGCCCATTTCCTCCAGGAAGTACCGGAAATGGCCGATGACCGGAAAGTTCCGCGTCACCGCGTGGTGGCGCTGGGTCAGGTCGCGAATCGCAATGATTGCGACCACGAGCGCCAGAACGCCGAATGCCGTCATCACAATACTCACGGTCCATGAGATAGCAACATCCGGTCCGACGAATTTCCTGATGGATTCGTGACGGCACCGCGGCGGCATCTTTCAAATGGAGCGACAACCTTTCAAATCGAAATGACGGGCCGCGCCTCCACCGTAGCTGTCGGGCACCGGTTGCTGGCCCGGCTCTTGCCTCTACAGATGATGACCGGCCGCGGCGCTGGACTCGCGGCGGGGTCATTCCCGATGAAGGAGGCGAGTAATGGTGTCAACTGCGACGAGCGAACCTGCTCGGCGAACGAAACCACAAACAACCGCCGCACTCCACGAGCTGCTCCGCAGGATCGAAGGCGAGTACCGCGAGATGCCGGGGTTGAGCGTGACGGCACGCCAGGCCGAACGGCTCTGGGGCCTCGACAGCACGACATGCGGGTTCGTGCTGATGTCGCTCATCCAGCGCGGCATCCTGCAGCGAACGCGGCACGGCACCTACGTGCTGAGATCGCTGGCATCGCGGTGATCAACTCACTGCAAACGCTGGCCGACAATCTTCCGCAACTGGCGTGGATGTCGGACAGCACCGGCGCGGTCGTGTGGCTCAACCGGCGCTGGTGCGCCTTCACCGGCATTCCGAGCGAGACGCTGCTGGGATGGGGCTGGCTCGAACTGGCGCATCCGGAGCATTCGGCGCGGGTGTTGGCGAACCTGCGCCGTGCGGTCGCTGCCGGCGACGAATGGGAGGACACTTTCCCGCTGCGCGGTGCGGACGGCGGGTATCGATGGTTCCTTTCCCGGGCGGTAGCGGTCCGCGGCGACAGCGGCGCCGCCAGATGGTACGGCACGAGCACCGACATCAGTGCCCGCATCAGTGTCGAGGACGAGCTGCGACAGGCTGCACGCCGGAAAGACGCGTTGCTCGCGTGGCTCGGCCACGAACTGCGGAATCCGTTGACGCCCATCCTCACCGCGGCGCACCTGCTCACGCTGCTCGAGGCCGGCGACCCGCGCGTCCAGAGTGCGAAGGACACCATCGCCCGCCAGAGCGTGCAGCTGTCGAACCTGGTCGACAACTTGCTGGACGCCGGGCGGATGGCGCTCGGCAAGCTGCGGCTGCGGACCACCACGGTGGAGCTGACGCCATTGATCATGCAGGCCGTCGAGGCCTGCCAGGGCGACATCGCACGCCGTCGCCACCGCCTTGACCTGTCGCTGCCACAACGTCCGGTGTTCCTCGAGGCGGACGGGACGCGCGTGGTGCAACTGGTTTCGAACCTGCTGAACAACGCCGCGAAGTACATGCACGACGGCGGCGCGATCCGGCTGGCGATCGCTGTCGAGCCCGAGTCCGTCGTCATCCGCGTGCGCGACGAAGGCATCGGCATCGCTGCCGACGTGCTGTCACGGGTGTGCGATCCGTATGTCCAGGTCGGCGCCGGCCCGCTGCACGCGCACGGGCTGGGTATCGGCCTGGCGCTGGTCAAGGCGATTGCCGAGGCGCACGGCGGCAGCGTCGAAGTGCGCAGCGCAGGGCGCGATCGCGGCAGCGAGTTCATTGTCTGCCTGCCTCTGGCAGTGGCCGTCACAGTTCCTTACTGAAAGATTGGTCTTTCAACATGAAAGGCGGTTCGGCTGCCACCGCCGGCGGGTCGCGGCACGAATTGTGCTCATTCAGCCTGGGGAGGCCAACATGATCACGCTCAAGAACATTCTCGTCGCCACGGATTTCAGCGAGCCCGCCGAGGTGGCCACCGACTACGGGCAGGACCTGGCGCGGTCGTATGGCGCCACGCTTCATGTCATGCACGTGATCGAGGACATGCTCGCGCTGTATGCGCCGGAACTCGGGTTCGCGTTGCCGTCGATCGAGCAGAACATCGAGGCTGCCGTGCAGCGCGATCTCGACGCAATGAGCAGGCGCGGCGGCGGGTCGTTCCGGACGGTCGTGACCCGCGCGGCAAACGTGTCGCACGCCATCACGCAGTATGCGGCCGCCAATGCCATCGATCTGATCATCGTCGGCACCCATGGCCGCGGCGCGGTGTCGAGATTCCTGATGGGCAGCGTGGCGGAGCGGGTGGTGCGCACCGCGCCCTGCCCGGTGCTGACGATCCACGCGCACGAACGGGATTTCATCGATTCCCGTATGCACGACGAGGAGCCTGCGACGGATCTCGAGTCGACAGTCACCAACCAGCATTGAGCGGTTCATGAATCCACTCCTCACACTCAATCACCGCGGCCAGTCGGTCTGGCTGGACAGCATCAGCCGCGCCCTGATCAAAGGCGGTGAGCGACCTCCACAACCTCACGGAACAGCTGCAGGCGGCTGGCATTGCCGCCTTTGCGCAGTCCTATGGCCAGTTGCTCGACGCGCTCGCCCTCAAGCGCCGTCTGTTGGCCGAGGGGCCATCACTGCGGCACGGCTGAGGCCGACCAGGATGCTCGCATCGGGCCAGCTAATCCCTTCGACGTGCTGCGGCGCAACGAACACGCGCGAGCTGTCGGAGAGATGCTGCGGTCGAGTGTCGACCACCAACTGGCGAATGACCCACCCCTTGTCGTCGATGAGGAAGTCCTGGACACGGCCCAGCCTGCCATCGACGCCTTCCAACTGGTGCCCGAGAACCGCGCGGCAGCTGCGCAAGTGCGGATCGGACACCTGATTCCCGGGATCGCCCAACGTCAGGCCGCGGCGCCGCTGCCTGGACACCGGCTTGTCGGTCGCAGCGTCGCGGCTATGCCTGATCTCGGATTTCGACAGCCGCACCCACAACTCATTGCGGCCAGGGTCGGACACGCTCAGCGCGCGCGGCGCCACCAGCACATATCGGCCGGCAAACCATCGGCCGGTATCGACGACGCAATACCGGATGCGCCAGCTGCTGTCGTCGAAATACACATCATTCACCGTGCCGATGCGGCCGTCCGTGGCGCGGATCGCGATGCCCCGGAGCTCGCTGAAGGTACGTAACATGTTCTGACTCCTCACGTATGCATGTCGCATTGCGCGCGCGCAGATGGCCGCCGTCGCTCCGCACGCGGCCTGCTAGACGGCGTGGGACGAGGCCGCTACCGTCCTGGACGTCGTGGCCAGCGCCGCGTAGTCGTAGGGCTCGTGCGTCACGACGGGAACCACGTCGAAGTTCTCGGTCGGCGGCGGCGAAGCCGTCGTCCATTCGAGGCCGGTCGCCGCCCATGGATTGGGACCGGCAATGGCGCCGCGGTTCAGCGAATACAGGAAATAGATCACCGGCAGTGCGTAGCCGAGGCCAAGGATCGTCGCGCCGGCCGACGACATGACGTTGAGCACCTGGAACTCCTCGGGGTAGGAGTGGTAGCGGCGCGGCATTCCGGTATACCCCAGGATGAACTGCGGGAAGAACGTCACGTTGAATCCCACGAACACGAGGATGGCGCTGATGCGCGAGAAAAAGTCCGAGTACATGCGCCCGGTGATCTTCGGCCACCAGAAATGCAGCGCCGCGAGGTAGCCCATGATCGCGCCGCCGACCATGATGTAGTGGAAGTGCGCGACGACGAAATAAGTGTCGTGGACGTGGACGTCGATGCCGAGCGTGGCCAGCATCAGCCCGGTGAGCCCGCCAATCGTGAACAGGCCGATGAATCCGTAGGCATAGAGCATCGGCGTCTCAAACGAGATGGCGCCTCGATACAACGTCGCGCTCCAGTTGAACACCTTGACCGCCGACGGGATGGCGACCGCAAAACTCAGGAAGGAAAACACCATCGCCGCATAGGTGGAAATGCCGGCGACGAACAGGTGATGCGCCCACACCAGGAAGCCGAAGAACGCGATCGCCAGGCTCGAGAACGCCACGAAGCTGTAGCCAAAGATCATCTTTCGCGAGAAGGTCGAGATCACTTCGCTCGCGACGCCCATCGCCGGCAGGATCATGATGTAGACGGCCGGGTGCGAATAAAACCAGAACAGGTGCTGAAACAGCACCGGGTCGCCGCCACGCGCCGGATCGAAGATGGCAAACCCGAACGTGCGTTCGACAAACAGCAGGACGATGGTGATCGCGATGACGGGCGTGCCGAGCACCTGCACGAGACTCGTCGCATACATCGACCAGACGAACAGCGGCAGCCGGAACCACGTCATGCCGGGCGCGCGCATCCGGTGGATCGTCACGATGAAGTTCAATCCGGTCAGGATGGACGAGAACCCCATGACGAAGATGCCGATCGCGGTTGGCACGATGTCGGTGCTGGAGCTCGCGGAACTGAACGGCGTGTAGAAGGTCCAGCCGGTGTCGACGCCGCCGATCAGCATCGAGTAGATCGTGAACATGCCGCCGGTGACCGCCAGGTACCAACTGAAGAGATTCAGCCTGGGAAACGCGAGGTCTTTGGCGCCGATCATCATCGGCACCAGGAAGTTGCCGAGCACGGCCGGAATCGACGGGATCAGGAAGAAGAACACCATGATCACGCCGTGCATCGTGAAGAACTTGTTGTAGGTGCCGGCCTGCACGAAATCGCCCTGCGGGGTGGCGAGCTCCAGCCGGATGAAGACCGCAAACAGACCGCCGATGAAGAAGAACAGCGAGATCGTAATCAGATACAGGATCGCGATGCGTTTGTGATCACGCGTCAGCAGCCACGAGGCCAGCCCGTGCTGCTGGTTGAGATAGTGCCGTGGTGGCAGCGCCGCCGCGATTGGCATGGCCGTCAGGGAGTCAAACGCAGCACGACCGACACCGCCGCCCGAATGGCGGCGACGATGGGAAGGCCGATCAGCAGGATGGCGAGCGGCACCAGTGCCACCAGGAACATCGCTTCCGCGATGCTGGCCCGACGGCGGTAGCCAAACGCCGCTCGGGCATCGACAATCACGTCGACGGCAGCGGCCCGGGGCAGCGGATACCGATCGGTGCGCATCGCCTCTGGCGCCATCGCAACGCCCAGGGTCCACGGCAACGGATCGCTCGCGGGGAAAGACCCGGCGAGAGCCAGATCAATTTCCCGTTCGTATTCAGCACGCGCGGCTGGATCCATCAGTTCGACCGTCATGCCCTTCAACAGAGCAACTTCCAGGCCATGGTGTTCAGGCACCGATCCAGCGAGAGACCACGGTGACGCCTTCAACCTGAAAGGCTGACGTTTCAGATTGCAATGCCGGCTCGCGGTGGCGTTGCGGCGCTTCGAGCGCAGGATCGGCTCGGTGCGAATACGCCTTGGCCTGAGCTTCATGTACCGCGCTCGGGCAACTTGGCGTCCTTCACTCGAGTCACTAGAATGGACCGCAGGCTGATGTGAAGCGATTGCCTCCCGAACCGATGGATTTGGAGCACCTGAATCTTGCGTCCGTGCTCGATTTTCGTCCCGATCAGGGGGTCATTCGACTGCACGAGCAGCGCGTCGTCATCCTCAGCGCCGCGGCGATGGGCTTGTTGAAAAAGGAGCTCATCGACACGCTGGGTCTCGAGACGACCCGGCGGCTGATGTTGCGTTTTGGATACGCGGACGGTTACCACGATGCGGTGAGCCTGCGCGATCGATCGCAGTGGACGACTCCGCTCGAGGGCCTGCGCGCGGGCGTGATTCTCCATCGGCTTGAAGGGATCGTGCGAGCCGAGATTGCCAGGGTTGAACATGACCCTGAGACGGGTCGATTCGAGGAGGAGGTGTTCTGGCACGATTCCTACGCTGCCGAGCAACACGTCCACCACTTCGGCAAGAGCGCCACGCCCGTCTGCTGGTCGCTGGCCGGTTACGCGAGCGGCTACGCGAGCGCCTGTCTTGGACAGGAGATCTATTTCCGCGAAAACGAGTGTCTCGGCCAGGGCGCCTCACAGTGCTCGGCCGTTGGCAAGGACGCGGAGAGCTGGGGGGACGCGCTGGAGGTGCTGCGCGCCGATTATCAAAGCGCGGATCTGCGTGACGAGGTCGATCGCGTTCGCGACGCGGTTCACAAGCGGCTGCAAGAGCTCGAACGACGCGAGCGCCATGTCGCCAAACGCGAGCGGGAGCTGGACCTGCTGCGCGAACGCGTGGCGCGTCACGCCGCCTCGAAACAGTTCATTGCCGGCAGCCCGGCGATGCAGGACGTGCTCGAACTGGCGGGACGGGTGGCGCCCCTGGATACCACCGTGCTCGTCTACGGCGAAAGCGGTACCGGAAAAGAGTTTATCGTTCGTCTCATTCACGATCAGAGCCCGCGTGCCGCGGGACCGTTCGTGTCCATCAATTGCGCGGCGCTCACCGAGACGCTGTTGGAGTCGGAGCTGTTCGGTCATGTCCGGGGTGCGTTCACAGGCGCGGTGCGAGACAAGGCGGGGTTGTTCGAAGTGGCGGGCCACGGCACCCTGTTCCTGGACGAGATCGGTGAAGTCGCCCCGACGGTGCAGGCGAAGCTGCTGCGGGCGTTGCAAGAGCGTGAAATCAGGAGGGTCGGCGCGGAGCGGAACATCACGGTCCACGCCCGCGTGGTCGCCGCGACCAATCGCGACCTGCGCGCGGCCGTCGAGGCCGGCACGTTTCGCGAGGATCTGTATTTTCGTCTCGGTGCATTCGTGATTACGGTCCCGCCCCTGCGCGATCGCCGGGAGGACATTCCCCCGCTCGCCCATGACTTCCTCCGCAGGGCCGCGGCACGCACGAAGAAGGACGTTCAGGCGATTTCGGCCGAGGCCATGGCCGCGCTGATGAGTTACCGCTGGCCGGGCAATGTCCGTGAGCTGCAGCACGCGATCGAGCGCGCGGTGATCGTGGCGCGCGGAGCGAGCATCAAGGTTCGCGAACTTCCGCCCGAGGTGTCGCAGAAACCACGGGCCGGCGCGTCGGCCGACAGCCTCGACCTGCACACCCAGGAGCGCGTCATGATCGAACGCGCACTCGAGCGGTTCCGTGGCAATCGACGGCAGACCGCGGAGGCGTTGAAGATCAGCACCGTCACGTTGTGGCGGAAGATGAAACAGTACGGGCTCAGTTCCTAGCCCGCCGCTTTCTCCGCATCGCTTCATTCTGAAGGCCGACGTTTCGCTTCGAAACGCCTCCTTCAGCCGCTCTGGGTGATTCCCTGTGGTTTTTCGCGCCCCGCCCCGCTGGAAGATGGCGTGAGGTTTGCTCTCCTGACGTCATGGAACCCATGCGAATCGAAGTGATCGGCGAAGACGAGTCGAGTAACCCGCAAGCTCGAACCTACGCTGAGTACAAAGTGTTCGCGGCCCTGGTGCGTCATACGCAGCGGGTGCGCGGCGCGCGGGTGGTCTTGCAACGCGACGAGCGCGACCGGACTTGCAACAGCGTTGCCTGCGCTGTGACCGTGGCGCTGGAGCCATCCGGCTCGGTGCGCGCGCGTGGTCGCGGCCCGCATGCCTATGCCGCGGTCAACCGCACGGTCGAACGACTGGGGAACATCATGCGCCGGCGGGCCCTCCGCTCACGATCGCACCTCCCATCGTGAAACATTGAGTGCTCCGCGCGCATCCAACAAGTAGACATCCACCTGCTCACTCCAAAGGAGGGACGCATGTTCGATACCATCGTCAATCCATCGTCAGGAGTTCCGCGCCAGCGCTGGACGACGACGGCGCTGTCGGTCGTGGGACATGCGGGGGTGGTGATCGCGCTCGTGCTGTCGACGCTCTATGCGACTGATGCCCTCCCGGAGCCGCGAGAGACGATGGCGTTCTTCGTCGTGCCGCCGGTGGCGCCACCGCCTCCGCCGGCACCGCAGGTAGCGGAGCCCGCACCTCAGCGCGTCAAGCCCGTGGTGACGAGAGCGGCCACCCCACGACAGGCGCCGGTGGTCGCGAGGGCGCCCGTCGCGGCGCCCATCGAAGCACCGTCGTCGATTGCACCGGAAACGGGGCTCGAGGGTGGTGAGTTCGCTCCTTCCGCCATCGAAGCCGGATTCGAGCACGGCATTCCTGGTGGAGTGGCTGGCGGCATTCTTGGCGGAATCATTCTGGCGCCGCCGCCACCCCCGCCGCCGCCGGTCGCTCCGGTGCGCGTCGGTGGCGAGATCTCGGCCCCGCGGCTGATTCATCGCGTGGAGCCCGAGTATCCACCCCTCGCGGTGAATGCACAGATCGCGGGGATGGTGATCCTCGAGGCAACCGTGGATGCGACCGGCGCGGTAACGGACACCCGCGTGCTGCGGTCCCACTCGGTGCTCAACGAAGCCGCCATCGACGCCGTGCGGCAGTGGCGTTACGAGCCGCTGATGCTCAACGGCACAGCCATGCCGTTTGTGCTCACGGTCACGCTGTCTTTCAGCCTGGCCGCGCGGTAGCATCGCCCGGTTGCCAAGCGGGCGGAGAGTGATCGGAGGACCGTATGAGTAGCGACGATTTCATTGCCTACCCGACCAATCGGGTGGCCGGGACCATCACCGATGCGTCCGCGGCGCGGCGCGCCGTGGACGCCCTGACGGCTGCCGGCTTCGCACGCGATGCCATCGACGTCCTGCATGGGGAACAGGATCTGCATCGACTGGATCCCTCTGGTAGCGAGCACGGCGTGTTCGCCCAACTGCAGCGGGCGCTGATTCGCGGCGCCGTGGGATCCGAGATCAAACGCCTGAACTATCACGTCGACGACGTGCGCGCGGGAAAATCCGTGATCATGGTGCTGGCAGCCGATGGCCGATCGCGCGATGCCGCGGCAAATATTCTTCATGCCCACGGCGCCGAGTTCGTCGGATTTTACGGTCGATGGGCGTACCAATCACTGCCAGGTGACGCCGTAACGCAATCGCAAGGCGACACCTATGACATCACCGTTAACGGCGCAACGATTCGGGTCCGCTGGCAGGAGGGCTCGGCGGTGATGGTCGATTCATCGACCTCACCCGGCGTGGTCTCGGCGATCGGTCCAGGACTGTTCCTGGTGTCGTGGCCTCGCGCCGCCGACACCACGACCGTCCACGTCGTCGACGTCGACGCCGGCATTGCCTACGCGAGCATTTCGACGGCCGCCGGCGCACCGCGGCATGCGAAAGGGACGATCGCGCGGGTGCCATGATCGCTCGCGGCGACGGCGCGCGCTGGAGTAACGCGTATCCGAAGTAGCATCAGCGAGTGATTGCGTTCTTCGTTCTCGCGACCTTCCCGGTCGCGCTAATCGCCGGAGCGGTGGTCAGTCGCTATCCAGCCGCGGCGCGGATACTGGCGGTCTGGCCGGCAATTCTGGCGGTGATGCTGTCGGGGGAGTTGTTCGCGCCGCCACCGGCGGGCGGACGGATCGTCGAGATGGCGTGGGCGCCGTCGCTGGGACTGTCACTATCCTTCAACCTCGATGGCCTGGGTGTCCTGTTCGCGATATTGATTGCGGCCGTCGGCACGCTGGTGATGGTTTACGCGAGCAGCTATCTCGAGAATCATCCACAGGCCGGCCGGTTCTACGCGTCGCTCTTCGCATTCATGGGCGCGATGCTGGGCGTCGCGCTCAGCGACAACATCCTCACGCTGTTTGTCTTTTGGGAACTCACGGGATTCACCTCGTTCCTGCTGATCGGCTTCGAACACGAACGAGCCGATGCGCGATCGGCGGCATTGCAGGCCTTGATCGTGACCGGCGCCGGTGGCCTGGCCTTGCTTGCGGCCGGCGTCTTGCTCGTTGACATCGCCGGCACCGCGAGCTTGTCGATGATGGCGGCCAACGGTGGGTCGGTGATCGCGCATCCCTTTTATCCCGCGATTGCGCTGCTGGTCCTGCTCGCCGCCTTCACCAAGTCGGCTCAAATGCCATTTCACTTCTGGCTCCCGAACGCGATGGCGGCGCCGACGCCGGTGAGCGCCTATCTGCATTCAGCGACCATGGTCAAGGCGGGCGTGTATCTGATCGCGAGAATGACGCCGATTCTGGGCGCGACGGCGTTGTGGACCACGTTGGTCACTACTGTAGGCGCCGCGACCATGATGATTGGCGCGTACCGGTCGGTGCAGGAAACGGATCTGAAACGAATTCTCGCCTACTCGACCATCAGCGCGCTCGGCGTGATGACGATGCTGCTTGGCGTGGGGACCGAGGCGGCGATCGCCGCGGCGCTGGTCTATCTCGTCGCGCACGCCTGTTACAAGGGCGCGCTGTTTCTCGTGGCAGGCGCCATCGATCATCAAACCGGCAGCCGCGACATCCGGACCTTGTCGGGACTAGGGCGGGCGATGCCGCTGACCGCGCTTGCCGGTGCCGCCGCCTCGCTGTCGATGGCCGGCGTGCCGCTGACGCTCGGATTCATTGCCAAGGATGGCGCCTATGAGGCCCTGCCCGGCGGCGGCGCGTGGTGGCTGTTGGTGATGACCGTGATCGCCAGCATTCTTCTGGGAGTGGCCGGCCTGCTGGCCGGCGCGCTGCCGTTTCTGGGCGCGCCGTCCGTCGCAGCGCGTGAGCCCACCTGGCGCCTGTGGATGCCGCCACTCGTGCTGGCGTTGGGCGGCATCATCGCCGGCGTCGCGCCGGGGATCGTCAATGCGCCGCTGTCAGCAGCGGCGGCGGCGATCCTTCAATTCCCGGCGAGCCTGTCATACGCGATCTGGCACGGCGTCTCTCCCGCGTTGTTACTCAGTGCGCTGACGTTGATCGGAGTCGCCTCAACCTATTCGCAGCGGGGCATCATTCGCGAGCGTTGGTGGCGCGTGCGATTTGGCACCGAGCAGATCTATACCGGCAGCA
>Ga0190265_10001889_pt1 | contig 13853 bp, 12 predicted proteins | sample Popmic124T_FD_133135 | JGI IMG/M metagenome (GOLD analysis project Ga0190265, IMG submission 133135) | Populus adjacent soil microbial communities from riparian zone of Indian Creek, Utah, USA - 124 T | ecosystem: Environmental > Terrestrial > Soil > Riparian zone | place: USA: Utah | collected...
CAATTGGTAGTGAAGGCCGCGCAGGACTCCGCGGTTGGATCGTGACTGGTTGTCTTGTACGAAGCTCACCTGTTGACCGATTCCCTTTTCGAACTCCTTCTGGTTGAAGGACTCGGAGAAGAACCCGCGGTCGTCGCGAAACACCTTGGTCTCGAGGAGAAGGGGCGTCATTTGGCAGTGATCATATGGCCACGCGAGGTCACCAACCCGGTCAAGGAAGGATCCGCTTTGCCCTCGCGAGCAATCCGGTCATCACACCTTTGATCGCCGACGCTGCCTTGACCACAGGCCGATTGCGCAGCCTTTCATACCTCGAGCGCCAGGTCGTCGCCTCGCTCCGGGCTTGCCGAAGCTGGTCCTCCAACTCATCGATGCGCCCACCAACGCCGGAATCATCTCCAGGAATTGCCGCAAGCAGAGATCGGGAGAGCAACCGGATAGCCGAATCGGAGTCGACCAAAGGACGCGGGTTCCGATCCGTCGTTGCCACCCACAGCTCATGATCCGAGGTGATACCAATGACGGACAGGAAAGGAGCAGGAACCAATCCCGTATACGAGGTCGACGTCACCTGGAGTCCTGCGTTCATCAGCCGTTCCTCGAAGTCATCGCCGTAGAGACGGACATGGTCGGCTTGCCCGTAGCGCTCGAGCCGGCCCTCCGCCGTCAGTGTCAGGTCCTCGTCCGTCGGACCACCCTTGCGTCGGGGAACCTGGATGAGGGCGGATGATCCGCTCCCGAGGACCCGCGCGAGCTCTGCCATCGCAAGCCGGTCGTCGGACACATGCTCCAAGACATGGGAGCAGAGAATGAAACCCGCGGATCCGGTCCGGATCGGCAGCTGGGTGACACTGGCCTGGGCATCGACCAGGCGACCGTCTGCGTCCGGATCGAAGTCGATCGATACGTATGGCCGGCCCGACGTGGTGTGGAGCAGCTTTGAGAGGGCCCCAGCAGGGGCGATGTCGAGGACTAACGATCCAGGGGGGACCTTCTCGATGAGCATCTGGGCGACGATGGCCATGATCCGATGCCTGTCGAGAGACCCGCAGTGTGGGCAGACCACACCAGGTCGACCTCCCGGGCCTGACTCGAACTCCGGCACTTTGCGCTGACAGACGGTGCAAAAGTGGGGATCCTGACTAGGTGGTCGGTTGACCTCGCTCAGCATCGATCGAGCTCTACTCCGAATCGGTGTCGGTGGGCGGGTCGTATCCCAACTTGACCAAAGCCGCGCCAGGGAAAAGGGCCTCCGGGTCGAATGCTCCTGCGCTTCCGGCCCACAAGGTATCTCCGACCCGCCGTTGATTGATTAGAACGGGGTATCTGCGCGCGTAGTCGACGCGGTGACCTCGTAGCCCGACCATGACCCCTTCATGAGCCAGGCGGTCGGCGACATCCGAGTCACCCGGCTCGTCGACAAGTATCAAATCGTAGAGCAGGGTTTGCTCGAGATCGTGTGCGTGCCAGCGCACGGACGATTCGGCGAGTAATGCGGACGATGGCCGCATTCCGATGGCTAGAGCTTCGACGTTGCCTCTCAGTCGGGCGAGGCGGCTAACGAGCGTCGACAGGGCAACTTCATCTTCAGCACTTACGACTTTCTCGATTCCCGGTTGGGAAGAAGGTAGGTCATGTCGCAGCTCGCTAAAACGAGCTTGCAGCGTGCGTTGAAGTTCCCTTCTCTGCTGGTAGCTGATCCGCCCTGGAGCGTCTGTGTAGTAATAGCCGGAGATCGCCGGTACAAGGATCGGCGGGTTGTCCTTGGTGAGTCTGACCAAATAGTCCCAGTCGAGGAAGGCCGGTAAGGATTCGTCGAACCGAGGCCCGCTCATCCGCCTGTGAGCGAGCATCCCAAGGTCGATGTAGTTGAATTCGGTGAGGGTGTCCCAGTCGAAATTGCTGGGATATCTGACTCGAGGTGGCTCTGAGCTGCCGCTCTCAGGGAATACGACCTGTGCCCCGACCAATGACGACGAGTCCGGCTGACACTCGAAGGTGCTGACAACCGCATTCAGCCAGTGAGGGTTCATCGAGTTGTCGTCGTCCAGGAAGGCAATGAGCTCACCGTCGGCGCTATCGAGTCCGTGGTTTCTCGCGTGGCCTAATCCCTTCCCGCCACTCTGAAGCCAGCGGACGCGTCCCCCGACCTCCGTCGCCCAGGGGGGCTGTGTGGGCTCTGAAGCGTCGTCGACCACCAGGAGCTCCCAGTTGCCGTAGGCCTGGTCGAGCACAGAGTCCACAGCCCTTCTCAGCAGATCGGGCCGATCCTTGGTGGGAAGGATGACCGAGATGAGCGGCGAGGAATGGGGTCGAGCAGTCGCGTACCAATCTCGCGCCAGCAACACGCTCATTGCGGACTCGAGCCGTTGAAGCCGATCGTCGTCGATCGATTCGGACGCGGTTGCATCGAGCGGCGAGCCAGCGGTCCTCCAGGCCAGATAAGACGACAGGTTCGTGGCCACCTGCTTGAACCCGCCTTGACGCCAGGAGCCCCTCAATCGTTCAGCGGCGCTTCCGACACGCGTCACACCGACGCCTCGTAAGCATCCACCACGGTCTCAGCGTCACCGATCATCTTGCAATGCCCGTGATCGATCCAAAGGACGCGATGCGCCATCGTTCGAACTGAGTCAAGGGAGTGAGAGACGAGTACCACTGTTGTCCCCCCACTCATGAGTTCCTCAATGCGCTCGGACGACTTTCGCTTGAAGTTCGCGTCACCGACGGCGAGAACCTCATCGATGAGGAGCACCTCAGGCTTGACGTCAGTGGCGACGGCAAAACCGAGACGACTGCCCATGCCGGTGGAATAGCTTCGTAGAGGCGCATCCAGGAACTCGGTCAACTCTGCCCATTCGGCAATCGGGCCTATCCGCTTTCGCATATCGGACGGTGCCCGACCCAGAAGCGTCCCGAACATGACGATGTTCTCGCGGCCGGTCAAGTCCGGGTTCATCCCACCACCGAGCGCAATCATGGGAGAGACGTGGCCCCACACTCTGACCCGCCCGCTGGTAGGTGGGAGCACCCCAGCGATGACCTTCATCAAGGTGCTCTTGCCCGCTCCATTAGGTCCTACAACACCGAAGACTTCGCCCCTTGAAACGTCGAAAGAAACTTCATCCAGCGCCCACAGGTTGTCGTAGACCACCTGTCTCTTGGCCAGGTTGATGGCGAACTCCTTCATGGACCCAGCGCGATCTCGGGCCATGCGGTAGGCAAGGCTGACCCCCTCGACCTTGACTGATACCTCGCTCAAAGTCGCACCGCAGCGGTACGCCAGCTCCGAGAGAAGACCCAGACCCCAATGAGAAGTACCACGACGGCACTTACTCCCATGTACACGAAATTCCAGGTGGGAGCGAAGGTCCCTTCGTACATGAAGCCTCGAAAGACAACGAGATAGGAATACAGAGGATTGATTCTGATGAGCACCTGAAGGTTGTCCGGCACTATGTCGATCGGATAGAAGGTGGGCACCAGCCAAATGGCCATCTGGAGGATGACCCGCACCAAGTCGAGCACGTCGTAGAAATGTATGGCGGCAGAAGCGATGAGCATGCCGAACCCGGTGACTAGGAACAGCATCGCCAGGGCCGGGATGGGGACCAGGATCACGGTCCACGGTATGCCCCAACCGGTGACCAGCTGAATGAGCGCGAGCATGACCAATCCGATCAGGAAGTTCACCCCTGCGGCCAGGGCCGCGGTGACAGCGAACGACTCGCCGGGGATCCTGACTCTGCTCAACACGCCTCGGCTCCCGATAAGCGATGATCCCCCTGCGGTCGAGCCCTGCGAGAAGAACGACGAGATGAGAAGCGTCCCGGAGAGCAGATACACGATGAAGGGCGCGTCGCCGGAACCTTCGCGGTGAAAGATGGCCGAGAAGACAAACCAATAGACCAAGGTGGTGAGGAGTGGGTTGAGGACCGTCCACCAGATGCCGAGGACAGATCGCTTGTAGCGGAGGGTCAAGTCCCTCGCTACGAGCAAACCGATCAGAGAACGGTTCGTCCAGATGTTGACGAATGGGTCGACTATCGGACGCCGCGGCGCGGCAGAGTCGTAAGTGGCGGTCGCGGTCATGGTGGTTCCTCGCCGACGAGGCAACGAGAAGAATAGTCGGGCCACGATTCGATCATGAGTCAGCTGGACCGCTGGATTTGTGGAGGTACTCACCTCGAGGGCAGCAGAGCTCCCCTCAGGAATCGACGAGACTTGCCTGTTGCGCTCTAGCCAAGTGGTTGCTGGTGTTGGCCACCACCAAGGCGAACAGTAACGCGCCTATTGCCAGCGGCAGCGACTTGTAGGTGATCCAGAAATGGATCTGGCTGTGGCTGGAGAGAGCCTCGTACCAGAGAAGAGGAACAACCGCCAGACCAGCAACCACCACCACATACAACGGGTCGACCAGGCGACGCCGGAGGGCACGCCAGGCGAGGACCACCGCTGCCACGAGACCGATCGGGATCAGGAATCCCAGCGGCCTGTCAACCCAATAGGAAACATTCAGTCGGGCTGCCTCGCCCAACACATCGACGACTGAGTTGAACTCACCGTCCACCCGGAAGCTCACCTGGTCCCGGACGGTCTCTAAGACTTCCCCAAACCCGACGACGAATCCGGCAATGAACCACTTCGTCGCCCAGGTGATGGCGAACGCTAGGAACCATGAAACGCTGGCAACAACACCCGCCCCAAAGAGCTGTCGGCCCCGCCAACCGTGCATCCAAGTCGCCACGACCATGAGGATGCTGATCAGAGCCAAAGTGCCTGGGATGAACACCATGAGGTCGAAGAAGGCAGCGACGACTCCAGTGACCACACCGATCGCGGCTATCCGCATCAGACTCTGACGGCGCTGGATAGCGAGCCAAGCCAACCAAGCGGCACCCCAACAAGCAGCGGCGCCTATCGCGTGGGGAAGCGACTCGCCCAGATCGACGAAGTCACTGGTCAGCAGGGCAGGCGCCACCAGAACGACGGCAGCGGTCATCGACGTGGTCTTCGCCACCGCCACCGTCGTTCCGATCATCGCGGTCACAGCCAACGACAGGGCCAGCATTCGCGCTCCGGCCACCCCGAGCACGGCAAGACTGGGCCTGGTGACTACCGTGTATCCGTGCCAGTACCGGTAGTAGTCGAAGTTCGACTGCAGTAGTGCTCCATCCCGGTAGGCGAGCAGGGCCGGCACCGAGAGCTCACATTTTCCAAGCTGCGGATTGGCGATCGCGGTCTGGACGTTGTTCGACGCCGGTGGGTCTCCCAGACCCATCGTCAGTGCGTAACACTCGGTCCAGCGATCCACTCGACTATCCAGCCCGGTTATTGGATGATGGGTGGTAGTCACCCACCCTCGGTCGATCGCCTCGAGGAGCGAGTCGGCGACCATCCGGTCGGGCACCATTTCGGCGGCTATCACAAGGGCGAGGGCGGCGACCTGCAGGATGGCGAACGTGGCCAGGAGGCGCAGAATCCCTGACAGCTTGTTCGATGTCGTGGTCGTCACCGCTGTGTCGGCCGAGACATCGTCGGGGACCTCCAGAGGTGGTTGGATCACATTCGACACCGAGTGATCCTAAGGACCGTCGAGGATTGGAGCCAAGGATCAGTCCTCACACAAGGACGGCTGAACACGAGCACTCCGGTAACCTCGTTACTTGACACCGAGAAATCACGTCGATCACGGCGACAAGCCTCTCATTGCCTAGAGAACTGGAGCCCGTCGCATGCAGGAATCCCGCCCCAAACTTCTCATATTTGTGCCGGCGTACGAAGCCGCCCGGCACATCGAGTGGGTCGTGGGTCGGGTTCCAAGGGATCTCGACCAGGAATTCCGTCCCCATATCCTGATCATCGACGACGCTTCTCACGACTCGACGCCGTCGATCGCCCAGCGGGCGCTGGAGCGGGCCGGTCTGCCCTACAGCCACGACGTGCTGGTCAACCCGCGGAACCGCGGTTACGGAGGCAATCAGAAACTGGGCTACGCCTACGCGATCGAGAACGGATTCGATGTGGTCGTGATGGTGCACGGGGACGGTCAGTATCCCCCTGAGTGCATTGGCGAGCTGGCCAACGCCGCCCTGAAGCACGGTGCTGCATTTGGTAGTCGCTTCTCGACCGAGGGCGGCGCCATCGGCGGCGGAATGCCCCGGTACAAATGGCTCGGTAACCGGATCCTGACGTGGGTCCAAAACCGATTGCTGGGCACCAGGCTCACCGAGTTCCATTCGGGTTTTCGCGCCTATGCCACAGCCTCCCTGGTGAAGATCCCCTTCGAGTTGAACTCGGACGGGTTTCACTTTGACACCGAGATCTTCATTCAACTGAACCGCATTCGTGTCGACATCGGCGAGATCGACATCCCCACTCATTACGGCGACGAGATTTGTCGCGTCAACGGGGTCGATTATGCAGCCCATGTTGTCTATGAGTCGTTCAAGTCGCGAGTCCACGACATGGGCATGTTCTACGAGCTGAAGTTCGATGTCGGCGAGGAGAAGGAGCGATACGAATCGAAGCTCGACTTCGACTCGCCCAGTCGCCGAGTGCTTTCGGCCATCATCCCCCAGAGCACCGTCCTGGATCTGGGTAGTTCGTCAGGTCACCTGGCTCGAGAGCTGGCAAGTAAGGGTTGCACCGTTATCGGCGTCGATTTGGAGACGCCACCCGATGCAGACAACTTCTCGACATTCATTCAGTGGAACCTCAACGACGGACTTCCCGATACAGGCCCCGTTGATGTGGTCCTGATGCTCGACGTGGTTGAACACTTACAGAGTCCGGAAGCTTTCACCCGCTCGCTAGTCGAGTTCTGCGAGCGTCAAGGTGTGGCTCAAGTTTTCGTCAGCACCGGGAACGTCGCGTTCATCTTGCAGCGACTGGCCCTCTTGGGAGGCCAGTTCAACTACGGCCGTCGCGGCATCCTCGACATGACTCACACCCGACTTTTCACGTTTCGGACTGTCAAGAGGCTCTTCCGCCAGGCGGGATTCACAATCGAGGGAGCCGAAGGGGTACCAGTACCATTCCCGCTGGCTACCGGGCATGGCCTCTTTGCGTCGGCCCTGATGAAGCTGAACCGAGCATTGATCCGAGTAGCACCGCGACTCTTCTCGTATCAGATCCTTCTGTCCATGCGGCCTCCGGCGCCGCTGGCCCTTCTCATCGACGAGTCGACGGCTCACGCCACGGCTGTTGTCCGGCGCCAGGACACAAGTGGCGAAGACACAGCAGTCCGGAAGGGTCAGCCCGAGGGTTCTTGAGGACCTGAGCGGCAGCGGACGCCACCTATATGGCCGGCGGCTTCCCCAACACGGCCTTCCAGACTTGCTTCATCCCGCCGACAAAGTCTGCCCAGCTTCGAGCCCGGGCAATCGATCCGAATGCGTCCGCGATTCGCACCGATCTGCGCGAGGTCACGGCGCGTATCTGCTGATCACGCAGCTCGAGCTCCGACTGGTGATACTGCTCGGACATGGCCAGCCCCTCGGCATCGGCGATGAAGAATCCATAGCTACGTCCGCTGATCCAGCGTTCGCCGAAGAGTCGCCCCATCAAGACCCCTCGGTTGGCCGGATCGTCATCGAGGCGCTTGGCCCTCGTCCATGCTCTGGTGGTGTAGACCTCGATCAAGTCTCGAGAGTTGTCCCAGTTCGGATTGGTGATGTGGATGGCGCCCAGTCGCGCCCCCCAGACCAGGCCCACGATGTCTTCCAAAGCCCCCATCGAGAGGAGCACCGAAGTAGGCAACTCCACCCTGACCTGTGCACTCGGGATCTCTGCCATGGGATCCAGGTCCGAGCCAACCCGCACTCTGCCATCGCCCTGAAACTGGCGTTCCATCCAAATGAGGTCGGGGCTCTCCGGCGGTATGTCGATCAGGACGACGAGGTCGCTGAACCGCCCAGACAGGACGCTCTCCACAACAGAGAGGGCCTGCTCTTTGGGGCCGGTGATAGTCCGAAGGTGCACAGTGACCACGGGCACCTCATATGACCTGCCGGGCCTGATACGCCGGATCGTTGGATCGGGTATCAGGTTGGCGAGCTTGGGCCTCTGCTCTTCGAGAGATCGGCGTTCGTCGTCTTCAGGCTCGTGCCCCTCCCCCTGATGCCAGGCCAATGCCATCGCCTCTGGGACTATCACAGCACCATTGGCGAACGTGCGATAGCCGAACTCATTGTCCTCGCCTCCCCACTGGCGAAACGTCTCGTCGTATCCGCCCACGTCCCAGAAGAAGTCACGACTGATGCTGAGATTCCCACCGCTGGTGACTCGCCAAGGATCGCTGGTATCGCTTCTCAGCCAATCGGTTCGGCTGAGGTGCAGGTCGATCCAATGGACGGGGTCGACCCTCCGCCCCTGGAAGAGGGAGGCGAGTCCGTCTTCACGAACGGCCTTTGACACGTCCGACGGTCCAACACCCCGGAAATCGACGTGATTGCGAAGACCAAACACGACCGCGTAGTCGATCTGATGGTGCCATCTGGCGTGGGCCTCGATGTGGTGTCGGTCTGGGACCATGTCGCAGTCGAGGAAGATCAGAATCTCTCCGTTGGCCGCCTTCGCCCCGAGATTCCGGGCCCGTGCCAACCCAAACCCCTGTCGCTCCTGGCGAACGACCCTCACCACCATCGGGTGGTCGACCGGTGGCTCCCATGCTAATTCTGAGCCGTCGTCGGCGACGATCACCTCGAGCAGTTCACTCGGGTAGGACTGCTCGGAGATAGCAGCCAGTGTCACCTCGAGGGCCTCCGGTGCCTGGTAGTAGGGAACGACCAGCGAAACCGTCAGTGATGGTTGCCAAAGGCCAAGCTCGGGGACGGGAATCGTGTCCCAGGCATTTCTTGCAACTGACGGCTGGTTCGGAGCCTGTCGGCCGGCACTGTCCGGAAGGGCCATCGTCGTCAAGGTTACACTCGGTGCTGCCGTCACCGAATGAGCCGAAAACCGTTCGTCGTCCTCGCTGAAACGCACCGCGCCGCGATCGTTGCCGCCGGTACTGCTCCACACGCAATTCGGATCCAGGCAGGGGAACGAGGCTGGATCAACCGGTGGATCGAGGCTCCGGATGACAGTCGAGTCATGATCATCGTCGATGATGGCTCTCGTGTCGGAGACCTGGCCTGGGCGGCTGGATGTGAGACGGGTAGGGCGCTCCGTTTGGGATTTCTTGGTCCGCGTCTGTCCGAGATGGCCCCGAGCAGCAGGTCCACGAGAGCACAATCGGTCGGCTCTCACCTGGGGTGGTCACCGGTACGACAGAAACGAAGTCGCCTGGTGGTTTTCGATTGCCCGGCAGGCAGCGTCACTGCTCAGTCTCTCGGCTTTTCAACCCGGCTCCTGAATCCTGATCGTGATGGGTTGCCTTCCGAGTGGAGAGTCGGTTTCGTCGGGGCGGCGGGTGCGTGGCTCTTCGGCGATTGGGGTCGTTCTTGGTACCTGGACACATCACGAGAGGGCTCCGTCGAGGAGACGGTTGGCGGGGACCTAGACCTGCTCGTCGTCGATGATGACCCGGCGGGCTGGGACGGCGAAGCTGTGGGTCGGGTGATGGACGAGGCTCGCGGTCTCGGGGCACATCTCATGGGTATCTCGACCGGGGCCGGCCGAAATGTGTGGGACGACTCTTCGGCTGTCGACTTCGTCGTCACGTCGGGCGGTGAGGGACATGGCACGGCGGCCGTCGGACCCGGGGTCGATGTGCGGGTAGTCAATCCGATCGGGTTCAGACGAGACTCCGACCCAGTCGTCGCCTCGGTTGCAACCGTCCCTTTGGACCTTGCCGGCGAAAGCCTCGTTCAGGACGTCCGAGGATTGCCCACTGAATTGGTCGATGGTGTCGCTCTCACCCAACTGCGGTCAGCGGCTGCGACACCCGGCGTCGAGGATCTGATCCGATCCTTACGGTGCTACAGAGCCGTTCTCGATCAGCCCCGGCTGCACCAGTCTCTGGCGGATCGTGCCCGGGTCCTCAGCTGGATGGCATGCGCCGGACTTCCGGTGGTCGCCGAGCAATTGACGGACAGCCTCGCCGCAATTCTCGGACCCGGGCTGACGCAGGTTCTCGCCCAGGGCGACCTGGCCTCGATGGAGGATCCTGACGTGCGGGAACGCTATTGCATCGACTTGCGGAGGGCGGCGCTTCGAGAGGTGTCGCTGAGTGCGAGGTTGCGGGCCATTGGCAAACAGATCGGTCAGGAAATAGCGGCCCTGCCATCGGTGAGCGTGGTGATGGCCACCATGCGCCCCGACTACCTGGAGCACGCTATCGGCCAGCTGGCCGCACAGACATACCCGGACATGGAATTGATAGTTGCTCTCCACGGCGACAAGTTCCCGCCTGGAGTCGAGCGAGATCTGAAGGATCTCGACCTGAAGGTCGAAGTCGTCAGGTTCGACGACTCCCACAACCTCGGGGATGTCCTCAATGGCGCCGTTGAGCGAACCTCGGGTCAGCTGGTGTCGAAATGGGACGACGACGATTGGTACGGTCCGGAGCACCTATGGGACCTGGTGCTGGCGACGGAGTACAGCTCGGCTGATGCGGTCGGCAAGGCCGCCGAGTTCGTCTACGTTGCCGATCTCGACATCACGATCCGTCGCTTTCCCGATGGTGCCGAGTCGCCGTCCAAGACCCTGGCCGGGGGGACGCTGACCTTGCATCGGCAGGTGCTTCGGTCGATCGGCGGGTTCCCCTCCGTTCCGCGTCATGTCGACCAGGGGCTCCTCACACGCTTGGCGGATGAGGGCGGAACGCCCTTCCGGACTCACGGCCTGGGATATCTGCTCAATCGACATGGCGAACACACTTGGAACATCGCCACTGACTATTTCCTCGATGCTTCATTCCGGCAATGGCGCGGGCTCGGCCTTGGACCTGCCGGGATCGACGCCTCCGCCCCAGTCAGGGTGGGTTAGGGCCGGTCGCTCAGGATCTCAGGACTTGATGCCGGAGGCTCGAGCCACCGAGCCGGCGGCCTTGCGTAGCTCATCCCAGGATCGGGCACGACCCAGACTGCCGAGAGAGTTGGCCAAGCGAACAGCGCGACGGTTGGACATTTCGGCGAGCTTGGTATTGGCCGCAGTCGCCCGGCGACGCCACTCCTCGGATTCGGCCGAGGCCATGGCGACGATCTGGTTCATCGCGTCTTCCCAGGTCAAGGTGTGCCCGCCGAACCGGTCGTAAGCCGTGGGTTCGTCAAACAGGCCGGCCTCGACCTGACGCAGAATCCTGGTGCTCCAGGCGATGGCCGTCGCTGAACCTCCCTGGACGCGGACCACTGCCGATGTGGCTTCGCCGACACTCTCGAGCAGCCAGCGCCCCAGCCCACCCGGCCATTCGTCGCCACCCCAGCGAACCGTGACCGGGGCAAAGCTCATTTCCGTGTCGGGGGCACCGATCACGACCCTTGGCTCGGACACTAAATAGTCGGCGAGCAGAACCTGCTCTGACTCTTCGTGGGCGGTCAGACTGACCCTGATCGACGCCTCGACCGAATCGGAGAGGATCTCGCCGACCTGGCGCACACCACGCTCAAAGGACTCGACCGGGGTCACGATCTGCACGGCGATGTCCGGGATGCGCGGAGTAATGCCCGGCGCCCGCGGTAAGGCAGCAGATGCCACTCTGGAGGCGAGGCGGATCTTGATCCGGCGTCTCCGCTCGTCGATGTCGGCCGAGTCGTTGGTGGCCGGCCCCAGGTGCCAGGCCATGGCCTCGTGGATCGGGACGACGAAGGCACCACGCTGGTAGACCCGATAGCCAAGGTCGTTGTCTTCTCCGCCCCACTCCTTGAAACCATCCTCGTCGTAACCACCGACCTCGAGGAAGAGCTCTCGGTCCACCGAGAAATTGCCGCCGCTCATGCCCCACCAGATGTCGGCACCGATCCGCCCGTCGTCGGTGGTGCGCCACCGCTCCAGGATCCATTCGGGGCGCTCGGGGTCGCGTTCGGCGAGGAGCACGTCGATCGGCGTGCCCGACCGGATCTCGTCCATCCCTATTTCCAGACGTGAGACGTGGGTACGGGGGCCGATTCCGGCCAGAGGGGAGTGGTGATGATGGGGCCTGGCGTGCGCCTCCAGCCATCCAGTCTCGGGGATCATGTCCGCGTCGAAGAAGACGACGACGTCGCCCTTCGCCGACCTGGCGCCGAGGTTGCGGGCCCGGGCCAGCCCGAAGCCGTCCCGTTCCTGGCGGAGAACGGTGACGTCGAGCCCTTCGGGGATCTTGAGGTCGAGCGGTGGGTCGGACCCGTCGTCGACCACGATGACCTCGGTGAGGTGCGACGGGTACCTCTGTTGGGTGAGGGCTTCGAGCAGGACATCGAGTTGATCCGGGCGCCCGTAGGCGGGTATCACCACGGACGTCTTCAGACGCCATTCCGCAGGATCGGAGGCGGCGTCGACCCACCCAGGAGACCAGTCGTTACTGGACCATCCGCTGCTCATTCAGACAATGCCACGTGGCGCATCATCGTACGGCGCCCCCGCATCGTCCTCACCCCTCACCAGCCGCTCCGACTTGTCGTAATGGACCGCTGGCCGGTCAGCACCGATACCGGGGTGTATTCGATCAGGACAGCGGCCAACTGGGTGATCTTGACCACCCGATTCTCCCAGGAGTGCTCCTTCAGCGCTGGGGCCCGGTCGGGACGATCGGAGGCGAGGGCGGTGGTGGCGGCGACGACCAGAAAGTCCCGCACCTCTTCGTCGATGCTCATGACGGGCGGCAGCCTACGACCCCCAGTCGATCGATTCGCCCACCAGTCGCTCCGACTTGTCGTAATGGACCGCTGGCCAGGCCACCACAATTACCGGGGTGTACTCGACCAGGACAGCTTCACGGGGTGATTCAACCCTCGACGTCACTGGTGTTCCCGGTCCGAGAATCTGGCTATACTTCTGGCTATGAGCCTTCCCGAGCATGTCGCTCTGGCCGATGTGAAGAATCGCTTGTCCGAGGTGGTCGATCAGATCGAGCGGCTCCACGGCCGGGTAGTCATCACCAAACACGGTCGCCCGGCGGCGGTGATCCTCAGCACCGAGGACCTGGAGTCGCTCGAGGAGACCCTGGAAGTGTTGCGTGACCCGGCACTGGTCGAGGCCATTCGAGACGCCGAAACCGAACTCGCTGCCGGCCGAACCGAACCTCTCACCAAGGATCAGGCCCTCGGTCTCATCCGGCGGAAGTGACCGAGCCGGCTCAGCCGTACTCGATCGAGTGGTCGGGGCCGGCCAGGCGGACAATCCCGCGGTTCCCGGAGAAGGTGGCTGACGCAGCAATCGAGTTCATCTACGGCCCGCTCGCCGAGACGCCTCAGCGAGTCGGTCGACCACTTCGATATCGATTGGAGGGGCTCTACGGCGCCCGACGAGGCGACCACCGCATCATCTACCGGATCGATGAGCCTGGTCGTAGGGTGATCATTGAGGCGATTGGTCATCGCAGCGACATATTCCAACCCAGGGGCTGACGCTCTCTAATCGGCCAGTCGCTGGTCCTTTGCCCAGTGCACCGCCGATCTGGTCACGATCGAAACCGGGGTGTACTCGACCAGCACCGCCTCCACCCCTGTGATCCTCTCCACCCGGTCCTCCCAGGAGTGCTCCTTCAGCGCTCTGGCCCGGTCGGGGCGATCGGAGACGAGGGCGGCGGCGACGGCAGCGACGAGATCGGTATCGGCGTGCACCCCGTCCATGCCTTCCAGGGCGCGCAGGGGCGGGGCGGCGATGGGGACCCCCGAGGCCAGGTACTCATACGCCTTCAAAGGGCTGACGGCGTGGGTCGTCTCATTCATCCTGAACGGGATCACCCCAACGTCGAACCGTTGGACATA
>Ga0190265_10001890_pt1 | contig 13851 bp, 12 predicted proteins | sample Popmic124T_FD_133135 | JGI IMG/M metagenome (GOLD analysis project Ga0190265, IMG submission 133135) | Populus adjacent soil microbial communities from riparian zone of Indian Creek, Utah, USA - 124 T | ecosystem: Environmental > Terrestrial > Soil > Riparian zone | place: USA: Utah | collected...
GCCGAAACGTTTCGCGGGCTTGCGCGCCTGCGCGGACTGGAGTGCCGCTCGGCGAGCGGATACGCGGAAGCCTTCTTTGTGAGGAAGGCGAAATTGGCCTAGGCCATGTTAAGCGCTTTGAAATGTGACTTGCTCGGCGTCTTGACACTCGGGTCCAGGGCAACCTACAGAGAATTCAATTCAGTGGCGTAGGCTGGTTAGGGGAACGATATGCCGAAACTTGGCGAAATCCTTTCACAGAAACTTTATGGCGAGAATATCGGGGGCGAGCTTTATCAATTTGCTTCCAAAATTTATCCGATTTGCAGGAGCATCACAGGAAACGGCGTCCGCGAGACGCTGCGGCACGTGAAGAGCGTCGTCGACATCGACATTCACGAGGTTCCGTCCGGCACCGAAGTTTTCGACTGGAAGGTACCGCGCGAGTGGAACATCCGCGACGCCTACATCAAGGGACCGAACGGTGAGAAGGTCGTGGACTTCAAGGTCCACAATCTTCACGTCCTGAACTACAGCATCCCCGTCAACAAGAAGCTGCCGCTGGCCGAGCTCAAGAAGCATATCTACACGATGCCGGATCAGCCAGACTTGATCCCCTACCGGACGTCCTATTACAAGGACAACTGGGGGTTCTGCATGACGCATGAAGCGATGCAGAAGCTTCCGGATGGGATGTACGAAGTCTTCATCGACGCCGATCACAACGACAATGGGTCACTGACCTACGGAGAGTACCTCCACCGCGGCGAGACGGAGGACGAGTTCCTGTTCTCGTCCCACTGCTGCCATCCGTCCCTGGCCAACGACAATTGCGCCGGCATAAGCGTGAACGCGCATCTTGCGCGCGCTTTGTCGGGCGTTCGCACGCGCTACAGCTACCGTTTCATCTTCGCGCCCGGAACCATCGGTTCGATCACCTGGCTAGCGCGCAACCGGGAGACCGCTAAGCGCATCAAGCACGGGCTTATCGTCTCGTGCGTGGGCGATCCGGGCGGCCCAACCTACAAGCGCAGCCAGCGGGCCGACGCCCTGGTAGATCGCGCCGTGGAGCACGTCTTCAAGACGACGGAGAAGGCGCCCAACATCATTGATTTCTCACCCTACGGTTACGACGAGCGCCAGTACTGTTCGCCCGCCTTCAACCTGCCCGTCGGTCTCATTCTCCGCAGCAAGTTCGGCGAGTTCCCGGAGTACCACACGTCGGCGGACAACCTCGACTTCATCAAGCCGGAGTGCCTGGCGCGCTCCTACAAGGGCCTGCTGGAGATCGTGGATATCGTCGAGAACAACTACAAGGCCATGAACCTTGAGCCCAATTGCGAGCCCAACCTCGGCAAGCGCGGGCTCTACGGCGCCATCGGTGGCGATAAGAACGCCTACGACGCGAACTTGCCCGTGTTTTGGGTGCTCAATCAGTCGGACGGCACGCGTTCGTTGCTGGAGATAGCCGCAAGGGCCAAGATGCCGTTCGAGCGCATCCACGCCGCAGCACGGATGCTCAGCGAGAACGGTCTCCTGAAGATCGTCTGAGCGCTTGAGCGGCCTCTCGGCCGCTCAACAAAGCGGCGGCGCGACGACTACGCGCCGCGGCCCCACGTGCTGAAGTCAGGCCAAGCCTGATCCTTCTCCGAAAGGATCTTGTCCTGAAGCGGCCACTTGATCCCGAACTTGGGATCGTCGTGCCTCAGTCCGCCGTTCGCCTCGGGCTTGTAGAGCGCGGAGCAGAGATAGTTCACGATCGTGTTGTCGGTGAGTGTCTGGTAGCCGTGCGCGAAGCCGCGCGGCACATAGAGCTGCCGCTGGTTCTCGAATGAAAGTTCAAAACCCTCCCACTGCAAATAGGTCGATGAATGTGGGCGGATGTCGATTACGACGTCGTAAATCGCCCCGTGGACACAGCGGACAACTTTGACCTCGTAGTGGGGGTCGATCTGGAAATGCATGCCCCTGACGGTTCCCTTCCCCGGGGAAAAAGCCGTGTTGTGCTGGGGGTAGCTGGTTTCCAGGTGGTGGTCGGCGAATTCCTTAATGCACATGGTGCGGGCAAAGTAGCCTCTGTCATCGCGATGAGGCTCAATCTCGATCAAATGAACGTCCTGGAGCTTGGTCGGCCGAATTTTCATTGACGCTGTTCCCGCACTTTCGGATTTAACTTCACTATAGATGACCGCGGTTCGCGCTCCTAGCACGCCCGAGGTTTATGATTGCTGTCGTTTTCCCTCCCAATAACCCGTGATAGGTTCCACTACGGTAGTGGAACGGTTGGCGTGTTTTGCAGGCATGAATCTTGCGGGAAGCGGTTGCTCGTCGCCGCGAGTGTATAGGCGGGCCGATCTTTTGACGGAGTAAGAGACCATGGAATTGAAGCGTTCCAAAGCGCTGCAAAAGCAGGCCCATCGTATCATTCCCGGCGGCTCGCACACGTACGCGAAAGGGGACGATCAGTTTCCCGAGTTGTTCCCCGGGTTGATAGCCCGCGGGAAGGGATCACACGTGTGGGATGTCGATGGCAACGAGTACATCGAATACAACATGGGCGGGCGAGCGGTTGTGCTCGGCCATGCCTTCGAGCCTGTGGTAGCGGCTGCACGGCGAGAGCTGGAGAACGGCTGCAACTTCTCGCGGCCCGCCGAAATCGAGGTGACGTGCGCGGAGACCTTCCTCAGCATGATCACCAACGCCGACATGGTGAAGTTCTGCAAGGACGGTTCGACGGCGACCTCCGGCGCCATCAAGATCGCGCGAGCGGCGACCGGAAGGGACCACATCGCTTTCTGCAAGGATCATCCGTTCTTCTCGATCAATGACTGGTTCATCGGCACGACGGCGATGAACGCGGGCATACCGAGCGCGATAAGCGATTTGTCATTGTCGTTCCGCTACAATGACATCGAAAGCGTCAAGTCGCTGTTCCAGCAGAACCCCGGCAAGATCGCCGGCGTGATCCTCGAGCCCGCCAAGTACGGTGACCCCACAAACAACTTCCTGCACGAGGTGAAGCGCATCTGCCACGAGAACGGTGCGGTCTTCATCCTGGACGAGATGATCACCGGTTTCCGCTGGCACAACGGCGGCGCGCAGAAGCACTACGACATTGTCCCTGACCTCAGTACGTTCGGCAAAGGTCTGGCCAACGGGTTCTCCGTCTCTGCGCTAGCGGGCAAGCGGGAGTTCATGGAACTTGGCGGGCTCGACCACGATAAGGAGCGCGTGTTCCTGCTGTCGACGACCCATGGCGCCGAAACGCATGCCCTAGCGGCCGCGATCGCGACCATGAAGGTCTATCAGACCGAGCCGGTGATCGAGCATCTCTTCCGGCAGGGCCAACGCCTGCGCCACGGCGCGGAGGAAGTGATTGCCCGGCACGGGTTGAAGGACAAAATCCCGATCATCGGCCTGCCGTGCTGCCTCGTGTTCGGAACGCAGGACAAGGACGGCAAGGGGTCGCAGCCCCTGCGCAGCCTTTTCCTGCAGGAAACCGCGAAGCGCGGCGTGCTGATGGGGGCGCTGGTGCTGAGCTACTCCCACACCGACGCCGATATCGACAAGACGGTGGAGGCCATCGACGGCGCTGCCGCCGTCTATAAGAAAGCGCTGGAGAATGGGGCCGAGAACTACCTCGTCGGGCCGCCGTCCCGCGTTGTGATGCGCCGCTACAATCATCGCGACTGAGTTGAGCGCACGCCTGCCGGCGAGCTACAGCAGGGACCACTGCCCTGCTGCGACGGCCCACAGCATGATTATGGCGTTCGAAGCCATGTGCGCTGCGATCGGGTCGGACAGCCTGCCGCTGCGGTACATCAGGAGGGCGTAGACCGCCCCGGCCGCCATGGCCGCGAGCCACCGCTGGTGCACAAGGCCGAATGCAACGGTCGAGACGACAAACGCAAGCCAGCTGAACTGGCCAAAGGAAACAGTCTCGAAGCGGCGCGCAATCACTGCCCGATGCAGGTAACCACGAAACGCCATCTCCTCGGCGAGAGGTACCAGAACGATCGAGCCGAGCGCCCGCAGAATGAGCCAGACCGCCGCCAGGGCAGGGGGTAGTGCGCTCAACCACATCCCCAGGGCGACCGTCTCCCCCCTTTGCGGGTCGGTTATGATCCAGGCAACCCCGACGGCGAGGCCGGCGGCAACGGACAGAAGCGACACCGACCGGCTGAATTCAAGATAGACGGCGCGGAAGTAGACGAGCACGCCGCCGACGGCGAGCACCTTCAATGCGTAGAGCCATTGGTCGTTCGGCGCGAATGCGGACGCGACAATGCTGCTCGCCATCAACGCGATGAACGGCAGCAGCAGAGCGTACAGGAGGCGGTCATTGGGTGCGCCAGTGCGGGCGACGGGCGCCACATTCTTGCGGATGTACGCATTCCGATGAGCCACGGCAACGAGACCAAGGGTCACGAGAACGAAGGCGATCCAGCCCGCTTGCGAATGGAAGCCATCGGTCGCGACTGCGGGCGAAAAGTGCGCACCAATGCTGACCAGAACGGCGATGCGTACAGCATTAAGTATCCAGATTGCGCCGATGCCGATCGGAATCAAAACGAGCGCGTTGGGAAACCGGAGTTCGGCTCGAAAGACCAGGAAGTAGAGTCCGAGAAAGGTTGTGACCAAACCTATGCCTTCATAGCCGGAGCATTCGGGAGTGACGATGACGCGGAAGTCGCCGACCCCCAACTGCTTTTGCGCGGAATCGGAGATCACTTCGCGCTCATAGAGCGAGAGTATCCAAGCCGAGAAGTTCAAGGTCGCAGCAGCCAGCTTGTCCCACCCGCCCTTCGCCAATTCACCAGCAAGCAATACGAACAAGGCACCGCCGGCTGCGAGGCCGATTTCGATTGCGGCGAGGCGGGGAAGGACTGTCCAGAACGCCCAAGGTGCTGCCACGAGCGCCAGCGATCCGGCGTTGATGAGTAGCAGGCAGCAGAAGGCCGCAAACCAAAACCAGGGGGGCTCGCTGGTCGCCGCGACGTAGTGGGAGAACGCCACGGTCGCCACCACGAGCAGCGCGAAAATAATGAGATTGGTCGTCAATGCCAGGCGCCAGCTCTGGCGTGCAGCAAGCTCGTCCCAGCGACCGACTATGAGCTGGCGACGTGGCCAGATGATGATGCAGAACGCGACAGCAGTGATGACCGCGATCTGCGCGCTCTTCTTTGCGTAGAATACAGGGTTTGCCCATTCGCCTAGGGCGACGGGAAAATAGAACAGGTAGGAGACTGCCCCGATCTCTATGACGGTGAGCGTCACAAAAACGAGGAAGCGCCAGCCAAAACGCGAGGGACCGCCCGAAGCCGCTGGTCCAAACTTTGAGCCGGTGTCCGATGTCGTCTGCATCGCGGTTTCTATAACAAGGTCCGGACGTGATTGCGCTGCTCACGCTCAGGAGCGTGAACAGCGCAGCAGATAACACCAAATCGTAAATATGCCCTTTGGATACCTATCGCGTAGCTTTGTGGTAAAGGATCGCAACCACGCTAGCCACGATTGCCAGGGCGGCTATGCCCGCGAGGCCGTCGATCTCCGGTGTTGAAAAGGTGGGCAACGAGGGCGGAGGTGGCGGCGGTGCTGCCGGGTAGCGCTGAGCGAGCAAGAGCCCTGGCGCGCACACCATGCCCCCCGCCACGGTCGCAAACGCAAGCAACCTGGATGTCCACGAGTATTTCATTCAACGCTCCTACATTTTTGGGAGGGCTTCCCGCTCTGCTCTATGCGTCGGCTTCCAAAGTCTTCCTTCGCTAAGTCTAGAATCGGCGATTGATCCCCACACGTGCGATGTGGGCTGAGACGTCGGCCGAGGTCGTGAAGGGGCTAGCAAACGTGCCGGCACAAAACGAACCCGGTCCGCAAACCACTGTGCCGGAAGTTGCAACTGATCCGAGGTCGACGTAGAGGTATTCGCCCTTCAAGGACCAATTGCCCGACAGCGCCACTTCTAGTCCCGCGCCCAACGTCCATCCTGCTACCGTATCGCTTCGGCTGGAGCCGCCGGTGCCCGCGCTCGGCGCGGTGTCACTGAAGGAGTTGGTGACCTGCAGATTGGTCACCGCTAGGCCCCCCGTCACATAAATCAGAAGATTCGACGTGGTCCAACCAACGCGCGCACGGGCCGTAGCAAGCCAGTCGGCATCCACTGAGGCACGCACAGTATAGAAGTCGGGTACGGGAGTTACCGGATACGCGAAATTCGTCGCGCCTTTCGAACCGCCAAGATTGAAGGCGCCGAAGTCGGCCTCCACGCCATAGACGAAATTGCCGGTCTGCTTCAGCGCGCCGATTTGCAGGCCGGCAATCGTGCCTCGCAAATCTGCACCGCCAGAGGCGTTGGTGGAGACCGAGTCAGCGTTGGCCTGAGGGTCGAAGTAGGATGTCGCCGTGGCGTCGCCTACGTCCGTTCGAAAATCTACGTCGCCCCAAGCGCGGCCGGCGTTGACGCCGAAATATATGCCGGACCAGCTGAAAGGAGCCGGATCACGCGCCGACGCTGGAATGGAGAGCCACGAAAGTGAAGCTGCGGCCAGAAAAAGGAAGCGGGAAATGTAACGCACCGAACTACCCCTACGCACAACATGTCCAAAGGTTAGCAGAGTTTCTTGGTGCCTATGAATGACATGACGGCCACACTGCTCGGCCAAATTGGCGCATCAAAGATGGCAGAAAACATGCGTGTTTCTTCCCGCGCGGCGCGCACGCCTCAAAGCCACAAACGGCCTGCTCAATGAACTGTGCGGTAGAATTTGCAAGTCCCATAGACGCTTGCGGCTTCACGGCGGATGGCTGACCCAACGCGGGGATTGGGCCCCTGAGGAGCCAAACTACCGCACTCTTCCTGACGCCGAAAAAGCTTGCCACGCAACAGACGGCGTCATCAGTGCATGGGAGGTGGCGCCGGCGGCGCCCCGCAAAACCTGGCCGATGAAGCGAAAGATGGTGGGCGCGACAGGGATCGAACCTGTGACCCCTACCATGTCAAGGTAGTGCTCTACCGCTGAGCTACGCGCCCTTGAGAATGCGAACGGCTATATCGGCAAACCCAGGCTGTGACAAGGGAGCGGCGCCGGCGTCACAGCCGCACGGCAAGGAGCCGATCGACCTCGCGTACGAGATCCTTGAGGTGGAACGGCTTCGACAGCACGCGCGCGTCCTTGACCACCTTGCTGTCGGTGTTGAGCGTTACCGCGGCAAAGCCGGTGATGAACATGATCTTGAGCTTGGGATCGATCTCGCTGGCGCGGCGGGCGAGTTCGATACCGTCCATCTGCGGCATGACGATATCGGTGAGCAGGAGCGTGAACGGCTCCTGCTGCAGCCGCGCGTGCGCTTCCTTGCCGTTAGCAAAGCTCTCGACCTCGTAGCCCGCCTTGATGAGCGCGCGCTCGATGAAGCCGCGCATCGACTCGTCATCTTCTGCCAGGAGAATGCGCCGGGCTGGCAAACGTGAGGGCTTTGCGGTCATTACGGGTCGCGCAGTTTGGTTGACGGCAGACTAATCGGCGGTGACGCTACGTTAAGCACCATGGGCGGTTGCCAGGTAAATCTGGCGCTATTTTGGTAAACGGGCAATGAAGGACGGCGTATACCCATGCTTCTCTCGACGCATGGACAGCGCCCTTGGCCCTTGGCACAGTGTCCCGTTGGCACTGCAGTGCGCGTCTTACAGTTTCTTGCGGATACCAGTCACCCACATGGCAGATAATGAGCGCGCCTCTATAGTGGCCGATCTTTCCCCTCCGTTCATTTTGCATAAGCCTGCCGAGCAGTTAACGCCCGTGGTCTTCTGCTCGCCGCATTCCGGCCGGGTCTATCCGAAGGCCTTCCTGGAGGCTTCACGCCTCGACCCCCATACGCTGAGAAAATCGGAAGATTGCTTTGTCGATGAACTGTTTGAGCCCGTCGTTTCACTCGGCGCACCGCTGATCGCCGCCCGCTTCCCGCGCGCCTATCTTGACGTCAACCGCGAGCCCTACGAGCTTGATCCCGAGCTGTTTCATGGCCGGCTGCCGGCCTTTGCGAATACGCAATCCGCGCGCGTGATGGGTGGCCTGGGTACAATCGCCAGGGTTGTGGCCGACACCGAGGAGATCTATCGCGAGCGGCTGCCGGTCAGCGCCGCGTTCGAGCGGATTGAACGGCTTTACGCCCCCTTTCACAGCGCCCTTGCCGAGACGCTCGAGACAACCCGCCGGCGTTTCGGCACGGCTATCCTGATCGATTGCCATTCCATGCCCTCCGCCTCCATGGGCTATCCGTCTGGCGGGAGGCCGCATTTCGTGCTCGGTGACCGCTTTGGCGCGTCATGCGACGCCAAGCTCACGCGTTTTGTTCGCGAGTGCCTCCAGCGCGGGGGCTTCGAGGTGCAGGTCAACCGGCCCTATGCCGGCGGCTTCATCACCGAGCACTACGGCAGCCCGGGTCAGGGCGTGCACGCCCTGCAACTCGAAATCAACCGCGCCCTCTATCTCGATGAAGCGACCTTTTCGAAGAACAGGGACTTCTCCAAGCTTGTCCGCACGCTCACCGACATGGCGTCCCGGTTGTTCAGCGCGCTGCCCTTGCTGCTCGAAAGGCGGGCCGCGGCGGAATAGACGCCGACGGGGCGAATAGGCATATTGCATCGCAATATTGCCAGCCGCACTGGCGGGCGGTCCCGACGCATCCAAATCGGCAAGAAAAAAGGGCCGCTCGGGGTTACCGATCGGCCCAAGTCTAGGGAGGAAACGCCCAAGGAGGGCAGCAAGACCAGCGATGCAATCGCCAGCCTCGCGAGGTCTTTTTAACTGTGCGGCGCACAATCCGCAACTGTTTCTTATTGCATTGCAGAAGCCCGGTCGCCGCATAGGTCAACATCGCTGACCTATGCGCAGGCGCAGGTGCCGCGCAAAGGGGCAAAAAGAAGGGGCCGCCTGAAAGACGGCCCAAGTCTAGGGAGGAAACGCCCAAGGTGGGCTGCGGCGGGCAGGCCAAGAACCTACAGCACCGCGTGACCGATATGGGATTGTTCGGTGTGCAGCGCAATGGGCCTCTTCCGAGAGATTAGGGTTTCCCACGAATATGTGGCGGTCTGGCAACGAGCGTCTCTGCTGACCGCTGGTTGACAGTTCAGGTCCAGCACTCCATGGGGAAACCGTGTGTATTGACGGCGGGCGATATGCTCCAAGCCGAGAATAGCGGGGGACGTTACTGTGGCGCTCAAGCGCGGAGCCCGTGACGGCGGGTATCTCGACTTCGCTCATGACTTGGCTGACATCTCCGCGGCAGCAATTCTCCCCTATTTTCGCCGCCGCCTGACTGTCACCAACAAGGGATCGGGCACGATGTTTGATCCCGTCACGGTCGCCGACCGGGCCGCGGAAAAGGTCATGCGGACCGCGATCGAAGCCCGATTTCCGGACCACGGCATCCTTGGCGAGGAGTTCCCCGAACGCAAAGGAAGCAGCCCCCATCGCTGGCTGCTCGACCCGATCGATGGAACGCGTGCCTTCATCATGGGCAGTCCGGTTTGGGGCACGCTTCTTGGGCTGACGGAGGACGGCGAGCCGAGCGTCGGCCTGATGAACCAGCCCTTCACCGGTGAGCGCTTCTGGAGTGCCGGGAAGGGCGCGCACATGCGCGATCCCGGGGGGCGGACGCGCAAGCTTTCGACCCGGCGATGCACGAGCCTCTCAGACGCGATATTGACGACGACCCATCCCGACCTGTTCGCCTCGCGAGGTGACGCGGCCGCCTTCAAGCGCCTGCGCGAGCGCGCACGCATGACGCGCTTTGGCGGTGATTGCTACGGCTACTGTCTGCTGGCGGCTGGTTTCGTGGATCTCGTCGTCGAGGCCGGCCTGAAGCCCTACGATATCGTGCCGCTGATCCCGATCATCGAAGGTGCGGGCGGACGTGTCACGACGTGGGAGGGAGACCCTGCCACGCAAGGCGGGCGCATTCTCGCTGCGGGCGATGTGCGGCTGCACGAGGAGGCCATGAAGGTGCTGCGCGGTTAGGCCACCGGCTCGTCGACCCCCATGTAGGCGTCGAACGCAGCCCAGAAGTCCCTGCGCACCGCATCAGTCTCCTGCAGTATCTCGTGCCGTGCCTGGGGAATGAGAACGTGCGAGCCGATCTTGAGGCGCAGCGCGAACTCCTCGATCGCGGTCGTCGACACGATGCTGTCCATGCCCGCCGCAAACAGCAGCAGGGGCACCTCGATGCGCACCGGGTAGTCCGGCTCCGCCAGTCGCTTCATGGAGCGCAGCGCCGCCCGCAGCCACGCGACGGTTGGCGAGCCCAGTCCCAGCCATGGTGCGGCTTCGATGATGGCGCGGTTGCGCTCGTAGCGGTCCCGATCCGTGGTCAGCGGGTTGTCCTCGTAGGGCCCGAGTTCGATCGGCCGCTCGCTACCGCCGAGGACGTAGAGCGAGCCGAGCCCGATGCCCGCGACAGCCTCCGCATAGACGCGTGCGATCGGCAGCGGAGCGCCGAGCCGCTTCTCCTCGATGGCGATCATCGGCGCGGAAAGGATCATCCGCGAGAACCACGAGCTGCGCATGGTGGCGTTGCGCAGAAGAATGTGCCCGCCCATCGAATGCGCCAGCGCCGCATAGGGCGGCGGGCAGTCGGGCAGCACGACCTCCTTCATGAAGGTCGCGAGGTCCTTGTCGAAGTCCGCGAAGGAGCGGACGTAGCCCTTGCGCGGGTTCGATAGCAGCCGCTCGGAGCCGCCCTGTCCGCGCCAGTCCATGGCGGCGACGTTGAACCCGCGCCGGCGCAGGTCGGCGACGACCTCGAAATACTTCTCGATGAATTCGCCCCGTCCCGGGAAGACGCAGACCGTGCCCCGCCCCGCCCCGCGCGTCGGCTCCCAGCGGGCGAAGCGGAGGTTGACCTTGTGACCCTTGAAGGTGCCGGTCCTTGCCCCGCTCGGCACCGGATTTCGGGCCAGACTGACGAGCTCCACGGTTGCCGCCTCCATTGGGTGCCTCGACGACGCGTGGCTGTATAGCAGTCGCGCATCCCGCGAGACAGGTGTGCGGATGCTGATCCCTGAACGACTTGAGGCCCCGGACATCCGGGGCCTCGCGAACTTATCCGGGATGCTCGCGCCCTAGAAGTCGCGGTGCCAGCGCCGCGGGCCGTAGCCGTAGGAGCGGTCGTACCAGGGCCGGTCGCGCCAGGCGAACGCGCCGAACCGGCGCGGCTCGAGGGGCTGCGCCTCGACGATCTGTCCCGAGCAGCGTTCCAACGTCAGCTCGAACAGGCGTCCGTTCGGGCGACGCGCGCGCAGCAGCACGGATTCGCCTTGCGGCTGTCCGCCGTGGAAGTCGCGCCAGCCGAAGCTCGTCAGCCGTTCGCGCACCTCCTCGCTGCGCGCGCACGTGCGGCCATAGGCGGGAGGGGGAACCGCCGGGGCGGAGTACCTGCGCGGCGCGGACCTCGGCTCGTCGTAACGGCCATCGTCGTCGTCCTCGAACCGGTAGGACGGTGGCGGCGGTGTCTTTTCTCCGTAGCGGTAATCGTCATAGCCTCCGCTCCTGGGCGGTGGCGCAGGGCCGTCGCCGAAATCGGCTGCCCACGCCGGCTGCGCAAACATGGCGGTGACCAGGGCACCCGCCAATACCCAGCTCTTCATCTGAACTCTCCTCTGAGAATGGCCGGGCCCGACCGGCATCCAGGCGGGCAGCGGCTGCGCAATAGAGCGCCGGATGTGGGCGAAGTGTTGGCCGCCGCGCCCACGCTTGGTTCCTGTCAGTGCCGGCAGAGGGTGGGTGGGGACAGCCCTCGATCTCAGGCTTTGCACCCCCTTGAACGGCACAAAAGGCCCCCCAAATCAATCCTGCGCACGCCGCTGAAGGGTGCGCGAGAGAGCTGCCTGGCCCAGGTGGGCAGGTGAGTGCTGGCCAACCGGCCGGGCAGAGACACTTGTCGCTTCCAAAGGAGGACTCGTGATGCGACCCATCGACTTTACCCCCCTCTATCGTTCCACCGTCGGTTTCGACCGGCTGTTCAACTTGCTCGACTCCGTGACCGGGTTCGACGAGAGCGTTCCGGCTTATCCCCCCTACAACATCGAGCGGCTCGGCGAGAACGAGTACCGCATCACGATGGCGGTGGCGGGCTTCGGCCAGGACGAGATCGACATCGAAGTCAAGGAGCAGGGCCTGACCGTGTCGGGCGCCAAGAAGGCCGAGGACAAGGAGCGCCAGTTCCTGCACCGCGGCATTGCGGCTCGCTCGTTCGAGCGCCGCTTCCAGCTCGCCGACCACGTCGAGGTGAAGGGTGCCGACCTCAAGGACGGTCTGCTCCACGTCGACCTCGTACGCAACGTGCCCGAGCGCCTGAAGCCGCGCTCGGTCGCGATCGGCAACGGGCAGACAAAGCAGGTCGAGGCGCATGCCTAACGGCTTGAGCTGAGATCTGGTAGAGGGCGGGCGCCGAAAGGCGCCCGTTCCATTTTCAGGCCCGGCCGACGAGAGCGAGCCACTCGTCCTCGGTCAGGACGTTGACCCCGGCTTCCCGCGCCTTCGTGAGCTTGGAGCCGGCATCGGCGCCGGCGACGACGTAGTCCGTCTTCTTGGAGACGGAGCCCACAACCTTGGCGCCGAGTCGCTCGGCGAGCGCCTTGGCTTCAGTGCGGGTCATCTTCTCAAGCGTGCCGGTGAAAACTACGGTCTTGTCGGTGACGGGAGAATCCATCGCCGCCACGCGCGTGAAGGGCTCGGGCGTGACCTGCTTCAGCAGGTCGTCCAGCGCCTCGATGTTGTGGGACTCGCCAAAGAAATCGACCAGCGCATCGACGACGGTCTCGCCGATGCCCTCGATATTGTCCAGATCCTGGTAGGCATCGCTGTCCTTGCCGCCTTTTGCGGCGGCGAGGGAGGCATCGCGCAGGGCGTCGAAGGTCTTGAGCGCCTTCGCAAGGTCGCGCGCCGTCGTCTCCCCGATGTGGCGGATGCCGAGCGCGTAGATGAAGCGGTCGAGTGCGATGCGCCGCCGGGCGTCGATGGCCTTGAACAGGTTCTCGATGGATTTGGCGCCGAAACCCTTCTTGTTCTCGAGTCGCTGATCCTCCGGGAGGCGCGCATCGCGGGCCTTCAGGGTGAAGATGTCGGCCGGGCGCATGATGCGGCCTTCATCGTAGAACAGCTCGATCTGCTTCTCGCCGAGCCCCTCGATGTCGAAGGCGTTGCGCGACACGAAGTGCTTGAGGCGCTCCTTGGCCTGGGCGGGGCAGATGAGGCCGCCCGTGCAGCGGCGCACCACGTCGGTTCGGCCCGTGCGCTCGTCGGCCTCGCGCACGGCGTGGCTCCCGCAGGCGGGGCACACGGTCGACATCTTGAAGGGCTTGGCGCCTTTCGGACGCTTGTCGAGGACGACGCCAATCACCTGCGGGATCACGTCGCCCGCGCGGCGCACGATCACCGTGTCGCCGATGCGGATGTCCTTGCGCGCGATCTCGTCCTCGTTGTGCAGCGTGGCATTGGAGACGACCACGCCGCCGACGGTGACAGGTTCGAGTTTTGCTGCAGGCGTCAGCGCGCCGGTGCGGCCGACCTGGATTTCGATGTCGAGCAGGCGGGTAGTGACCTCCTCGGCCGGGAACTTGTGTGCAACGGCCCAACGAGGCGCGCGGGAGACGAAGCCCAGCCGCTCCTGCCAGTCGAGCCGGTTGACCTTGTAAACGACGCCGTCGATGTCGTAGCCGAGCGAGGCGCGCTTGGCGGCGATGCCGGCGTAGAAATCGAGGATGCCTTCCAGACTGTCCACCACGCGGGTGAGCGGGTTGGTGGGAAGGCCCCAGCCCTTCATGGCCTCCAGCATGCCGGATTGGGTCTTGGCCGGAAGTTCGCTCGCAGCGCCCCA
>Ga0190265_10001891_pt1 | contig 13850 bp, 10 predicted proteins | sample Popmic124T_FD_133135 | JGI IMG/M metagenome (GOLD analysis project Ga0190265, IMG submission 133135) | Populus adjacent soil microbial communities from riparian zone of Indian Creek, Utah, USA - 124 T | ecosystem: Environmental > Terrestrial > Soil > Riparian zone | place: USA: Utah | collected...
CGATCACGCCGCCACGGATCAGAGCGGCTATTACCGTCTTCAATTTTGAAACTCATGGTGAGTTAGCGATTGTCACCGGTGAATGAGACACGGCCCGGCGTTTTCACCGGCCAGCTCCACAAAGTTCCACCCGCAGTGATGAAGAGCGTCCGCAAATCTTCCCCGCCGAAGGCACAGTTCGTCACTTCGTCGCGCGGCACGGGCACGAAGTCGAGCAGCTTGCCGTCGTAAGAAAGAACGTAGATGCCGCCGGAGTACGGTTCGACTGTTTCAAATCGATTGGCCTTGTTCACACCCGCCGCGACGAAGAGGCGATTGTCTTGATCCATCTTGAGTCCGTCAGGACCACGGCTTGTTTTCCAATCGAAAATCAGTTTGCGGCTCTGCACATTAACGCTGCGGTCGGGATTGAAGTCGAAGCGCCACAGTTTGCGCGCGCCGCCGATGACGTTGTTGTTATTGTCAGCAACGAACAGATGCTTGTCGTCGGGCGAAACCAAAATACCGTTGGGCCGCTCCAGTTCTCGGCCGATCACGCGCTGCACGGTTCCGGGCGCATCGATGCGGTAAACACCTTCGATCAGCGTCCCGTCGGAGTCGCGCATCTCCATCGTGTCGCGAGAGCCATAGCGCGGATCGGTGAAATAAATCCGTCCGTTCGAATCTATCGTGAGATCATTGGGGGTGTTGAACTTCTGGCCGCGAAACGAATCCGCCAGCACCGTGATCGTGCCGTCTGGCTCGGTGCGCGTCACCCGGCGATTTGCCGATTCACAAACGACCAGCCGGCCCTGGCGATCGAAGAGCAATCCATTGGCGCCTCCCGAAGGTTCGCGATAGACGCTCGACCCGGCGTCGGTGCCAAAGCGCGTAATGCGATTGTTCCCCGTAAAGTAGAGAGTGCGCGAGGGGGCGTGCCACGCAGGGCCTTCGCCGGCGTCCGCTGCCTGCAATTGATTCGGCTTGTCGCCGCGCTGGAAAGGAGATCCCTCGACCGCGCCCGAGGGTTGCGCCGCCGCCATTGAAACATGGCGCAGCGCACGTCCGGGTCGCGCCCCGGTGTGGGCGCCTTTGTCCAGGACGATCTGGCCATTCACGATCACGTATTCGATGCCGTCGCTGTATTGAAATGGCTCGTCGTAGGTCGAACGATCGGCGACGCGCTTTTCATCGAAGATGGTGATGTCCGCAAAAAAGCCGGCCTGGATCGAACCGCGTTCTCGCAGGCCAATCTTCGCTGCATTCAACGACGTCATTTTGCGGACTGCATCTTCAAGCCGCAGCAAACCGCGCTCACGCGCATAGACACCGAGGACGCGCGGGAAGGTGCCGAAATTGCGGGGATGTGGATTGCCGCGGCGGAGCGCTCCTCCCGTGGCGAGCGCCGATCCGTCCGAGCCGATCGAGCACCACGGCTGGCTTAACGCCAAATTCATATCCTCCTCCGTGTGATGCGCGTACACCGTGCTCACCGAGCCGTTTTGTTCGATGAGCAAATCGAACAACACATCGAGCGGATCGGGCGCCGGCGACTTGCCTTCGCTCTTCATCGCAACCACGCGGTCCATGGTCAGGCCCTTGTAAGGATTGTTCGCGCTGACGAGCATTCGCCGCCAATCGCCGCCCACCGCGGTGTAATGATTGTACCAGCCAGGAACTCCGTTCATGATGTCGCGCTTCAGTCGCGGATGCTGCGTCGGGTCTTTCAATCGGGCGAGCAGGTTGGAGCGTCCCCCTTCGTGCGCCCACGGCGGAATGATGCTCACGAGATCGTTGTTGCCGCGCGTGTACGGGTAAACGTTCGCCTGCACGTTCACACCGCGTTGCCGGGCTTCTTCGATCATCGCCACGGTCTCTTTCATGCGGCCCCAATACTTTTCGTCGGCAATTTTCAGATGGATGATATCCACCGGCACTCCCGCGCGTTCGCCGATTTGAATCGCCTCTTTTACGGAATCGAAGACGCCGATTCCTTCATCGCGTATGTGCGTCGAGTAAATGCCGCCGTGGTCACGCACTACTTTGCAAAGCTCAATCAAGTCTTCGGTCGTCGCGAGGGAACTCGGCGGCATCATCAGCGCCGTGGAAAGACCGAACGCTCCATCCGCCATGGCCTCACCAACGAGCGCTTTCATTTCATCGAACGCGCCGGGGTTGGGACGCTCGAACGACGCACCCATGACGCACTCCCAGACCGTTCCTTCGCCCACGTAGGAAGCGACATTCACGGAAATGCCGGAGCGCTCGAGTCCGTTGAAATAGTCACGCAACCGTCGGACTTCGATGGTCTCGCCCTTAACCGAAATGCGACGCGGTGAAAGCTTTCCTTTGAATGGCCCTGCAGAAGTGGATTCGCCGATGACTTCCGTCGTCACGCCCTGGCGAATCTTGCTTTGCGCGTTCCCATCTTCAAACAGCACCCAGTCGGAATGCGAGTGCATGTCGATGAAGCCCGGCGCGACCACGAGGCCAGCGGCATTGATCTCGCGCCGCGCCTGCCCCGCTACAACGCCCACCGCTACAACGCGGTCGCCGCGAATGGCCAGATCGCCCGCGAACCAGGGATTGCCGGAGCCATCCACGATTTTGCCGCCGCGGATGATGAGATCGTACTGCGGCTCGGCAGCCGGGGCGCACAGCACGTTGATCAAAAGACTGGCGGCCAACCACGAGCAGCATTGAAGGCGTTTCATTGGATTGCGTTGCAGCGTGCGCAAGCCCTCGGATTCCCGCAAGCCCTTGATGTCCTGCTTAATGCAATGAGAGCATTGCAGTTTTCTGGATGGGTGCGCACTCGGAGCGCGAATCGCGAGTATTTGCGGCGCGGCACACCAACAGCTAAAGTTGGAGCGAAATGAACATTGTCGATACGAGTGCGGAGATCGCGATCATCATTCCTGTTTTCAACGAAGGGGAAAATGTGTTGCCGCTCGCGGAAGAAATCCGAACGGCGATGCAGCCGTTGGGCCGCTCCTACGAAATCGTGTTCGTGGACGATGCCAGCACGGATGCCACCTGGGAGAGAATCGACGAAGCGCGGCGGCAAAGTCCTCATGTGCGCGGGGTGCGGCATGAATGGAATGCCGGGCAAAGCGCAGCACTCTGGACCGGTCTTCGAGCGGCCCGCAGTCCCATCCTTGTCACCATGGACGGTGATCGACAGAATGACCCGGCGGATGTGCCGAAACTACTCCAGGAGTTGGATAACGCTGATTTTGTCTGCGGTGTGCGAGCCAAACGGAACGACGCCTGGCTGCGGCGAGTCTCAACCAAGGTGGCTCGCGCCGCGCGGCGGCAGGTGTTGGGCGTGGACTTCTGCGACACCGGCTGCGCGTTGCGAGCATTCAAGCAGGAGGTATTGGACGGCGTGTTTCCTTTCGATGGCGTGCATCGTTTTCTGCCGCTGCTTGTTCATGCGAATGGCGCGCGGGCCAAGGAGATTCCCATTGGCCATCGGCCCCGCGTGGCCGGCCAATCGAAATACGGTTTATGGAATCGGCTCGGGCGCGGCATTTACGATCTGATCGGCCTCGCCTGGTACCAGAAACGACGGCTGGGAAATATTCCTGTGACTGAACTTGCGCTGGTTTCAAAAGCCCCGGCCCGTTCGCGACAGCCCATCTGGCGCGACATCGAGGTCAGGACGCACGCTCCAGAATTGCAACCAATTGAGCCTGCGTGAGCGGGACGGGATTGCCTTTCATGCTGCTGGAATGGGCGGCGCGCTTTGCCAACTGCTCAAAATCACTGCGTTGAATTCCCAATGCGGCGAGGCGCGGAATGTTCAGCGCACAGCACAACGCGCGGACCCAATTGACTCCGTCCCGAGGGTCGCTTCCCGCACTCAGCAAGTGCGAGACTTCTGCGTACTTGCGGAGGGTGTCGGTCGCATTCAGTTCCTGCGCTGTTCGGATGTTTGCTTCCATCACGTCGGGCAGCAGCGCCGCGCACAAGGCACCGTGCGGCGCGGAAAACATTCCGCCCAGAGGCGCGGCCAACCCATGAACGGCCCCCAGTCCCGCGTTCGCGAGCGCCAGTCCGCCGAATAAAGCGCCGAGAGACATGTCCCTGCGGGCTTCAGCATCAGCGCCGTTTTCGAAGGCGCGGCGCAAGGACGCAGCGATGCGGGGAATTCCAGCCCGGCAAATCGCATCGGTGATTGCATTCGCGCGCCCGGAAACGAACGGCTCGATCAGTTGTGTCAGCGCATCCAGGCCAGTGCTGGCCGTCAGTGCGGGCGGCAGTTCCCAGGTCAGCTCAGGATCAACGAGGGCAAGCCGCGGCAGCATCAATGGGCTGCGCAGACTCACTTTCACACCATGCTCAGGGGAGTGGAGGACGGCGTTGCGCGTTACTTCAGCACCCGTTCCCGCGGTAGTGGGAACAGCGATAAACGGCAAGGGCGTTTCGGTGAGGGGCTGCGCCTTTCCGATCACTTCGAGGTAATCCAGAACAGCGCGGCGATTGGTGGCGAGTGCCGCGATCGCTTTCCCTCCGTCAATGACGCTGCCGCCACCAATTGAAACAACGCAATCCACTTGCGCCGACCGCGCCTGTTCGGCGCCGGTTTCGACCAGGGGAATCGTCGGCTCGCCGGGTACCGATAAAATGGTGACTGTGAATTGTTGTTCACGAAAAGATTCGATGAGTTTCTGCACACGGCCCGGCTTGCCGCCGGTGACGAGAAGGACGCGCCGCCCAAATGGTTGCGCGAGGGCTGCGAGTTCAGCGGCGCGATCCTGGCCGAAGAGGACTCGCGTCGCCGTCGCGAACTCGAAGGTCGTCACCATCCGGTGCTGCCCGGGAAAATGTTGGAGTACTTCACGCTGGAGCGCGGCTCGGCCATCATATCGGCAACGGCGTCGCGCCACTTCTTGTAGTGGGCCGTCTCCTTGTGCGCGGCTGGCGCGTCATCATCGCGATAGACCTCCACGAGCACGAATTGCGTCGGCTCATCGCGTTGCTGGACAACATCGAAACGGGCGATACCCGGTTCCTGAATGCTCTGCTGCGCGTTTTCGACGCTGGCCAGACGGAAGGCCTCCACGTTTTCCGCTTTCACCCGCACCTGCACATGAACGATGAGCATACGATTTCAACTCTCCATTGAGTGGATGCGAGAAATGACGGAATCGCCCTTCAATTACAACCCTGTTTCGCGCCGCGTTTGGAAGTTGGGAGCATCACATTCTCTGTGCGGTGGGCGTGACTCGGAAAACTCAAGGCGGGCGGGTGCGGACTTCCCTCTCCCCTCAACGGGGAGAGGGATTGAGGGTGAGGGGTGGTCCGGTCAAAGCGCCGTCCCAAAGACAAAGCGCCTCGTCATTCCCCCCACCCCGGCCCTCGAGAGGGAGACTGAAGCTGCCGGAAGAGCGCGACCGGGGCTAAAGTTCGGCCCCCTTCAGCCGATAACTCTGGTGGCGTGGTTTTGAGTTTTTCCATGCCATCAGAAGCGAGCCCGTCCCAGCCCTTGGGACGGGTTTTCTTTTTGCCGGAATCAGCTCAGACTTTCCCTCGCTGCATTTTCCGCGCGAACAGGTAAATCAACGACCCGATGCACGGGAAAAAGAAAACGACCAAGGCCCAGATGATTCGTTGCGTGCCATCCGTCTCGTTCTTGATGCAATCGATCAGCATCCAGAGCCAGAAAATGAAGACAATCGCCCCAATGACAAGACCGACTGCCCCGGTTAACAAAGCTACAATACCCGACGCCTGTTCGTTCATAGTTCCTTTCGTGGTTTCCAGTGAGTGGCGCGAGCGTGTCCCGTCAACTTGCGCCTGTCGAGCCGTCAATTGCCCGCCGTTGCGCTCGATTGACTCCGCGCCTACGCTGCGCCGCGGATGAAAAAGGGAACGGTTTATCTCGTCGGCGCCGGACCAGGTGACGCGGGACTGATGACAATGCGCGGGGCGGAACTGCTCGCCCGTGCTGACGTGGTTGTTTACGACGCGCTGGTGAATCCCGATTTGTTGCGGCTTGCTGCCGTCGGCGCCGAGGTAATCTACGGCGGCAAGCGCGCCAGGAACCACGCGATTCCCCAGGAGGAACTCAATGCGCTTCTGGTCACAAAGGCGAAGGAAGGCAAGACGGTCGTGCGCCTGAAGGGTGGCGACCCTTACATTTTCGGACGCGGCGGCGAAGAAGCGGAGGAGTTGGTGGCCGCTCACATTCCGTTTGAAGTCGTGCCGGGAGTGTCGTCGATCGTTGCGGGTCCGAATTACGCGGGCATTCCGCTCACGCATCGCGACCATTGTTCAAGCTTCACCGTCATCACTGGACATGAAGATCCGAGCAAAGAGGACACGGCGGTCGATTGGAACCACATCGCGAAAATGTCCGGGACCAAAGTGATTCTGATGGGTGTCGAGCGCATCGCGTCGATCGCGGCGTCTCTGATGGCGGGGGGCATGCCACCGAATACGCCCGTCGGAATGGTGCGCTGGGGAACGACGGGGCGACAACAATCGATCGAGGGGACGCTGGCGAACATTGCCGGTGTAGTGACAGAAAAAAACTTCAAGGCGCCGGCCATCACCGTGATTGGTGGCGTGGTGAAATTGCGGAAGAAGTTGAACTGGGCGGAGCGACGCCCGCTCTTCGGTCAACGCATCGTCGTCACGCGCACGCGCGATCAGGCCAGCCATCTTTCCAAACAGTTGGTGGAGCGCGGCGCGGAAGTGCTGGAGATTCCCACCATTCGCATCGAAGCGCCGGACAATCGGTCGGCGCTCGTCGATGCGATGGCCGGCTTGGGCGAATACGACTGGGTTGTCTTCACCAGTCCCAACGGCGTGGCTCAATTCTTCCAGTATTTTTTCAAGAGCTTCGAGGACGTGCGTGCGATTGGCGGTCTCCGCATCGCGGCGGTCGGGCCGGCGACGGCGGCCAAGGTGGCGGAGTTTCATCTCAAGGTGGACTTGATGCCGGAGCAATACGTTACGGGCGAAGTCGCCAGGGCATTCAAGAAATTCCAGAGCATTGAGAACTTGCGCATCCTGCTGCTGCGCGCCCAGGTGGCGAACCCGGAACTGGTGCGCGAATTGGAGGAGATGGGTGCCATCGTGGACGACGTCTCGGTTTACAAGACGGTGCCCGAAACCGAAGACCGCAACGGCGCGGCGTTACGGTTGCTCGAGGAGGGCGCCGATTGGATCACATTCACCAGCAGTTCGACGGTGCAGAATTTCCACGCGCGCTTTGATTTGCCAGCGCTGATCAAAAAGTTCCCGCGAATGAAGTGCGCGTCGATCGGGCCGGAGACGAGCAAAGCGATTCGGGCCTTGGGACTGGAGCCGCACGTGCAAGCGCCGACGCATACGATTGACGGTTTGGTAAAGGTGTTAGTCCCTCAGGAATGACAGAAAATGCGGCGTTGCCGCGTCGCGCGCCGTGAGTCATGCACTGTTCGTGTTGCGGAGAGCCGATGAGGCGCCTGGCTATGCTTGGGGTTAGGCCGACTACATGTGACACCAATCTGCATACACCACTCTCTGTGAGTCTCGGTCTGTATAAACGAGAATGTAGCGGAGAGGTGGTCCGCGGTGAACAAAAGTGTAAAGGATTGAATTGGTTGCGACGCGTGCCTCTTCACGTGCGCCGTTTCTCTCCACCCACCAGACAATCTCGTCCGCGTTCGTGAACGTCTGCGTCGGCTGGCCAAGACGCTCCACAGCGGAAGAGAACGGCGTGCCGGGTGACAGCTTCGTGACTGTGGCGACAACCTCGCGCTGCGAACGATGCCTGACGAACTCAACGACCGCGATGATCCCAACAACGCCAAGCGCAACAAGGAGCAACAGAACACCGAGTATCTTTGCGGACTTTTTCACGGGCGCACGCTATCTTCGAAATCAACAAACCACAGACCAAATACATACATGAAAACAGGCACTGTCATAACGTCGGTCCTGATCGCGCTGGTGGTCAGCATTGTCTCGATGCTCGTGGCGTGCAAGCCGCAGAACCCGCTCCCGAAACAGGCCACGGGCGCTACCCTCAAAGTGACGCGCTTTCTCTGGACTGATTCGCAAGAACTCCCACAGACGATCCGAGAAGAAAACGAGCAAAGGGGACGGTTTGGACTCATGGGCCAGGTCAGCGTTGAGAACTCAAAAGCATTCAGCGAGTTCCTGGAGCAGGCCGATGCAAGGGTTCTAATGGAGGCGGAAGAAAAACATCCTACCCTGAAGATTAACTTCGATGCCGGTTGCTGGTGGTTTCAAGACGGTGCAGCCTGGATATACCTGCCCTTCGGGCCGGCTGACCGTCGAGACCTGAAGAGCAGTATTTCCTATCGCGTCCGTCCACAAAATCACGCCGCGGACAAGTTTCTGGGGGACTTTGATCAGAACGTGATGCGTTAACCTGATGCGTTCAGTGTTCCCATCCAAGTGCCTGACCATGCTCGCTTCAGCGAACCGGGCGATCGCGCTTCGGCTCTATCAGCCAAGCCGGCTCGGTTGCTTTAAGAGTGCCGGCTACAGAAGTTGACCCGGGGCGGGTTTTCTTTGTTTGATCGCAAGCGCCTTCCGCAGTTCCTCACGTTCGCCCAGAATTTCCCGGAGCCGAGACGCCAGTTTCGGCGCGTAGTTCGAGCGATTGTTGTTCGCGGCGGCGTGAAGGCGTTGCACTTGCGGTTCAATCTCCTGGAGGCGTTGAGCAATCTCTTTCACTTCGGATTCGGAATAGTCGTGATCGAACCTGTCGGCGACGGTTCGCCCCTTGATGTAGCCCTCCGCGTTCCGCCCGTGAAAACGGAAATAGGCGAGTTGCGGATTCGTCACGTAGTCCAGCCCTGGCATCACCGTGAAATGTTCGCTCTGCGGAGCGTCCACGGACACGAAGCTGATCCTTTTGCGGCGAAAGTAATCCAGTGTCGCGTTGAGTTGCCCGCCGAGAACCCAATCGCGATTTCGCAATTCGACCGCGAGCAAATGATCCGCCAGCAGGCCGCGCAACGAATCCAGTTCCGTCAGGGCGTTCATTTTCGGCCGAAAGGACGGCGAGAGTTGCAGGAGAAAGGCGCCGAGTTTCTTGGCGTCGCAAAGCGGTTTGAGTTCCCGCAGAAGGCTCTGCACGACAAGTTGTTCAGTCTTCGGATTCAGTTCCACGTATTCGCCTGACAGTGCCACTTTGGAACGCAGCGCAGGCGGCAGAAATTTCGCCTGCATACGATGACGCGAGAGCACCTTGGGCAGCTTCACGTCGAAGAGAAAATCATCCGGCGTTTCTGAAACCCAACGCTCAACAGTGCGTGCTGTGGGAATGGCGTAAAAGGTCGCGTTGACCTCGACGTAGTTGAAGTGCTCCGCGTACCACCGCAGCCGCGCCGAGGCCGGAAGCTTAGGCGGATACCAGTCCTCGACAAAGCCGGGGTCTGTCCAACTCGCTGTGCCGATGCGAATGTCTGCCACGCGAGCACGATAGCATGAACTCGCGCCGCCTCTACGGGCTCACTTCACGTTTTCCTAAACACCGTTGTGTCGGTGTCGCCGTCGAAGTCTCGTCTCACGTTGCGAATCACGCGCTGATGATTTCCATTTCACGTTTCACGGGCGGTGCCTACACTTGGCGCGGCTATGGACATTCAAATCGCCGCGCTGTGCGACGCGGCCACGGATTCTCACGGGAAGCTGAACATCCTTGGCACGTTTGACACGATCAACGCAGGACAATTGCCGGCGGTCCACCCGCAATGCTCCATCGCGCTACGGCTCGTCTTCAACAAAATGGAGGAGGGCCACAAGGAACTGAAACTCACTTTCGTGGATGAAGACGGCAAGCTCGTGATGCCGAGCATCGACATTCCGGTGGATGTTCAAGTGCCGGACGACACGAGTTTCATTTCGCGGAATTTTATCATCAACATTCAGCAGTTGCGTTTCGAGCGCGCCGGACATTTCGGCATCGACATCGCGCTCGCGGGACATCACGTCGGCAGCATTCCGCTGCTCGTGCGGCATACCGCTGCGGCGCAGCCACCGCAGGACGCGTAAATGGCCTTTGCCGATTTCAGCCGGGAAGAAGACAGCATCCAACTGCTCCAGCGCAGTCTGGCGCGGCAGCGGCTGGGTCACGCGTATTTGTTTTCCGGCGATGATTTGGAGCACTTGCAACTCGTCGCACGGACGCTGGCCAAAACGTTGAATTGCCAGGAACCGCGGGAAAGCAAGAGCGTTCCGGGCGCGCGCGACAGTTGCGACCAGTGCCCTTCGTGCCGGAAGATCGACAGCGGCAATCACCCCGACGTGCAATGGGTCCGGCCGGAGTCCAAGTCGCGCGTCATCACGATCGACCAGATGCGGGCCTTGATGCAGACCATCTTCCTGAAGCCGACGGATGCAGAATACAAGGTAGCCATCATCGTTTGTGCAGACCGGTTGAATTCGCAGGCGGCCAACGCGTTTTTGAAAACGCTGGAAGAGCCGCCGGCACGCTCGATTCTTATCCTGCTCTCCACCGAATCGGGCCGAATCCTAGAAACGATCCTGTCGCGCTGTTTGCGGCTGAACTTCGCCGGCGAGAGCGATCGTTTTGCCGACGAAGCATTTCTGTCATGGCTTAAACAATTCTCCGAGACCGCCGTGGCGGAGCGCGGTTCATTGTTGAGCCGTTACCGGTTGTTGTCGGTGCTGTTGGCCCGGCTCACTGCGCTGAAGGAGAGCATCGACGCCGACCTCACCGCGCGTTCGCCGCTGGAAAAGTACGACGATCTCGATCCAAAGCTGCGCGAGAAGTGGGAGGACGAATTGACGGCCTCGATCGAGGCGGAGTATCGCCGTCAGCGCGCCGATGTGCTCACCGGGCTGGAATTCTTTTTGCGCGATGTTTGGTTGCACGCCCTGGGAAACGCGCATTGGCTGACGTTTCCAGCGCTCAAGCCGGCCACGGAGGCGCTGGCCTCGCGGATCGATGCGCCCGCGGCTTCGGGGAATCTGCGCGTAGTCGAGAAGTTGCAGCGACAGTTGAACTCGAATGTCCAGGAGGCGCTGGCGCTGGAGGTGGGGCTGCTTCAACTGAAGCTGGGCTGAGGTGCGACCGCAGGAGACCGGTAATAAACAAAGAGCAGCTTTCTGCCTTGGACGGCACTCATAACCCACAAATCTGGATTTGTTTGCAGGGTCGCGCTCCGTTCATTCCACCGCACCATCGGCAATCTCTACTTCTCCTCTTTTTTCTCCGCCTCTTTGGGCGCAGTGGGATCGGCGTAATCGATCTCCATCGGGGGCATCGCGCCAGCGGGACCCTTGAGGTAATGCTCCATCCATTGCATGAGGCGCAGAGTGTAATCGAGCCGCGCCGCCGCTTTGCGGTTGCCGTGGACTTCGCCCGGATAGAGCACGAGCCGTACGGGCGCCTGGTTGTGGAGCTTGAGATGCCGGTAGAGTTCGCGCGACTGGCCCACGTTGACGCGCGGGTCGTCCTTGCCGTGCAGGATCAGGAGTGGCGTGCGGCCCTGGCCGGCGTGATAAATCGGGCTGCGTTCGAGCAGAAACTTCCAGTCTTCCCACGGACGTTTCAGTGAATGGACGTAATACTCTTCGTTCGGAATGTCCGTCGTGCCGACCTTGGAAACCTTGTCGCTGATGCCCACGAACATTACGCCGGCGGCGAAGCGTTCCGTGAAACGCGTCGAGCACCACGCCGTGGCGTAACCGCCATACGAACCGCCCGTGACGCCAACCTTCGCGCGGTCCACCAGCCCGATGGCGATCAAGTGGTCCACCGCATCGACGAGATCGTCGAACTCTTTCCCCGCGGCGTCGCCCTGGCCGAGTTTGGAGAAGGCCACGCCCCGTCCAGTGCTGCCGCGATAATTCGGATAAAAGACAGCCATGCCGCGCGCCGCCGCGATCTGGCCGGGCAGACTATAACTGGTCAGCCAGCCGTGACTAACGTGCGCTCCGCGTCCGCCATGCACCGCCAGGATGAGCGGATAGCGTCGGCCCGCTTCTTCATCTAGTGGACGGATGAGAAGGCCCTCCAGTTCCAGTCCATCGCGCGCTTTGTGGCGAATGACTTCCTGGCGGGCGAAGCGAATTTTTTCCAAACCCGGATTACTTTCGGTGCGCCGCTTCGGCGTTGCATCGCCAGCGCTCCAGACAAATAGCTCGGGCGGATGCGTTGGCGCGCTCGCGATCAAGGCGGCACGCTGGCCATCTTTGGACAATGACAGGCTGGAAAGGATGGGCCCGCCGGGTTTGATGAGGGATCCCGGATCTTCCGCGCCAGAAACCGCATTGACGCTGGACAGGACGGTTTCCACCCCTATCGCTGCAACGTATTTGATCGAATCGTTTCCCGCCCACTCGAAATGCGTGACGTGACCCAGAACGCCGGGAAGGAGATCGCGCAGTGCGCCACCGGCAGCCTCCGCCACCATGAGCCGGCCTGCGCTGGGATCATGAACATCCGCCGCGGCAATCAATCCGACGCGTTTGCCGTCCGGACTCCAGGCGATGCTCTCGAGTTTGCCGACGTTGTCGATGCGCGCGAGAACCTTGCCGGACGGAACTTCCACGACCTGGACCTTCTGCCGGGTGAACGAATCGTCCACGGCCGGCGTGGGCGCGATGGCCACGAGCAGACGGTCATCCACCGGGCTCCAATGAATCTGATGCACGTGCCCTTCGAGCGCGAGCGGGGCGTTGGTCTTCTTCTCGAAGAGCGTGGCCAACCAGATTTTCGCGGCGCGCCAGTCTTCCTCGTAGATTTCCGCTTTGAATCCCTTGTCCTGAAGTTTCTTCTTCGCTTCCGGCTCGGCTTCACTGGCGACGAGGGCCACGCGCTTGCCATCCGGCGCCAGGCTGTAGCTTGAAATGTCCACAGCCAGTTCGGCGGCCTTGCGCGCTTCGCCGCCATCGATGGGAAGGAGGTAAAGAGATTTGAACTTGTCGTCACCCCGTTTGGCGAGGAAGGCGATCTGGCGGCCGTCTTCCGTCCAGCGAACCGCGCCGACGTTTACTTTGCCGGTGACGAACGGTCGCGCCGTTCCTTCACGCGTGTCCGTGACCCACAGTTCGATCCACGGTTCGCCGTCATCGTCCACCTTGGGCTTGCGCGGGACGCTCAAGGTGTAGGCCACGCGATCCCCATCCGGCGAGATGACGGCACTGGCGACGGCGCGCAGCTCGGCGACCCGGTGCGGCGTGAGCACATCGTCAGCGGCCTTGGAGACGATGGCGTTCAGCATCAGCGCGGAGAACGCCGACAAAACCGCGAACAGAATAGATCCGCAGCGAGGGTGATAGGGGGAAAAGATTTGATTTTTCACAGCGGAGGAAACGATTAGCCTGCTTCAGCGCCCGGCGCAATGTGGAAGGTGAGGCCGCTGCGGCTCGCATCTTTATCACGATAAAACTCAAGCAGGACCCACCACGGCGTAGCACCTACCATGTGACTAACTGACTTTGCCGAGCAGGCGTCCTACTGACTCCGTGCTGCATAGCCCGCCTTCGGCTTGCCTTCATCGTCCAACTTGTCGCACGCCCAAAGCAGCCCGCGCGAGACGAGATCGAGATACACTTCGCTCTTCATCGTGTCGTTGCCGTGGCCGAGCGTCGTCGCGAAGACACGCGTCTTGCCATAGTTGTTCAACCAGATAACCACGTGGTCCTTCTTGGATTCTTCGCTGTAGGCCGTGCCGAGCGGCGTCACCGTGGGCCACACCTTTTCGTTGCGGTAAAGCTCGTCCTTGGGGTTCGACCATTCGGCGGGGAAGCCTTTCATGACCGGATGGTCGGACTTCACATTTTTGATCGTGAGATCACGGCTCTTGTCATGGCTCATCGAACGGAGGCCGAGTGTCTCGCGCCACGCATCCGTTTTGCCCATGCGATAGCTGTGC
>Ga0190265_10001892_pt1 | contig 13849 bp, 13 predicted proteins | sample Popmic124T_FD_133135 | JGI IMG/M metagenome (GOLD analysis project Ga0190265, IMG submission 133135) | Populus adjacent soil microbial communities from riparian zone of Indian Creek, Utah, USA - 124 T | ecosystem: Environmental > Terrestrial > Soil > Riparian zone | place: USA: Utah | collected...
CCGTAAGGACGTGGGGGTTCGAGTCCCCCCTCTCGCACTCCTCGAGAGGATGGGGCGGGCACGTGCCCGCCCCATCCTCTCGAGGAGTGCGAGAGGGGGGACTCGAACCCCCACGTCCTTACGGACACTGGCACCTAAAGCCAGCGCGTCTGCCAATTCCGCCACTCTCGCGAGGCAGATTCATCGTATCTGCGGTCCGGTCGAGCCCACCCCGGTACGCGATCAGGCCATTGACACCAGGTCAAGCAGGTCGTCGCTCCAGTAGTCGACATTGCCCTCCGGCATGTAGAGCACCCGGTCGGGCGTCAGCGTTCGCACGAAGTCGACGTCATGGCTCACCACTACCATCGCACCCGGCCAACGACTGAGCGCGTCCGCGATCGCCTTCAGCGACGGCGGGTCGAGGTTGTTGGTCGGCTCGTCGAGGAGCAGCAGGTTGTGCTTGCCGGCCACGAGCTGAGCCAGCGCGAGCTTTGTTTTCTCGCCGCCTGACAACGTGCCCGCGTCCTGGAACGCGATGTCTCCGCTCAGCCCGAACATCCCCGACAGCGACCGAAGCTGCTGGTCGGGTGCGCCGGACATGTTGCGCATGTGCCACAACAGGTCGTGCCCCGGCGTTATGCCCTCGTGCTCCTGTGCGTAGTAGCCGACCGACACGCCGACACCCGTGCGAGCTTCACCCGAGTCAGCTTCGGTGACTCCCGCAAGGATGCGAAGCAACGACGTCTTGCCCGCGCCGTTCAAACCCATGACGAACAGCCGCTCGCCGCGGCCGATGTCGAAGTCGAGATCCTCGAACACCGGGGGACCGCCGTACCCCTTGGTCAGGTCCTCTACGGTGAGTACCACCTTTCCGCAATGAGGTGGTTCGGGGAAACGGACCGCGATCGACCGCTCGGCGCGAGGTGCGCTGATCTGCTCGGTGCGCATTCGGTTGACGCGGCTGTCGAGCATCTTCGCCGTGCGCGCGCGCCGCTCGGTTTGGCCACGCATCGAATCCGCCAGCGTGGACAGTCGCTTGATCTCCGACGCCTGCCGGGTTGCGATCTTGGTTAGCCGGGCTTCGTCCTTTTTCCTGGCCTCCTTGTACTCGGAGTAGGTGCCTCGGTACTCGACGATCGCGCTTTCGTCGAGATGAAGCACGCGGGTGATCGCCCGGTCGAGAAGGAGGAGGTCGTGACTCACAACCAAGAGCGCGCCTTTGTAGGTGGCGAGGAACTTCATCAGCCACGCCTTCGCATCCGTATCGAGGTGGTTCGTTGGTTCGTCGAGCACGAGTACGTCGCTTCCAGCGAACAGGATCCGGGCGAGCTCGACGCGGCGTCGCTCGCCTCCTGAAAGAGCAGCAACAGGCAGGTCGAGCCGGTCATCCGGCAGCCCTAGCCCGTGCGCAATGCGATGAGCCTCGGCCTCGGCCGAATAGCCACCCTCGGCGCGGTAGCGTTCCTCGGCGCGAGCGAACTTCTCCACGTTCTTCCGGGAGGCGTTCTCCTCGATCCGCAACCGCAGCTTCTCGACGTGATGCGCCGCCTCGTCGAGTCCTCGTCCAGCGATTACATGAGCCAGTGCGGTGTTGTCAACAGATTGGGCGTGCAAGCGGGGGTCCTGGCGAAGGTAGCCGAGCGCTCCCTTTCGCGCGACGTGCCCCTCGGCCGCTACGGTCTCTCCGCCGATCACCTTGAGCATCGAGGTCTTTCCGGCGCCGTTCCGTCCGACAAGTCCAACCTTGTCGCCTGGGTGAAGAGTGAACGACGCATCTTCGACGACCAGACGGCCGCCGACTTCGACGCTGAGTTTTCGAACTTGCAGCATGAGGCTTCCTTACAGCTTCGTCCTCCCAAAGTATGACTGCGAGATGGGAGATTAGATGGACTCCTCGACCTCGACCCTCTCGAGCACGACGTCGGTCTGAGGCCGGTCCTGGCCTCCGGTTGGCAGCTTGGAGATCTTGGTGACGACGTCCATTCCCTCGGTCACCTCGCCAAAGATCGTGTGCTTGTTGTTCAACCAGGGTGTTGGGACGACGGTAACGAAGAACTGCGACCCATTGCTGTTTGGACCCGCGTTGGCCATCGCGAGCACACCCGGCTTGTCGAACGTCGGCCCGCCGGGAGGAAACTCATCCTCGAACTTGTATCCAGGTCCGCCCGTTCCCGACCCGAGCGGATCGCCGCCCTGAATCATGAAGTCGGGGATCACTCGATGAAAGATCGTCCCGTCATACAGCCGGTCTGTCTTACGCTCGTTGTCGCGCGGATCGCGCCACTCGCGCTTGCCACTCGCCAGATCGACGAAGTTGGCAACGGTTATCGGAGCGTTGTCCCCCAGCAGCTTGGCCTTGAATGTTCCCTCCGACGTCACGAATGTCGCGCTCGACATGCTTTCCTCCTGGTCCGATCTGTGAGTACGGATATGAAGGGTAGGCGCGATCGCGAGGACCGTTCGCCGGTCCCTGCTCGCGCCGTGAGCGGATCGCCTCCGCTGAATCAGCCGTAGTTCGGGGGGCGCTTCTCCACGAACGCGGATAGGGCCTCGCCGAAGTCGGTGGAGGCGAAGCATTCGAGTTGCCCGCGTGCCTCCTCGTCCATGCCCTCGGCTATCGGGACTCGGCCCGAGAGGTCGACGAGCCGTTTGACCTGGCGCACGGCAGTTGGTGGAGCCGCCGCTATAACGGCGGCCAATTCGTCGACGGTCGTCTCCAATTCATCCGGCTCGACCGATAGCTCGACCAAACCACGGCGGTTAGCTTCACTCCCGTCGATCCGCTCCTGCGTCCAGATCATCTTCTTGGCCATGCCCGGACCGACCAAGCGCCCGAGCTGCTGCGTCCCCCCGAGGTCGGGGAGAATGCCGAAGCGGTGCTCGAGCAGTCCCATGGAAGCGTCGGTTGCCGCGACCCGGATGTCGCACGCGAGCGCCACCTGTAACCCGGCTCCCAGCGCGTAGCCCTTTACGACGGCGATCGTTGGCATCGGCAGCGCGGCGAGTTTCCTGAACCCGGCTTGCGCGTGGGCGATCAAGTCCTCGAGTGACCCACGCGGCGACTGCAGCGCCGACGTGTCGATCCCACTCGACAGCGCTCTCCCCTCTCCGGACACGACGACGACCCGGACATCGGGCCGCGCCTCGATCTCGTCGCACGCGCTCGCGAAGGCGTCGAAGGTGTCCCAATCCATGGCGTTGAGGACCTCGGGGCGATTGAGGGTCATGTTCGCCCGGGGGCCGGCGAGCTCGACTTTGACCGTCACACTCGTCCTCTCGTCGAAGGGCAGAACGAAACCGTAATCGACCCGACACCATTTCTGCGGTCTGGCAGAGCCCACCCCGCGCGGCTTCAAGTCCCTGCTGCGAAGCGCCGACCTATGCAAGAGGGGGCGTTCAGCCGCTGGAGTCCCCGAGCCGATTGCACGGAAGGGTCTGAATCCCAGCATGCTCAAGTCACGCATCTCGGCGGTCCTGGTGGTGGCTGTTCTCGCTGTTTCCATTCCAGCCGTTGCGGGGGCCAAGCCATCCAAGCCACCGTTGGGCCCCGCCATCGATCCGTCGCCCGGTTACGAGGGACAGACCAAATGCAGCTCAACCGACAAGCCCGGAGTCGTGGCCTTCCGAAAACTCGTTCTGAAGGCCTACCCGGCAACCGGGTACGGCTCGATCAGTCGCGGATGCAGCATTGGAGGTAACAGCGAGCACAAAGAGGGCCGAGCCTGGGACTGGGGCGTCAACGCGAGCAACGCCTCACAGAAGCGCGCCGCAGAGAGCCTCTTCGAGTGGCTTTTCGCAAAGGATTCCTACGGCACTAGCTACGCCATGGTTCGGCGACTCGGCGTCATGTACATCATCTTCAATCGCAGGATCTGGTTTCCCGGAAGCGGATGGCGCGTCTACTGCAAGCAGAAGCCGCGGGGTTGTGTATCGCCCAGCGATGGTGGTTTGCGTCATCCCCACACCGATCACGTCCACATCAGCTTCACGTGGGATGGGGCGAAGAAGCGAACTACGTTCTGGAGTCCCTCACGTTCGATGATCGCGGGCGTGGCAGGACATCCCGGTTCAGCGGGGAGTTGGTCGGTTGCCGGCAACGGGTCGGTGTTCACCGACGGAACCTCCGACGATTACGGGTCGAGGGCCCATGCCTGGCTCGAGCGCCCCGTGGTCGATATGGCCTCGACTCCGAGTGGAAATGGCTACTGGCTGCTGCGCGCCGACGGCCGCGTCATGCCTTTCGGAGACGCGGTCAAGAGAGGCGCGGTCACCACGGGTAACACGGAAGTCGTGGGGATGAGCCCGACGTCGAACGGCGGAGGCTACTGGATGGTGACCCGTTCGGGGCGGGTGCTGTCCTTTGGAAACGCAACTGACTACGGCGATGCCAGGTCCTCCGGGGCGACGATGGTCGAGATCGCGAAGACGCCTTCCGGCCTTGGCTACTGGCTGTTTGCCACCGATGGCAGGGTGTTCGCTTTCGGAGATGCCGCCGAGTTTGGAAACGCCGAGAGCAGCCACATTGCAGGAGGCGACAACCACGGGTCGGACGGCTACTGGCTCGTGACCGAAAAGGGACGAGTGATCTCCTTCGGCAGCGCGACCTCGTTCGGCGATATCGCCGGCATTGATCCCGGGTCCAAGGTTGTAGGGCTCGCGGCGACGCCAAGCGCCGAGGGCTACGTCATCGTCACCGCCAAGGGCCGGCTCTTCCGGTTCGGCGACGCGTAGAGCAACGACTCTCGAACCTTCACGCCAAACTTCCTGAGATCGCGCGAAGTCTGGTAAACCGTGTCCATGACTACACGCATCGGTATCTCGTTGTTCGAAGGCGCCGAGGAGCTCGATTGGGCGGGACCATGGGAAGTCCTCGCGGCCTGGTCTCAGAACCATCCCGCCGACGACATCGAGGTTTTTACGATCGCTCAGCATGACGGAGTCGTGACCTGCGCCAAGGGCCTCAAGGTCGTGCCCGACCACACCTGGGACTCGGCTCCCCCTATTGACGTTCTCGTCTATCCCGGGGGCCGTGGCACGCGGCCGCAAATCGGCGACGAGACAGTTGCCGGCTGGCTGCGCAAGACGGCCGACGCCGCGCAGCTGATGACCAGCGTCTGTACCGGATCCCTCGTCTACGCGGACGCCGGCCTTCTCGACGGCCGTCCCGCGACCACCCACTGGGGCTCACTCGATCGACTCGGTGAGCTTGGCCAGGGGATCGAAGTACGTCCCAACGATCGGTTCGTCGACGACGGGGACGTGATTACCGCAGCGGGAGTGTCGGCGGGGATCGACATGGCGCTGCATCTCATTGCACGGCTCGTCTCGGTGGACCGAGCAAGAGAGGTCAGGCGCTACATCCAGTACGACCCCGAGCCCCCTGTTTAGCTCGCGGAAATTCGGTCTTGGCATTTCTTGGCAGGGTAGGGAATTTCACCTTCCGGCAGTAGAGGTTCTACGGGCAATATGCGATGCGCCAGCGCTTGGCTGGGCATTGACTGAGTTCCCTTGCGGCGCGCTGGGCGCCGATGGGAGGGCACACCTTGTCTGTAGCAATCGTGTCGGGGTCGGGGGGCCTCGTTGGGTCCGAGGCTGCGCAGCGTTATGCCGCGGCGGGCTACGACGTTGTAGGCATCGACAACGACATGCGCCGGCTGTTTTTCGGAGCCGACGCTTCGACTCTGTGGAACATCGATCGCCTCGAGCGGACCATCGGAAGCGGGTACTGGCACTTCTCCGTGGACATTCGGAACCGAGAGGCCGTCCGTGACGTGTTTCGCATCTACGGCCGAGAGGTCGAGGTCGTTGTTCACGCTGCGGCTCAACCCTCCAGAGACTGGGGCGAAAGAGAGCCGTCGACGGACTTCGCGGTCAACGCGCTTGGGACCCTGAACCTTCTGGAGGCAGCGCGCGAGTTCGCGCCGGAGGCCTCTTTTATCTACACCTCGACGAACAAGGTCTACGGGGACGCGCCCAACGCCCTTCCTCTAATCGAGCTCGAAACGCGCTATGAGATCGAGTCCGACCATCGATATCGCGATGGCATCAAAGAGGACATGTCGATCGATGGCTGTCATCACGCGGTGTCGGGTGCCTCCAAGGCGGCGGCCGACCTGATGGTTCAGGAGTACGGCCGGTCATTCGGTCTCAACACCGTCTGCTTCAGAACCGGATCCTTGGCCGGCAAGCACCAGTCTGCGACCTCGCACCACGGCTTACTTTCCTACGTCATGCGATGCGCGATCAGCGGAACGCACTTCACCGTCTACGGCTTCAAGGGAAAGCAGGTGCGCGACCTTATGCACGCCTCGGACCTTGTGAGCGCGTTCATGGAGTATTCGAGGAATCCTCGGCCAGCCGAGATCTACAACCTTGGCGGCGGCCGCAAGATCAATGTCTCGATCCTCGAGGCGATCGACCAGGCCCAGGCGCTCACGGGCAAGCAGATGAACTGGTCCTACCTAAGCGTGATGCGCGCAGGAGATGCCATCTGGTGGATCGGAGACAACTCCAAGTTCGAATCTCACTATCCGAAGTGGGCGCTAACGCGCAATCTGGACATGATTCTCGAGGAAGTGCACGAGGTAAACGTCGAGCGCTGGAGCGAAGCCACCTAGCCTGGTAACGCGGCCCGGCTGGTTAGGCCAGGATCATCTCCTTCACGATGTTGTTTCGCAGGACGAGCGCGAGCGCCTCGAGCCTGGAGTGAACGTCGAGTTTGCTGAGGATGTTCTGGATGTGCGTTCGAGCGGTTTCAGGGCTGATGACTAGGCGCTGAGCGACCAGATCGTTGTCGGCCCCCTCGACCAACAGCGCCAGTACCTCGCGCTCCCGGGGGGTGAGCCGTGAGAGCCGGCGGAGCACATCGTTTTGCCGCTCCTTGGACTGCACGAGTTGCGACAGGAGGTCGCCAAGCATCGCTGGTGGCACGATTGTCTCACCGCGCAGAACCGCCCTTGTGGCCTCGATGAGCTTGGCGAGCGGGATCGACTTGGTCAGGTAGCCATTGGCGCCCGCCTGCATGGCGTCGAACAGAGCAACCTGGTCCGGGTGGTTCGAGAGGACCAACACCTTGCAGCCGGGGACGCGCTCGCGCAGCGTGCGTGTCGCACTGATCCCGTTGACCTTTGGCAACTCGGTATCGATTAGAGCGATATGAGGAGCGAACCTGTCGGCAGCTTCGATCGCTTCCTGGCCATCGCCCGCTTCCGCCACGACGGTTAGATCGTCCTCGGTTTCGAGTGCGGTTCGAACGGCTTGACGAAAAAGGGATTGCTCATCGGCAATCAAGACATTGATCATGCAGTCCTCGGATCTTTCAGTGGCGTTCCTGACCGAAGATTACGTAGAGACCTCTAAGGCAACACTGCCCCCGCGACGTAACCGCACTACGTCGATTGCATGATGTACTAAGCGCTCTCCAGTGAGGAATGCGACACCTTGACCACATTGTGACGGGCGGCGAAGGCGACGGCCTCAAGGCGGGAGTGCACCTGGAGCTTGGTCAGGATGTTCTGAACGTGACTTCGCACCGTGTTTCGGCTGACGTTTAACGTTTGCGCGATTTCCTCTCCACCGGCCCCGCGCGCGAGGAGCGTGAGGACTTCGAGCTCGCGCTGGGTGAGCTGCTTGATGAGAAGCGCCGCCTGGCGCTCCTCGGGCGACATCTGACCTGCAGCGGGGGCGGCGAGCTTGTGCGGGATGATCATTTGTCCGCTTAGAGCGGTCTCTATCGAGGCGACGAACTGCTGGAGGGGCATGCTCTTGGTGATGAAGCCGTGAAAGCCGGCCTTGATGGTCGCTCGGAGAGCGGTCGGCTCGTTCATCGCAGTGACCGCGAGGACCTTGAGATCGGGAAGCATGGCGATCAACTTTTCGCCCAGCTCGACTCCGGACATGTCCGGGAGGCCGAGGTCGACGAGAGCGATCTCCGGGCCCCACATGGGAGCCACCTCGAGTGCTTCGGTTGCCGTATTGACGAGCCGGAGCTCCATGTTCTGGTTCGCCAGCACACGTTCGAGAGCATCAGCGAACAAAGCGTGGTCGTCGACGATTAGGACCTTCGTTGTCATTCAGACTCCTTGGCTCGAGGCAGTTCGATGACGAACTTGGCGCCACGCTCGCGCGTGTCGGTCCAAATCCGTCCTCTGTGGCCCTCGACAACCCTTTTCGCTATGAAGAGCCCAAGTCCTCTTCCGCTGCGAGGGCTTGTGCCTCCCAGTCCTCGGACGAAGGGATCGAAGATGCTCCTGTGCTGGCCCTGTGGCACGCCCGGGCCCTTGTCGGTGACTGTTATGCGGATGCTTCTTGTCAACTGCTGGATCGCAACATCTACGGTTTCGCCCGGGGGCGAGTAGTACAGCGCGTTGCGAATGAGGTTCGTGATGGCGACTCTGAGGTGAGCGAGGCTGCCGGGCACGCTGATTCGCTCGCTCGGGGGATCGAACACGATCGAGTGGAAGTTGCGCTCATGGCTGCATGCGTGCATGGCAGCAGTCACGGTCTGGGCGAGATCCACCGGGTCGAATTCGAGAGCGTTGTCGTCGACGGCCCAAAACAGCAGGGTTTCGCATGTTTCGGCCAGGTGCCCGATTTCATGTTGGGCCCGCGCAAGCAGTTGGGTCGTGAGGTTGTTGCCTCCGTTGATGTCCGCTTTCTCACCGATTGGGTCCCCATCCAAGAGTGAGGTCTCGATGGCCGCCTTGACCGACAGCAGGGGACTGCGCAACTCGTGTGCGGTCAGGGCCAGGCTCATGTCGAGGTTCTCGCCCCGTTTGCGCGACAGGGACGCCTCGTCAACGAGCTCGAACATCGCCGAGAGCAGGGGCTCGAGACCGAACGGCGGGGTTGGGTCGTCCTCGAGGGAAGAGACAAGAATTATGACATCCCGGGCTTTGAGGACCATGGCGTTGGATCGCCCGGTCACAGCTCCGAAGCGACGTCTGAGCTCGACAATGTCGGACTCATCGTTGCTGGCCACGAGTCCCATTTCGGACTCGAGTACGGGCGTTGAGTCGGTGTCCAAGCCATAGGTGGCATGGAGGAGCGAGGCCTCTTCGCCCGGGAGGGCGTGCCAAGCGGCCGCGGGCGCATCGAACTGGATACCGCAGAGGCGGACGGCCGACCGAATAGCCTCGTCCCGGTCGTCGGACAGGGCGAGTTCGTGCATCGACATCAGGAAACGCCCAATGTTAGAAGATGCCCTATTCGCAGCGCCGTTTTCTTGCACAAGCTGAAATGCCTCGCCCATGTACCCTTCACTTGGTCGAAGTGTCGAGAACCGTCCCCAGATGCCCTCTTGCCTTGCCCTATTACTGGATATCACCTGGTAGAAGCCCTGAATAGGGTCGTGGGCCAAAGATGTCTTTTGTCCCGTTTAGGGCGTCTCGGCCGGGTCATGCCCTTTAACCCCTTCTTCGTACTAGTCAATTTGGGTGATCCCCGCAGCGGTTCAAGCGGGCCCCATTTTCCCGCCCTTTAGCTGCAACTATGACGTTGGGTGCCGGACCGAGTGCATGCCGTGACGTAGTCATGTGCGGACAATGAAATCATTAAACGGGCTCAAACGGCTAGCAAAAATAGCTAATCGCAACCCTGAAGCGCGTCACCCATTTGGACCACCGCTTTTGTAGGCTTTCGAAAGGCGTGCCGATGAGTGCGCCGGCCCTCCCATCGACGCCTGTCGATCAGAGGCCCCATCGATCCTGGAGACCCCCGTGTCCGTCCGCCAAGACCTTCGAAACGTCGCGATCGTCGCCCATGTTGATCACGGAAAGACGACGCTCGTGGACGCCATGCTCTGGGAGTCCGGGGCATTTCGGGTGAACCAGGACGTCAACGAGCGGGTCATGGACTCGATGGATCTCGAGCGCGAGAAGGGGATCACGATCCTGGCCAAGAACACAGCGGTGCGCTACGGGGACGTGAAGATCAACATCGTCGACACCCCCGGCCATGCCGATTTCGGGGGCGAGGTCGAGCGTGGACTGACGATGGTGGACGGTGTCCTTCTCCTCGTCGACGCCAGTGAGGGCCCTCTGCCCCAGACCCGGTTCGTGTTGCGAAAGGCCCTGGAGGCGCGGCTTCCGGTCATCCTCGTGGTGAACAAGGTCGATCGCCCCGATGCCCGCATCGCAGAGGTCGTCGACGAGGTCTACGAGTTGTTCCTCGATCTGGACGCCGACGCGGAGCAGATCGATTTCCCGATCGTCTATGCGAACGCCCGCGCCGGCTGGGCGACACTCGAGCAAGGAGTCGAGGGCGTCGATCTCAAACCGCTGTTCGAGCTTCTGCTCGATCGCATTCCCGCGCCCGTTCACGACGAGGATCACCCTCTTCAGGCGCTCGTCACCAACCTCGACTCGTCTCCGTATGTCGGGCGAATCGCGTTGTGCCGCGTCTTTCACGGAGTGATACGCAAAGGGAGCATGGTCTCCTGGTGCCGCACCGACGGAAGTGTTGAACGGGTCAAGGTGACCGAGCTGTACGTCACCGAGTCTCTAGATCGCGTTGATGCGGACGAAGCGGGTCCCGGCGAGATAATCGCAATCGCCGGCATCTCCGAGGTCACGATCGGCGAGACGCTCTCGGATCCGGATGATCCCAGACCTCTGCCCGTGAGCCATTTTGACGACCCGTCACTGTCGATGTTGGTAGGCATCAACACATCACCGGTCTCGGGGCAGGACGGGTCAAAACTGACCGCACGGCTCTTGAAGAATCGTCTCGACGCCGAACTCGTTGGGAACGTGTCCATCCGTGTGCTCGACACCGACCGCCCCGATGCATGGGAGGTCCAGGGCAGAGGAGAGCTACAGCTTGCAGTTCTCGTCGAGATGATGCGTCGGGAGGGCTTCGAGTTGACGGTCGGCAAACCCCAGGTGGTGACGAGGGAGGTCGACGGGAAGTTATGCGAACCAGTTGAGCGGCTTGCCATCGACGTTCCCGAGATCTATCTCGGCGTTGTTTCCCAGCTGCTCGCCCTTCGTAAGGGCCGGCTGGAGCACATGGTCAACCACGGAACCGGTTGGGTGCGAATGGAGTATCTCGTTCCGGCTCGTGGTCTCATCGGTTTCCGAACCGAGTTTCTTACCGAGACGCGCGGCACCGGGCTTCTTCACCACGTCTTCGACCGTTACGAGCCCTGGCATGGCGAGCTGCGCACGCGTCCTACGGGAAGCCTCATCGCCGACCGGCGGGGTCCGACGACGAGCTATGCGCTCCTCAACCTTCAGGACCGTGGGGCCATGTTCGTCGGCCCCGGTGTCGAGGTCTACGAGGGGATGATTGTGGGCGAGAACGCGAGGGGCGAGGACATGGACGTCAACCCGACCAAGGAAAAGAAGCTCACCAACATGCGGTCGTCCACTGGTGATGAACTGGTTCGCCTCATTCCCCCGCGCAAGCTGTCGCTCGAGCAGGCTCTCGAGTTCGTCAGGGAGGACGAGTGCGCGGAAGTTACTCCCAACCACGTCCGTCTGCGCAAGCTCATCCTGGACGTGAGCGAACGAACCAGGGAATCCAGGCGCCGCGGTTCCTGAACGACTTCAGCACGTCGGCACTCCACCGTGTGCCGTTAGATCAGCAGAACCCAGGCGACCCAGCAGAGGATCATTGCCAGACCGGCGGCGAACTCGACGGCAACACCGATTCCGAAGCCGACCAGCAGGTCCTTGGTCGTAACCCAAGCGGTCGCCCAATCTCCTGTCCTTGACCGCTCGGCGAGCAACACACCACCCACGGCTCCCACCACGAGACCGACCACCGGAATGACGAAGAAGCCGATGATGCCGAGTACCACGCCCGCGCCGACGGTAGATGCTGGCGCTCCTTTGGACGCAACGCGGCGGTGGGGGAGGACGAACCCCGCGACGACGCCCGCAACGGCGAGCACAGTGATCAGAGTGAACGCCGCGGCACCGGCTCCGTCGAAGCTCTCGACCAGTCCGTAGACGAGTGCGGCCGCCCAGATGACGGGCAGACCAGGAAGCAACGGCAGCAGAGTTCCGAAAAGCCCCACGGCCATTGCAAGACCGATCAGCACGACGACGGTGGAATCCATGTCGGGAGCTTGCCCCAACTAGGCCGCGCGAACCCGTGCGTAACGTGCTGCCCTTTTGCTCGTTAGGCCTCTCGTACGAGAGAAACCATCGATAGGGGGTGTAGCGGTGCTCAAGCTGAAGGTCGTCATGCTTCTGCTCGTCGTCGCCGCAGCGTCGGCGTGCGCGGGCGAGACTCCAACTCCTACGGGCGACGGGACTTCGGCCGCCAATTCGCGCGGGTCCGCCGGCAACGCTCCCGACAACGAGTCTTCGACCTCTCGAGCGGCTAAGCGCGTCGATCCCAAGCGCGGCGGGTTCGAGATCGGGCTCGGCGAGTGGGCGATCACTTCTGAGGCCCGGGCGATCCGCCCCGGCCCCGTGACGTTCATGATCCACAACCGAGGGACCGTTCCGCACGGGTTCGAGATCGAGCTCGAGGGCGAGAGCAGTGGACACGGTTCCGGTGATCTGTTCAAGGCCGAGACCGACTTGCTCCAACCCGGGGAATCGACACGAATGAGAGTCACCCTCGCGCCCGGAGTTCACAAGATCGAGTGTCTGGTCGACGGCCACGACGACATGGGGATGGAGGACCTGCTAGAGGTACGAGCCGACGCGCCCCTCATCAAGAGCAAGGAGTCGGGCGATCCCGGACGGGTTGCGATCGCGGACTTCGCGTTCGCTCCCGAGGTGAACGAGGTCACGTCGGGCACGGAGGTCACGTGGCACAACGAGGATCCCACCGAACACACCGTGACCGCTGTCGACGGCGACTTCGAGTCGAACAACCTGGCTCAGGGCGAATCGTTCTCCTTCACCTTCGACGAGCCGGGCACCTACGCCTATCGCTGTGTGATCCACCCAGAGATGGAAGGAGCGGTGAACGTCAGATGAGAGGAGATCGGATGATCAGGAGGATGTTGGCAACCGTGGGCATCGTCGCGTTGTTAGCGACGGCGTGTGGAGGGGACGAGAGTGACCCGGCGGCCGCGTCGGGTGACGGCGGCGGGGGTGGTGGTGGCGGCAGCACCGTCACGCTGACCGCCAAGGACTTCTCCTTCGAACCCGGAACTCTGTCGGCCGCCGCGGGCGACACGATCGAGTTCGCGAACGAGGGCGAGTCTCCCCACAACCTCCAGGCTGAGGAGGCGGGGCTTGATGAGGACGTCGATCCAGGCGACACCGTGTCTGTCGACCTCGCCGACGCCGAACCCGGGACCTACGACTTCATCTGCAAGTTCCACCCCGATGACATGAAGGGGACGCTCGAGATCACGGGGTGAGGCGCGCTTGGGCGGATCACAAAGAGAGAGGTGAGGCGCGCTTGGGCGGATCACAGAGGGGGGCCGGACGTTAGTCCGGCCCCCTTTAGATCGGCGGGGAATCCCAAAAGGGGATGCGGGTAGATAGACGGCAGGAACCCGAAGGCCGAGGAGACCACCAGAGTGGGCACCGACGTCGATCGCAAGCAGGTACTCGCGTACAGGGCCGCGGCGCAGGGGCTCGATCGCAGCGCCCGCGGCGCGTCCAAGCTCGCCGTCTTCGACATCGGATTCCAGGACACGCCGGCCGGCTCGGCAGCGATCGGCCTTGCAGCTCGCCTGGCAGATGTGCGTTCGAACGAGGATCTGCTCGCCGACAAATCACTTGCGCTCGCGTGGACGATACGCGGAGCCCCCCATCTACACAGGCGAGCCGACCTCTCCAGTCTGATTCCGGCGCTGTGGCCGCTGGGCGAGGAAGATGCTGTTGCTCGACTTGCGGCGTTCGGTTCGGACATGAAAAAGGCTGATAGGTCCGCTCTCGAAGCTCACGCCGCGGCGGCC
>Ga0190265_10001893_pt1 | contig 13848 bp, 11 predicted proteins | sample Popmic124T_FD_133135 | JGI IMG/M metagenome (GOLD analysis project Ga0190265, IMG submission 133135) | Populus adjacent soil microbial communities from riparian zone of Indian Creek, Utah, USA - 124 T | ecosystem: Environmental > Terrestrial > Soil > Riparian zone | place: USA: Utah | collected...
CCCAGCCAGGTGCGCGTGAGCACCAGGTAGAGCGAGGCCAGCACCACGATCGCGACCAGTCCGCCGAACACCTGCGCCTTCGGGAGGAACAGCTCGCCGATCTGGAAGCGCTCGTCGGCGTAGCTCGGGCGGACCGAGTGGGACGTGTTGCCCCAGATCACGCCCATCATGCCCTCGAGGAACAGCGCCAACCCGAACGTGAGGAGCACCGACGCCGCCGGTGGCGCCCTTCGTATCGGCCGGATCGTAAGGTTGTAGAGGAGCCAGCCGAACGCGAACATCACCGGCGTGACCGCGACGATCGCTAGGAGCGGGTCCATTCCGGTCTCCCGCCAGAGCGACCAGGTGATGAACGCGGCGAGGATCAGGAACGCCCCGTGGGCGATGTTGATCACGTTCATCACGCCGAAGATCAGCGTGAGCCCTGAAGCGAGCAGCGCGTACACGCCGCCGATGAGGAGGCCCAGGATGAGCGCCTGAAGGAACTCGGTCACCGCTTGTGTCTATGTACCTGGGACAGGCCTCCTGCTATCCGCCGCCCGTAGGCTGCCAGCGCGGCAGGATTTCCTCGGTCGTGGCCGCCTCCTCGGGCAGGACGATCTCCGGGACGCCCTTCTGCCACTGGCCGACCAGGAACTCGCCCTGCGGCCGCCCGGCCTCGTCCCAGCTCAGCGGGCCCAGGATCGTGTCGACCTCGTTCTCGCGCAGCCAGTCGGCCAGCTCGCTCTGACGGTCGCGCTCGATCGTCCCGACCCCCTTCACGGCCGCCTGGAGCACCTCTGCCGTCGCGTACGCGTCGGCGGCGTCCTCAGGTACCTCCTCGCCACCGAACATCTCGCGGTACTTGGCCACAAACTCCTCGTTGCCAGGCGTGGCCGCCTCCTTCGTGTGGCTCACGCCGTAGAAAATGCCCTCGGTGGTCTGTTTGCCGAGCGCCCCGGAGTACTGGTCGCCGAAAGACGGCGCGCTCGTCTGATAGAGCATCTTCGGCGTGAAGTTGGCTCTGCGCAGGGCGCGCACAAAGCTCACGCCGTCCTCGAAGGTCGCGCCGTGGACGACCACGTCCGGGTTGCGTGCCTTGAGAGCGCTCGCAATGCCGTCGAGGTTCGGGTTATCGATCGTGTAGGTCTCGCGGTAGACGGTCTCGATTCCGCCCTCGCTCAGGATCGCCTCGATGCCCTCCAGGGCCGGGCGCGCGAACGGGTCGTCGAGCGTCGGGTAGGCCGCCGTCTTCGGCCGCTCGTTCTCCGGCAGGTTCACGACGTACTCCGCCCACAGGTCGCCCTGGTGGTCGGCCGTCGCCTGCTGCGCGAAGAACAGGAACTGGAATCCGCGATCGAAGAGCTCCGGCGCGCCGCCGGCGGGCTCGACGTAGAGCATGCGGTTTCGCTCGGCCACCGCCGAGGCGGGGAGGTTCAGCAGCGATGAGAAAGTGCCGAGAAGCAGATCGACCTTGTCGCGGCTGATCAGGGCGTTGTAGTCGGCGACGACCGTGTTCTGATTCGACTGGTCGTCCTTGTAGACCATCTGCACCCGGCGCCCATCGATCAGGCCGCCCTTCTCGTTGGTCATCGCCTCCCAGACCTCGTATCCCTGCCTCGCGGCTTTGCCGGGCTCGGAGAACTCTCCGGTCAGCGGAAGTGAGGCGCCGATCTTGATCGGCTCGCCGCCGCCTCCGGCGCCGCCGTCGTCGTCGTCTCCGCCGCAGCCGGCTGCCGCCAGCGCGGCAATGGTCAGCAGTGCAAGAACCAGCCAACGAAGCTTGTGCATCAGATCTCCTCCGCCCGTGCTGCTGTGGCTGCAAACGTTTGCTGCAATCGTGTGCAGCGTATAACCGTGGCCAGAACGTTGTCAAGAACGAAGAGGGCCCCGCCACGGCGGGGCCCTCTTTCTCAGGCCGACTGATGCGGAGGGCTACGCCCCCTTTTCGTATTCCTCCACGGCGGCCTCAACCTCGGCGCGGTCCCAGTCGTTGATCTCCTCGATCAACGAGTCGTCGAGTGCCTCGTTGACGTCGATCGTGTCTCCCTCCTCGATGACGCCCGCGCGGACGAGCACGTCCTGGCCGGTGTCCCAGACGTCTGGGCGCAGATCCCCGATCCGCTCCGGATCGTCCGGCTTCATCAGCGTGATCGCCAGATCGAGGGCGGCCTCGCCGCTCGCCTCGTTGCGCCACTCGGCCGGCACCTTCTCGCGCGCGATCTTCTCGACGACCTCGCGGTTGATCTGGCCGACGTACTGGGCCTTCGCCCACGCGCGGAGGAATCCCACGATCGCTTCGCGCTTCTCATCGAGCGTGCCCGGCAACGTTGCCAACGGGTTGCCGTCGATCTGGGCGACGTCCTCAGGCGTGATGTTGCGAAGGGGGACATCGTTCGCCGACAGCGCCGTGAAGTCCGACGCGTTGCCGACGTAGGCCTGGATCTTCCCGTCTTCGAGGGTCTTCGCGATCAGCGGACCGCTGGTTCCGACCACGGCGCTATCCACGCTGTCCGGGTCGATCCCGGCGGAGTCCAGCATGGCGGCGAGGAAACGCGTGCTCTCCTCGGACTCGAGCCCGACGGTCTGTCCCTCGACACCCGAGATGTCCTGGATGTCGCTCTCCTCGGGCACCACGATCCCCGCCGTGTTCGTGTGCTGCGGGCTGAAGATCGACACGTGCTCCCCGCCCTTCGAGCGGGCAAGAATGATCTCGTCCACATCGGCGAACGAGACGTCCGCGTCGCCGTTGTCGAGGAACGCCGTGGCAGAGATCTCCTCGGCAGCCGGTGCGAGCTTCGGACTAACACCCTCCTCCTCGAAGAATCCCAGCTCCTCGGCCACCAGCGTGGGATAGAACAGCGCGGACGGCGGTGTCGGCAGGTTGTAAACGATCTCCTGGGTTCCGCCTCCCCCACTGCCTCCGTCGCCACCATCGTCATCGTCCCCGCAGCCCACGCCAATGGCGATGAATGCCGCGGCTAGCACGGGTAGTACGGCCTTGAAGCTGAACACTCGCGTTTCCCTCCTCTTTCGTTGGAGCCCAAACATTTGCCGTTCCCTCAACGTCGTTGCACCAGTGTCGGACGCGGCCCCGAGGGGACGCCTCCGTCGCGGGCCAGCTTCTTCGCGGCCTTCGCCGCACGGCGCCGCGACCGGGCAACCAGCCGGGCATCGTGAAGCCAGAAGACCGTGGCTCGCTCGAGCCATTCCATCGTCCCGTACAGCAGCAGCCCGAGGAACATCAGCATCAGGATCACGGCGAACGCGTCCGAAATTGCCAGCTGGCTGGAGAACTGCTGCACCAGTACGCCGAGGCCGCGCTCAGCCGAGATGAACTCGCCGACCACCGCGCCGACGAGCGCGAGTCCGGCCGCTGTCTTCAATCCGGCGAACATGCTCGGCAGCGAGCTCGGGACCATCAGGTGCGTGAACGTCTGCCACCTGCTGGCGCCGAGCGAGCGGAACATCTCGCGGGCGTCCTCGTCAACCGTGAGGATGCCGGTCAGTGCGTTCACGTACACCGGGAAGAACGCGATGATCGCCGCGATCCAAATCTTCGAGTTGTAGCCAAAGCCGGCCCAGGCGATGATCAGCGGAGCGATCGCGATACGCGGCGTCACCTGCAGCGCCACCGCGTACGGGTTGAGCATCTGGCGCATGATCGGCGAGAGGCCCGAGGGGATCGCGAGCGCCAGGCCCAGCGCGGCGCCGAGCGCGAAGCCTGCCACCGCCTCCCAGAGCGTCGCCGCCACGTCGTCCCAGACGAACTCGCTCCCCGCGAGCTCGTAGAACGAGACCACGATGTCCTTCGGGTGCGGCAGGATGCTCTCGGACACGTAGTCGACGGCGAGCGCGAGCTCCCAGACGCCGATCAGAATCGCCAGGAACAGGAGCGGCGGCCACAGCCGGCGGGCGAGGCGGGCCGGCGAGAGCGCGTGCAGCAACCTACGCGCCATGCACGCCCACCTGTCGGGTGTCGCCCTCGTCGGTATCCGGAACCTGCAGCCCGCGGTAGGCCCGGAGGACCAGCTCCTGGAACTCGCGCTCCGCGACCATCTCCTGCTCGCGCGGCCGCGGGAACGGGACCTCGATGACGTCGGCGATGCGACCCGGCCGTGGCGTCATCACGATCACCCGGTCCGCGAGGAGAATCGCCTCGGTGATGTTGTGGGTCACGAGCAGCGCCGTGGCGGACATCCGCTCGTGAACGCGCAGCAGCTCCAGGTTCAGGCGCTCGCGGGTGAGCTGGTCCACTGCCGCGAACGGCTCGTCGAGCAGGAGCACGTCCACGCCGACCATCAGCAGACGCGCGAGCGCAACGCGCTGCTGCATGCCCCCGGAGAGGTGCCGCGGGTAGGTGTGCTCGAAGCCGCTCAGGCCCACCAGCTCGAGCAGCTCGTACGCCTGGCGCTCGGCGCCGTCGTCGAGCTTCCCGCCGAGCTTCGGGGGGAGGAGCGTGTTCTGCAGCGCGGTACGCCACGGCAGCAGGGTCGGCCGCTGGAACATCAACGCGACGTCCTGCCTCGGCTCCGTCACCTCGACGCCGTTCACCGAGATGCTGCCGTCGCTCAGCGGGATGAGGCCGGCGATTAGCCGTAGCAGCGTGGACTTGCCGCAGCCGCTCGGGCCGACGATCGAGACGAATTTCCCGGGGGTCGCCTCGAAGCTGACGTGGTCGACCGCGAGCACCCCACCCTCGAACTGCTTGACAACGTCCACGACGGAGATCGTGCCGCGCGCCGCCCCCACCCGCTCCTGCTGCTCAGTCAGAACCACTCCTCCTCGACTGCAATCGTTTGCGTTGCAATCGTTTGCGATCCTATTGCCAACCTGTTGGACGCGTCAAGGCGCCGTCGTTAAGGGTGGATTCACTCGGCGACGGACGCGCTCGAGTCGCGCACGGTCAGGCTCGGCTCGAGGCGGATGTCGCGCGGCTGCGACTCGCCGTCCTGCAGGCGCTCGAGCATCAGCTCGGCCGCGGCCTTTCCGATCTCGTAATGCGGGATGTGGATCGTCGTGAGCGGCGGGTTGAAGCGCGCGGCAAACGGCATGTCGTTGAAGCCCACGACCGAGATGTCCTCGGGGCAGCTCACTCCGCGGTCGGCGAACACGTCATAGCAGCCGAGCGCGAGCAGGTCGTTCGCGGCGGCAACGGCTGTGAACTGGCGGCCGTCGGAAATGAGCTGTCCGCAGAGGCGGGCGCCCTCCGATTCAGTGAACGCCTCGGCCACCAGCACGATCTCGGGATCCGGCTCCAGGCCGGCTGCGCGCATCGCCTCGTGGAAGCCCTCGTAGCGGTCGAGCCCCGTGGAGTAGTCGAGCGGCCCGGCGAGATGAGCGATCCGACGGTGGCCGAGGGAGGCCAGATGCTCCACCGACAGCCGCATACCCATCCGGTCGTCCGCGGTCGCGGAGCTCACGGGAAGCTCCTCCTGGCGCCTGTTCACCAGCACGAGCTCGATGCCCGCCTCGAGCAGGGCGTCGTGCAGCCGGTGGTCGCGGCGCGCCGTCGCGGCGATGATGCCGTCCACCTGCCGCGCCCGCATCGTTTGCGAGTCGAGCAGCTCCCGCTCCGGATCGTTATCGGTGTTGGCGATCAGCGGCGTGTATCCCGCGATCTCGAGGCGGTCCTCGATGCCGCGCAGAATCGGTGGGAAGAGCGGGTTCGTCAGGTCCGGTATGAGGACGCCGATCGTGTAGGACTGGTTGGTCTTGAGGCCGCGGGCGATCGGATTGGGCTGGTAGCCGAGCTTTTCGGCTGCCCTGAGGACGCGCCTCGCGGTCTCCTCGTTCACGAGCCCGCGGGTCTCCTCGTTCAGCGCTCGGGATACCGTGGCCGGGTGCACCCCGGCCACGCGCGCGACATCTCGTAACGTCACAGCGCCGCCCGCCCGTACGTTCGGCGTTGCCATCGACGAGCATTATGCACACGTTTGCAGGCCCATTTGAGTCTTTGACGGATACCGCCCCGACCCTCACGCAGGCCCCTCCCGCCGACGAATCGGCGCTGGCGCCCCTGCGCCGTCCCGGGTTCCGTGCCGCATGGGCCGCGCTCGCGGGCTCGCAGCTGGTGATCTGGATGAACACCGTGGGCGCGGTCACGGTGATCGCGGCGATGTCGGACTCCCCCACCCTGATTGCGCTCGTGCAGACCGCCAACAGCGTCCCGGCCGTCCTGCTGGCGCTGGTGATGGGGTCGATGGCCGACATCGTCGACCGCAGACGCTTCGCGATCGCCTCGCAGAGCTGGATGCTCCTCTCGGTGGCCGCACTTGCGGCGCTCACTCTGACCGACGTGATCACGCCGGGACTCGCGCTCGCGCTCACGTTCGCCCTGGGCGCCGGCATGGCGACCACGTTCGTGATCTATCAGGCGCTGACCCAGGACTTCGTGCCGCGTTCCGAGCTGATGGCGGCCGTGGCGCTCAACGGCGTTGCGATCAACCTTGCGCGGGCGATCGGCCCCGCCCTCGCCGGCCTGATCATCGCCGCGCTGAGCGCCGGGGCGCTGTTCGCAGTCGAGGCGGGCCTGCTCGTCGTGATCGTCGGGCTCGTGCTCCTGCGGGTTCGGCCCCCCGGTCCGGTGCGTGCATCCGGCGAACGCTTCGCGCCCGCCGTGCGAGCCGGCATCCGTTTCGTCCGCTTCTCCCCCCCGGTTCGCACCGTGCTGCTGCGCGGCGCCGCCTTCTCGGTGTCCGCGAGCGCGCTCTGGGCGCTCCTGCCGGTCGTGGCGCTGGGCCGGCTCGAGCTCTCGGACAGCAGCTTCGGCCTGCTGATGGGATGCGTCGGCACCGGCGCGATCCTCGGGGCGACCACCCTGCCCCGGCTGCGGCGGCGCTTCGCCTACGACCGCATGATTGCGCTCGCGAGCATTGGCCTGGCGGGTGGGCTGATCGCGCTCGCGTATGTGCCATGGGCAGAGCTGGTGGCATTCACGCTGCTGCTTACCGGCGCGTGCTGGTTGATCGTCCTGTCGTCGCTCAACACGTCGGCTCAACGCGTGGCTCCAGGGTGGGTTCGCGCGCGCACGCTCGCTGCCTTCCAGCTGGTGATGCAGGGCGGGCTTGCGATCGGCAGCCTGACCTGGGGCCTGTTGACCGGCGCCGCGGACGTGGAGATTGCCCTCACGCTCGCGGCCGTCGGACTGCTCGCGGGCGTGGCGCTTGCGCGCCGCTGGCCACTGGCGGAATCCGAGCACAGCGACCTCACGCCGGCTGGAGTGTGGTCCGACCCGAGTGTGGGCATCGAGCCGCGACCCGGCGATGGGCCGGTGCTGATCACGATCGAGTACGAGGTCGACCAGGCGGACGCGGAGCGCTTCGTGGCAGCCATGGAGGAACTCGGCCGCATACGCCGCCGTGACGGCGGGTATCGCTGGGACCTGTACGCGGACCTCGAGCGGCCCGGGCACTACCTCGAGCAGTTCGTGGTCGACTCGTGGTCGGAGCACCTGCGCCAGCACGACCGCCTGACGGTGGCGGACCTCGAGCTGACGAAGCTGACGAGATCGTTCCACCGCGGCGACGAGCCGCCCACGGTGCGTCATCTGCTCTGGGCGCGCGCGACGCTCGGGGAATAGGCAGTCAGTCGCGCACCACGAGGACGGTGCCCGCAGCGAGCAGCGCGATTCCGACCATCTTGTCCCATGTGATCGCGCGCTCGTCCAGCCCGAGCACGCTGAGCCGGTCGAGCACGACGGAGGCGCCAAGCTGACCGGCGATCACGGCGGCGGTGACGCCGCCGGCGCCAAGCTCGCGTACGGCGACCAACGTGGCCAGCACGATCAGCACGCCGCCGAGCCCGCCGAGGACCCAGTAGTACCAGGCCGGCGTCTCGACGCTGTCGTCGACGTGGTAGCCGCCGTCGAATACGAAGGCGACGAACAGGATCAGCACTGTGCCGGCAACGAAGTTGACGGTGACCGCGCCCAGGTCGCCCAGCTTGTGCGAGATCACGTTGTTGGCGGGCGCCTGCCCTGCGACGACGGCGCCCGCAGCCACGGTCACCAGCACCGCGAGCTCCTTGCTCACTTCGCCTCCAGCCAGTTCTTGCCTGCGCCGACGTCCACGCCGAGCGGCGGATCCATCTCGAACGCCCCCGCCATCTCGCGCTCGATGATCTCGCTGGCGGCGGCCACCTCCTCCTCCGGGCCCTCGAACAGCAGCTCGTCGTGGATCTGGAGCACGAGGCGCGTGGAGAGGCCGGCGGCGCGAAGCTCGTCGCGCGCCCGGACCATCGCCATCTTGATGATGTCCGCCGCGGTGCCCTGGATCACCATGTTCACGGCCAGTCGCTCACCGAGCGAGCGCGTCTGGAACTGGCGCGAGCGCAGCTCTGGCACGCGCCGGATCCGGCCGAACAGCGTGGTCACGTGGCCCTCCTCGCGGGCGCGCTCGATCGTCTCCTCGATGAAGGCCTTCACGCGCGGGAAGCGCTCGAGGTAGGCGTCGATGAACACCTGCGCCTCCTCCTTCTCGATCTGGAGGCGGTCCGCGAGCCCGTACGCGGACAGGCCGTAGACGATTCCGTAGTTGACCATCTTGGCCTTTGAGCGCGTGCCCGGGTCGGTCTTGCCGCCGAGGATCGCCTCGGCGGTGGCCGTGTGCACGTCCTCGCCGCGCCGGAAGATTTCCTTCAGCACCGGCTCGTCGGCGATGTGCGCGAGCAGCCTCAGCTCCACCTGCGAGTAGTCGGCCGAGATCAGCATGTTCCCGGGCTCCGCCACGAAGCAGGCGCGGATCTCGCGGCCCTGCTCGGTGCGGATCGGGATGTTCTGAAGGTTCGGGTCGGTGCTGGACAGGCGGCCGGTGGCGGTGGCGGTCTGGTTGAAGGTCGTGTGGAGGCGCCCGTCGTCGCCGATCAGCTCGGGAAAGGCGTCCAGGTAGGTCGACTTGAGCTTCGTGACCTCGCGCCACTCCTCGATGGCCGGGATGATCTCGTGCTCTTCGCGGATCGCCTGGAGCACACGGGCATCCGTGGAGAAGCCGGTCTTGCCGCGGCGCTTGCGCGAGAGCCCCAGCTTCTCGAACAGGATCGAGGCGAGCTGCTGCGGCGAGCCGATCGTGAACTCCTCGCCGGCAAGCTCCCACACGCGCTGCTCGAGCTCGGCGCCGCGCGCGCCGAAGCGCTCGCTGATCTCCGCCAGGCGCTCCACGTCGAGCTTTACGCCGGCGCGCTCCATCTCCACCAGCACGTCCACGAGCGGCAGCTCCACGTCGTGGAAGAGCCCGGTGAGGCCGTCCTCCTCCAGGCGCGCGCGCTGGCGCTCGGCGAGCACCCGAGTCACGACCGCCCGCTCGGCGATCCCGTCCGCGCCCTCCACGCTGGCGGCGATGCCGGCCTCGGTGGTGAGCTCCTCGAGCGGGTAGCCGCGCCGCGCCGGGTCGATCAGGTACGCCGCGATCATCGTGTCGTGCTCGAGCACCGCAGCCGGAGCGGCCTCCTCGCTCACCGCCGTGGTCTTCCAGTCGTGGTACACGAACGGGCGCTCACCGCGCGCCATGGTGAGGGCAGCGAGCGTCTCGCACTCCGCCACCAACACCGCGCCGCCACCGTAAGCGGCGATGCGCATGGGTCCGAGCGGCGGACCGCCCACGTCGAGCGTCTCCTGTCCGTCCGGCTCGCCGGCCGGGCGCGGCCGCTCTGCCGCAACCGAGATCAGCTCCCCCCCGAGTGATCCCAGCTCGGCGAGCGGAGCCTGCCTCGCCTTGACGGAGATCACCTCCTCGACCCGCTCTGCCGGAGCGGCCACCTCCCCGTCGCCGAGCGCCTCCTCGAGCCGCTCCAGCGGAGCGCGCAGCTCGAACTCGCGGAATGTCTCGCGCAGCCGCGAGCGGTCGGGCTCGCGCGCGGCGATCTTGTCGAGGTCGAGGTCCAGCTCTATGTCGCGGATCGCCGTGGCGAGCTGCTTCGAGATGCGGGCGTCCTCGGCGTGGTTCGTCAGGTTCTCCTTGCGCTTGGCGCCCGAGATGTTCTCGATGTTGCCGAGCACGCCCTCGAGGTCGCCGTGCTCCTGAAGCAGCTGCGTGGCCGTCTTCTCGCCAATCCCCGGTACGCCGGGGATGTTGTCCGAGGTATCGCCCTTCAGCCCCACGAAGTCCGGGATCAGCTCCGGCTCGATGCCGTAGCGGTCCACCACCGCGTCGTGGTCGTACACCTTCGTGTCGGTGATCCCGCGGCTCGTGGCCATCACGCGCACGCCCGGCTCGATCAGCTGGAAGAGGTCGCGGTCGCCGGTGACCACCATCACGTCGAAGCCCTCGTCACGCGCGCGGCGCGCCACCGTGGCGATCACGTCGTCGGCCTCATAGCCCTCCACACGCACGTTCTCGTAGCCGAAGCTGTCCACGAGCGGATCCAGGTGCGGCCACTGCTCGGCGAGCAGGTCGGGCTTCGAGTCCCGCTGCCCCTTGTACTCCGCGTAGACCTCCTTGCGCCCTGACATGCCCGCGTCCCAGACCACCAGGGTGGGCTTCACCCCGTACTCGGAGATGATCTTCACGAGCATCGACGCGAAGCCGAAGATCGCATTGGTGGGCTGCCCCTTCGACGTGGCGATCGACTCGGGGAGCGCGAAAAACGCGCGGTAGACAAGGCTGTTCCCGTCGATCAGGAACAGTTCTTTCGGCGACTCCGGCGGCACCGTTCAACCCTATCGACGGGGGTGGACCGCGCTCCGCGAGGGGGTAAGTCGAGTTACGTACCGAGGGGGATACACAAATCGACTAGCCCACCCTTCAGCGCTGCTGTTCGGGGCCCGGGAGCGGCCCGACCCTATGATGGCCTGCGAGCCATGGCCACGCCCTCCGCACAGTTTTCGCTCACGCTCCGCGTCGCGCTTCCGTCGAAGCCGGGCGGGGTGCTCGGCAAGGTCACGGCCGCGATCACGCGCGTGGGCGGGTCGATCGTGGCCGTGGACACGGTTGATGCCAAGGGCGACCGGACGATCCGCGAGATCACCGTCGAGTGCGGCAGCACTGATCACCGCGGCCAGGTGATCTCCGCCGTCCAGTCGGTGAAGGCGGCCGAGGTGATCGAGATCACCGACCGCACCTTCGAGGTGCACCGCCGCGGCAAGATCCACACCGGCCTCAACATCCCGTTGAAGAGTCGCGATGACCTCTCGATGGCCTACACCCCCGGGGTAGCGCGTGTGTGCACGGCCATCGCCGAGAACCGCCAGAAGGCCTTCAAGTACACGATCAAGGCGAACACGGTGGCCGTGGTCTCCGACGGCACGGCCGTGCTGGGCCTCGGCGACATCGGCCCCGAGGCCGCCATGCCCGTGATGGAGGGCAAGGCGATGCTGTTCAAGGAGTTCGGCGACGTGGACGCCTTCCCGATCTGCCTCTCCACCAAAGACGTGGACGAGATCGTGGACACCGTGATCCGCATCGCGCCGACCTTCGGAGGCATCAACCTCGAGGACATCTCCTCGCCTCGCTGCTTCGAGATCGAGCAGCGCCTCCAGGACGCGCTCGACATCCCCGTGTTCCACGACGACCAGCACGGCACCGCGATCGTGACGCTCGCCGCGCTGATCAACGCCTGCCGCCTCGCCGACCGCCGTATGGAGGATCTCGAGGTGCTGATGGTGGGCGCCGGTGCGGCGGGAGTTGCCGTGGTCAAGATCCTGATGGATGCCGGCGTGACCTCGATCGTTGCCTGTGACCGCTTCGGCGCGATCCACACCGGCCGCGACGACTATCAGGCCGGCTCCATGAACGCCCCCAAGCGCTGGCTGGCGGAGCACACGAATGCGGCCGGCCGCGACGGCCAGCCGCGCCAGGTGATCGAGGGCACGGACGTGTTCATCGGCCTCTCGGGCCCGGGCATCATCGACGCGCAGGATCTTCAGAAGATGAACGCGGACCCGTTCGTCTTCGCGATGGCCAACCCCAATCCCGAGGTGAAGCCCGAGGAGGCGGCGCCGTACGTGCGGGTGATGGCCACCGGCCGGTCGGACTACCCGAACCAGATCAACAACGTGCTGGCCTTCCCGGGCATCTTCCGCGGCGCGCTCGACGCCCGCGCCACGGCGATCACCGAGGACATGAAGCTGGCGGCGGCGCGCGGGATCGCCTCGGTGGTCGGCGACGACGAGCTGGACGAGGACTACATCATCCCCAGCGTCTTCAACCGCGACGTCGCCCGCGAGGTCGCGGCCGCCGTGTCCGAGGTGGCGGAGCGCAGCGCCGAGGCGGACGAGCCTGATCAGCCGACCGTGGAGCGGGCCACGGTCAGCTGATGCGCGTCGCGGTCACCGGCGCGACCGGCATGCTCGGCAGCGCACTGGTTCACGCTCTCGTGGAGCGCGGCGACGAGGTCACGGCGCTCTCGCGTGACGCCGGGCGGGCCCGCGAGACGCTCGACGTGTCCGCCGAGACATGGGCCGATCCGGAGGCCGATCGGCCACCGCTCGACGCCCTGCGCGGGCGAGACGCCGTGGTGCACCTGCTGGGCGAGGCGATCGCGCAGCGGTGGTCGGACGAGACCAAGCGCGAGATCCGCGACTCGCGCGTGCTCTCGACCCGCAACCTCGTGGCCGCCCTCGGCGAGTTGCCCTCGGAGGAGCGCCCGCGCGTGCTCCTGTCGGGCTCCGGGGCGGGCTGGTACGGGCACCGGGGAGACGAGCCGCTCGACGAGTCGAGCACGCAGCCCGGTGACGACTTCCTCGCCCAGCTGAGCGTGGACTGGGAGGCCGAGGCTCGCGGCGCGGAGGAGCTGGGGGTCCGCGTGGTCCTGAGCCGGACGGGAGTGGTGCTCTCCGACTCCGGCGGGGCGCTCGAGAAGATGCTGCCCTTCTTCAAGGCCGGCATTGGCGGGCCCGTGGCGGGCGGGCGCCAGTACGTGCCGTGGGTGCACGTGGACGACGTGGTCGGCGCGACCATGTTCGCGCTCGACAACGAGGCCGTCAGCGGCCCGATGAACGTGACCGCCCCGGAGCCGGTGACCAATAAGGAGCTCTCGCGCACGCTAGGTCGCGTATTGCGCCGCCCCGCCTTCGCGCCGGTGCCGGCGCTGGCCGTGAAGGCGCTCTACGGCGACATGGCGCAGATCGTGACCACCGGGCAGCGCGCCGTGCCGGGCCGTCTCACAGAGCTCGGCTACTCCTTCAGGCAGCCGGAGCTGGAGCCGGCCCTGAGAGACGCGACCGGGCGCTAGTCGAGCACGTGCTGCTCGGCGCGCAGCTCGGCCATCGTCTTGCCGCCGGTGGCCCGCTGGATGTCGATCGTGTAGATCAGCGCGGCTGCGATGACCAGCACCATGAGGGCCACGACGATCAACCCGATCTGGCCGCCGCTGCTCGCGTCGATCGACGTCACGACGTAGACGGAGGCGGCCACCAGGATCACCTCGACCACGATCAGCGTGGTCCGTGCCGGACCGCTCAACCCTCCGTGCAGCTTCCAGCGCGAGATGTCGCGGGGTGGTATCACCGCCCATACGAAAGCGCCGAGCACCGTGAGAATCGTGCCGGTCACGAGCCCCACCTTCTCGCCGTAGCCCTTCGCGTCGGAGAGCAGCGAGGCGATGATCGCCGACCCAAGCCACACGAACGTGAGCCAGAGAGCCACGGTTCCGATCACTGCAAGCAACATCAGCTCACGCTCCCAGGTACGCCTTCTGGACCTCGGGGTTCTCCCGCAGCGCTGCGGACTGATCGGTGAGCGTCACGGCCCCGGTCTCGAGCACGTACGCGCGCTTGGAGACGTCGAGGGCGAAGTTCGCGTTCTGCTCGACCAGCAGAATGGTGGTGCCCTGCTTGTTGATCTCCGCGATCGTCTCGTAGATGCGCTCGACGAGAATCGGCGCGATGCCCATGGAGGGCTCGTCGAGCAGGAGAAGCGTCGGCTGAGCCATCAG
>Ga0190265_10001894_pt1 | contig 13837 bp, 11 predicted proteins | sample Popmic124T_FD_133135 | JGI IMG/M metagenome (GOLD analysis project Ga0190265, IMG submission 133135) | Populus adjacent soil microbial communities from riparian zone of Indian Creek, Utah, USA - 124 T | ecosystem: Environmental > Terrestrial > Soil > Riparian zone | place: USA: Utah | collected...
CGCGGTTTCGAGGGCTTCGATCTGGCAGAAGAAGAGCTTCTTTTCCCGTTCGGATGTATTCCAGTATTCGAGCAAACGTGAGGTCGTGGGGGTGACACCCACATACCCACCCTGGCGCCACATTGCGATTCGCGGGCGAATGCGGTTGACGAGCTTGTTGGGCTCGATGCGGTCCTGGGTCCACTCCGTGTCAAATTCGAGTTGCTTCTGACCTTTTTTTCGCGGCTTTGCAATCGGAACGAAATAGGAACTTTCCCGACGGCCTGCAACGATCTCGTCCGTGATTCCCTCGTCGGTGAAGCGGAAATGTCGCCTGGGCTCATCGAATGGAGAATTCAGAATTGGGTTTTCGATAACGACTTGAGTCATGGCGGCCCAAACGTGTTTTGGCGTACTGCCGAGGCAGTGTCACTTTTCCGTGGCGGCGACGCGGGCGGGGTCGTGGGAGAGGGTTTCGCCGATGGTCATGCGCTGCATTTCGCTGGTGCCCTCGTAGATCTCGGTGATCTTGGCGTCGCGCAGGTAGCGCTCGACCTCGCCCTCGCGGCAGTAGCCCATGCCGCCGAAAATCTGGATGGCCTGGTTGGCGCAGAAGCTGGCCGTCTCGGCGGCGAAGAGCTTGGCCATGGCGGGGATGTGCAGGCTGTGCTTGTTCAGCCCCTTGAGCCAGCAGCCCTTGTAGAGCAGGGCGCGGGAAGCGGCGATGCGGACGGCCATGTCGGCGATCTTCCACTGGATGGCCTGGAAGTCGGCGATGGGCTTGCCGAACTGCTTGCGCTCCAGGGCGTAGCTTACGGAGCGATCGAGGGCGGCCTGGGCGATGCCGACGGCCTGGGCGGCGATGCCGAGGCGGCCGCCGTCGATGGCGGTGAGGCCGATCTTGAGGCCCTGGCCGCGCTGGCCGACGGTGTTCCAGGCGGGGACGCGGCAGTTTTCGAAGATGAGCTCGACGGTGCTGCTGCCGCGGATGCCGAGCTTGTCCTCGTGCTTGCCGACGGTGAGGCCGGGGGTGGTTTTCTCGACGAGGATGCAGGTGGAATTGCGCTTGTCGCCGGGCTCGGTGCGGACGAAGAGCAGAATCGCGTCGGCCTCGGCGCCGTTGGTGACCCACATCTTGGTGCCATTGATATGCCACTCGTCGCCCTTCAGCTCGGCGCGGCACTTCATGGCGCCGGCGTCGGAGCCGCTGCCGTGCTCGCTGAGGCTGAAGCAGTTGAGCCACTGGCCGGTGGCCATTTTTGGGAGCCAGGCCTGCTTCTGCTCGTCGGAGGCGAACTTGAGGATGGGGTCGATGACGAGGGAGTTCTGCACGCTGTTGATGACGCCGACGGAAGCATCGGCCCAGGAGAGCTCTTCGACGACGATGGCCGAGGCAAGGGCGTCCATGCCGGAGCCGCCGTACTCCTCGGGGAAGCAGATGCCCATGTAGCCCATTTCGCCGAGCTGGCGGACGATGTCGGCGGGGAATTCGCCCTTGACGTCGCGCTCGATGGCGCCGGGGGCGACGACGGTGCGGGCGAACTCGCGAATGTTGTCACGGAGCAGCGCGTGGTCTTCGCCCAATTCGTAGCCGAAGGGGAGGGATTGTTCGGTCATGATGGACATTCAGTCACCTGTATTGCCGCCCCGGCTCATGCACTCTGGCGGGCGTATTCGGCGCGGGCGATGAGCATGCGCTGGACCTCGCTGGAGCCTTCGCCGATTTCGCAGAGCTTGTTGTCGCGGACGAGGCGCTCGACGCAGACGTCCTTCGTGTAGCCGGCGCCGCCGTGAATCTGGATCGAATCCCAGCCGACACGGCTGGCCATCTCGCTGGCGAAGAGCTTGGCGATGCTGCTCAGCTCCTTGTCGGGACGGCCGGCGTCGTGGGTGACGGCGGCCTGGCGGACGAGGAGGCGGGCGGCCTCGATCTGGGTTTCCATGTCGGCCAGCTTGAACTGGATCGCCTGGTGCCGATTCAGCGGCACGCCCATGCTGTGGCGCTCGGCGGAATACTTGACGGCTTCTTCGAGGCAGCCGCGGGCCAGGCCGACCGAGAGCGCGCCGATGGTGCAGCGGCCGCGGTCGAGGACGCGGAGGGCGTCAATGTAGCCGTGGTGCAGCTCGCCGCACAGATTTTCGGCGGGGATCTGGCAGTTCTCGAAATTGACGGGGACGGTGTCGCTGCCGCGCATGCCCATTTTATCTTCAGGCTCGCCGAGGATGAGGCCGGGGGTGTTTTTTTCGACGAGGAAGGCGGAGATGGTGCGTGCGCCCCGCTCGGCGCCCTTGGTGCGGGCGGTGACGACGAAGACATCGGCGCGGAGGGCGTTGGTGATCCAGAATTTCGCGCCGTTCAGGACCCAGCCCTTTGAGTTCTGCTCGGCGCGGGTGGTCAGGGCCTCGGCATCGGTGCCGCAGTGCGGCTCGCTGAGGCACCATGCCCCGATGGCGTCACCGGTGGCGAGCTTCGGCAGCCAGTGGCGCTTCTGCTCGTCGTTGGCCGCGAGGCGGATGTGGGTGGAGCAGAGGCCGGAGTGGGCGGCGATGAAGAGGGCCGACGCGCCGCACCATCGGGCGATCTCCTCGACGACGACGGTCATGCCGAGCAGGCCGAGTCCCGCGCCGCCGTATTCATCGGGAAACGACACGCCGAGGATGCCGACGCGGCCCATCTCCTTAAACAGATCGGTCGGGATCCACTTTTCGTCGTCCCACTTGCGGGCGCGCGGCGCGATCTGCTCGGCGGCGAAGGCGCGGGTGACGTCGCGGATGGCGACATAATCCTCTGGCAGCTCGAAGTTCATCAGGGCTGTCTCGTTTCTATCACCTTGTGGCAATGAAGGATGGGATGCACACGCAGAGTCGCGCGCCCCACGCTTGTGAATCCATCGATCTTAGAAAATCCGGCGGGCGGAGTCAAAGATCAGGGCGAGCCGCCGGATTCGGCCGGGGCGAGGGTCTGGCGACCCTTTTCGTCGTTGCCCAACCGCCAATGCGCGGCGTGGGGATCCTGTCCGATTAGCAGGGTCGTGTTCGGTTCGGCAGATTCCAGCAGGAAACGCTCCTTGTTTTTCATGTTTTCAAAGGGCATGAGGTCATAGGCCATGTTGAATCGGAGGCCCAAGTGGGCGGAGGTGGGCATGAGGTCGGCCGGGAGAATCGCCCGCCGGTTGCCGCTCTCAAATACGACGCTCTGCTGGTGCCGGGTGTGGCCGGGGAAGGGACGCACGCGGACGCCGGGGACGATTTCGGCTTCGCCGTTGACGAATGAAAGGACGCCGGACGTTTCGAGCGGAGCGAGGTTTTCGCGGCGATAAGTGCCGGTCATGACGGCGTGGCCGGTGACGGCGTCGTCCCACTCGCCTTGTTGCACGATGTATCGGGCGCGGGGGAAGGTGGGGATGAAGCCGCCGTTGCCGTCGGGCATGGTGGCGCCGCCGGCGTGGTCGAAGTGAAGATGGGTGAGGATGACGAAGTCGATGGACTCGCGGTCGATGCCGGCGGCGGCGAAGGAATCGGCGAGCCAGTAGTTGCTGAACTTGAAGAAGCCTTGCTCCTTGGCGTCGAACTTGGAGGGATGGCCGCAGCCGGTTTCGATGATGATTTTTTTTCCGGCGGTGTCGAGATAGAAGCAGTTGGTGGCGAGGGGGATTCGGTTGGCGTCGTCGACATCGACGAGCCTGGACCAGATGGGCTTGGGGATGATGCCGAACATGGCGCCGCCGTCGAGCCAGAGGGGGCCGCCGTCGAGGACCTTGAGCGCGAGATCACCGATGCGGATTTGCGGAGGCGAGGAAACTGCGCCTTGGCGGGCTGTTGCACTCATAACTGTTTTCTAGTGGGAAACTCCGGTGCTTTCGCCGCGAACCTTCGCAATCAAGTCACGGCCGAATTCGTCGATCTCGTTCGATGTCATTCCGCTGTCGACAAAGTCCTGGCGGACAGGAGCGAGGATTTCATCAAAAGTCGGCGCGCTCACGCCTTGCCGGATTAAGTCGGCTGCGTATTGCGAAATATCACGGCCGAGCGCGACCGCGCGCTCGCGGAGCTTTTCCTCCACTTCCGGCGTGATGGAAATCGTAAGCGTCATAGGCAATCCTCTTACAACATCATAGACCAGGATCGAGGATCATGGTAGGAATGCGATGCGAATCTGTCATCACTTTCGATTGCCAGGCTCGTCGTTATAATCGGACCGGCTAGCGGAATGGGCTGTTCATATTCATTTTTGTCGAGTGGAGTTTTGCATGTTGCTGGCGGAAAAACTGGCGGGCTGGGCATACTCGCTGAAATATTCGGATTTGCCGGCGGATGCGATTCATGAGACCAAGCGGCGGTTTATTGATTCGCTGGGGACGGCGCTGGGGGCTTACAAGAGCAAGCCGGCGACCATCGCGCGGCAGACGGCGATGGCTGCGCCGGCCGTGAAAAAGAACGGGGCCGTCATCGTGGGGACGCGGTTTCGCACGACGCCGGAACTGGCGGCTTTCGCGAACGGGGCGCACATACGCTATCTGGATTACAACGACACCTATCTGTCACTCGAGCCGGCGCACCCTTCGGACAATATCGCGGCGACGCTGGCGGCGGCGCAGGCCAACGGGCGGTCGGGTCGCGATCTGATTCTCGCGACGGTCATCGCCTATGAGATTCAGTGCCGCCTGTGTGACGCGGCTTCGCTGCGGGCCAACGGGTGGGACCATGTGACCTATGGGAACTTCAGCGCGACGCTGGGCGCTGGCAAGCTGTATGGGCTGAGCCCCGAGCAGATGGTTCATGCGCAGGGCCTGGCGGGCGTGTGCAACATCGCGACGCGGCAGACGCGCACCGGGCAGATTTCCATGTGGAAGGCGTGCGCGTTCAGCAATGTGTGCCGCGGGGCGATTTTTGCGGTGAACCTGGCGCGGCAGGGATTCACCGGGCCGCATGAAATTTTCGAGGGGCCCAAGGGTGTCTTCAAAATGCTCACCGGGCGGCCGTTCGACGTTGAGCTCGGCTCGAAAGACGCCGGTTACATGATCAACAAAACTTACATCAAGTTCTGGCCGGCGGAGTATCACGCGCAAAGCTCGATCGACGCGGCGCTGCAGATTCGCTCGGAATTCATGAATGCGGGCTCCACCTGGGCGGACATCGACCGCGTCGAGATGGAGTCGTTCGAGGCCGCGGTGTCGATCATCGGCAGCGAGAAGGAGAAATGGCGGCCGACCAGCCGGGAGACAGCCGATCACAGCATGGGGTACATGACCATCGCCGCACTGGTGGATGGGAATGTCACGCGAGAGACCTTTGAGCCGGCGCGGTTTACGGATGCGAAGTATCTGGACCTGCTGGATCGGACGACGATCGTCGAAGCGGCGGACATGAATGCGGGGTATCCGGAGGGAATACCGAACCGGCTGCGCGTACACATGAAGGACGGGCGGAGTTTTGAGAAGACGGTGAAGTATCCGCGCGGCCACGCCGGCAACCCCATGACGGATACTGAAGTGGAGAGCAAGTTCCGCACGTTGGCGTCCGGGGTCATTTCAGAGCAGCAGCAGGATCGGTTGCTGGCGTCGATGTGGAAGATGGACGCGATGGACAACGTTGCATCCCTGTGGGACTTTGAGGTCGGTGCGAAAGTGCGGGTCGCCAAGAAGGCTACCGCGCGCCGCGGCGCCCCGGGCAAATCCGGGGCAATGTCGAAGAGAGCAGCGGGGGCTGCGAAGACCTCGGCGAAAAAGTCGGGAGCAAAGCGGGGAAAGACAAGGATTGCTGGAAGAAAGGGTTTGAGACGCTGAGGCCAATCGAGCACTGAAGCCAATGCGCTTCCTGTTCGACTTCGATCATTCGTCGAGACTCCCGCGGCCAATCTCGGATTTCAGATTTGAAATTTGAGATTTCGGAGTTCATAATTTGAAATTCAGGCTTCAGATTCCGGCGACCCTGGTTACTAATTCCGGACCGGACAATAAAAAGTGAACTCCTGCAAAGCTGTTGGCGTCCGCTTCCTCATGGGCGCGGACCTGATTGGCGAAGAATATCGGGAACACCTGGATTGCCGCATCAATCCCTGTGATGCGGCTCGCCGACAGGCAGGAAAAAATGTCCACCGGGACCGCCACTGTTTACGAGTGCTACCCGTGCAACGTGTGCGGCCTTTCCCTTCCCATCCGGCTGCCGCGGCCGGGCGAGGTGGCGAGCAGTTGGGAGTGCCGGTATTGCAGCAGCCGCTTTTTCGCTACGCTGATCGACACTTATCCGCCGGAAATATTGACGAACGTGCGGCCGTCGCCGGACATTCACCCGCGCATTGCGGTCGGCGGCGCGGTGCTCGCCCAGCTCTACAAGCGAGAGGGACGCGGCGGGCGCGACTTCGAGGGGCGACGGTGGGCGCGGGTCGCCTCGGAGATGTCGCTGACCATCATCATGCACAATGAAGAGGTGGCCACGCAGTCGCTGGACCTTTCGGCCGGCGGAGTCGGCTTTGTGTCGACCCGGCAGGCCAACATCGGCGAGATTATTACGGCGCGGTTCGACGCCATTCCCGGCAAGCCCTCGGCCATCTGCACGGTCCGAAATTGTGCGGACTTGGGCGAGGGGGTGTATCGCATCGGCGCGGAGTTTCGAGACCAGATGTCCGCCCAACCGGTCGTGAATCAGGGATAGGGCGACGGCGCGGACGGACTGTCCTATCGGTATTGATCCGTTTCGATTTGGCGATGGGCTTCGCATCGGATCCGACTACACTTCGTGCTCACAGTGGACAATTCGTTCGCACCCACTATTAGCCGGTGCCACACTTCATCCAATCGCGGACCTTGCGTCCTATACGGATTTCTTCCGCCCGTGGCCGTTGAAAAATCGCTGCATAGAATCTCTCCGTTCCGAAGGACCTGTCGCGTATCGGCGGAGATATTTTCGTGTTCCGGTTGGCTCAACGTCTTCTCGTCGCGACACTCGTCACCTTGGGGACCGCGTGCGACGTATGGGAGCCGCCGGCGCCCACCGCTGATGAATTGAATCGGGGGCTGATCGTGCTCTATCCCGGCGCGCTCAACACGCGATCGGAAATGCTCGGATTCTATTCCGGGTTGCGGGCGGCGGGCATCGATCAGGCGATCGAGGTGAGGCCGTGGGCCCCGCCGTTGCTCAACTTTTTCATTCCGACCGAGTTTCTGGAATATGAGCGGCCATGGGCGCGGGAGGAGGCGGCGCGGCTGGCGGCGCATCGAGCGGCCAATCCGGGCAGTCCGGTGACGCTGCTCGGTTTTTCGGGCGGCGCGATGGTTTGTGTTCTGGTGGGGGAGGAGATGCCGGCGGGCGAGCAGATCGACCGGATCATCCTGATGAGTCCGGGCATCTCGACGGCCTATGATCTCACGCGGATGCTGGAGAACACGACCGATGGCGCATACGTCTACTGGTCGGCAAAGGACACGGTGATCAATTTCACGACGCACTGGCTGGGCACGCTCGACGGGGTGTTCGGGCCCGCGGCGGCGGCGTTCGGATTCGAGATGGAGCACCCCAAGCTGCGACAGGTGTCGTGGAGCCCGGCGCTGGCGCTGTTCGGTAACAACGGCGAGCACAATGATTATGCTTTCTCGGTGGAGTGGATTCGGGAGTTCGTGGCGCCGTGGGTGGCGCATTTTGATGCCGCAAAGGCGGATGATACGACGCCGCCCGCGTGAGCGAAGCAAAGGAAGTTTCCTTTGCGGCGCTATTCCTGTATTTGGGATGGTCGCGCAGTTCGGCCCGACCCTCCGTCGCTGCCGCTTCTCAGGGTGACGCGCTGTTAGCACCTACCCGATGAATTCAATTTCGCCGGGGTCGGGGATGAGAGCTTCGCGATAGGCCCGGGCGAGCAGCTCGCGCACGGCGGCGCGGCCGCGGTCGCCGTAGTCGACGGTCCACTTGTTGACGTACATTTCAACGAAGCGGTCGGTGAGGGCGGTGTCCAGGCCGCGGCCGAACTGCAGCGCGTATTCGATAGCCTCGCGGCGGTGGGCCAGGCCGTATTCAATGGACTGGCGCAGCTGGCGGGCGACGTCGTGCATCGCTTTTTCGCCGAGGGCCCGGAGGACGACGTTGCCGCCCAGCGGCAGGGGCATCTTGGTTTGCTCGCCCCACCACTCGGCCACGTCGACGACTTTGAAAAGACCCTGCTGCCGATAGGTGAGCTGGGCTTCGTGAATGATCAGACCCGCATCGACGTCGCCGCGGGCCACGGCGTCGGGAATCTGGTCGAACATGACCACCTGATGTCGGAAGGTGTCGCGGCCGAGGCAGAGCAACAAGGCTAGAAACGCGGTCGTGCGCTCGCCGGGAATGGCGATGAGCTTGCCGCGCAAATCGTTCAGCGACATCGGCTGACGGGCAACGACCATGGGGCCGTAGCCGTCGCCCATGCTGCATCCGGAGGCGAGCAGCGCATATTTATCGCGGACGTACGGGTAGGAGTGAATGGAAATCGCGGAGATTTCGAGCTCGCCCACTTCGGCGCGACGATTGAGCGTTTCGATGTCGGCCATCTCATGAGTGTAGCGATAGGGTTTCGTGTCGATGAGATCGCGCGCGAGGGCGTAGAACATGAAGGCGTCGTCGGGGTCCGGAGAATGGCCGACGCGGATGAGCATGGTTTGGAGCATGGTTGAGTCCGAGTATTGGCGCGGCAGTGAGCGGGTTGACATATCAAAAAAAGGAAAATCGCCCCGATTATAGGAGAACCGCCGAATTCGCAAAGGCAGCGGCGTTCTGCCTACGTCCCCGTTGCAATCGTTGGTATTTCGGAGCTTCGGACCAAGCCTCGAAGCGCCGATGAAGACCGGCGGTGATATGGAGCTGACGCAGAGGCGCAAGGGGGAGGCCAGTTGTATGAGGAATCCGCCCACCATTCAAACGCCGGATGACGCCCAACAGGCGCCGGACGCGCGCGGCTCCGACATGACCGCTCCCGATATCGTCAAGACGGCTTCGCTTCGCGTCGGCATGCGGCTGACCAAGGGCTTGCACGATGCGGGGACCGGCGTCCTGCTGCTCGCGGCGGGCATGACCATCACACCGGAATTTCTCGCCCTGCTTCGCGAGCGGCAAATCCGCTTTCTCTCGACCAGTTCCGACCCGACGCCTGCGCCGGCCGCGAGCACCGATACGACGCCGGCCGATCCGCTGGGCGAATCGCTCAAGCGGGAAGACGTGCAACTGCCCATTCGACCGCTGACGGCTTCGCAACGGCCGCGGGTGACGTTGGCGATTCTGGAGGAACGGGCGTCGCGCGGCCTCAAGTCTCACGTGCAGGCGAGCAAATCGGTCGAGCAATTTTACAAGGCGCTCAAACTCAACGACTCGCCAAAGAACGACGGCCTGCACAAGGTCGTGAACGAGTTCATCGACATGGTGTCGCTGGACCTGGACCTGCTGCCGACCATTCTCAGCCTGCAAACCTCGGGCGACGAATATCTGTTTCAACATAGCGTCAATGTTGCGGCACTCAGCATGAACATCGCCACGCAGCTTGGCCTGCGCCGCGAAAAGATCATGGAGATCGGGCTCGCGGGATTGCTGGCCGACGTGGGCATGCTCCGGGTGCCGGAGATGATCCGATTCGCGCCGCGTCCGCTGACGGCCGAGGAAATCCAGGAAGTCCAGCGGCATCCGCTCTACACGCTGGATTATCTCGAAAAGATTCCCGGGCTGCCGCGGGAGGTGAAGTTCGTCGGGTTGCAATCGCACGAACGGCTGGACAAATCGGGCTATCCGCGCAATCGTGGCGGCATGTTCATTCACGCCTTCGCGAAGATCGTCGGCATCGCGGACACCTACGCGGCGATGACCCGGCCGCGGCCGCATCGACCCGCCCTTTCGCCGCATGACGCCATGCGGCATATTCTGGAAGAGTGCAGTGCGGGCCGTTACGAGACTGAATACGTCCGGGCGCTGATTGACGGCCTGTCGGTTTTTCCGGTGGGGAGCCACGTCGAACTCGATAACGGGCAGTTCGCGGTGGTGGTCCGGGCGACGACGGGGCGGAACACGCGGCCGGTGGTTCGGGCGCTCGATGCGCGGGGCCGGCCTCGCGGCGAGGTGATCGATCTTGCGGCGCGGGAGGACGTTCGCGTCGTCCGCGTGGTGCGCGATCTGGCGGCGGAGTTTCATCCCGGCCGCTGAGACTCCCTGCCTGCCGAGTGATCCGCTTCGCGCGGCGTGTATGATCGCAAGGCACTTGGCACCGATCAAATCCACAAATACACTCAAGGCTCCACTACGAGTATGTGAGTCCATAATTCTCTCCCCCGCAGAACCATCGCAGGCGTAAGAGGTACGCAGCAATGATGACGAGGGAGCGAGCCCTCGATCGGAGTCGGCAGCCATTCAATCCACCATTTCGACAAACCGGCCGCCGAGGTATGCGATACTCTCTCTTATTTGTTTTGGCCTTTCGCTGAGCGCGCTCGCCGCTACGGCGTGGATTGCCTCACGAGTTTCGCTCGAGACGGCGATTCCCCGGGGATACACGCCGCTCACCGATGAGACGAATTTGCCGAAGGTGTGGCTTCCTGATGCCGCCCTGGAGCACCGCTTCGCGCCCAACGTTGATTTCACATTTAAGAACGACGATGGCGAGATCGTCAACTATCGCTCAACGCCCGTCGGCGCAAACGGAGTCTGCTTTCGGGATGATGGAATCGACGGAGAAGTGTTCGCCGTCGCCGTGGGCGACAGCTTTACGTTCGGCCACGACACCATGCTCGATGCGGCGTGGGTCGAGCAGGTCGAAAAGGCCATCGGCGCCGACGTGGTCAACCTGGGCATGACCAACATCTATGGAAGCACGCAGATCCAACGAACCCTCGAAATCCACGGCATGCGGCACAGGCCCAGATTGATCATCTGGGCCGCATACGTCAACGACTGGTATGAGGACACCATCTTCCTGTCGTGGGAGGCGATCGCGCGCCCCCTGAAAGGACAGTTCGATTACCCGCGCTCGACCGAAATCTATGATGCCATGCGGCGACACATTTACATCCGGCCGCCGGTAAACCCCGGCGATGAGGCGCAGAATCCGGCGTTGGGGGCTCGGGTGATGTATGAGGGTAACGGACTTCGGCTGGAATGCGACGCGACATCTTACGCCGCGCAGGACCTTCGCCTTCCTTCGATCGCCAGGGGCTGGGCGAGCACGCGAGAGGCCCTGCTGCGTGCGAAGGCGCTGGCGGCGTCCATCCGAGCTGAATTCCTGGTCATTCCTATTCCGGCGAAAGAGCACGTTTACCATGAACGTGTCTGCACGGTTCTCGAGTACGCCCGGAGTCAGGATCCCGCCGTGTTTTGCTCAGCGTATGAGACGTTTTGCAAGGAGAATGACATTCGCTGTCTCAACCCCTTCAAAAGCCTGAGCGACCGAGGCCGATTGGGCGAGAAGCTCTATTTCACGGTGGACGGCCATTTCAATCGCGCGGGCCACACAGCATTGGCCGAGTTGATCCTCGCCTATCTTGACTCCGAACACCTGCGACCGGCACGCCAGTCGAACGCCCCTGATTGAGGGCGTGCAGCATGAGAGGGCCGGTGACCGCCGCCCTACCACGGCATCCATTCGCCCGCTACATTGCCATTTCAGAATAGTTTCCGGTGTGCAGGCAGGCCTATGGACGTCATTCAATCGAAGCTCAGCACGACCGATGCGGCGTATCGCGAAAATTCCGCGCACATGGTCGGCCTGGTCATGGAGCTGCGTGAGCGCATCGCCCGAGTGAAGCTGGGCGGCGGCGAGGCGGCGATGGCGCGGCATCGGGGGCGCGGGAAGCTGGTCGCTCGCGATCGGATCGATCGGCTGGTCGATCCCGACAGCCCTTTTCTCGAACTCAGCCCGCTGGCGGCTTGGGAACTGTACGAAGGCGAGGCGCCGGGGGCGGGCATGGTCACGGGAATCGGCCGGGTGCAGGGCCGCGAGTGCGTGATCGTCGCGAATGATGCGACGGTGAAGGGCGGCACCTATTACCCGATTACGGTGAAGAAGCACCTGCGGGCGCAGGAGATCGCGCGGGAGAATCATCTGCCGTGCATTTATCTGGTGGACAGCGGCGGGGCATTTTTGCCGATGCAGGACGAGGTGTTTCCGGATCGGGACCACTTCGGGCGCATTTTCTACAACCAGGCGCAGATGTCGGCGCTGGGCATTCCGCAGATCGCCGTCGTGATGGGCTCGTGTACGGCGGGCGGGGCGTACGTGCCGGCGATGAGCGATGAGGCGGTGATCGTGCGGAACCAGGGCACGATCTTTCTGGGTGGGCCGCCGCTGGTGAAGGCGGCGACGGGAGAAGAAGTGACTGCGGAGGAGCTCGGCGGGGCCGACGTTCACTGCCGGACGAGCGGCGTGGCCGATCACTATGCGCAGAACGACGAAGACGCGCTGGCAATTACGCGCAGCATCGTGGCACACCTGAATACGCGGCCGAAGACGCACATCGCCGTGAGTGCGGCGGAGGATCCGGCGCACGATCCGCTGGAGATTTACGGCGTGATTCAGAAGGACATTCGCAAACCCTACGACGTGCGGGAGGTCATCGCACGGATTGTCGACGCGAGCCGCTTGCACGAGTTCAAGGCGCTATATGGGGCGACGCTGGTGACGGGGTTTGCGCACATCTGGGGTTATCCCGTGGGGATCGTTGCGAACAACGGCGTGCTGTTCAGCGAGAGCGCGCAGAAGGCGGCGCATTTTGTGGAGATGTGCAGTGTTCGGCGGATCCCGCTGGTGTTCCTGCAGAACATCACGGGGTTCATGGTGGGCAGGAAATATGAGGCGGGCGGCATCGCCAAGGATGGGGCGAAGATGGTGGCGGCGGTGTCGAACGCGAGCGTGCCGAAGTTCACGGTGATCATCGGCGGCTCGTATGGGGCGGGGAATTATGGGATGTGCGGGCGGGCGTATCAGCCGCGGTTTCTGTGGATGTGGCCCAATGCCCGGATCAGCGTCATGGGCGGCGAGCAGGCGGCCAACGTGCTGCTGACGGTGAAGAAGGATCAGATCGCGTCCAAGGGTGGCAAAGCGATGTCACCGGAGGAAGAGGAGGCGTTCAAGCGGCCGACGCTGGAGAAGTATGAGCGCGAGGGCAGCGCTTACTACAGCACGGCCCGGCTGTGGGACGACGGCGTGATCGACCCGGCCGACACGCGGATGGTGCTGGGGCTGGCGATTTCGGCGAGCTTGAATGCGCCGTGGCCGGAGCGGCGGGTGGGCGTGTTTCGGATGTGAAAGAGTTGGTGCGTTCTGATATAATAACAGGCAGCAGATTGGAGGGCATCGTGTCGCAGCAGAGCGTGGACGCCATCATAGACCGGGTCAAATCGCTTGATCCCGAAGATCAGCTTGCGGTCGCGGAGGCCATTGATCGGTTGACATGGGCCCGGCGATGGCGAGTTGTCTGCGAGAAAATCGAGGCGTCGCGAGCGAATCTGCCGGATGTTTCAGACGAGGAGGTCGACCGTGCAGTCAATGATGTTCGCCAGGAGCTGCCATTATCCGCGCGATCCTCGACACGTCGGTCTTAATCAGCGCGCTCATCAAAGGTTGGTGGCGAGAGATTGCTGATGCCGCAGAGTCCGGTCGACTCAGGCTAATTACATCCCCCCAAGCAATTGAAGAATTCATGGACGTTATTGCACGGCCCAGTAAGTCGAAACTTTTTGACAGTTCAGAGGCGGCTTCGGTTGCTGATCTTCTGAGGCGAACTGAACTCTATTCACCTGACTCATATCCTCAAGTGTGTCGCGATCCCAACGACGATTTCTGGTTGGCGCTGGCCAATTTGAGTCGGGCAGATGTGCTCGTTTCTCGAGACGAAGATCTGCTTCAGCTTCGCAG
>Ga0190265_10001895_pt1 | contig 13835 bp, 12 predicted proteins | sample Popmic124T_FD_133135 | JGI IMG/M metagenome (GOLD analysis project Ga0190265, IMG submission 133135) | Populus adjacent soil microbial communities from riparian zone of Indian Creek, Utah, USA - 124 T | ecosystem: Environmental > Terrestrial > Soil > Riparian zone | place: USA: Utah | collected...
CGTCGCCGCTCAGCTGCTGTCGCGCGAGGGCTGCAGGATCGTCGCGATCGGTGATCGATCGGTCTCGATTTACAACAAGGCCGGAATCGACGTCGACGACGCGATCGCGCACGTCAAGAAGCACAAGTCTCTCGACGGCTACAAGAGCGGCGACATCATCTCGGGCGCGGAGCTCCTGACGCTCGATGTAGATGTGCTGCTCCCCGCGGCTCTCGAGAACGTGATCACCACCAAGAACGCGGCAAGCATCCGCGCCAAGATCATCTGCGAGGGAGCGAACGGCCCCACGACCGCGGCCGCCGATTCGATACTCGACGAGAAAGGCATCTTCGTCATCCCGGACATTCTCGCCAACGCCGGCGGCGTCACCGTCTCATACTTCGAGTGGGTGCAGGACCGAGGCGGGTACTTCTGGACGGAGGATCTCGTCAACGACCGCCTGGAGACGATCATGCGCCGCAGCTTCAAGGACGTGCTCGATCTTTCCCGCCAGCACAGAGTGAACATGCGCACAGCCGCTTATATGCTCTCGATAAGCAGGGTTGCCACCGTCCACAGGCTTCGCGGCATCTACGCCTAGATGCGACTGGTCGTCGCTGTCGTTGGAAAAGCGCGAAACCCGGCACTGGGAGAAGCGATCCGCGAGTACGAGACTCGAGCGGCGCGTTACTGGCCGCTCGTAGTGCATGAGGTGAAGGAGGAACGGGGAACCGAAACGGCGCGGGTGCGCGAGCGCGAGGGCGCACGACTCGCGGAGAAGATTCCGGACCGCGCGCGGACGGTGGCCTGCGCCATCGGAGGCCGGTCACTCGACTCCGAGCGGTTCGCGGATTTTCTGCGCACCGCCCGCGATGAAGACCGGGACCTCGCCTTCCTGATCGGCGGCGCCTTCGGGCTTTCGCCCGCGCTTGCCGAGCAATCGCAGATGCAGCTGTCACTGTCGCCGTGGACTCTGCCGCACGAGCTCGCGCGTCTGGTCCTCGCCGAGCAGATCTATCGCGCCGGGACGATCGTTCGCGGAGAGCCGTACCACAAGTGACTGCCACCGATGTCGGGCGATCGGTCCCGCGCGTCGTCACCGAGCCGATCTCCGGCAATGCGCTCGCCTCTCTCGCCGTCACGGGTAAGGCGCCAAGCGGATGGTACGAGCCGCTGCCGCGCGACGCCGAGGCGTGGCGAAAGCGAGTCGAGACCGTGCGAGCGCAGCATCCCTCGGACTGGCTGGAGCGCCAGACGCAGGCAATCCAGGCGACCGGGCGCGCGGCGGAACGCCTGCACGCGTCGGCCGGTGGTCGCGGAGTCGTAGTCACGACAGGACAGCAGCCCGGGCTGTTCGGCGGTCCCGTGTACACTCTGAGCAAAGCCCTGAGCGCATTGGCCCTGGCCGACGAGCTCGAGGAGCTGACGGGGATTCCTGTCGCGCCCGTTTTCTGGGCTGCCACCGACGATGCGGACTTCAAGGAAGCGAGCCGGACCGCCATCGCCGTCAATGGCGGGGCCCAGCTGCTGCGGATAGACCATACCCAGCCGCTTGGCCGATCGATGGCCCACATGCCTCTGGGCGATGCGTCCGCCGAGCTCGAGGCCCTCACGCGCTCGGCCGGATCGGCGGTGGATCCGGTTCCACTCGAGCTGCTCGAGCGGGCGTACACCGCCGACGCGACGATCGGATCGGCCTACGTGTCTTTCCTGCGCGCGCTGTTGGAGCCGTTCGGGATCGCGGTGCTCGACGCTTCGCATGCCGCCACTCTCGCCGCTGCCCGGCCCGTTGTGACGGCCGCCCTGAAAAAAGCCGCGACGATCCATGATGCACTCGCGGCCCGAAACCGTGAGATCGAGGCCGCCGGACACCACCCGCAGGTACAGGAAGTCGCGGGCTTGTCGCTCGTGTTCAGCTCGCGCGGCGGCGAGCGAAAGCGCGTGCCGATCAAGAGCGCCGCCAAAGAGAGCCCGCCGGATGCGCAACTCGGGCCCAACGTGCTGCTGCGGCCCGTTGTCGAGCGAGCGATGCTTCCCACCGTGACCTACGTCGGCGGGCCCGCGGAGATTGCGTACTTCGCCCAGATTGGACCGATCGCCGACACGCTGGACGTGCCTCGTCCGGCGATCGTGCCGCGCTGGTCGTGCACGATAGTCGAGCCGCACGTAGAGCGAATTCTCGAGAAGCTGTATCTCCTGCCGGAAGACCTGCGCGATCCGCACGAGGTCGAGCGTCGCGTTGCCCGCTCGCACTTGCCGAAGGCCGTGATCGCCGAGCTGAACGCGACGCGCGCGGTTCTGAATGAGAGACTCGACGCGCTGACTGAAGCCGTCGAGAGTGAGCACGCGCCACTGCCGCCTTCCGTCACCGGAGGGCTGCGCGCGAATCTCATGCGGCGCCTCGATCGGTTCGAGCGACGCCTCATCTCGGGCGCCAAGCGGCGGCACGCCGACGTCATGCAGGAGATCGCTACGGCGCGCGGATCTCTCTGGCCATTCGGCAATCCGCAGGAGCGAGTGCTGAACTTCGTCCCGTTTCTCGCGCGCTACGGTCCCGCGTTGATCGATGACATGTTGAGCGAAGCGCGACAGCACGCGGAGCTGTTCACGCGAACCGGTCGACGAGAGAGAAGCTCGATGGAGTCGATGCAGCCCGGAGCTGGGAGAGGGAAATGAGCCAGGGACAGAAACCCCCCGACGACGAGGAGAAGCTCGTCGAGAAGGACCGTTCCCTCCCGGAATTCCTTCCGCCGCAACCCGACGAAGTAACCGAAGCCGCGACGCCGATCGAGCGCCGGGCGACCGAGCGCGGCACCGCACCGGCAATAGCGAGATCGAAGAGCGCCGCACTGCTGGTCGGGCTCGGAATTCTGCTGAGCCGCTTTGCCGGTCTCATCCGGCAGACGATGATCGCGCGGTACCTCGGCGTCGGGCTGGCGACGGATGCGTTCAGCGCCGCGTTCCGTATTCCCAACATGCTCCAGAATCTTTTCGGCGAGGGTGTGCTCTCCGCGTCGTTCATTCCGGAGTACGCCGGGCTGCTCGGGAAAGGCGACGAGAAGGAAGCTACGCGCCTGGCGGGCGCGGTGGCGGGAATGCTGGCCCTGGTGGCGTCCGTTCTCGTGCTGCTCGGAATACTGGCTGCCCCGTATCTCGTTGCCGTGATTGCAAACGGCTTCACAGGGGAGAAGCGCGAGCTGACGGTGAGCCTCACGCGGATCCTGTTTCCGGGCGCGGCACTGCTCGTGTTCTCGGCCTGGTGCCTCGGAATCCTCAACAGTCACCGCCGCTTCTTCATGTCATATGCGGCGCCAGTCGTCTGGAACGTCGCGATAGTGGCCGCGCTCATTTTCTTCCACGAGGGGCGGACGGGCGAGCAGATCGCGTTCTACGCCGCAATCGGGTCGGTCATCGGGAGCGCGCTTCAGTTCGGCGTGCAGCTGCCGCTCGTGATCAGGCTCGCGCGCGGCGTTCGTCCTCGCATCGATACGACGGCTCAGAGCGTCCGCAACGTCTTCCGGAATTTCGTGCCCGCGTTCATCGGCCGCGGCGTCGTTCAGCTGAGCGCATACGTAGACGCGTGGCTGGCGAGCTACCTGCCCAACGGAGCGGTCGCGGCGTTCACGTTCGCGCAGGGGATCTTCGTGCTCCCGATCAGTCTGTTCGGGATGGCGATCTCCGCGGCCGAGCTGCCGACGATGTCACGCGCGACGGGGAGCGCGGTGGAGATCGCCGCATATCTGCGCGGTCGCCTCAGCGACGGGCTGGATCGCATTGCGTATTTCATCGTCCCGAGCGCGATCGGGCTGTTCGCGCTCGGCGACCTCATCGTCCACCTGCTGTACGAGAGTGGAAAGTTCGGGCGTGGCGACACGATCTGGGTGTGGCAGATTCTGATCGGTTCAACCGTGGGCCTTCTGGCGTCGACGATGGGGCGGCTCTACTCGTCGACATTCTACGCGCTTCGCGATACGCGCACGCCCTTGCGCTTCGCTGTGGTGCGCGTGGTTCTCACCACCACCCTCGGATATTTCTTTGCTTTGGTTCTTCCCGGATTGCTCGGCGTCGATGCCCGACTCGGCGCGGCCGGACTCACGGCGTCGGCCGGTCTGGCGGGCTGGGTCGAGTTCTACCTGCTTCGTCGCGCCCTCGACGGCAGGATCGGTCGCACCCGTCTAGTCTCATCGCGGATGGCGCGGCTGTGGTTCGCGGCAATTGTGGCAGCGATGATTCCGTGGGCGTACAAGCTGTTCGTGGATCGCGGTGGTCCACTCATCTCGATCCATTCAACGGTAGTGCAGTCCAAGACACTCGCCTTCGTTCTGTTGGCCGTCTACGGGCTCACCTACCTGGCGATCACGGCGGCATTCCGGATCCCCGAGGCGAGCAATGTCATCGATCGCGGACTGAGGGTGTTGAGACTGGGGCGCGGCAAGAAGTAGCTGGGGAATAAGCTGGCGGGCGCGGTATAATTACGTATGCGCCCCGTTCCCGACGCCGTCGCCGCCAAGCTACCTCACCTTCCTGATGGACCTGGGGTCTATCTCTGGAAGGGGAAGGACGGAACAACCCTCTACGTAGGCAAGGCCAAGCGCCTCCGGTCCCGCGTCAGGAGCTACTTCGCCAACGACCAGCTCGAGAGCGTGAAGACCCGGCATCTCGTCGGCCTCGTAACGGACGTCGAGACGATCGTCGTACCGACAGAGGCGCACGCGCTCATTCTCGAAGCGAATCTCATCAAGGAGTATCGGCCGCGCTTCAACATCGCGCTGCGCGACGACAAGTCGTATCCCTACATCAAGGTTACGGTCCAGGAGCCGTTCCCGCGCGTCTACGTGACGCGCCGGGTCGAGAACGACGGCGCGAAATACTTCGGACCGTACACCGACGTGGGAGCGATGCGGCGCTCACTCAACGTCGTCAAGCGCATCTTCACCGTGCGCAGCTGCAACTACGACATGCCCGCCCAGATGCCCGAGCGGCCCTGCCTCGACTACTACATCAAGCGCTGCAAGGCTCCGTGCATCCTGGCACAGTCCCAGCAGGATTACGGCTCGATGATCGACGAGGTCGTCCTCTTTCTCTCCGGCCGCCCGGACGAAGTAGTGAGGCGCATCACGGAGCGCATGGACCTCGCCTCGGAGCAGCTCGACTTCGAGCGCGCCGCAGAGCTGCGCGATGTGCTGCACCACCTCGAGCGGATGGAGGAGCCGACGGTGGTGCTCGAAGTGGAAGGGGGCGACCGGGACGTGATCGGTTACGCACGCGACGGAGACGATGCGTGCGTCACGCTTCTTCGCATCAGGAGTGGGAAGCTGCTCTCAAGGGAGCAGCGATTCCTGGAGAACATCGATGGGGAGGAGGACACCGAAGTCCTCTCGATCTTTCTCGCGGGGAGCTACGTGGGGATGCAGGAGCGCGCGCGCCAGCTGCTGCTGCCATTCGATTTCCCCGACCGTGATCTCGTCGAGCAGGCGCTCCCGGATACCAGGATTCAGATACCGCAGCGCGGACCTCGCCGCGACCTCATCGCCCTCGCCGAGCAGAACGCGCGCCACCTGCTGGAGGAGCTCAAGCTGTCGTCGATGGAGGCGGACGAGCGTGCCGGAGATCCAGTCTACGAGCTTGGTCGGGAGCTCGGTCTCCAGCGCCTGCCACGTTCGCTCGTCTGCTTCGATATCTCGACCACGCAGGGCACCGATACGGTCGGATCGGCGGTCTGGTTCGAGAACGGACGACCGAAGAGAGCCGAGTACAGAAAGTTCAAGGTGAAGACGGTAGAGGGCAGCGACGATTTCGCATCGATGGGCGAGGTCGTGCGCCGCTACTTCGAGCGGAGACTGAACGACGAGAAGCCACTGGCGGACCTGATCGTGATCGACGGTGGCAAAGGGCAGCTGTCGGCCGCCCAGGCAGCGCTCGCGAGCCTCGGGATTACCGACCGGCCTCTCATCAGCCTTGCCAAGCGCGATGAGGAGATTTTCGTCTGGGGACGGGCCGAGCCGCTCAGGCTATCCCGTCGGTCTCCGGCCCTGAGACTGCTGCAGCAGGCACGCGACGAGGCGCACCGCTTCGCCGTCACCTACAACCGGAAGCGGCGCAGCATGCGTACGGTGACGTCGGAGCTGCTCAAAGTGCCCGGCATTGGGCCCGTAAAGCGGCGTCAGCTGCTCCAGCATTTCGGGAGCGTTCAAGGCGTTCGGGACGCCGGAGAAGAGGCGATCGCAAAGCTGCCCGGATTCAACGCCGAGCGCGCCCGCAAGCTCCTGGAGTCCCTGGCGGCCACGGCGCCGGTTTAACGCGGGAGTTGGGAGCTAAAGCGCGGCAATTCCTTGCTTTCCACCGCTTTGTCTCTAAATTACTTTAGCTATGGTAAAGGTTGCCCGCATCGAGCAGCAGAGCATCGCCGAGGCTCTCGGAATACAGCCCGGCACGGACCTGCTCACAGTCAACGGACGGCCTGTCGCGGACTTCCTCGACTGGGAGTTTCTCACCGCCGACGAGGAGCTGGTCATCGAGGCGCGCCAGCCCGACGGCGAGGCAGTCGTCTACGAGCTCGAGCGTCTCGAAGGCGAGCCCCTCGGCCTGGCTCTCGTGCCGCCGCCGGTGCGGCGCTGCGCGAACAGATGCGAGTTCTGTTTCATCGAGGGACTGCCACCTGGCCTGCGCAAGGCGCTCTACATCCGCGACGACGACTACCGCCTGTCGTTTGCCTACGGGAACTTCGCGACCCTGTCGAACGTGAAGGACAAGGACATTGAGCGCATCCTCGAGTACCGGCTGTCGCCCCTCTACGTGTCCGTTCACGCAACCAATCACGAAGCCCGCAAGGTGCTCCTCAACAACACGCGAGTGCCCGACATCAAGGCGCAGCTGACGCGCCTCGCCGCGGGCGGGATCCAGTTCCACTGCCAGATGGTGGTGGTGCCCGGTCTCAACGACGAAGCAGTCCTCGAGGAATCGCTCCACGACCTGTGGGACATGGGAGAGGCCGTTCTCTCCGCCGCGGTGGTGCCGGTTGGCCTCACTCAGTTCTCGCACTTGTACACAGGGAAGGGGATGGACCGTGACACGGCCGGTGCGGTCCTCGCCCAGGTTGAGCGCTGGGGCCAGCGTGCGCTGAGCGAGCGCGGCGAGACCTGGGTGTTCGGCTCCGACGAGCTGTACATGCTCGCCGGACGCGAGCTGCCCCCACCGGCCCACTACGGCGAGTTCGCCCAGATCGAGAATGGTGTCGGCGCGGTGACCTCGTTGCGCATGCGCGTCGCCGCCGGGCTCGACCGCGTGGCCCGGCGTGACGGACAGCGCATCGGTGTCGTGACGGGGCTCGCAATGGCTCCGCTCATGCAGCCGCTGCTCGAGAGGCTGCGCGAAGCCTCCGGTGCGCACTTCGAGCTCATCCCCGTCGAGAATTCGCTGTTCGGCCCCACGATTACCACCGCGGGATTGCTGGTCGGCAAGGACATCGTCGGCGCTCTCAAGGATCGGTTCGACCTGGAGATCGCACTCATTCCAGCCGAGACGATCAACGAAGACGGTGTCTTCCTGGATGACCTCACGCTCGAGAGCGTGCGCGGGAGTCTGCCAATGCCGCTGTTCCCGTCGTACGACTTCATCGACGTGCTCGAAACGGAAGCAAGCGGAGTGGCGGCGTGAGCATTCCGGTAATTGCGCTCGTCGGGCGTCCCAACGTCGGCAAGTCCGCGCTGTTCAACCGCATCATCGGCGAGAACAGCGCAATCGTAAGCGACGAGGCCGGAACGACACGCGACCGCCATTTTGCCCGCGCCGACTGGAACGGGCGTCAGTTCTGGCTGGTGGACACCGGCGGACTGACCGACGACCCGCGCATGCCGATGGACATCGAGATCAAGCGGCAGGTGCTCGAGGCCATCGGCGAGTCGGATCTGCTCATGCTCGTCGTCGACGCGAAGAACGGCCTCCACCCGAGCGACTCGCGCGTGGTGGACCTGCTCCGCGAATCGCGGAAGCCCTGGGTTCTGATCGCGAATAAGGTCGACGATCCATCGACGACGGATTTCTACGAGTTCTACGAGCTGGGAGCCGGCGACCCCATTCCGGTGTCGGCGGTAAACGGCAAGAACTCGGGCGACATGCTCGATGCCGTTGTCGAGCGAATTCCCGTGATGGCGGAGGAAGTTCCGGAGGCGCTGCGAGTCGCGGTGGTCGGCCGGCCGAACGTCGGCAAATCCTCGATCATCAACCGGCTTCTCGGCGAGGAGCGGCTGGTGGTTGCCGACGAGGCGGGAACGACGCGCGATGCCATCGACACTCCCATGACGTACCACGGTCGCCAGATCGTTTTCGTCGACACCGCGGGCTTGCGGCGACAATCGAAAGTGAGCGACGGAATCGAGTTTTATTCCTCGCTCCGCACGCGCCGGGCAATCGAGCGATCGGATATCTGCATCCTCATTCTCGACGCCGTCGAAGGGCTGCACAACCAGGATCTCAAGATCGCGGCGCTGGCGTGGGAGAGCGGGCGAGGCCTGGTCGTCGTCGTCAACAAGTGGGACCTGAAGGAAAAGGAGAACAACACGGCCGCCAAGTTCGAGACCGAGTGCCAGGAGAAGGCGCCGTTCCTCAACTTCGTACCGTTCATCTTCACCTCGGCCCTGAGCGGACAGCGCGTTACGAAAGTCCTGGATCTTCTTCTGGAAGTGGATGCGGAACGCCACAAGCGGATCAGCACGTCGAACGTCAATACGACTCTCGAAGCCATCGTCGGCCGGCGCCAGCCGCCACAGGCGGCCGGCCGCGAGATCAAGCTCAATTACGCGACGCAGGTGGAGACAGCTCCACCCGTGATCGCCGTGTTCGGAAACAATCCCGATCTGGTGCAGGACCACTACGTCCGCTATCTCCACAACGAGTTCAGGGAAGCGTGGGGGTTCCGTGGAAATCCACTGCGAATAATCATGCGTAGAAAATCGGCGCAATCGGCGTAGATGCTGACCGGTCTTGTCGGCATCCTGATCTCGTATCTGGCCGGCTCGATACCCACCGCGTATCTCGCCGGCAGGGCCCGCGGAGTCGATCTCCGCACTCAGGGATCGGGAAACCTCGGCGCGACCAACGTCGCGCGCGTGCTCGGGACGAAGACCGGCGTCGCCGTGTTCGCGATCGACGTGCTGAAGGGCTTCCTGCCGGTCTGGATCCTTCCGCGTTACGTCGACACGCTGAACCCCGAGCTGTGGGCGGTACTGTTCGGCGCCGCCGCAATCCTCGGACACGTCAAGCCGGTCTTTCTCGGAGGGAAGGGAGGCGGGAAGGGCGTCGCCACTGCGAGCGGGGTTTTCCTCGCTCTCGCGTTCGTTCCGCTGCTCCTCGCTCAGGCCGTTTGGGCGCTCGTGTTCTACTTCACGCGGTACGTCAGCCTCGCGTCGCTCATAAGCGCCGCCATATTGCCCATTGCGATCCTCACCTGGTGGCGCGATCCGTTATCGCCTGTGTTCATCGCCAGTCTAACCGTCGCTGTGTTCGTTTTCTGGACTCACCGCGCCAACATCGCCCGTCTCCGCCGCGGCGAAGAACACCGTTTCGTGAAGAAGCCCCCCCCGGACGCTCCCTGATGCGCTGCGCAGTCGTGGGGGCGGGAGCCTGGGGCACCGCCATCGCCGATCTGCTGGCGCGCAACGGGCACCAGGTGCGCCTCTGGGCGTACGAGCCCGACGTAGCTCAGGGGATAAACGCGAAGCACGAGAACGCCCGCTTTCTGGCCGGACACAAGCTGGCGCCATCTCTCGTCGCCGACAACGACCTGCGGAGCACTCTCTCGGGTGCCGAGCTCGTTACGATCGCAACGCCATCGCAGCTGCTTCGCTCGATCGTCAAGCAGGCTCACTCGGGGCTCGAGGAAACTGCTCCCGTGGTGATTGCCAGCAAGGGAATCGAGCGCGGAACGCTGGCGCTCATGACGGACATCGCCGAGGAGGAGCTGCCCGGCCACACGGTGGTCGCGCTCTCGGGCCCGAGCTTCGCTTCCGAAGTCGCGAGCTGCCAGCCGACGGCGGTCGTTGCCGCTTCGGAATCGGCGGAGGCCGCGGAGCTCACTCAGCGCGCACTCAGCTCGCCGTATTTTCGGGTCTACACGCATACCGACGTGATCGGCGTCGAGCTTGGCGGCGCGCTCAAGAACGTGATGGCAGTCGCCACGGGGATTGCGGAGGGACTGGGGCTCGGGTTCAATGCGCGCGCGGCGCTGGTCACCCGCGGACTAGCCGAGATGACCCGCCTCGGTCTGGCCCTGGGCGCTGAGCAGAGCACGTTCGCGGGGCTCGCCGGACTCGGCGATCTCGTTCTCACCTGCACCGGGTCGCTGAGCAGAAACCGCTCGATCGGAGTCGAGCTTGGAAGGGGAAAAACGCTGGACGAGGCGCTGAGCAAACGCGAGACCGTCACCGAGGGAGTCGCGACGGCCCAGAGCGCGCGTGAGCTCGCCGCCAGCAAGGGAGTCGAGATGCCGATCGTTGACACCGTAAACCGTGTACTCTTCGAGGGTCAGCCGGCTCGCGGCGCGATCGCTGCCCTCATGACCAGGGAGCTCCGAGCAGAGGTGGATGGATGAAAGGAAAGGAACCAGTCCAGGAGTTCTTCTCCATCGGCGATGTATGTACACTCACCGACCTCAAGCCGCACGTGCTGCGCTACTGGGAGAGTCAGTTCAAGTTCCTGCACCCGGCCAAGAACCGGTCGGGGAACCGGGTATATCAGCGGCGTGAGATCGAGCTGATCATGCTGGTGAAGCAGTTGTTATATACGGAGAAGTACACGATCGATGGAGCGCGTCAGAAAATCGACGAGTACAAGAAGAGCGGTGAGCTGCGGACGGTGGCGCGGCACGCTCTGGATTCACAGGCGGTTGAGGCGATGGAAGCCGACCTTCGCTCGATACTTTCGGTACTCAACGGACAAATCGACGAACGGGGGAATGACAGTTGATCGAGCCACTAGTTGTACTGGTGCCGGCGTATAACGCCGAACCGTCGTTGGCAAAAGTCGTCAAGGATGTGAGGCGCAATCTCCCGAAGGCGTGGATCATCGGCATCGACGATGGCTCGACCGACGGCTCTCGCGCGCTTCTCAAGACGGTAGCCGATGAGACGATCGAGTTCGACAAGAATCGCGGCAAGGGAGCGGCACTCCGCGCGGGATTCGATGCGGCCCTGAAGAAGGGCGCCAAGGCTGTCCTCACCATCGATTCCGACGGACAGCATGATGCCGCGTTCGCGCCAGCGATCGTCGAAGCTCTCGACCGCGCCGACATCGTCATCGGTACGCGCGACCTGTCGGGTGAGCACGTGCCCAAGCACCGGCGCATCGCCAACATGATCTCTTCAGCCGCGACGAGAGCCGTCTCCGGGGGGAAAGTGCGCGACAGCCAGTCCGGTTACCGGGCGTTCAAGGCGGACGTCCTGCGCAAGGTGAAGGGGGAAGGGGATCGCTACGAATACGAGACCGACTTCATCATTCGCGCCGCCCGACAAGGCTTCACCACGGCCAACGTTCCGATCTCGACGATCTACGGCTCGCCGAGCTATTTCCGCGAGTTCAGGGACGCGTGGCTCGTGATCAAGGTCTTGTGGCGCCATCGCGCCGGGATTTTCCACCGTTGAGACTGCTGTGCACGAACGACGATGGAATTCTCGCGTACGGCCTTCAGTGTCTCGTCGAAGCCGCGGAGCCGCTCGGCGAGATAACGGTAGTCGCTCCCGATCGGGAACAGAGCGCGACGAGTCACTCGCTGACACTGCACCACCCGGTGCGGCCGATCGAGCGTGGGGAACGGAGATTCCAGGTCGACGGCACGCCGACTGATTGCGTGATGCTGGCGGTCGAGGCCCTCATGCCCGAGCGCCCCGACTTCGTGCTGAGTGGAATAAATCACGGTCAGAACATGGGCGAGGACGTTCTCTATTCCGGTACCGTCGCGGCGGCGATGGAGGGGCTCTCGCTCGGCATCCCGTCGATGGCGATCTCGTTCGCCGGCGGTGATCTCCGCGCCGATGTCACGATGCTCCACGATCAGATCGAGCCGCTGCGCAACCTGCTCAAGCACGTGCTCGCGCTGCCGGCGTTTCCCGAGCACACGCTGCTCAACATCAATCTTCCACCCCTCAAGGGCGCCGACATCAAGGGCGTTCGCCTGACGCGGCTTGGGCGGCGCGTCTACTCGGACTCGCTCAAGCCGATGCAGGACCCGTGGGGGCGCCAGATCTATTGGATCGGCGGCGGCTCGATCGAGTGGTCCGGTGAGGAGACGTCGGATTTCCGCGCCATTCAGGAAGGGTACATCTCGGTGACGCCGCTCCACCTCGACCTCACTCATCACGCGATGCTCGCCGCGGCGGAGACATGGTGGCAGCACCTGTAGAGCACGAGATGCGCGGACCGCGCCGCCGGCTCGTCGAGATTCTGCAACAGCAGGGGATCAGGGATCTGTCGGTCCTTCACGCAATCGACCTGACGCCGCGCCATCTCTTCGTGCCGACCGGTGTGCGGCACCGCGCCTACGAGGATTCGGCGCTGCCAATCGGAAGCGGCCAGACCATCTCGCAGCCGTCGATACACGCGCGGTATCTCGAGCTGCTCAAGCTCACCGGCGACGAAAAAGTGCTGGAGATCGGCACCGGATCCGGATACCAGACGGCGCTCCTCTCGCAGCTCGCCGCCCAGGTATTTTCCGTAGAGCGCATACCGGCGCTGCTGGATGGTGCGCGCGAGATCATTCGACAAATCGGCGCGCGCAATGTTTCTTTCCTTCTGGGGGACGGGACTCTTGGCTGGCGCCAGTACGCGCCGTATGATGCGATCCTGGTTGGCGCGGGAGCGCCGGAAGTTCCGTCGACCTATCGGGAGCAGTTGACCGAAGGCGGCAAACTCTTAATTCCACTCGGCGACAGGGAAGAGCAGACACTTTTCATGTTCACGCGGCGCGGCGACGACCTGGAAATGGCGGAGATAGCACCCGTGCGGTTCGTGCCGCTCGTCGGCAAGTACAGCTGGGACGGAGGGGAAGCATAGTGGCGCAAACGCCGCAGCGTCCGTTCGTTCCGCCCGCCGCGCCCGCCACGCCGCGTGAGTCCGGACGTCCTGGAGAGTTCACGCTAGGACGGCCCTTCGTTCACGGCGCGTCGCCCGCTCAAAGGGCTGCGCCTGTGTCGCAACCGGTGCGCGTGAGCGGCGTGTCCGCGCCGATGAGGCCGGCCGACATTCCGCCGGTGCCGCGTCCGATGGCGCCGCCGCCTCCGCTGCCGCTCGTCTATGATCCACCGACCGATGCCGTGCGCTCTCCCTCCCGTTCCACGCCGGAGTTTCCCGCCGGCGATAGCGCGTCCGCGCGGGAGGAGGCGGAGATGCTCGCTCCGATCCAGCAATTCCTCCACGCTGAGCTTGCCCAACAGGAAGAGATCGCCGGCATCAGCGAGTACTCGTACGAGCCGCCACCGGTCGAGCATTTCACGGACGTGCTTCCCGATGAGAGCGGCTTCGCCCCGCCGGAGAACGAGCCCGCCATGAGTCAGGACATCATGGATCCCGCCTCACTCGAGGGCTCGGCCGAGTGGAGCGAAGCCGAGTGGCAGCAATTCGACTGGCGGTCAGCGGCCGCACTCGGCGAGGCCGGTGATCCGGCGGCGAGCGACGCCTGGCTCGACACCGATTGGGAAAAGCCGGCGGCCGGTAGGAGCGAAAGACGTGAGAGCGCGGCGAAGGCAATCGCCGATGCGCTGGACGGAATCGCGCGGCGGATCAGGGAAGGCGATCTCGCGCTCCCTTCGTCTGGCTCGGGTGCGACACCCGCCGATATCGCCGCAACGCTGGCCGCGCTGCTCGGA
>Ga0190265_10001896_pt1 | contig 13834 bp, 20 predicted proteins | sample Popmic124T_FD_133135 | JGI IMG/M metagenome (GOLD analysis project Ga0190265, IMG submission 133135) | Populus adjacent soil microbial communities from riparian zone of Indian Creek, Utah, USA - 124 T | ecosystem: Environmental > Terrestrial > Soil > Riparian zone | place: USA: Utah | collected...
ATCACCAAGTGGAAGACTCAGGCGTCGCTGACCCGCGAGGATGAGAATCTGCTCGACGAGCTGCACGACCTCGCCCGCCGGCTCGACGACCGGATGTGCACGATCGAGCGCATCGTCCAGGCCGAGAACCCCAATTGGCGCCAGCTCGGCTGCGACCCGATCGAGACCGCGCTCGAAGACCGCTCCGATCGGATGCTCGAAGCCGCCGGCCGCTCCAACCGGCCGACCAGGAGGAACTGATGTCCACCGGCCCCCGCACCCGCTTCTACCGCGACAAGCAGAACGCCAAATGGGCGGGCGTCTGCGCCGGCATCGCCGATTATACCGGGATCGACGTCACCGTCGTCAGGATCGGCTTCGTGCTCGGCACGATCCTCGGCTCGGGCATGCTGCTGCTCGCCTACATCCTGATCGCCTGGATGGCGCCGAAGAAGCCGGTCGAGCTCTACGAGGACAATCTGGACCAGAAGAAGTTCTGGCAGGACGTGCGCCGCAGCCCGCGCCGGACCGCGCGCGACGTCCGCTCGCGCTTCCGCGAGCTCGACCGCCGGCTCGCCGACGTCGAGACCTATGTGACGAGCTCGGACAATAGGCTCGCCCGCGAGATCGAGCAGCTGCGCTGACGCAGGCGAAAAGGGGAGACGGCATGAATTTCGGCATATTGGTCCCGATCGTCGCCATCCTGGCCACGGCCGGCGTCATCGTCCATTTCCTGCAATATCTGCAAAGCCGCAACGCGCGACGCGACGCGGCTGCCGGACCAAGCGTGGAAGAGGCGCGGGAAAATGCCCGTCTCGCCCACGAGAACGAGGCGCTTCGGCTGACGATCAGGCGGCTCGAGGAACGGATGGCCGTGCTCGAGCGGATCGCCACCGATCCCGCCGAGCGGACCGCGCGCGAGATCGAACAACTGCGCTAGCAAAGGGGAATATGAAATGGACTGGGGTGGACCTTTTTTCGTTATCGCGATCATCGCGATCTCGACCTTCGGCTGGCTGGCCTCGACCTGGATCCGGGCCAGGCACGGCTATCCGATCGAGAATGAATGGACCGGGATGGTCGAGAAGGCCGACAGCCCGGACGCGGCCCGCAAGGTCGAGCTGCTGAGCAATGAGAACGACCGGCTCAAGGGCCAGGTCGGCCGGCTCGAGGAGCGGATCGCGGTGCTCGAGCGGATCGCCACCGATCCCGCCGAGCGGACCGCGCGCGAGATCGACCAATTACGCTAGGGAAGGACGAAGGACGTGGAAAATCTATTGGCCGGCGAAGGCCCGACGATCGCGATGATGGCGCTCGGCATCGGCATGATCGGCGTGATCGGCTGGGTGTTCACCACCTGGCTCAGGATCAAGCACGGCTATCCGCTGGAAAGCTCGTGGGGCAAGGCGATCTATCCGCAGAGGAACGACGAGACGATCGAGCGGGTGAAGCTGCTCAGCCAGGAAAATGCCCAGCTCCGCGCCGAGCTTGGCGCGGTCAAGGACCGGCTCGCCACTGTCGAGCGGATCGTCACCGACGACAGCCACCGGCTGACGCAGGAGATCGAAGCCCTGCGCGTGCCGAGGAACTGAGCGATGGGCTTCGCCGAGGCCGCGATCGCCTTCATCGTCATCGGCCTGCCGGTCATCATGATCGTCAGCCTGGTCGGGCGCGTGCTCAGGCACCGCGAGAAGAAGCTGGAGCTGGAGGCGCAGATCGCCGCCGCGAAAGCCGGCCGCAACGAGCAGCTCGAGCAGCGCGTGCGGGTGCTGGAGCGGATCGTCACCGAGAAAGGCCACGGCCTTTCCGAGGAGATCGAGCGGCTGCGGATCGAGCGGCAGCCCGAACCGACCAGGGGAGACGCATAAGTGGAAATCGACAACCCCTTCGCGATGGTGGTGATGATCGTGTTCATCGTCACCATCGGCAGCATCATCCGGGCCAGGCTCGGCGTCCGCCGCGACCACAAAAGCGGCGACCATCCGCTCCGCGACGACGCCGAGACCAAAAGGCTGCGCGAGGAGATGAAGGCGCTGAAGGATCGGCTGGCGGTGCTCGAGCGGATCACGGTCGAAAAGGAAAACAGCCTCGAGCGCGAGATCGAGATGTTGCGCGACGAACGGCCCCGCTGAACGCGGGCGACGGAAGGACGATTATGCAAAGCAGCCATATCACCGCAATCCTGATCGTCCTCATCGTGATGATCGCGAGCGTGATGCGCGCCAAATATGGCGGCGGCCGGCGCCGCAACCGCGGCGGCAACGAGGCCCTCCCCGACGATGCCGAGACGCAGCGGCTGCGCGACGAGGTGAAGGGGCTGAAGGAGCGGCTGCAGGTGATCGAGCGGATCACGGTCGAGAAGGAAAACAGCCTCGAGCGCGAGATCGAGCGGCTGCGCGACCGGTAGGAGGGCGAGGATGGGCGAGGCGGGCGTGATGGTGGCGGTGCTGGCGGCGGTCGTCGTCGCGCTCGCCATGCTGAGCCTCGCCGCGTTGAAGGGCTGGGACGGCTGGCTGGAGCTCAGGCGGATGGAGCTCGCCCAAGGCGGCGCGCGCGATGCCCGCCCCACCCCGGCCGCGGCGCGGCTCGAGCTGGCCGATCTCAGGGAGCGCGTGAAACGCCTTGAAGCGATCGCCAACGGGGCGGAAGGCTGATCCTTCTCGTTTGTGAAAGCGCGCCCGCGCGATTAAGCGGGCGCCATGCCCTTCCACTCCCTCGACGACGTCTATGACGATTACGCGCTGCTCGACGCCGACGACCGCTATCGGCTGCTGATCGATCTCGGCCGCGAGCTCGAGCCGATGCCGGACGCGCTCAAGACCGACGCGACCTTGGTGCGCGGCTGCTCGGCGGCGGTCTGGGTCTATCCGGTGGCGGAGGGGGACGGCCGCCTCCATTTCCTCGCCGACAGCAACGCCGCGATCACCAAGGGCATCGTCGCCCTGATCCTGCTCGCCGTCCAGGACCGCATGCCGAACCAGATCCTCGCGCTCGACATCGCGGCGGCGCTCGCCCGCTTCGACCTCAAGAACCAGCTCAGCTCGAACCGGACCCAGGGCATCCCCAACATGATCGCGCTGATCCGCCAGACCGCCGAGCGGCTCGCCGCATGAGCGAGGACCCGCGCCGCCCGGCCGCGGGCTTCGACCCCGAGCGGTTCATGTCCTACGTCCGCCAAATCGGCCATGGCGGCGCGATCGGCATCGCCTATCATGCGCATGGCGAGGATTGGGTCGAGCTTTCCCTCCCTTATGACGAGCGGCTGATCGGCATGCCGGAAACCGGCATCATCGCCTCGGGCCCGATGATCAGCCTGATGGACATGGCGACCAGCCTCGCGATCTGGATCCGGCTCGGCACGTTCCGCCACCAGGCGACGCTCGACCTTCGGGTCGATTATCTGCGCCCGGCGACGCCCGGCAAGACGATCATCGGCCGCGGCATCTGCTACGCGGTGACGAGGAGCGTCGGCTTCGTGCGCGGGCTGGCGCATGACGGCGACATCGACGATCCGGTGGCGAACGTCACGGGGACCTTCATGTTCACGGAATAATTCCTCCCCTCGAAATCGAGGGGAGGATTTTTACGGCGCGAGGCTCGCGCGCCTTTCCTCCGCCCGGCGCAGCACGTCGTAGCTCGCCTGAATCATCTGGAAGCGGGCGGCGGCTTCCCGGTCGCCGGGCTTGACGTCGGGATGGTTGGCCTTGGCGAGGCGGCGCCAGGCGGCCTTGATCTCGTCGAAGCCGGCGTCGGTCTCGAGCTCGAGCACGTCCAAGGCGCGCATCTCGTCGCGGCTGCGGCTGCCGTCGCCGGGGCCGCCCCAGCCATAATGGTTGGCCTGGCGGAACGCGCCCGCGTCGCGCTGCTCGTCCGATTCGCGCGCCGCCGCGTCCTCGGCGCTGAGGCCTTCGAAATAATTCCAGTTGCGGTTGTACTCGGCGGCGTGGCGCTCGCAGAAATACCAGCGCTCGGGGCTGTTCGGCGATTTGGGCGCCGGCCGGTCGCCGGGCTCCTCGCAGCCGTGGCGGTCGCAGGGACGCACCGGCTCGGCGTCGCGCGCCGCGCCATAGGCGCGCCAGCGCGGGAAGCCCCAATCGTTCGATCTTTTCGGTCTGGCCATAGATACGGCCCCCTTAGCGGCGCGCGGGCGCCGGCGCCACCTCGCCCGACGGAGAAAAATGCCATAAATAGGGGACAGTCCCCTATTTATCCCGGCCCCGACGCCGAAGCCACGGGCTCCGACCGATAATAGGGGACTGTCCCCGACCGATAGGGGACTGTCCCCGACCGATAGGGGACTGTCCCCTATTCAGAAAAATGCCAGAGGGTCTGTAAGCCGGGTTCTGTCCTCCGCCATAGCCTTGGCGACGGCGGATGTGCGGCCATTCCTCTAGGCGGCGGATCGCTCCGCCGCTCAAGCAACCAACCCGGGCGACGAGCCGGAACCAGGCTCTTGGGGTCCCCAAAAAGTACTACTTTTTGGGGTGGCCCCTGTGCCGCCCCTATTCGGTCTTGCTCCCGGTGGGGTTTGCCGTGCCGCTGGCGTTACCGTCAGCGCGGTGCGCTCTTACCGCACCCTTTCGACCTGGCCGGGCCGAAGCCCGGTGGACTGCTTTCTGTGGCACTTTCCCTGGGGTCGCCCCCGCCGGCAATTAACCGGCACCGTGGTTCCATGGAGCCCGGACTTTCCTCCCCCTGCTTGCGCAGGCGGTAGCCGCCCGACCCTCTGGCCCCTGCTATATAGCGTGGCCCCCCTCGCGGTCCAAGAGCAGCTGCAGCAGGATGGCGCGGCATTCGCCGTCGATCGTGCCGTCGAGCAGCTCGGGGCGGAAGCGGCGCTGGAAGGCAATGGCCGCGGCGCGCGAGTCGCGCACGTCATAGCCGTAGCGTTCGAGCGCGAGCAGGAAGCCGCCGTCGGTCCAGTGCGGATCGACAAGGCCGCGGGTCGGCCGCGCGACCGCCAGGCCGTGCCGCGCCAGCCGCGCCCAATCGAACAGCTCGCCGGGATCCTGCTTCCTCGCCGGCGCGATGTCGGAATGGCCGACGATATTGGCGCGCGGGATCTGGTGGCGCTCGACGATCCCGGCGAGCAGCGGGATCAGGGCGTCCATCTGCTGATCGGGAAAGGGGCGATAGCCGTGCTCGTGGCCGGGATTGACGATCTCGATGCCGATGCTGGCGCCGTTCACCCCGATCATGCCGCGCCAATAGGACTGGCCGGCATGCCAGGCGCGGTCCTCCTCGGCGACCATGCGCAGGATCTGGCCGTCCTCGGCGACCAGATAATGGCAGGAGACGCGCGCTTCCGGGTCGCGCAGCCGGGCGATGGCGGAGGCGGCGTCCTCCATCCCCGTATAGTGGAGCACGACCATCGAGACCGGCTGATCGCGCGCGTCGAAATTCGGCGAGGGGGCGTCGATGATCTCGTCTTCCACGTCCCCTTTACCGCGCCAAAAGGCGGCGGCGTCAAGCCCGGCTGGCTAAGCGACGCGGGTGCGGGCCAGCCCGACCTCGGCCTGGGTCTCCGAGGAGCGGTAGAGGCCGCGAAAATCCGGATCGGAGACGAAGCGCTGGGTCTGGCCGATCACCGTCTCGCCCGCGCCGAGCATCAAAGTGCCATCGGGGGCGATCGCCTCGGCGAGGCGGTTGAAGGCGAGCCGGCGCATGTCCGGCGCGAAATAGAGCAAAAGGTTGCGGCACAGGATGATGTCGAACGTGCCGGGGTGGGGCGGCGGCTCGACGATGTTGCGGACCTCGAAGCGGACGGCGCCGCGGAGCCTGTCGGAGGCGCGCCACTCGCCGCCGCCCTTCTCCTCGAACCAGCGGATCATCTGCATGACCGGCAGGCCGCGCTGCACCTCGAACTGCGAATAGGCGCCGGCGCGGGCGCGCTCGATCGCCGAGCGGGACAGATCGGTGCCGGTGATGTCGATCGTCCAGCCCTGCCAGCGCGGCTTATCGTCGGCGAAGCTCATCGCCAGCGAATAGGCTTCCTGCCCGGTCGAGCAGCCCGCGCACCAGATCGACAGTTTTTTTTCCCGGGCCCGCGCCTTGGCGAGCCGCTGCACGGGGCCGCCCATCAGCAGGTCGAACGGCAGCCGGTCGCGGAAGAAATAGGTTTCGTTGTTGAGCAGCGCCTCGATCACCTGCTCGGACAGGCTCGAATCCTTGCCGGAGACCAGGCGGGCGACGAGCTGATCGACCGTGTCGAAGCCGCGCTCGCGCATGATCGAGGCCAAGGCGGTGTCGACCCGCCAGCGGCGGCTCATGGTCAGCTGCTGGCCGGTGCGCGCCTCGAGCACCCCGGCCAGGATGCGGCGGGCCGAATCGCTTATCTCCATGCGCCGGCCCTCGCCCGTTCGGCGATTCGGCGGGCGAGCCCGGCCGGCGGCAGCACCGCGGTGGCGAGCCCCGCCTCGGCGACGCCGCGCGGCATGCCCCAGATCGCGGCGCTCACCCGATCCTGGGCCAGCATCGCCCCGCCCGCCTCGACCAGGCGTGCGGCGCCGATGACGCCGTCGCGGCCCATGCCGCTCAGCATCACCCCGACCCCCTCCTCGCCATAGGCTTCGGCGACCGAGGCGAGCATCGGATCGGCGGACGGCAGGCAGCCGGAAGGCGCGCGCTTGCGGTCGAGCCTGACGCGGACCTCGGCGCCGACCCGCTCGACGCAGAGATGGGCGTCGCCGGGGGCGACGTGAAGGAGGTCGTCGACCAATATGTCGCCGGCCTCGGCGACGCGGGCGGCGCGGCCGGAGCTTTCGAGCTGGCGGGCGAAATAGGGCATGAACAACGGCGGCAGATGCTGGGTGACGAGGATCGGCGCCTGGATGCGGGCGGGAAGCGCGCGCAGGAATTCGAGCAGAGCGTGCAGGCCGCCCGTCGACGCCCCCAGGGCGACGCAGCCCAGCGGCGCGTCCGGCATCGCGCGGAGCTGGATCGGGGCGCCGAGCGGGGCGAGCGCGACCGAGTCGGATTCGCGCTCGGCGCGGCCGATCCGGCGCAGCCGCTCGGCGAGCACCTCGCTGAACCTGCCGGCGAAATTGCCGATGCCGGGCTTGGGCAGGGTGTCGGTGGCGCCGTCGGCGAGCGCGCGCACCGTGGTCTCGGCGCCGTCCTCGGCCATCGAGGAGACGATCAGGACGCGGGCGCCGCGGCCGGCGCGCAATATCTCCGGCAGCGCTTCGAGGCCGCTGGCGCCGGGCATTTCGACGTCGAGCAGGATGACGTCGGCGCGGACCACCTTCAGCGCGTCGAGCGCTTCGGCGGCGCAGCCGGCGGTGGCGACGATCTCGAAATCCTCCTGGCAGGCGATCATCCGCGACAGCACCGCCCGCGCGACCGCCGAATCGTCGACGATCATGACGCGGAGCGGCGGCTCGGCCGGCCGTTCGGGCCGCCGCCGCGCCAGGGACGCCGCCGCCCTCACGCGACGCCGACGATCTGCAGCTTCGAATGGAGCGTGTCGCGATCGAAGGGCTTCATCACATATTCGTCGGCGCCCGCCTCGATCGCGGCGCGGATGTGGGCGATGTCGTTTTCGGTGGTGCAGAACACGACCTTGGGCTGGACTCCGATCTGCGCCTGGCGGAGCGCGCGCAGGAATTCCATGCCGCTCATCACCGGCATGTTCCAATCGAGCAGGATGACGTCGGGCATCGCCGATTCGCAGCGCGTCAGCGCCGCGCGGCCGTCCTCCGCCTCGTCGACCGAGAAGTTCAGAGTCTCGAGGATATGGCGGGCGACCTTGCGGATCACCTTGCTATCGTCGACGATAAGACAGCTTCTCATTTCGATCGTCCCCGTTCGGCGTTGCGCGGAAGGTAGCGGCAAGAAGTAAGCATGGTCTTAAGGGCTGAGTCTTAAGGACTTAGGCGGCGTGGGCGGCGGGGCCGGCGATCAGCAAATGCGGGTCGACGAGGAGGATCAGGCCGCCCCCCGCCTCGACCATGCCGATGGCGACGCGGTCCCAGCCGGCGCCGAGCGGCGCCTTGATCGGCGTCGGCGGCGCCACCGCCTCGACCACGTCCTCGACCTCGTCGACCATCAGCGCATAATTGTGCCCGTCCCAGGGGACGACGATCGCCTCCCTGAGGCCGCCCTCGCCCGAGCGGCCGAACTCCAGCGAGGCGAGGCCGTCGATCACGGTGAGGACGCGGCTGCGCAGCGCCGACAGGCCGGCGACATGGGCGGCCGCGCGCGGCGCCGGGGTCAGGCCCTCGAGCTCGACCACCGCTTCGACCATCGAGGCGGGAAAGGCGATGCGGCGGCCGGCGAGGCGGGCGATGAGCAGCAACTCAGCCATTGGCCCCTCCCTTGACGGCGCCGCGGCTCAGGGCGCTGAGCAGGCCGGCGCGGTCGTAGCGATAGATGCTGTCGCCGCCCTCTTCGGCTTCGGGGCGGGAGCGGATGCGAAGGATCTGCGCGGCCGACGCGGTGCCGTCGGCGGCCTCGGCCGACTGGATCAGGATGTCGGCGGCGACGCCGTCGCGGGCGGCGACGATCCGGTAGCCGAGGCTTTCGAGCATCGGGCGCAGCATATTGTCCATCCAGGGGTCGCCTTCGGGCAGCGCGCAGACCGGCTGGGCCTCGCTCGCCTCGACCGCGTCGCGATGAGCGGCGAACAGCCAATAGGGGTCGAGCGTCTCGACCTGGAGGCCGTCGATCAGGGCGACGCCGGCGACTTCGCCCGGGGCGGGAGCCGGCTGCACGTCGAGCGCGACGGCGCGGATGTCGATAACCTCGGCGAAGCCGTAAGCGAGCTCGCCGACGCCGTCGGTGAGCCGAAGGATGCGCAGCTTGCCCGTCGCCGGCGCGGCCTCGCACCCCGCCAGCGGCAGGATGCGCCCGCCGACCGCGACGCGCAGCTTGCCGGCGCTGAACCTGACCGCTTCGGCGGCCACGTCCTCGATCCGCTCGACCAGAGCGACCGGGACGGCGCGGCAGGCGCCGGAGAGGGCGCGGAAGAGCAGGAGCGTGGTCTCGCGCGTCGCTTCGGCCTCGGCGGCGGGCGCGAGCAGGGCGCGCTCCAGCTCGCTTTCGTCGAAGCTGATGCCGGCGCATTTGGCCACGCCCGACGGGTCGAGCAGCAGGATCGGGGAGCCGTCGTCGGCGAGCGTCGTGCCGGCATAGAGGCCGGCGGCCATGACCGCGGGCGCGGCCGGCTTGACCACCAGCTCCTCATGGTCGTGGACCCCATCGACCGCGAGCGCATAGACGTCGCCGCCGGCGGGCTTGAGCAGGATCAGCTTCTGCTCGGCGCGCTCGGCCCGGGTCTCGACGCCGAGCAAAGCGGCGAGCGCGACCAGCGGGACGCGGCGGTCGCGGATCGTCGCGACCTCGGCCTCGCCGACCCGGTCGATGCGGACGGTGGCGCCGCCGGCGCGCAATATCTCGTCGATCGCCGAGCGCGGGATGGCGAAGACCTGGCCGTCGACGCTGACCGTGAGCGCCGGGATGATGGTGAGCGTCAGCGGCACTCGGATGCAGAGGCGGACGCCCTGGTTGAGCTTCGAATCGACGTCGACGACGCCGCCGATCCGCTCGATATTGGCGCGCACGACGTCCATGCCGACGCCGCGGCCGGAAATCGCGGTCACCTCCTCGGCGGTGGACAGGCTGGGCATGAAGACCAAAGCGGTCTTCTGAGCGGCGGTCATCCTGTCGGCCTGCTCGGCCGAGACCAGGCCGGCGGCGCGGGCCTTGCGGAGCAGCGCGTCGCCGTCGATGCCGCGGCCGTCGTCGGCGACCTCGATCAATATCTGGTTGCCGGCCTGGCGGGCGGAGACCCTGAGCGTCCCGGCTTTGGGCTTGCTCGCGGCGGCGCGATCGGCGGGGCTCTCGATGCCGTGGTCGATCGCGTTCCTGACGATATGGGTGAGCGGATCGCGGATCATCTCGATCATCTCGCGGTCCAATTCGACGTCGCCGCCGTCGGCCTCGAGCCTGACCTGCTTGCCGAGCTCGGCGGCGAGATCGCGGACCATGCGCGGCAGGCCCGAAAACAGGCTGTCGATGCGCTGCATGCGGGTGCGGGTGATGCCGTCGCGGATCTCGGCGATGCAGGCGGAGACGCGCTCGAACGCGGTCTCGACCGCGACGTCGCGCGGCGCGTCGCGCAGGCGGCGGGCGAGCTCGTTGCGGGCGAGCACCGCGTCCGACACGCCGTTCATCATCCGATCGAGCAGGTCGACCGACAGGCGGATCGAGCGCACCGCCTTGCGGCTCTCGGGCTCGGGCGCCGCGAGCGCTTCCGGGACCGCTTCCGCGGCGGAATTTCCCGCGAGCGCTGCGATCAGCTGCTCGTCGTCCTCGCTCGCCACATTCTCCCCGGTTTCGAGCGCCTGGACGAGCTCTCCGATCCGGTCGATCACCGCGAGCACCGCGTTGACCAGGCGGGTGTCGGCGACGCGGCCCCCGGCCCTGACCTCGGCCAGCGCGCCTTCGGCGGCATGGCTGAGCAGCTCGAGCCGGGGCAGATCGAAGAAGCCGCAATTGCCTTTGACGGTGTGGACGAAGCGGAAAATCTCGTCGAGCCGCTCGCGATCGCCGGGATGGGCCTCCCAGACGACGATCGCGCCCGACAAAGCCTGCAGCATGTCGCGCGTCTCGGCGATGAAGTCGTTGATGAGCTCGTCCATTGCGGGAGAGCTTATGAAAGGGGTTGGTAAACAACACGTTTACCGCCGGGCCGCGATTCGACTGGACTCCGGGCTTTTCCGATCTTAATAACTGACCGGTCATTTATTAGCGAGTCGCGGATGCGGACCCCCACTCCGAAATGGCGCCGGCGTAAGGAGGCGCGGCCGAGCGACATCGTCGCTGCGGCGCTGCACGTGTTCGGCGAGAAGGGCTTTGCCGGGGCGCGGATCGACGAGATCGCGGCCCGCGCCGGCGTCTCCAAGGGCACGCTTTACCTCTATTTCGAGACCAAGAGCGACATCTTCCGAGCCGTCGTCCGGCAGGCGGTGACCCCCAATATCGAGGCGATCGAGCGCTCGGCCGCGGCGCTCGACGTGCCGTTCGCGACGCTGATCCGGATGCTGCTGCCGCGCGTCGCCGAGCTGATCGCCACCGCCCCGATCGGCCGGGTGGTGAAGATGGTGGTCGGCGAATCGCGCAACTTCCCCGAGCTCGCCAAGGTCTGGCACGACGATGTCGTGCTGAAAGGCGTGACCCTGATCGCCGGCCTGGTCGAGCGCGCCCAGCGCAAGGGCGAGGTCCGGCCCGGCGATCCGCGCATCCACGCTTTCTCGATCATGGGCCCGATGCTGCTCGGCGCGCTGTGGCGGGAGACGTTCACGCCGGTCGGCGGCGCCGCGGTCGACCTCGCCGCCATCGCCCGCCAGCATGCCGAGACGATCTTGAGCGGCCTGCTCTTGGGGGAAGACGAACGATGAAGCGCCAGCGCCTCGTGATCCTGGTCCTCGCCGGCCTCGCTTTCTTCTTCCTGGCGTGGCGGCTGCTGGCGCCGCAATTCCGGCCGGCGCCGACCCTGTCGGGCTATATCGAGGGCGAGACCCTCTATCTGTCCGCGGCGGTGTCGGGCCGGGTGACCGGCCTCGCCGTCCGCCGCGGCCAGCGCGTCGCCGCCGGCACCCGCCTGTTCCTGGTCGAGCCCGACCAGCAGGTCGCGCAAAGCGCGCAGGCGACGGCCGAGCTCGCCGCCGCCAGCGCCCAGGCCGAGGACGCGCGGCGCGGCCAGCGCCCGCCGGAAATCGCGATCCTCGAAGCCGATCGCGACGCCGCCGAGGCCGCGGCGCGCGAGGCACGGATCGCGCTCAATCGCGCCGACCAGCTGGTGCGGCGCGGCATCTACGCCCGCGTCCGACTCGACGAGGCCCGCGCCGCCTATCAGAGCGCCGCCTCGCGGCTCGACGCGGCGCGGCGGCGGATCGAGGTCGCCAATCTCGGCCAGCGCGCCGACCAGATCCGCGCCGCCGACGCGCGCGTGGCGCAGGCCGCGGCGCGCGTCTCGGAGACCGGCGCGCGGCTGCGCACGCTGTCGCCGATCGCGCCTTCGGCCGGCCGCGTCGAGGAGGTCTTCTACCAGCGCGGCGAATGGGCGGCGGCGAACCAGCCGGTCGTCGCCTTGATCCCCGACGACCGCGTCACCGTGCGTTTCTTCGTGCCCGAGCGGTCGGCCGCCGCCTATCGGCCGGGCACCCGCATCCGCTTCCGCTGCGACGGCTGCCCGGACGGCCTCGCCGCCACCATCATTTATGTCAGCCCGCGCCCCGAATTCACGCCGCCGATCATCTACAGCCGCGAGGCGCGCGACCGGCTCGTCTTCATGGTCGAAGCGCGGCCCGAGAACGGCGCGCGGCTCGTCCCCGGTTTGCCGGTCGACGTCCTGCCCCTGGGCGTGCGGCCATGACCGTCGCGATCGACGTCGAAGGGCTGAACAAGTCGTTCGGCGGCCGCCGCGTCGTCAAGGATTTCTCGATCCAGGTCGAAGAGGGCCGGATCACCGGCTTCCTCGGCCCGAACGGCTCGGGCAAGACGACGACGTTGCGCATGCTCTGCGGCCTGCTCACCCCCGACAGCGGGCACGGCACCGCTTTGGGCTACGACATCATCTCGGAGAGCTGGGAGATCAAGCGCCGCACCGGCTACATGACCCAGAAATTCTCGCTCTACGAAGATCTGACGGTCGAGGAGAATCTCCAGTTCAGCGCCCGCATTCGCGGCCTCGACCGGAGACGCGAGCGGGTCGCGGACGCGCTCGACCAGCTCGGCCTCGCCGAGCGGCGGCGGCAGCTTTCGGGCACTCTGTCGGGCGGCTGGAAGCAGCGGCTCGCGCTCGCCGCGGCGACCCTGCATGAGCCGCAATTGCTGCTGCTCGACGAGCCTACCGCCGGCGTCGACCCGCAGGCGCGGCGCACCTTCTGGGACGAGATCCACGCTCTCGCCGCGCGCGGCCTCACCGTCCTCGTTTCGACCCATTATATGGACGAGGCCGAGCGCTGCCACGACATCGCTTATATCGCTTATGGCGAATTGCTGGCGCGCGGCACCTCGGATGAAGTGATCGCGGGGGCGAAACTCTTCACCTGGCGCGGCGAAGGACCCGGCGTCGACCGGCTGTCGGACCAACTGATCAGGGACCCGGCGGTCGAAATGGCGGCGCCGTTCGGCCTCGCGCTCCACGTCAGCGGCAGCGACGAAGCGGCGCTGGAGCGGGCGCTCGCGCCCTATCGCAGGGCGCCGTTCAGATGGGCGCGCACCGAGCCGACGCTGGAGGACGTGTTCATCCACCTGATGGGCCGCGTCGAGGACAATTTCCAGTGAGGCGGGCCGAAAAAGCAGGAGCCCGGGGACAGTCCCCCGTTCGGGGACAGTCCCCTACCGAGGGCCGGGGACAGTCCCCTACCGGAGGGGGACTGTCCCCTCGACGCCGCCCGGGACAGGGCTTTTCGCTCGACCGGATGATGGCGGTGCTGATCAAGGAGTTCATCCAGCTGACCCGCGACCGGCTGACTTACGCGATGATCCTCGCCGTGCCGGTCGTCCAGATGCTGCTGTTCGGCTATGCGATCAACACCGACCCGCGTCATTTGCCGACCGCTTTGCTCGTCCAGGAGAACAGCGTCTTCGCCCGCTCGGTAGTCTCCGGCATCGCCAACTCCTCCTATTTCGACATCGTCGCCCAGGCGCGCACGCCGGCCGAGCTCGACGCGCTGGTCCGCACCGGCGCGGTCCAGTTCGCGATCACCATCCCCGGCGATTTCACCCGGCGGGTGGTGCGCGGCGACCGCGCCCAGATCCTGGTCGAGGCCGACGCCACCGATCCGACCGCGACCGGCAGCGCGCTGGCGGCGCTCGCCCGGCTGCCGCAGGAGGCGCTGCGCCACGA
>Ga0190265_10001897_pt1 | contig 13833 bp, 13 predicted proteins | sample Popmic124T_FD_133135 | JGI IMG/M metagenome (GOLD analysis project Ga0190265, IMG submission 133135) | Populus adjacent soil microbial communities from riparian zone of Indian Creek, Utah, USA - 124 T | ecosystem: Environmental > Terrestrial > Soil > Riparian zone | place: USA: Utah | collected...
AGTGGACCTAAGCGACTGAATAAGCCACATTGAGCGCCCAACCCTCAACGGGGGTATAGGACACAAGTGCCGACCGATTGTAAACCAATTTTTGCATTTCGGGCCCAAAGCGGGCTATGATTGGAGAAATGGTTATGACCGACCAGCACAGCGCCGGCACGGAAGCCGCGTTGCCAAGACCCGACAAAGCGAGCCGCGGCGTGGGCGCCATCTCGGCCTATCTGCAGCGCGCCATCGAGACCGGCGCCTATAGCGAAGGCGACCGGCTGCCGCCCGAGCGGCAACTGGCCGAGACCTTCCAGGCCGCGCGCAGCACCGTGCGCCGCGCGCTCGACCAACTCGAAAAGGCGGGACTGGTGTCGCGGCGACTCGGCAGCGGCACATTCGTCGGACCTACGGCGGTGGCCAACCGGCGTAGTACGGACCTCACCGATCAGATCAGCCCCTTGCAGCTCATCGAGGCGCGCCTTGCGGTCGAGCCCTTCACCACGCGGCTTGCGGTGCTTCACGCCACGCGGCGCAATCTCGAGGACATGGAAACTGTGCTTGCCCAGGCCGAGCAGTCGACCACCGACAAAGACGAGTTCTCCAAATGGGACGGCGAGTTTCATCTACTCATCGCACAAGCCTCGGCCAATCCGCTGCTGCTCGGCGTCTACCGGCAGATCAACCATGTGCGTCTGCACGCCCAATGGGACGCGATGAAGGAGAAGATCCTGACGCCCGACGTGATCGCGGCCTATAACCGGCAGCATCGCGGCATCTACAACGCGTTACATGAGCGCGACGCGCAAGCCGCCTACGCGTTGATCACCGAGCATCTGGAAAAAGCGCGCGATGATCTCCTTAGGGCCAACAGCCCATAAGAAGAGCCGATGAATTCAGCACTGCTCGGGCTGGTGGCGGCTCTTAGCTGGGGCCTGCACGATTTCCTCGCCCGTTTCCCGTCCCGCGCCGTCGGACCCATCCCCACGGTTTTCGCCGTCACCCTCGCCGGACTCATCGTGCTCAGCGTCTGGCTCCTCTTCGAGGGCGGCGGCATAAGCATTGTGTGGCCGTCACTGTGGCTGGTCGCGGTCACCGGCATTTTCTTCACGCTTGCCACACTGTCCTTGTTCGCCGCGCTGGCGGTCGGGCCAATCTCCATCGTGGCGCCGATCGCCGGCTCCTATCCCGCGCTCGCCATGCTCTTCGCCGTGGCGCAAGGCGCCCGCCCGGGGCTCTGGCAATGGGTCGCCATCGCTGCGGTCATGACAGGGGTCGCCATCGTGTCACGGAGCGGCCGCCATTACGAGGCATCGGGGGATTTGGAGCGGGGCAGGCTGAAAGGTATCCTCGGCCTCGCCTTTCTCGCCGGCCTCTGTTTCGCCGTTGCTCTGACTGCCGGCCAAGCCGCCGTGCCGATCTTCGGCGAGGTCGAGACCGTATGGCTGGCGCGCTGTTTCGGCTTGGTCACCATCGGCGCGCTCTATCTCTGGCGGCCGGCGAAGGCGCCGCTGCCGCTGCGCTGGTTCCCCGTCCTCGGCTTCATGGGCTTGCTCGACGTGATCGCGCTCGGCACCATCGTCGCGGCCGGGAATTTGCCCGATCCCGCCTTTGCTACCGTGGTCTCTTCGGCGTTCGGCGCGGTCACCGTGCTGCTCGCTCGAATATTCCTCAAAGAACCGGTCACGCCCGCGCAGTTCGGGGGCATGGCCTTGATCTTTGGCGGGGTCGGCGCGCTTGCCAGCGTTTAATAGGGTGTTGCAATCAGCGTTTTCGGCGGCAAATATTTGCCCCCGCCACGGAGGGTGGGCGATCCCTGGAGAAGCTTCCCATGAGAGAAATGATGGTTGTATTGGTTGCCGTGCTGCTTGTCGCCGGTCTCTGCCCAAACCAAGGCGGCGCTGCCGAGAAGTGTCACATCGGCGATGCCTCGATCTGCTTGGCAACGCCCGGATGCCACTGGGATTACAGCACGCGTGGCTGCGCCGCAGGCCCGGCTCCGAAACAAGATGCCTGCGCGGCGCATGAAGACCCGAATATCTGCAATACGAACAAGACGCTCAATTGCGCTTGGAACGACACAGACAAGAAATGCGAATCGAAGTCCGGCTAGCGCCGGCCGGCCTCATCACAATCCGGTAACGTGCGATAACGCGATCTCTCAAATCGCTGCCGGGCTGTTGATTTTATGTGAGCGGGGCTTGGTGATCTGCTTGGGGCTCCCTAGGCGATACGCCTCCAACAAGGAGACCCCCAATGAAGAAGTATATCATTGCCGCCGTGCTGATCGGTGCCTTTGCAGCCCCGGCACTTGCCGACACGGGCTTCTATATCGTCTTCGACAGCATGACCAAGAAGTGCACGACGATGACGACGAAGCCTACCGATATGTCGCGGTACAAGATGATGGGCACGTACCCGACCCTGGGCGAAGCTCAGACCGCGATGGGCGGCATGAAAGAGTGTAAGATGTAGGATAGGACGCGCCAGCAGATTAGCCGGTGCTAGGAGCCTACGAGAAACCTTCATCAGAATGACCCACGCAGTCGCCTCTCCAAGGGGGCGGCTGCGCTTGGCCTTTGTTGCCTTTTCGTTGGCCATAGGTGGGTGATAGATTCACACTTTGATGCTCTTGGTGTAACGACAAACGCCTCTCTCATTCTGTACACTGGGGTTTGTCCATCACATCCCTTCCCTTCTGTCAGGGTACATATGGTGCAAACGCGAAAGACTTATCCAGCGGCCTCGACTTCTCTCCGCCGTGAAGACCTTCCCATCCTCGGCCGCCGCGCATTTATCCAAGGAGCGACAATCGCCTCGGCACTGTTCGGCGTTCCCTTGGCGCGGGCCGAGCAGGCTCTCGCTCAGGAACCAAGCCCACTTCCACCGCGCGACCTGTACACGACCGCTCCGGAAGCCTACTGGGCCGAGCTGCGCCGCCAATGGCTATTGGTGGCCGACCGGATCAACCTCAACTGCGGCGCCCTGGGTTGCACACCGCTACCTGTACTCCACGCAATGATCGATCATCTGATTTACGCGGAGTCATACCGCGAGCCGGACAACCCATGGTTCGGCTACGCTGAAAATTCACATATCCGCAGCACTCGTGAGGCCCTCGCCAACTTCCTGAACTGCAAGATCGATGAACTCGCCCTGACGCGGAATGTCACCGAGGGTAACAATACCATTTGCCACGGCCTCGACCTGATGTCCGGCGACGAGGTACTCCTGACCGATCAAGAGCACCCAGGCGGACGCTGTCCATGGGAACAGAAAGCGGCACGCTTTGGCGTTAAATTGAACTTCGTCAAGCTACCCCTGCCACCTGTTTCAGACGACGAGATCGTCAAGTTGTTCGAGAACGCCTTGACCTCGCGGACGCGCATCATCGTCTTCAGTCACATCACATGGGAGACGGGGTTATTGCTGCCAGCGAAGGAAATCTGCGCATTAGCCCGCCGGCACGGCATCCTGACGCACATCGATGGCGCTCACGCCCTAGGCCACATTCCGCTCGATCTGCGTGACCTCGGCTGTGATTTTTACGCCACAAACGCGCACAAGTGGTTGATGGCCCCCAAAGGGAGCGGCCTTCTCTTCATCCGGGAGGAGCACCTGGAGCGCCTCTGGGCCAACACCGTTGGTCAGGAGTGGCGGAACTACAAACTGAAAGCCTATCGCTTCTCGAATCTCGGCACATCCAACCTGTCAGTGATCGTGGGCGTCAAAGCCGCACTCGACTTCGTCAATGCCATCGTCCCGGAGCGCATCTACTCCCGCATTCATGAATTGGGTCGCAAAGTGCGAGACCGGCTGCGCGAGCACAACCAGATCCGTCTACTTAACGCAAGTTTGGGCGCCTTCCACACCGGCTTGGTGAGTTTCGAGGCGGTCGGGGGCGACCTGACGCGTGTGTTCGAGGAGTGCGAGGCGCGTCGCATCCGCATTCGCTACTGGGGCGACGCCGGGCGCATCCGCGTCTCCACCCATATTTTCACCCAACAGACCGAGTTAGATGCCTTCTTCGACGCAGTGGAACGCGGTCTGCGCGGCTAAGCCTTTGTCATTAGTTTTTAGTACGCGCATATCCGAAAATCCGTGCCTTCCCAACAAGCACGGTCGCGCGCAGAGCGGCCTGCTTCATCCCGATGTGAATTGACGGGAACGTTCCCGCCGGGAGTCACAATCCGTAAAAGTGATTCAACTAGTTGGCGCGCCCGAAGAGATTCGAACTCCTGACCCCCAGATTCGTAGTCTGGTGCTCTATCCAGCTGAGCTACGGGCGCGTCTACCGGTCATTCCGCAAAGGCAGCGGGATTGGCGGGAACGAGGCTCGCCGAAGGCGGCTCGAACTGCCTACCTAATGCCTCGTACAAATGAAGGCAAGGCTGGGAACAATCGCCAGAATACCGCCGTTTTTTCCGAGCTATGGTGGACGACATTCATTGGAGGAAAAAACGATGCAGCCTCACTCTTTTCTGAGCAAAGCGGCGGCGGCTCTTACTGCCGTCCTTTTTGCGGTCGTAGTGACTACGGTTTCCGCCATTGCGGCGAGCGAGTTCGAAGGCACTTGGAAGGTGCAAGACACCAAGGGCAACCCGTTCGAGATCACCCTCTCTGCGGACGGCACCGCCAAAGGCGACCGGGCCGGGGAAGGTCTGACCGGCAAGTGGAAGGCGAATGAAAGACGCGCCGTGATCACCTGGGATACAGGGTGGACCACCAAGATCGTCAAGAAAGGCGATAAATTCCAGAAGAGGGCCTACGAGAAGAAACCCGCCAAGGGCGAGGATCCGACCCATACCTCTGGCGCAGAGAAAGTGCAGTAAATCTCAAGCGTGCCGGCGTCTGGCACGCTCGAGGTCGACCACCACGTCGGGGATCGACACGCGGAAGGTGGCCCCGCCCTCGTTATTGACGAGGGCGATCTGCCCGCCATGGGCCTGCACCAGCTCGGCGGCGATGGCGAGGCCGAGGCCTGAGCCGCCTTTGCGCGCCACGCTCTGAAAGGCTTCGAACAGATGCGCACGGGCCCGTTCCGGCAGGCCCGGCCCGGTGTCGGAAATTTCGATGACGGTGACCGAGCCTTCACGGCGCCCCGCCACCACGATCTCGCCGCGTGCATGGTCGCTGCTCTCAAGCGCTTGGACGGCGTTACGGCCGAGATTGCTCAACACGCGATAGAGCTGGTCGCGGTCGGCGTCGATTTCGAGGCCGCTGTCGAGCATGACCGTCCAGTCGATGAGTCCCGGACGCGGCAATCCGAGACTATCCCGAACTTCCGCTATGAGTGGGGCCAGAGCGAAGCGCTTGCGCCGCGGCGGTGTCTCCTGCGCCTGTCCGAAATCGAGCGTGTGGGCGCAAAGCCTGATGGCGCGGTCGAGCGATGCGATCAGCTTCGGCACCAGGCGCTGCACCGTCGGGTCTTTCACCGTCCGCAAGCGATCAGAGAGGAGTTGCGCGCTCGACAGCATGTTGCGTAGATCGTGGCTGATCTTGCTCACCGCGAGCCCGAGCGCGGCAAGCCTGCTCTTCTGGGTGAGCGTCTCGGAAAGCTCATGCTGCATGGCGGAAAGCTCGCGCTCGGCAGTACCGATCTCGTCGTGACGTCCAGACGGCGAAATGATCCTGGTCGGGTCCTCGGGCCGTTCCCGGAAGCGCACGATGTTCCTGGTGAGCCCGGTCATGGGTTTGACCAGAAGCCAATCAAGCGACAGGTAGAGGAGCGCCGCAGTGATGACCGAGATGATGATCGACACGCCGAGAATGTCGAGGCCGTAGCGGATCATGGCGGCCTTGAGCGGCTCCTCGCCCATGACCACGTCGATGAACTCGTCCTTGTTGAAGCCGGGCTCGCCGATAACGCGGATGACACGGTCATTCGGGTTGACATAAACCATGAGCGCATCGGCGATGAGCGTAAGCCAGGAGGCGTTGCGCAAATCGTAGGTCGCATCGACTTCGTCCGGCATGTCCATCTCGATGACCAGAACGCGGGCGTCGGCGCGTTTCACGGAGATGGCCTTCACCATTGCGTTCTTGAGGAGCTCGTCGCGGAGCATCGCCGGCAACTGGCCGCCGGGCGCGGCCTCGGCGGCCAGCGAAGCGACCTGCGCGGTCCCTAACCGTTCCATCAGCCATTGCCGGCGGAAATTGGAGACCGAGGGCGCGAACACCAGCACCTCGGCGAGCATGACGAAGAGAATGGTGAGAAGCAGCAGCTTGGCGGACAGCCCCGGCGCGTAACCGGGCGTTTTGCCGCTTTCCGGGCTCTCACTGGTAGACTTGTCGTTCACCGGCAATGCTCGCCTTAGGAAATACGACGGCAGGACTCGCCCGCTCTCGAGGCCGATCTTACCCGAAAAACCGGCGAATCTTTAGGATCGATGATCTAGCCTAAACGGCGCAGAAGGCCGATGACGCTGCGCATCCAGCCCCTGGTCATATTGGGCTGATAATAGGCATAGGCCGCCCGTTTGGAGAGCTCCGACAGGGTCGGATAAGGCACCACCAGGGAGATGAGGTCGCCGATCTTGATGTCCTTGGCCATGGCCATGACCCAGAGCTGAAGCAACTCGCCAGCCTGGGCGCCGACGATGGTGCAGCCGAGAATGGTACCGTCGCGCTTGGTGATGACCTTGATGAACCCTTCCGTCTCGCGATCGCATTGGGCGCGGTCGATGTCGGCGTAAGGCCAGCGATAGATGCGGATGCGCCGGCGGCGATAGCGCGCATGCGCCTCGGCCTCGGTGATCCCGACCTGCGCGAGCTCGGGCGCGGTGTAGATGACCCTTGGAATGGTGCCGGCGCTGACATCGGGCTTCAGCCGGAACAGCGCGTTCCTGACCACGATGCCGGCATGATAGGTGGCGAGATGGGAGTATTGCGGGCCGCCGATCACATCGCCGATGGCATAGATGCGGCGATTGGAGGTCTTGAGCTGCTCGTTCACCTTGATGCCTTCGTCCGTGTAGGTGACGCCGGCGCGCTCGAGGCTGAGCGACTTCACGTTCGGCTTGCGGCCCGTGGCGACGAGGAGGTGGGTCCCCTTGACGATGACGGTCTCGCCGTCTTTGTGGAAATGCACGGCGACGCCTTGCATCGAGCGCTCCACCTTTTCCACCCGCGTATTGGGATAGAGCATGATCTGGGTGTCCTCCAGCCGCTTGAGGAGGACGGCGGTGGCTTCCGGATCCTCGTTGGGCAGGAAGCCCTCGGTGTCGAAGATGGTAACGTGGGAGCCGAGCATGCTGTGGGCTTGGCCGAGCTCGAGCCCGAATGGACCGCCGCCCAGCACGATGAGATGCTGGATTCTCTCGCTCACGTCGAAGATCGTCTCGTTGGTGAGATAGGGCACCTCGTCGAGGCCGGAGATCGACGGGATGACCGGCGTGGAGCCGGTGGCGATGACGAAACGGCGGGCATGCACCAGCACGCGGCCGGCCTCCACCGTGTTCTTGTCGAGAAAATTCGCTTTCGCCTGAATCACGCGGACGCCGAGCCCGGTGAAGCGCTCGATGGAATCGTTCGGCGCGATGGCGGCGATGACGCCATGCACGTGATCGTGCACGCCGCGATGATCGATCTGCGCCTCGATCACGTCGATGCCGAAAGTGGAGGCCGTGCGCACGGCATCGGCGCGCTTGCCGGCGGCGAGCAGCGCTTTGGAGGGGACGTCGCCGAAATTCAGCCGGTCGCCGCCCATGCGGCCCTTCTCGATGAGCACGACTGGCACGCCGAACTGGGCTGCCGCCGCCGCGACGGAAAGGCCCCCTGAGCCCGCGCCGATGACGCAGAGGTCGGGCTTCAGTACCTCTTCCATAGTCGACTGATCCCCCTTCCCCACACGTCCAGGTTGCCCGGCCAAGCCATCCGGCGTTGGAAACGCTCCCGGCCCGAGTGCATACGGGCAGGACTCTTGGCCTTCCGCTCCCATCTTGGCAAGGCGGGATTGGTGGGCAAATTGCTGCGGGCCGATAACGCGGTCGAGACCATTGCCAGGGTGTGGAAAGGCAAAAGTGCCCGTGATGACGCCGGGACATGATTATCCGACTTTGGCATGCGCCGACAACTGCCGGGCTTGGCCCGAGGTAATTAAGGCAAGGGACGTAGCCGCCGATTTGACTTGAGCTAATGCGGCACCTATAAGCCGCCGGAACCTTGGTTTTCTTGATCCTTGCGCCCGGCAAGGAGCGAGGCGGGAGAGAGGCTTTGAAGCGCACCTACCAACCATCGCGGCTGGTCCGCAAGCGGCGGCACGGCTTCCGTACCCGCATGGAAACGAAAGCGGGCCGCAAGGTGCTCTCCCGGCGCAGGGCCAAGGGGCGCAAGCGCTTGTCGGCTTAGGCCGGCCGGCAACGCGCCTCACCGGTGACGGCCATCGGAAGTCTCAAGACACGCGCTGAGTTCCTTCATGTAAGGGGTGGGGCACGCTACACCGCCCCTTCGCTGGTGCTTCAGGCGCGGGAACGGCCCGACAGCGAAGACAAGACCCGCGAACTCGCCCGTTTCGGTTTCACCGCAACCAAAACTCTTGGGGGCGCGGTCGTCCGCAACCGGGCGCGCCGCCGACTCAAGGAGGCGGTGCGACTAACCGCCCCAAGCCACGCCGTCAAAGGCTATGATTATGTTTTGATCGCACGGACGGGCACGGTACAACGGCCCTTCACCGAGCTGATCAAGGACCTTGAACGCGCGCTTGCCAAGGTGCACGAGCCTGCCACGGCAAAAAAGCGCTGAATGCCTGAAACGCACGCGCCTCCCGCCGACGCCCGGACCCGAGCGGCCCTTGAGCTGAAAGCCCTATGGACGACCACAATCGCAATTTCATTATGGCCATCGTGCTGTCGATGGCCGTGCTGTTCACTTGGCAGTTTTTCTTCCTGCCGGAGCCCGATACACAGAAGCCGGCGGAACAACAGGCAACCGAGCAAGGACCGCCGCAACCGGCTCCTGAAGGCGTGAGCCCCGGCACGACCGCGCCGCAATCTCCTTCGACCGGCGTTGCCGGGCTGACCCGTGAAGCAGCGCTTGCCGCTTCACCGCGCATTGCCGTCGATACGCCGAGCCTCAAAGGCTCGATCGCTCTCAAGGGCGCGCGCATCGACGACCTCACGCTGAAGGACTATCGCGTCACCGTCGAGCCCAATAGCCCGAACGTGGTGCTGCTGTCGCCGGCCGGCGGCCCGCAGGCCTATTACGCGGAGCATGGCTTTGTCGGGGGCGGCGGTAACGATCTGCCGCTTCCCACCGCCGACACGCTGTGGCGGGCTGAGTCGCAAGGGCCGCTGACCCAGGATTCGCCCATTACCCTCGCTTTTGACAACGGCAAGGGGCTCACTTTCACCCGCACCATCACCCTCGACGAAAAATACATGTTCACGGTCACCGACAAGGTCGTGAATACCGGCTCGGAGCCCGTCACCCTTTATCCTTACGCGCTCGTCTCCCGCCATGAGCTGCCGCCCATCGAGGGGTTCTTCATCCTGCATGAAGGGCTGATCGGCGTGCTTTCCGACCGGGGCCTCGAGGAGATCAGCTATTCGAGCGCGGTCGAGGATCCGCCCACGGTGGCCAGAAGCGATCATGGCTGGCTCGGTATCACCGACAAATATTGGGCGACGGTGGTCATCCCGGAACAAGGCCAGATATTCGACGCCAAATTCTCGGGTAGTAAGACCGGCGAGCGCGAGCGCTTCCAGACCGACTATCTCCTGGGCGCGCTGACCATCCCCCCCGGCGGCACGGCAGAGGTCAAGGGCAATGTCTTCGCCGGCGCCAAGGAGGTGAATGTCGTCGACGGCTACGCCGAGAAATACGGCATTCCCAAATTCGACCTCCTGATCGACTGGGGCTGGTTCTATTTCCTCACCAAGCCTCTCTTTTTCGTCCTCGACTATTTCTTCAAGCTCGTCGGTAATTTCGGCGTGGCTATCCTCATCGTCACGGTGCTCATAAAGCTCGTGTTCTTCCCGCTCGCCAACAAGTCCTATGTGGCGATGAGCAAGATGAAGAAGCTCGCCCCGGAGATGCAGCGCATCAAGGAGCGCTATGCCGACGACCGCGTGCGCCAACAGCAGGCGATGATGGAGATGTACAAGAAGGAGAAGGTGAACCCGGCCTCGGGCTGCCTGCCCATCCTGATCCAGATCCCGATCTTCTTCGCCCTCTACAAGGTGCTGTTCGTCACCATCGAGATGCGGCATGCGCCCTTCTTCGGCTGGATCAGGGATTTGTCGGCGCCCGACCCGACCAGCATCTTCAATTTGTTCGGCCTGATCCCCTGGGACCCGCCGCTGTTCCTGATGATCGGCATTTGGCCCATCATCATGGGCATCACCATGTGGGTGCAGATGAAGCTGAACCCGGCGCCGCCCGACCCCATCCAGGCGCAGATTTTCATGTGGATGCCGGTGTTCTTCACCTTCCTGCTCGCCTCCTTCCCCGCCGGGCTGGTGATCTATTGGGCGTGGAACAATTTCTTGTCGGTGATCCAGCAGGCAACGATCATGGCGCGTCAGGGCGTGGAAATTCCGCTGCTCGAAAATCTCGGCTTCAAGAACAACAAGAAGAAGCCGGTGGAAGCCGTTGCTGAGGAGAAATCGGCACGGTCGAAAAGCACCAAGGGCGAGACTCCTAAGAGCTAGCTTCCAACCAAATTCGTCATCGCCGGGCTTGACCCGGCGATCCAGTGCGGTTTGCACTGAACTCGTTGCCCTGGATGCCCGGCTTAAGGCCGGGCATGACGCAGGTGATTGGTAAACAGGCGATAATCATGGACAGTCCAGAATTCAGTGCGGCCGACATCGCCAGGGGCGAGGCGCTCTGCAAAGGGCCCTGCGTGTTCGTCAAGGGCGTCACGCGCATCGATGACCTGCCGAAGGACAATCGCCACGAAGTGGCGTTTGCCGGCCGCTCCAATGTCGGCAAGTCGAGCCTGATCAACGCGCTTACCGGCAAGAAGACGCTCGCCCGGGTCTCGGTCACTCCGGGGCGCACGCGGGAGCTCAACTTCTTCGTGCTCGGCAAGGAAGGCGAGCTTCATCTCGTGGACATGCCGGGCTATGGCTATGCCCGCGCCGCCAAAGCGCAGATCAAGGGCTGGACGCGGCTGATCGGCGATTACTTGAAAGGGCGCCGCGAGCTGAAGCGGGCGTTCCTGCTGATCGACGCCCGCCATGGCATCAAGCCCAACGACCGCGAGACCATGAAGCTCCTGGACGAGACGGCCGTGTCCTACCAGGTGGTGCTGACCAAGGCCGACAAGCCGAAGGCTTCGGAGCTTGCCGCCGTGCAAGCCAAGGTCGCCGAGGAACTGGCCAAGCACCCGGCGGCCTATCCACTAATCCTCACCACCTCGGCCAGCACCGGGGGAGGCATCCCCGAGCTTCGCGCCGCCGTTGCCGAGATTGCTAGCCAACCCTAGCCGGAGCGCGCTTCGCCTTTCGGCGTCAGCCGCAACAGATCGCCGCCGCTTTCGCCGTCAACCAGCAGCAGCACCGTGCCGTCGGGTGCCTGTGCCACATCGCGGATGCGGCGGCCCATCTCGATGATCTCGTCGCTCACGACCTTGTCGCCGTCGAGGGTCAGCACGATCAGCGCCTCTGAGGAAAGGCCGCCGAGCAGCGCCTTGCCCTTCCACGCCGGGAACTTGTCGCCCGTATAGAAGATAAGCCCTGCGGGCGAGATAGACGGATCCCAGGAATAAGCGGGGGTGGCAAACTCGGGCTTCGTCTTGTGATCCGGGATCGGCTGATCGTCGTAATGCGCGCCCTGGCTTACCTGCGGCCAGCCGTAATTCTTGCCGCGCACGACGATGTTCACCTCGTCGCCGCCTTTCGGGCCCATCTCGTGAATCCACAATTCGCCCGAGGCCGGATTGATCGCGGCGCCAAGCTCGTTGCGATGGCCGAGCGTCCAGATCTCGGGCAGCGTGCCGTCTTGACCGACGAACGGATTGTCGTCGGGGATCGAGCCGTCTGGATTGATGCGCACGACCTTGCCGAGATTCGAGGCCATGTCTTGGGCGGGCTCGAAGCGCTGGCGGTCGCCTGAGGTGATGAACAGCTTGCCGTCCGGCGCGAACACCAGCCGCCCGCCGAAATGCCCGCGGCCGATGGTCTTAGGCACCTGCCGCCAGATGACCTGTACGTCTTCGAGCCGGTCGCCCTCGAGGCGTCCACGGGCCACGGCCAAGCCCTTCAGCACGGTGTCGCTCAAATCCTGATAGTCGCCAAGCCGCTCGTCCTTCTCCTCCTTGGCATCGGCCGGCTGCTGCTCGGCCCGCTCGGAGTAGGACAAATAGACGAACTTGTTGTTGGCGAAATCGGGGTCGACCGCGACGTCGAGCAGACCGCCTTGGTCTTTGTATTCGACCTTCGGAACGCCCTCGATCGGACTTGACATCTTGCCGTCGGCGAAGATGTACAGATTGCCAAGCTTCTCGGTGGCGAGCAGCTTGCCGTCCGGCAGAAAGGCCAGCGCCCAGGGGTTTGAGAACTTGGCGATGTTCTCGATTTCGATGTCGTCGGCAGGCTGCTTCATCGTCTCTGCTCCGGCTGGGAGGCCAATGGTTAGGCCGAGAATCCCGGCCAAGGCCAGCGCTGGCAGGCTCTTACGCTTTGCTCGCATTTCGACTGCTCCTTAGCGATGGGTGACTTGTGAAGGAGAACGCGGAGCCGGGAGAATTGTTCAGAAAGTCCCGCAAATCGCGTTGTGCCGCGAGGCTTCGCGCCGCTATAAGCGGCTTGTGAGCAAGGCCAAACCATCCTCCGTGAGACCTAAGGAGCGCGCCGAGCCGAAGCCGAGCCCGGTAGCGAGCCTGGCGGAGGTGCTCGCTTCGGTGCACGCCAAGGCCAAGGTGCTGTCCGAGGCGCTGCCCTATATGCAGCGCTACGACCGCAAGACCGTGGTGGTGAAATATGGCGGCCACGCCATGGGCGATGCGGCCCGGGCCAGGGATTTCGCCCGCGACATCGTGCTAATCAAGCAGGCTGGCGTGAACCCGATCGTGGTGCATGGCGGCGGCCCGCGGATCGGCGCCCTGCTCGAGCGGCTCAACATCAGAAGCGAGTTCAAGGACGGCCTCAGGGTGACCGACCAGGCCACCGTCGACGTGGTGGAGATGGTGCTTGCAGGCTCGATCAATAAGGAGATCGTCACCGCCATCAACGGCCAAGGCGGCAAGGCGGTCGGCATTTCCGGCAAGGACGCCCATCTTATGCGGGCGCGTCGGCTGGAGCGGCGTTGGCGGGACCCCTCCTCCAATATCGAGGAAATCACCGATTTCGGTTTTGTCGGCGAGCCGGCTGCGGTCGATCCTCACATCGTCGACGTCATTATCCAGTCAGACCTGATCCCGGTGATCGCGCCGATCGGCATCGGCCCCGACGGCGAGACGCTAAACATCAATGCCGATAGTTTCGCCGCGGCGCTCGCTACCGCCATGAAGGCGAAGCGTCTGCTGTTGCTTACCGATGTCGAAGGCGTGCTCGACAAGAACGGCCAGTTGATTAAGTCCCTGACTACGGCCGAGGCGCAGGCCCTGATCGAGGACGGCACCATAACCGGAGGTATGATCCCCAAGATTGAGAGCTGCATAGACGTGATCGCCGAAGGCGTCGAGGGCGTGGTCATCATCAACGGCAAGGTGCCGCATGCGGTTCTGCTCGAATTGTTCACGGAGCATGGCGCGGGCACCCTGATCGAGCGGCGCCGGCGTAAGAACGACGCGAGAGGATCGGCATGATTGACCAGCGCGACGTGAACGGCGGTTTCGACCATGTCGAGACTTGGGTGTTCGATCTCGACAACACGCTCTATCCCGGCGAGTGCAATCTTTTTCCC
>Ga0190265_10001898_pt1 | contig 13831 bp, 10 predicted proteins | sample Popmic124T_FD_133135 | JGI IMG/M metagenome (GOLD analysis project Ga0190265, IMG submission 133135) | Populus adjacent soil microbial communities from riparian zone of Indian Creek, Utah, USA - 124 T | ecosystem: Environmental > Terrestrial > Soil > Riparian zone | place: USA: Utah | collected...
ATTCTGGACTTCGTCCGCTGCCCGACAGCATCTCGAAAGGCCGCAAATGTACTCCACGCGGGTTTATGAGGATGGTTCGTTCGCGTCGCTCGAACGCTTGCCACCGGGGAAATATCTCGTGCTTGCCACCTTCAAAAAGACATGGGCGAGCTATCCACTCGTCGTTCCTGATGGACTCGACACGACGATTGACATCGGCGAGATCAAACTCCGCTAGCCGTGCGGTGGCTAACGCTCAGTAAACGCCTTCCACAATGGTCTTCTCCATCGCGCCGAAGGGACGGACATCACCGACGCCGTCCCAGGGGTATGGATCGCGCGGCTCACGGCGGATGGTTTCGTCGCGTTCGAGGAAGCGCGGCATGAAAAACTCCTTGGTCAACGTGGTCAGTTCCACGCGGCCCCACGAACCGTAGGGCACAGTCTCATCGGTCTTGGTCGGATTCACCACGCGCAAGACAGCGCGGGGCTGCGGGGCGTAGTAGGTCACGCTGAAATTATCTTCGGGCTTGAGCGGGACGCTGGCGGCGAGACCCATCAGGGTGTTGCCGTAGGTCGGATAGAAACCGATGCGGTTCTCCAGAAGTTCCTCGACGATGAAGCGCACTTCCTGCGGCTTCATCGAAGTGCCACCACAGAACACGCCGCGGATGCCGGCGTCCCAGAGATTGACCTGCTCGGCCAACGCTTCGAGCAACTTCGGCGTGGTGAAGAGGCCGGAGACTTTGCGGTGCTTGAGAATGGTCGCCGCCTGATCCACGACGTGCGTCATGTATTGTTTCGCCACATCGAACTGCTTGTTGGTGATGAGCTTCTTCACGAAGCGCGGATCGAGATCGATGAAGTAGCACGAGCTGCCCCGTACGTTTGCCAAGTGTTCGATAGCTAATCGCAAACGTCGGGGGCCGGTCGGCCCCATCATCAGCCAAGCGCCACCGCGCGGGAAATGTTCGTCGGAAATTTTGTCGCTGAACTCGGAGTAATCGACCCTGTAGTCATTCCACCCGATGCGCTGCTTTGGCATTCCCGTCGTGCCGCCGGTCTCGAAGATGTTGAACGGCTTGCCCTTGAACTGCGCTGGCACCCAGACCTCGGGCTGCAAGTCGCGCAGCGATTCATCGGCAAAGTGTGGGAACTTGAGCAGATCGGCGAAGGAGTTGATTTCCTTGCGCGGATCGAAATTTTTCTTGGCCCAGTCCAGCCAGTAGGGACAGCCGGTTTCCGGCGTGAAATGCCACTGGATGATTTCCTTGAGGTGCGTTTCGAGTTGGGCCTGGGCCGCTTTGATCTGGTCTGCGTTCATGTTCAGCGTTGGTATTTGAAAGTGGGTTGACTCAGGTTTGCAGCGATAAAATAAGCTCTTCGGATCCCGCGCGCCGGCGTTGTAACCCGGAGGGTTGCCAGAAATTAGCCGGGGGTTGAGGAGCGCCAAACGCGACGGCAACCCCGGATCGGGGACCAAATGCGAGCGCACCCTGGAGGGGTGCCGGAGCCTTTGCCTCGTGCCGACGCGACACAGACGGCGAATCGCTCTGGCACCCCTTCAGGGTGCGGGACGATTTGTGGACGCCGACCGGGGGTATCGCTGTGCTCAACCCCCGGCTAATATCTGGCAGCCTTTCAGGCTGCTCCGGGCGACAAACGCTGCCGAGGGAAGTGTCCACACGCGTTTTCATGGCTTTTCTCCGATGCAATAGAGGTTCTTGTTGCCGCGCAGAAAGATTTTCCCGTCCGCGACCGCAGGCGAGGCGCGGTTCTCCTCACCGATGTCGTTGATGGCCAGCACGTCAAGTTTGTCGCCGGCTTCGATAACGTAGCTCTTGCCCGCGCTGGCGAAGTAGATGGTTCCATCCGGCGCGGCGAAGGGGCTGGCCCAAGTCGAGACGCCCGGCAAACGCTCAGTGAAAACCATTTCCCCAGTGGAGAGCTGGAGGCACTTCAGCGTTTCGGGGTTATGCGTCCGGAAAACAAAATCGCGGACGATGATGGCGGACGACAGGCCCTCGGGGATTTGTGGGAACGTCCACTTGAGGTGCGTCTTGCTCACGTCGCCGGTGCCGGTGGCTTCCACCAACACGGCTTTGCCACCGCGTCCGCTGTCGGCGAAGACGAGGTTGCGCGCGAAGGCGGGCGAGGAGGCGTCGCCGGGTGCGGCGCACCACCAGATCATCTCACCGTTGTCGGGGTTCAGGCTTTCAATGGCTTTGTTCGCGCTCACGAGCATCTGCGGTTTGCCGTTCACCTCCACGATGACCGGCGTGCTGTGCGCATAGATGGCTTGCGGACGTTTTTGTTCCCACTTGATGTTGCCGGTCGCCTTGTCGAACGCGATGAAGCTCGAAGTCTTGTTGTTCTGATCGCAGTCGAGAATGACCGTGTCCTTGTGCAGAATCGGGCTGCTGCCCAGCGCCACATCGAAGTTGTGTGGCTCAATGTTTTTCCGCCAGACGATTTTGCCGTCGAAGTCGAGCGAAGCGATCACGGCGGAGCCGAAGACGGCGAAAACATTTTTGCCGTCGGCGCAGGGCGTCGGCGCTCCGTAGCCGCCGCGCAGATCTTTCAGAATCCACGGGCCGGGTTCCACGGTAGTGTCCCAGAGCAGCCTGCCGTCGGCGCGCGCGAAGCAGAGAACGTGATGCTCGACGGGATTGTTGACCGCGCTGGTGACGAACACGCGGTCGCCGGAGACGATGGGCGACGAGTAGGGATTGTCGCTCTTCGGCAACGCGGCCTTCCATGCAATGTTTACGTTGCTCTTGGCGTTCCAGGTGAGCGGGAGATTTTGCGCGTCAGTGTAGCCGAGTCCGGTGAGACCGCGGAATTGCGGCCAGTCGGAAGCGTGGGATGAAGTGACGGCAAGGAAAGCGAGGGCGAACCAGAAACACAGGGCGGCAAACCTCCCTCTCCCCTCAACGGGGAGAGGGAATGAGGGTGAGGGGTGGTGCTGCCCGCGACTCTCGCGATTGCGGGTGCGCTCGACGTTCCCACCCCTCACCCCTAACCCCTCTCCCCGTTGAGGGGAGAGGGGAACCAAAAACGTAGCGTCTCTCGATTCACCCGCCGCGCAGGTGTCGGTGGAGTGCAGCGGTGTTTCAATCCCAAAGGGATTGTGTCGTGCAGCCCAGGGTTGCCAGGCACGAGCTACCCTGGGAAAGCGGTTAAATGATTCTTCCAACCCCAACGGGGTTGCGGCGATCGCGAGTGCATCCAGCGCACGGTGACGCAACCCTTTCAGGGTTAATCTCGTTATCGCCGGAAACCCAGGGTAGCTCGTGCCTCGTAACCCTGGGCTGAGTGACGGAATCCCGTTGGGATTCAACCGGAGCGCCGAGCATTGCTCGGCAGGGCGGACGCAACAGGCGTTCGGGCCGAGCGATGCTCGGCGCTCCGGTGTGGGCCTGCTTCTCGCCTCAACGTGGAGAGGGAATGAGGGTGAGGGGTGGTGCTTCTCAGGAGGCCACATACTCGAACCCTCCATCTCCAGCCAACTCTGATTCTCTTTCCGTAAACTCAAGGCGCTTTGGAAGGCTACAGCCGAAATCGCGGTCGATCGCCCAAGCCATCCGCTCGTGCGAAACCGTCGCAAAAGCCAAACGACCCTCTTGATGGTAGAAGGCCAAATCCTCCGGATATCTCGGCGCGACCCAGCTAAACAATGATCCGGGCCTGGCCAGGACTTGCCGAGAGCTTACGTCGAGACGGAAGGTGATGATGTCTGCCTTTGGCGTGTTGGCAGTCCGACTAGTGCGTGTGCCCGGCCAATGACTGGCCCTTCGACGAACGACCTCGTGCCGTTCCAAATCGCGCCGAATCAGGACGGCACTGTCGTCGAAACTGGAAGTGTCTCGCCACACGATGGAAAAGAAACCGAACCAGTCGAGCGCCATGTCGAGGAAATCGGCGTAATCATCACCTGCGATGTCCTTCCATGATTCGAGGATGATTGCCATGGCGCGACGATGGCCAAACCTTTCACCCACTACTTCTTAATCTCCAGCTTCTGCGGCTGATCCGTCGTGATGGCGCTGCCGCCGACGGCGTAGAGGTGCGTCTGGCTCATCACGTAGAAGACGCCATTGGCGGTGATGGGCGTCGAGAGCATCGGCGCGCCAAGGTTTACTTCGAAAATGGGTTTGTCCTTCTTGGGATCGAAATCTTTCTTCGCGGGGAGAATCACGAAGTCGCCATCCTCGTCGCCAACATAAACTTTTCCGTCGGTCAGGAAGGTCGATCCCCACATGTGCGCCTTCATATCGTAAACCCAGTTGAGCTTGCCGGTTTCGGCATCGAGGCAATGCACGAAGCCGGAGAAATCGCCGACGAACAGCAGCCCGGTCGCCGGATCGATCGAGACCGTCGAGATGGTCCGGTGGATTCCTCTATACTCCCAAATCACGCCGGTCTTCGAGATGTCGCCGGTCTTTGTCGGATCGATGCACGCCAGACGGCCGACGCCTTCGCCGTGCTCGGGGTCCTGGCCCGTCGCCACATACACGCGTCCTTTGTAGAACACCGGCGTGGCGATGTATTCGCTCGGGCCTTCCGCCGCCGGATATTTGTGCGCGGCGTCCTTCACTTTGTATTCCGGCGGATTGCCGTCGAACTTCCACACGATGGGCAAAACATCGATGTCGTCCTTCTTCACCGGCTTCGAGTCGAACGCGTAGCACCAGCCGTCGCCCCCGCCGTAGAAGATGAGCGTCTTGCCGTTCACCACCCCTTTCGAGGGCGATCCCCATTGGCCGTGGAGAATGTTCGGGCCAATACCGGCGTCATCTTCGCCAACCAGCTTGCCCGTCTTCTTATTCAACGCGATAAAGCTTGGGGAATTCGGCGAAGGCACATTCACGTGGGTCCAGTCCTGGCCGTTGGAGGTGCAGGCATACAGGAGATCGCCGTCTGTGATCATCGAGCAGTTCGACGCGTTGTGCGGGAACACGCCGAGTTCATCCATCATGTCGTATTTCCAGATAATGTCGGCATCGATGTCGCTCAATTCGGCCTTGGCCTTGCCCGGCCCCACGATGTATTGGGCTTCGTCTTTGAACTCGCCGTCGTTGCCGTTCTTCAAACCTTCGGTGTCGAGGCACAGGATGTCGCAACGGCTGGTCACGAGATAGAGGCGATTGCCTTCCACCACCGGCGATGAAAAGAGGCCGAGGTTTTCCCAGTCGTTGACTTTGCCCGAGGCGAGCTTCGGGACCACGAGTTGCCAGAGCAGTTCGCCGGTCTTCTCATCGAGGCACAAGAGAATCGAGCGGTCGCCCAGGTGCTTTTTGTCGCGGGGAGTTTCATTGTTCGTGCCGACGTAAATCTTCCCGTCCGCCACGACCGGATTGCCGTAGCTTTGCGAGCCGAGCTTGACAACATAGCGCACGTTCTTCGTCGTGCTCATGTCGATCTCTTCGGAACCGGCCTTTAGCTTCCCCGGATTGAAACTGGATGGCATGTTTTTCGCGGGTGAATACATGTTGCGCCCCGGATCGTTGCCGCCCCATTGCGGCCAGTCCTGGGCGTTAGTCAGCGACAGAGCAAGTGTCGCCGCAGTAAAGGTGAAGATTTGCTTTGTATTCATGATTACTCGTGTGTTTCGCGAAATGCCGCGGGTTCGCTTCGTTTCCCGACTTTCTTCAGTTCGCCGTCACGCTCACATTGTCAATCCACGCGCGTTGTTCCTGCGGCGCGAAGGCAAACACGCCCGGATTGCCCATCGGGTGCGCGCGGTTGTGCTTCACTTCGATGAGCCACTTGTCGGGTTCGGTCTCGCCTTTGGCCCACGCTTTCGCCCGCACCACGCCGCTGCCGTTGGCCGCCACATCGACACGCGCCTTAATATGATACCAGGTGTTCGCGGTCCACTTGAACGGCACGGCTTCCTTGATGCGCTCCTGGTTCGAATTGATTTCAAGCTGCTGCGAGTTGCCTTTGAGAATGATCGCGTAGCGCTGATTAATGACACCGACTTCTGACATTTTTCGCCGATTGCCCTCGGTCAACACGTCGGCCTCGATCGTATAATTCTTCATGTCGCTGTGACCGAAAAACGTCGTGCCGCGCTGAAGTAGTTTGTTCTCAATCGTCTTGCACAAACCTTTCGTCCCGTCTCGCTCACGCACTTCGAAGCGCAGGCGCGCCCCGATCCACGGCAGCGGCGGATACGCGAATTTCGTCGGTTCCTCGATCGCGTTCGTCGTCGTCTCGCTCAAATTGAATCCTTCGAAGTCCTGTTTGAACGGCAGGTAACTCAGGACACGACCGCGGATGATGCCGCGCGCGTCTCCGAGCGTCGCCATGAATGCGCCGGCGGACGGAACGTTCTCGGGTTCGGCAACAAGTTCGCCGTTCTCGTTGAAGGCGCCCTTCATCGAAGATCTCACCAGGGCGGTGGGCGGGATGTAGCTGGTCCATTTCACCAATTTTGGATCCACCTTCTCGTCCACCATCATTCCGTTCTCGTCGAGGGCGCGAATGCGGAACGGGGCTTTGCCGCCGGGCTTCAAAAGCACTTCCGACGGAATCACTTGCAGCTTCGCAACGGCGCCGGCCTTGGGCCACGGCTTTTCTTCCGGCGCAGGCGGGAGGCCCGGGTTGTTTCCCGCTTTGCCGAAGCAATAAAGTTTCTTGTCGGTCTGCACGTAAATCTTTCCATTGAAACCAATGGGTGAGCCGAAGCATTTCCCCTGCAACTGTGTCTGGCTCACAATCTCACAGCCGTCGGCGCCCGGTTTGATGACAAACAAATCCCCGGTCGTCCCCGCTTCGCCACCGCCTGATGCGCCGGCGTCTTTCGCCGAAATGTACATGGCCACGTAGAGCAAACCATCCGCATAGAAGGGGGAACTCTGGCGCTGCTCGATGCCGAGCTTTTTCTTCCAAAGCACCTTGCCGGTCTTCGCGTCCACCGCGCACAGGTCGCCCATGCCGCTCATTTCATAAAGGGTGTCGCCCACGAGCACGGGCGAACTGGCCAGCGAGCCGACGCTGTTGCGCCACAGTTCCAGTTGCTTCGGGGCGTAAACCGCGGGTTCATTCGGGTTCGTCCGCGTGACGCTTTGCGGAATCCTGAATGCCGCCATGCGGCCGACTTCGCTGGAATCCAGGTTCTCGCTTTCATGAACCGTGATGAGCGTGTCGTTGTAAACCAGCACCGCCGCATTGACGCCCCCCTTGGCACCGCTCTTCGCCGTCGGCAGGCGCCAGATGGGTTCGCCCGTCCGCGCATTCAAGGCCACGAGGGAACTGTCGCCCGCCGCGGAGTAAATCACGCGCTGTCCATTCCACCAGGTGAGCATCGGATGCGAGAACGTGTTGTCTTGCGGCCGTCCACCGGGAGTCGAAGACCACACCAATTCACCAGTCTTCTTATCGAAGGCATAGAAGCGATCGCCCGGCGCACCTTGCGCTCCCCAGTTCGAGGTGATGCCGCGCGTAATGACCAGGTCCTTGTCGATGATGGGCGACGCGGTGCGCGCGTTCGGGAATGTCATGCGGCCGTATTCTTCCATGAGCGAATGTTCCCAGAGCCATTTCCCATCCGCCGTGAAGCACGCAAGGATTCCCTGCGTGCCTTGCATATAAACGTTGCCCGTCTCCGGATCGATCGTGGGGCTGCTCGTTGCGTAGCGCAGGTAAATGATGTCGCTTAGAAAATCGTTGAAGGCGTATTGCCAGAGAAACTTTCCCGTTTCGGCGTCAAAGCAAGCGATGACTTCCTGCAAATCCTGTCCTTCACCGCGAAATCCATTGATGAAGAGCTTGCCGTTGGCGATGACCGGCGTGGATTGTCCGGGCAGGTCGTGCGTCCACAACGTCTGCTTCCCGTCGATTTTCGTCGGCAGGCCTTTCTCCAGCGAAGTTCCGTTTTGAAACGGCCCGCGCCAGTCGAGCCAGCCCGTGGCTGCGGCGTGAGCGAATGAATTCAGCGCCAGCACGATGCCGAGCGCGACGAAGATTTTTGAAAGTTTCATAACAATCCTTGGCGGCCAACTGCCGCAACCATTGCCGAGCAGCGGCGACTATTCAACAGCCTCTTGCGGCAATGCAAATTAAATCATACCTATACGTATGAATGCAGACGTGCACGGGTTCTCCGTATTCGGAAGCAGTCAACAAAACTTCCTTCTCCGGCCCGCTGCGCGGCGGCTCTCCGAAACCAACGAATTCCCATGACGGCCTGGTCGCGATGAATCACATGCGCGTTTGGGGGCGATTGAGTAACTTGTCCACGCCGCTTGTCCCAACAGGCTGCACCAAGAATGAGTGACAACGAACTGAGGTTTTCGCGCAAGTATGACGCCGCGCACGCCCGCCGCTATTTCGAGAAACATCAGCGGGGTTTCTGGCGGCGGTTCAATACCTGGCGCGAGGCAGGAATGGCGCGGCGGGCGCTGTTGCTCGCGGGACGACCGCAGTCCGTTCTTGATTTGCCGTGTGGGACGGGCCGGTTCTGGGATCTGCTCGCGGAAGAGCCGCGCCGGAAGATCTACGCCGCCGACCTTAACCCCGCGATGTTCGAAACCGGACTGAAGTTTCGACCCGCGCTGGCGAAGCGCGTGGAAGCGTTTCAAGCCTCGGCCTTTTCCATCCCGCAGCCTGATCAGTTCGTGGAATGTGTTTTCTCCATCCGTTTGTTGCATCACATCGAGAAGGCGGACGATCGCCTCGCTATTCTCCGTGAGTTCAAGCGCGTCTCATCATCGTCCATCATCATTTCGCTGTGGATCGATGGAAACTATCGGGCCATGCTTCGGCAGCGCCGGCCCGCGCGGACTGGTCCGAGCGGCGACCGTTATGTGGTCTCGCGCTCCGTGATCGAAAACGAGTTTCAGGAATCAGGGTTGTCGATTCTTGGCCGGGTGGATTTTCTGAAGTATTACTCGATGTGGGCGGCCTATGTGCTGAAAAAGTAGCTGGCTGCGCCGTACCTGAGATGAATGACTACATTGCCGCCCCCTGGCAGCGCATCTTTGAATTCAACGGGCTGCGTTCATTCGATGACTTCTGGCGGCGGGAGGCTGAGTGGTTTGAAGAGCCGAACCAACGCCGCGGCGGCTGGAGCGGTGTGGCGCGCTGTGAATTGAAACATCCGGATGGCGGAACCGTTCGGGTTTTTTTGAAGCGGCAGGAAAACCACGTCACGCGCACTTGGGTGCATCCGTTTCGCGGACTGCCGACCTTCATTCGCGAGTTCGACAGCATCATGCGCTATCGCCGCCGCGGGATTCCCACGCTCACGCCGATCTATTTTTCGGTTCGTTGTCCAGGCGGCGATCGGCGTGCGATTTTGATGACCGAGGAACTCACCGGCTTTCGCTCGCTGGAGGATTTCTCGCGTGAGTGGAAAACACTTTCTGCCGCCACTAGGGTTTCCATGGCCCGCGCGGTGGCGCGATTACTCAGGCAAATCCACTCGCAGCGCCTCTCGCACAATTGCTTTTACCCGAAGCACGTTTTCCTGCGGATTGGCGCCAACAACGAAATCGAAACGCGGATCATCGATCTGGAGAAAACCAAGTGGCGCCTTTTCGGCCTCGACCGGGACTTCCGCGACATGCGCCGGCTCAATGGCCCCGGATTGCCGTGGAGCCGCGCCGAGCGACTGCGGTTCTTTAAGGAATACCTTGGCGTCACGAAGCTGACTCCCGCCGTGAAAGAGAAATGGCGCCGCATTGCGCGACGCCACTTTGAAAAACATCCGGCTGATGCCGCCTTGTTCGGCAAAACCGCCGCAGCGAATTAAAAACGCGCGGTCGCCTGGAATCTTCCGCCGAAGCTTTCGCCATCACTCGTCAGCCCAATCGGCGCGCCGGCCTTCAACTCGAAATTCGGGCACACGGCCCAAATCACTTCCGGCACCACGAGCACCGAGTTGTAATCGAAGAACGTGGTTTGATAGACAATCTCCGCGACCGGAAAGATGGGGCATTTCCAAGGGTGGTAAATCGCCGCCAAAGAAAAGTCGCTGAGGTAAAATTTGTCGTCCGACCCGGTGCCATCCGGGTTCAAATCGTCGGACTTGAAATAATAGCGGGCGCCGGCATTGGCCACGAAACGCCAGTGATCTCCATGGCGCCAGTCCGCCCTCAGACCAAAGAGCGCCACCTGTCCGGCGTGATTGTAAGACTCATTAAAGATGTCCGTCGAAAGAGTGCGTTGCCGCTCGCCGATGCCGCCGTACACCGAGGCATTGAGCCGATGATCCGATTCGGCCAGGAACTGGTAGGCGAGTTCGACGCTGGGAAATTCAAACGTGCCGCCATAACCACGGATGTCCGTCTTCCGGTGAAAATCAGGACCCGGATCGATGACGCGTGCTTCGCCGTCCGTATAGAACGGCCAAGCAATGCGGATCTGAAAGCGCTTCGTATAGGGAATCCGGAAGGTCAGGTCCGCGTCCACAGACCACCCGTCGAACCGATCCGCTTCCTGCAACTGCACGTCGTTGAAGATGTGCAGGTTCGCATTGAACGTAACTTTTTTCACCGTTTCGGCATAGCGCGTATAGATCGGCTGAATCTGGTATTCACCCTCGAGTTGCGCCCGCCCGGTACTGGCGGAGCACAAAGCGATGAAACACATGGATAGGGAAGCGACCTCTTTGATTGTCCGTTTCATAGGTGCCGGAAAATGCAAAGGCGGCGCGTTGGAGGAAAGAAAATAACTAAACGTATTTTGGCCCGTGCCCTCAGCCCGCGCTCATTATCGTAGTCATATTCGTGATCTTAATCGCTCTTGGCCTTCGGTGATTACGGTCAGGATTAGGATTGTGTCCTGCGAGGAGCTTCAAGACGCAGCCCTGCTTTGCGTTGGACTCGCGGAACCTCGGTTGTTAGCGTCGCGCCCGTCCCAAATCACAACGCGCACAAACTATGACTCCATTCGTCGCTGAAATCGTTGGAACCATGCTGCTCGTCGTTCTCGGCGACGGCGTAGTCGCGAACGTTCTCCTCAAGCAATCCAAGGGAAATGGCGGAGGATGGATTGTCATCACGGCCGGCTGGGGATTCGCCGTCATGGTGGGCGCCTATTCAGTCGCGACAATCAGCGGCGCCCATTTGAATCCCGCAGTCACGATTGGTCTGGCGGCGATCGGAAAGTTTGCCTGGGCCGACGTGGGCACATACGTCGCCGCGCAGATGATCGGAGGGTTCCTGGGAGCGGTTTTGGTGTGGCTGGCGTATCTCCCACACTGGGGAATTACCGAGGACAAAGCCGCCGTGCGCGGCGTGTTCTGCACTGCGCCAGCCGTGCGGAAGCCGATGCTGAACCTCCTCACCGAAATCATCGGCACATTCGTGCTGCTGGTGGGCGTGCTGGCCATTCCATCCACACGAAATCTGGTCGAGAACAGCGGCTTTGGCACGGCGCTCGGCCCTCTGCTCGTGGGCTTTCTGGTCTGGTCTATCGGTCTCTCACTGGGCGGGCCCACCGGCTACGCGATCAATCCGGCGCGCGACCTCGGGCCGCGCATCGCGCACGCACTGCTGCCTATTCCCGGCAAGATGCACTCAGACTGGGGCTACGCCTGGGTTCCAGTGATCGGTCCCCTCATTGGGGGCGTGGCCGGCGCATTATTCTACAAGTTCTGCTGGCCCGCATAGTAGGGACAGCGCGCCGCGCCGTCACTGCGCCGTTCAGGGTCTCGCTACGGTCAGACGCGCAACGCATCCCAATCCAAACAAACGTATGAAATACATTCTCGCACTCGATCAAGGCACGACCAGTTCACGCGCCATCGTTTTCGATCACAACGGCTCGGTCATTTCCGTAGCGCAACAGGAGTTCCGGCAGATTTTTCCCGAACCCGGTTGGGTCGAACACGACGCGCAGGAAATCTGGGCCACGCAATCCAACGTCGCGGCGCAGGCGCTCAATAAAGTCCGCCTCACCGCCAACGACGTCGCGGCCATTGGCATCACGAACCAGCGCGAGACGACGGTGGTGTGGGATCGCGCCACCGGCCAGCCGATTTGCAATGCGATCGTTTGGCAGGACCGCCGCACGGCCGCGGCTTGCGACAAATTGAAGGCGCGCGGCCTCGCCAAATTGATTCGGCGCAAGACGGGTCTGGTCGTCGATGCCTATTTTTCTGGCACCAAGCTGCAATGGATTCTGAACAACGTGCCCGGCGCTAAAGCCCAGGCGCGCGCCGGTCAGCTCGCCTTTGGCACGGTGGATTCCTGGCTGGTCTGGAATCTCACCGGCGGCCGCGTTCACGTCACCGATCCCAGCAACGCCTCGCGCACCATGCTGTTCAACATCCAGACCGGCGAGTGGGACGACGAACTGCTGAAGCTTTTCGGGGTGCCTCGATCCATTCTTCCGGAAGTCCGTTCGTCCAGCGAAGTTTACGGCGAGAGCAATCTGCTCGGCGCGCCGATTCCGATTGCGGGCATCGCCGGCGATCAGCAGGCCGCGTTGTTTGGGCAGGTTTGCACCAGGCCCGGCATGGTAAAAAATACCTACGGCACTGGTTGCTTCATGCTCATGCACACCGGCACGAAGCCGATCCCGTCGCGAAACAACCTGCTCACCACGGTCGCATGGAAGGTCGGCGGCCGGACTGAATACGCCCTTGAAGGCAGCATCTTTATCGCCGGCGCGGTCGTGCAGTGGCTGCGCGATGGACTGGGAATCATTTCGTCGTCGGGCGAAGTCGAAGCGCTCGCGTCGCAAGTGCCGGACAACGGCGGCGTTTATCTCGTGCCTGCGTTTGCGGGACTGGGCGCCCCGCATTGGGACCAGTATGCGCGCGGGCTGCTCATCGGGCTGACCCGCGGCTCCACGCGAGCGCACATCGCCCGGGCCGCGCTCGAAGGCATTGCGTTTCAAGTCGCCGACGTGTTGCACGCGATGGAAGCCGACGCAAAAATTCGGCTCAAGGAATTGCGCGTGGACGGCGGCGCGTGCGCGAACAATCTGCTCATGCAGTTCCAGGCCGACTTGCTTCGCGTTCCCGTCGTTCGACCCAAAGTTGCGGAGACGACCGCTCTCGGGGCCGCCTACCTCGCGGGGCTTGGAGTCGGGTTCTGGAAGAATACGTCTGAAATTGCGTCGCAGTGGCAGACGGACCGCCGTTTTGTTCCCGCGATGAAATCCGCGGCGCGCCAGAAACTGGTCGCTGGTTGGGACAAAGCCCTCAGTCGCGCGCAACGGTGGATTGAGTGAGTGGCAGGCGAGGCAACGGAATCACTCTGCTCCCAACTCCCCGGCACTTGAAACGGAAATGGATCGGAGCCTCGTGACCTCGGCTGCTACCGTGCCTCACGCATGAACCGCGACGAAGCACTTCGCGCCCTCGATTCCAAAGAGCTTTGGGATCTGCTCATCATCGGCGGTGGTGCGACGGGACTCGGCGCAGCGGTTGATGCCGCGGCGCGTGGCTACCGCACACTGGTTCTGGAACAGCACGACTTCGCGAAAGGCACTTCCAGTCGCAGCACCAAGCTCGTTCACGGCGGCGTGCGTTACCTGGCTCAAGGAAACATCTCGCTCGTCCGCGAATCATTGCGCGAGCGGTCGCGGCTCTTGCGCAACGCCCCGCACCTGGTCCACCGCCAATCGTTCATTGTTCCCGCCTACAGTCTTTGGGACCGGCCATTCTACGGCGTGGGACTGAAACTCTACGACGCGCTCGCCGGAGAATTCAGCCTTGGCCCATCGAAAATCGTTTCGCGTGGCGATGCGCTTTCCGCGTTGCCCAACCTTCAGCCAACCAAACTGCATGGTGGCATTCAGTACTTTGACGGCCAGTTCGATGATGCCCGGCTGGCGCTCGCGCTCGCGCAAACAGTGTTTGATCTCGGCAGCGTCGCGCTGAATTACGCGCCGG
>Ga0190265_10001899_pt1 | contig 13830 bp, 13 predicted proteins | sample Popmic124T_FD_133135 | JGI IMG/M metagenome (GOLD analysis project Ga0190265, IMG submission 133135) | Populus adjacent soil microbial communities from riparian zone of Indian Creek, Utah, USA - 124 T | ecosystem: Environmental > Terrestrial > Soil > Riparian zone | place: USA: Utah | collected...
GCGCGTACCCGTCGGCGATGCCCACCCCCACTCGTTCCTGGCGACAGAGCACGGGCCGGATCTCGGCCTTGGCGGTGGCCTCGATCAGCGGAGTGGTCGGGTAGGAGCTCAGGAACTCGGCGCCTTCGATCTTGAGAATGCGGGCGATGGCATCGACGACTTTCACGGTCGGCCTCCTTGGGCCCTCGGGATTACCGGCCGCTCTCGAGAACGAGCGGTGGGCCAGAGGCCCGGCGTCGACTATAGCGCAGGAGCGCGCCGCATCGGGCGGAGCCCGTGGTTGACCACCGGGCCGAGAGTGTTCTACTTTTCGGCATGGACTACGTAGAGTTCGACCGTGAGCCGCCCGCCAACCTGACGACGATGGTCATGGCGTTCGGGGGATGGATCGATGCCGGCCGGGCGGCCACCGGCGCCCTGCGCCATCTGGCGCGCGACCTCCGGGCGGTGCGCCTGGCGCGGATAGACCCCGAAGAGTTCTTCGTCTTCACCCAGGAACGGCCCGAGGTGCGGTTGAGGGCCGATGGGGGTCGCGACATCCGATGGCCCCGGAGCGAGTTCTCGGCGTGGGATCCCGGCGATGGCCGGGCCGGACTCCTCCTGTTTCGCGGGCCGGAGCCCCATCAGCGGTGGCAGGCGTATACGAAGGCGTTCCTGGGCGTGGCCGAGCGCTGCGGGGTGAGGCGGATCGTCTCGCTCGGAGCGCTGCTGGCGGGGGCTCCTCATACGCGGCCGGTTCGGGTCACCGCGCGCTGCACCGACCCCGCCGCGAGGTCGTTGCTCGAAGCCTGGGGGATCTTTCGTCCGCCGACCTACGAAGGCCCGACCGGGATCTCCACCATCGTCCTGGACGCGGCGGAGCGACGCGGGATGCACCACGTCGGCTTCATGGGGCAAGCGCCGCACTATCTCCCGGACGCCCAGAACCCGGCGGCGGTCGAAGCGCTGGTGACCTACGTGGCCCGCCTCCTCAACCTGACCCCGGACATGTCGCACTTCGCCGAGGCCATCCAGGACTTCCGCGTCCAGTGTGATCAGGCGGTGGCGCGGGACCGCGCCACCCGCGAGCACGTGCGGAAGCTGGAGCAGGAGTACGACGCGGCGACGGACGAGGAGCAGCCGCCACTGCCGGGCGGAGAGCTCGATTCGGACCGGCTGATGCGGGAGCTCGAGGACTTCCTGCGCAAGCAGCGGGAGGGGGGCGCGGGCGGGACGGGCGTCTGAGGTCGTCGGAGCCGACGGGAGGCCGTCATGGGCGACTGGTACGTGAAGCAGACGATCGGACTCCTGCCCGAGCGGGCGGCCCGGTTATGGGGTCCGCGCGAGGCCCTCGCCTTCCAGGGGCGACGGTGGACATTCGCCGAGCTGCACGCGCGCGTCGACGCGGTGGCCAAGGGGCTCCTGTCGCTCGGCATCGCGCCGGGAGACAAGGTCGCGCTCTGGATGGTCAACCGTCCCGAGTGGATCGACGCGATGTTCGCGGTCATGAAGATCGGCGCCGTGCTCGTGCCGGTGAACACGCGCTTCCGCACCGAGGACATGGCCTACGTCCTCGCCCAGTCGGACGCCGCCGCGATGCTCCTCGTCGATCGGTCCGGGCCGGTGGACTATCTCGGCATGATGCGCGAGGTCGTCCCGGCCCTCGGCTCCCGGCCGGATCCGCGCTTCCCCTGTCTCCGCCACGTGGTGGCGCTCCCGGACCGGGCGACCAACTGGCGGGAGATCGTGGATCGCGGGACGTCCGTGACCGCGGCCGCGCTGCGCGAGCGTGCCGACCGGGTGGATCCGGAGGACAGCGCCTTCATCCTCTACACCTCGGGCACGACCGGGTTTCCCAAGGGGGCGGTGCACAACCACCGCATGATCCGGAACGCCTGGGATCACGGCGATCGCATGGGCCTCACCGTCGACGACGTGATCCTCATGTACCTGCCGCTCTTCCACGCCTTCGGCTTCATCGAGGGGCCGCTCATGTCGATGATCCGGGGAGCCCGCCAGGTGCTGACCGAGACCTTCGACGGAGGCCAGTGCCTCGATCTCATCGCCGGCGAGCGGGCGACGATCATCCACGGCTTCGACACGCACTACAAGGAGCTGCTGGACGCCCAGGAGCGAAGGCCCCGGGACGTGGCGAGCGTGCGCACCGGCATCTGCGGCACCGGCATGTCGAGCTCCATCCCGATCGCCCGTCGCGCCCGGCGGACGTTCGGCAATCTCATGACCGGATTCGGGATGAGCGAGGTCGGCATCGGGGTGACCTTCTCCTTCCTCGACTCGACCGAGGAGCAGTGCGTGGAGGCCAACGGCTATCCCGGCTCCGGCTACGAGGTGCGCATCATCGATCCGGAGACGGGGGCCGACCAGCCGGTGCTGGTGCCGGGGGAGATCCTCGTCCGCGGGTACATCGTCACGCCCGGCTACTACAAGCGGCCCGAGGAGACGGCGCGGGCCATCGACGCCGACGGCTGGTTCCACACCGGCGACATGGGCCTGATGCGTCCGGACGGCCACATGCGGTTCCTCGGCCGCTACAAGGACATGCTCAAGATCGGCGGCGAGAACGTCGATCCGATGGAGGTCGAGGCCTTCCTGATGACCCATCCCGCGGTCAACGCGGCGTCGGTGGTGGGGCTGCCCGACGCGCGGCTGTCCGAGGTGGCGGTGGCCTTCGTGCAGCGCGAGGCCGGCCACGCGCTGTCCGAGCAGGAGGTCATCGAGCACTGCCGCGGGCGGGTGGCGAGCTTCAAGATTCCGCGCCACGTCGTCTTCGTCGACGAGTTCCCGATGACGAGCTCGGGCAAGGTCCAGAAGGTCAAGCTCCGCGAGCGGGCGCGGCAGGAGTGGACCTAGCCGAGGCCCCCCATGTGACAGATGAGCCGCCATTCGGCATCGGTCACCGGCTGGACCGACAGCCGGGCCAGCCGGACGAGGGCCATGCTCGCGAAGCGCTTGTCCGCCTTGATCCGATCGAGCCCGACCGGGGTCGGGAGCGGCTCGACCGCGGCGACGTCGATGGCGCGCCAGGCGCGATCGGTCGAATCGGGGTGCGCTTCCGCGATCACCTTGACGATGCCGACGATCGCGCGCTCCTTGCCGGTGTGGTAGAAGAACGCCTGCTCGCCCTTCTTCATGGCGCGCAGGTGGTTCTGGGCCGAGAAGTTGCGGATACCGGTCCACTCCGCGCCCTCGCGGCCCTTCGCGACCTGCGCGGCCCACGACCAGTCGTCGGGCTCGGACTTCAGCAACCAGTGCGCCATGGCCACCCTCCCCGGCGTGTCCCCGGAACCGCGGCCTACCGGTTCGACGTGGACGGCTCGTAGGCGCCCGCCCGCTCGTCGCGACGGGTCGAGGCGAGCTCGGTGGCCGGGTCCCCCGCGACGCGGGTGTGACGCATGACCCGGGCGACACGATAGTCATAGGGCCGGGCCCGGTGCAGCACGCAGCGGTTGTCCCAGATGACCACGTCGCCCGGTTGCCAGCCATGGGCGTAGGTCCGGGGTGGCCGACACGCGAAGTCGACGAGGTTGGACAGGAGCTGCTCCGACTCCACCTCGTCGAGGCCCGGAATGGCGTGGGCGTGGCGGCCGATGAACAGGGCGGGGCGACCCGTCACCGGATGAATCTTCACCAGCGGACGCAGCGGCGCCCCCTTCGTATGGAACCCGTAGCCGGCCCCCGGCTGAACCACATGACCGATCTGGGCCTGGGAGTGGTAGAGGGAGTGATGAGCCGAGAGCGCGGCGATCCGCTGGCGCGTGTCCGCGTCCAGCGCGTCGTAGGCGGCGCGCATGTCGGCCCACTCCGTTTCGCCGCCTGCCGCGGGAACCACCTGCGCGGACAGGACCGACGCCTTGGCCGCGAGCGGCATGTACGAGCTGTCGGTATGCCACCCCTCGTTGCCGCGTAGCGACTTGAAGCGGTGCTCGTCGGCACCCAGTATCGATCCATCGGGTTTCTGATTGCTGATGGCGACCGCCTTCTGGTCGGGGTCCGGGGCCAGGAGCTCGAGATCGCCGAAGCGCTTCGCGAACGCCACTTGCTCCTCTTCCGTCAGGTTCTGTCCCGGGAACACCAGGACCGCGTGCTCGTGGAACGCCCGCTCCACGGTCTTCCAGGTCGGCGCGTCCATTCGGGCGAGCTCGAGGTCGGTGACCACGGCGCCCAGCGTGGCAGCGATCGGCGCGACTCTTGGCGGCATGGAATCCTCCTGGTCTGGCAGGATGCGGCCAGGGCCCGAAGCAGTCAAGAGGGTGTCATGACGGGGGTATGGTAGGGAAGGGGACCGGTAGGCCCGAGGGGCGCGAGGACCCGCACACGGCCGGCGAAAAGGAGACTCGACATGGAGCGACAGTTCGATCTGGTGGTCATCGGGACCGGGGTGACCTCGGCGGTGGCGTCGCGGTGTCGAGAGGCCGGGTGGAGTGTCGCGGTCGTGGACTCGCGCCCCTTCGGCGGCACCTGCGCCCTCCGCGGGTGCGTACCCAAGAAGATCCTCGTCGGTGCGGCGGAGGCGGTGCACGCGGCCCGCGGCCTGGCCGACCGGGGCGTGCCCGCGGGGGCCCTGACGATCGACTGGCCCCCGCTGATGCGCTTCAAGCGCTCGCTGGTCGAACCGACGACGGAGCGCACCGAGCAGGCGTGGGCGAAGATGGGGATCGAGCAGGTCCACGGCCGCGCCCGCTTCGTCGGCCCCACCACGCTGGCCGTCGGCGACGAGCGGCTCACCGGGCGGCGGGTGCTCATCGCCGCGGGGGCCGTGCCGGTGCCGCTCACGTTTCCGGGCGCCGATCGCCTCACGACCAGCGATCAGTTTCTCGACCTCGAGCGCCTGCCCCCCCGGATCGTCTTCGTGGGCGGCGGCTACGTGTCGTTCGAGTTCGCCCACATCGCCGCGCAGGCCGGCGTCCGGGTGACGATCCTCCACCGGGGCGCCCGCCCGCTCGAGGCCTTCGATCCCGACCTGGTCGCCCTGCTGGTGAAGCGCACGCGCGATCTCGGGATCGAGGTGGAGCTCGACGTCGAGGTCCGGGGCGTCGAGGCGGCCGCCGCCCACCTCGTGGTGCGCGGCACGAGACGCGGCGGAGAGATCGGCTTCGAGACCGACATGGCGGTCCACAGCGCGGGCCGGGTGCCCGAGCTGGACGATCTGGATCTCGAGACCGCGGGGGTGAAGCGCGAGAGGCGGGGGGTCGTGGTGAACCAGTTCCTGCAGAGCGTGTCGAACCCCGCGGTCTATGCGGGAGGCGACGCCGCCGCGAGCGGGCCGCCGCTGACGCCCAAGGCCGACCACGACGCGGGCGTGCTGACCACGAACCTGCTGGAGGGCAACCGGCGCGCCACGAACTACGACGGCATCGCCTCGGCGGTGTTCAGCCTGCCGCCGCTCGCCTCCGCGGGGCTCACGGAGGCGGCCGCCCGCGAGGCGGGCCTCACGTTCCGCACGAGCTGGCAGGATACGTCCGGGTGGTTCAACACCCGCCGCGTCGGCGAGACGACCGCCGGCGCCAAGGTGCTCATCGAGCAGGGAACCGACCGCATCCTCGGGGCCCATCTGCTGGGACCGCACGCCGACGAGGTGATCAATCTCTTCGCCCTGGCCATTCGTCTGCGCATTCCGGCGGGCGAGCTGAAGCAGGCGCTCTACGCCTACCCCACCTACGGCTCGGACATCCGGTTCATGGTCTGAGGGCGGGCGTTCCTCGACTACCCGGGGTGCTGCCGGCGGATGTCGGCCAGGTGATGGAGCTCGTGGCCGGCCACCGCGTAGGCGATCGCGCGGACGCTGCGGAGAGTCCAGTCCCCGGGCGCGCGGCGCTGCCAGGCCGCGGGGTCAAGGCCGCGCAGGAGCGCGAGGGATGCGGCGCGCACCGCCGTGAGCTCGGCCACGACGTCGCCGAGCGGGCGATCCTGGAAGTTGGCGGCCGCCGCGTAGTCGGCGAACTCGACCCCCGTCCACATGACCGGGTCGGCCCGCGCGATGCGCAGCGCGCGGTAGCCGAACACGCGCTCGACGTCGGCCAGGTGCCCGACGATCTCGAGAACGTTCCACTCGCCCGGCGCCTCCCGCCGGAGCGCCTGCGGCGGCGTGAAGGCGCCGAGGAACGCCGCGCTCTCGGTGATCTGCCGCTCGAGCGCTTCCAGGATAGGCCCGTCGGGAACGAGCCGGATGTACTGGAAGTAGTAGGGCAGGCACTCGTCGGCGTCCGGACGTCCGCGGGCGTGGTCGGGACCGGGCATCCTCTATCTCCTCCTCATCGCGCGAGGGCCTGCCGGAGTCGTGCCCTTCATAACGGGTCACGCGCGCGCGGCCCGCCGGGGAGCCGCGGCGCGGCGCTTCTGCTTCCTCAGCTCGGGGATGACGTGGCGGCCGAACATCTCGATGGACGACATCACCTTGTCGTGGGGGACCGTCTCGGTCGCCATGAGGAACTGCAGCTCGTCCACGCCGGCCGCCTCGTGAATGGCGATGCTGCGAAGGCAGGTCTCGGGATTGCCGGCCACGAGGACGCCGCGGTCGACGAGGGTGTCGGCGTCGATCTGGTTCCAGAGCGCGGTCGCGATCTGCCCGGAGCCGCCGGACAGATCCACCTCGGGCGCCCCGTCGGCGCCTTCGGTCTTGAGGTAGCGCGAGAAGTTCGCCTTGAGATGGTCGGGCACGCCGCCCCAGGAGTCGACGAGCTGCTCGTACAGGTGGGTCTGATCCTTCAGATACGGGCGATCCGGCCCGAAGAAGGTGCGCAGCGACTTGGCGGCCAGCTCGCGCGCGGCCTTGTCGTCGGCGTCGCAGAGCCCCATGGTCGCGGACAGCCACTGGTCGTTGACGACCTTGCCCACCGGGTTCGCGCGGCGCACCCGCTCCTTGTAGGCCTTGATGTGCGGCTCGAGGTACGACGGCGCGGCCACGCTCAGCGCCATCACCCCGATGCCCTTCTCCGCCGCGAGCTGATACGTCGCGGGCTGGAGCGCGGCCACCCACATCCGCGGGTGCGGCTTCTGGTAGGGCTTCGGGCGCACGTCGCGCGGCGGCACGTTCCAGAACTTCCCCTCCCACGAGAAGGCGCCGTCCTCCCAGATCTTCGGGATCATCTCCAGCGACTCTTCCCACATCGCGCGCGTCTGGCGCGGGTCGATGCCCATGCCGATCTGCTCGTACGCGGCCGACCGCCCGGTGCCGAACTCGACCCGGCCGCGGGAGAGGTGGTCGACCATCGCCACGCGCTCGGCGACCCGCACCGGATGGTGGTAGGGGAGGATCACCACGCCGAATCCCAGGCGGATGCGCTTGGTCAGCCGGCTCAGCGCGCCGAAGATCACCTCCGGGCAGGGGGACATCGAGAAGCTCGTGAGAAAGTGGTGCTCGACGAACCAGACGGTGTCGAAGCCCATCTTGTCCGCGAGGACGCATTGCTCGATCGTCTCCTCGACGACCGCGTGGTCATCGACCACCGGGCGCTGCATCTCGTACGACAGGCTCAATCTCATGCTCCGGCCTCCCCTGAGCGCCTCGTGAGCTGCCTCCCGACCGACCGCTCGGCCGGGTCATTGTGGCACGGCCGCCCGCCTCCGCACCACGCCCGTGCCGCGCGGTCCGCCGCGCTATACTCCGGCCGAGCTTAGACAGCCCAAGGAGGCGTTCCCATGGAGATCAAGGCTGCGGTCTGCCGCGCGACCCACGTGCCGGTGGGCATCGAATCCATCGACATCGACCGGCCGCTGGGCCGCGAGGTCCTGGTCCGCACCGTGGCGACGGGCGTGTGCCACAGCGATCTACACGTGGTCGACGGCGACGGCCGGTTCCCCCTGGACCGCGGGATCGTGCTCGGGCACGAGGGCGCGGGCGTGGTCGAAGCGGTCGGCGACCAGGTGACAGCGCTCCGGGCCGGCGACCACGTGGTGGCGTGTCTCTCCGGCTTCTGCGGAAGCTGCGCCCAGTGCCTCAGCGGACACCCCAACGTCTGCGTCGGGGGGGCGGTGGCGCGCGGCGAGTCGGCGCCGCCGCGGCTGTCCAAGAAGGGGCACGGCATCCCGTCATTCGCGGGCATCGGCAGCTATGCCGAGCGCATGCTGCTGCACGAGAACTCGGTGGTGAAGATCGACGAGGACCTGCCGCTCGACCGCGCCGCCCTCGTCGGCTGTGGGGTCCTGACCGGGGTCGGCGCGGCGCTCCGGAGCTCGGGCCTCGAGGCCGGGCAGACGGTGGCGGTCTTCGGCTGCGGCGGGGTGGGACTGTCGATCGTGCAGGGGGCGCGGATCGGCGGCGCCCGGCGGATCATCGCGCTCGACCGCTTCGACAGCAAGCTCGAGATGGCCCGGCGCGTCGGCGCCACCCACGTCGTCAACACGTCGAACGACGACCCCGTCGCGGCGGTGCGCGCGCTCACCGGCGGCGCCGGCGTCGATCACGCGTTCGAGGCCGTCGGCAACGCGACCCTCGTGCGTCAGGCCATCGAGAGCCTGGCCATCCGCGGCACCGCCACCATCGTCGGGGTCCTGCCGCCCGACGCGACGATCGAGTTCCCCTGGATGGCCATCCGCCCCGAGTGCCGTGTGCAGACCTCCCGCATGGGCGGCAACCGCTTCCGCATCGACATTCCGCGCTACCTCGACTTCTATCGCCAGGGCCGCCTGCTGCTCGACGAGATGGTCACCCGGCGCGGCCGCCTCGACGACATCAACGAGGCGTTCCGCGCGATGAAGGCCGGCGAGGTCGCGCGCACCGTGTTGACCTTTGACTGAGGCGGGGCGACCGAGGCGCGCGAGCGCCGAGGGCGTGCGTCGGGGCCGCCGCGGGCTTCTAGGCCGGCCCCTCCGGTTTCTCGCCGAGGGCGAGCATCTCCATGCCGAGCCCGTAGCCCAGGAGATCGTGCATCTGCCGGCGGAGCGCCTCGGTCAGCAGGAGCCGGGTGTAACGCAGGAGCAGGGTGGGCCGGCGGGCGAGATCCTCCGCCAGCTCCCACGCCCGGGCCAGGAGCCGGTCGGGCGGCAGGACCTCGGCCACGAGGCCCAGCTCGAGCGCTCTCCGGGCGTCGAGCGTCTGCCCGGTCAGCAGGAAGTAGCGGCCCCGGTTCATGCCCAGGAGCAGCGGGTAGACGATGTGCATGCCGTCGCCGGGCACCACGTCGGAGGGGAAGTGCGCCGAATCCTGGAACTGGGCGGTATCGGCGGCGAGCACGATGTCGCACAGGAGCGGGATCTCGGAATGGCGCCACGCCGGCCCGTTGATCGCGCTGATCACCGGCACCTCGATGTCGAGGAGCTTCATCAGCAGGTGGCGACCCTCCCAGTGGATGCGGTCGATCCGGTCGATCGACGGACGGGACGGGAAGGACGAGGTGCCGGGGTTCGCCCGCGGCCCGGAGAACTCGGCCCCGGTGCCCGTGATGATCACCACCCGGTTGTCGCGGTCGGCGCCGACGTCGTAGAAGGCCTCGGGCAGCTCGCGGTGCGGCAGGAAGCCCCAGCGCAGCGGGCCCCCATCGGTGTGCAGCGTCATCTGCAGGATGCCGTGACGCCGCTCCATGCGGATGCTCTGGTACTTGTCGGCGTAGTCCTCGAGCTTGCTCATCGGAGCCTCGGGCCGGCCCTCAGGGATGCGGGCCCCACGGGGCCGCGGTCAGCAGCTTGACCTCCTGGGAAGCGAGCAAGGGGCGGAACTTGACCGCGAAGCCCTCGACGAAGTCCTTGTTGGCGAACACGGAAGCCCAGTGCGCGCGGCGGTCGGCATCGTCGTCGAACTTCCAGAGATGGACGAGCTGGTTGATCATGCCCGTGTCGGCCTGGAAGTAGCCGACGAGCTTCTTGTCCTGGCCGCCCTTCTGGAGCGCGGGGTAGCCCAGCTCGGTATACAGCTTGACCGCCTCCGCCATCTTGCCGACGTGGAGCGTGCAGGTCCGCATTTCATAGAGCGCCATGAGAATCCTCCCGGGTTCTGGGTAGCAGGTGGCAAGAGGGTAGTCCGGCCGCCCGGAGGGGTCAAGGAAGCCCGATGATCGTCCGAGGGGGCTGGACAGAATCGCGGCGACGCACGAGGATAGGCCGCGTGAAGGACAGCCGGACACCCCAGCCCCGGAGGTGGTCATGAAAGGCGTCGTGTTCCTCGGAGATCGGAAGCTGGAGCTCAGGGAGTTTCCCGACCCGACACCCGGCCCCCGGGACGTGATCCTCGAGATCAAGGCCTCCGGCATGTGCGGCAGCGACCTGCACAACTATCGCGCCTCGCCCCAGCCGGGCGGCGCGGTCACCGGCGGCATCAAGCGCGCGGCCGGCATGATCGCCGGCCACGAGCCCTGCGGGACCGTCGCCGCGGTGGGCACCGGCGTCACCGAGCGGGAGGCCCGGGTCGGCCAGCGCGTGATGAACCACCACTACGACGGCTGCGGCAACTGCAAGCACTGCCGGGCGGGCTGGACGCAGATGTGCCTCGAGGGCCCGGTGGTCTATGGCTCGGGCGGGCACGGCGGGCACGCCCGGTACATGAAGGTGCCGGTGTCGACGCTGGTGCCGCTGCCCGACTCGCTCTCCTTCGTGACGGGCGCGGCGGTCTCCTGCGGCACCGGCACCGCCTGGGGCGCCCTCAGACGGCTCAACCTGCAGGGCGGCGAGACGATCGCCATCTTCGGCCAGGGCCCGGTGGGCCTGTCGGCCACGCAGCTCGCCGTCGCGATGGGCGCGCGCGTGATCGCCATCGACATCGCGCCCGATCGGCGCAAGCTCGCCGAGCAGTTCGGCGCGCACGAGGTGATCGACGGCCAGTCGGGCGACACGGTGGCGGCGATCCGCGACCTGACGCACGGCGAGGGCGCCCACAAGACGCTGGACGCCTCCTCCGCGCCGGAGGCCCGCGCCGCGGCGGTACGCTCGGTGCGCTCGTGGGGCACCGCCTGCTTCGTCGGCGAGCGCGGCCAGGTGACGCTGGACGTGAGCCCGGATCTCCTGCGCCGGCAGGTGACCCTCGTCGGATCCTGGACCTTCTCGAAGCAGGGCCAGGCGGAGTGCGCCGAGTTCGTCGCCGACCGGAAGGTGGACGTGGAGAAGCTCTTCACGCACCGCTGGAAGCTCGAGCAGGCGGAGGAGGCCTACCGGCTCTTCGACACCCAGACGACGGGCAAGGCGGTCATCCTGCCGTCCTGATCGGGCGGCGCTACCAGAGCTCGCTCGAGGCGAGCCGCGCGCCCTCGGCGAGGCTGGCGAGCTTCGCCCAGACGATGTCGGGATCCACCGCGGCCTGGCCGACCCAGGTGCCGAAGCCGCAATCGGTCCCGGCGATGACGTTCTCGCGACCGACCAGCCGCGCGTAGCGGCCGATCCGCTCGGCGACCAGCTCGGGGTGCTCGATGAAGTTGGTCGTCGAGTCGAGCACCCCGGGGATGATGAGCTTGCCCGGAGGCAGCTTCACGCGCTCGAAGAGCCGCCACTCGTGCGCGTGCCGGGGGTTGGCGGCCTCGAAGGAGACGCCCTGGGGACGGGCCGCGAAGACGAGGTCGAGGATGTCGGCGAGCGGCACGTCGTAGTGATGCGGCCCCTCGTAGTTGCCCCAGCAGAGGTGGATGCGGAGCTGCTCGGGCGGGATGTTGGCCACCGCGTGGTCGAGCGCCGCGAGGTGCAGGCGGGCCATCTTCCGGAACTCCTCGAGGCCGAGGCCCGCGAACTGGATGTGCCGGCCCATGGCGAGGTCCGGACAATCCAGCTGCAGGATGAAGCCGGCCCGCGCCACCGTCTCGTACTCGTGCCGCATGGCGTCCGCGATGGCGAAGAGGTAGGCCTCGTGGCTGCCGTAGTGGTCGTCTCGGAAGAAGAGTGAGACTACTCCGGGAGAGGCCGCGCTCATGAACACGTCGTTGGCGTCCACCGACCGGAGCCCCGCCTTCAGATTGTCCACGTCGACCTGGGCCGCCGCCGGGTCGCGTAGGCTGATCGGGCCGGTGCAGGCCGGCGTCTTCCGGCGCGATCGGCCCGGATCGCCGAAGACCCGCTTGGCCATCTCCGGGAAGTCCACCAGGTCGCGGTACTGGAGCGCCTGGCTCGTGCCGCCGAACCCGTTCAACCGGTCCTTGATGTAGGTGGCGTAGCTCGGCTTGCTCAGCTCCCCGTCGCTGACGACGGCGATGCCGGCGTCGGTCTGCTTGCCGACGACCTCGGCCACCGCGGTGCGAATGCGCGCGGCCAGCGCGGGGCCGTCGACCGGCACCCCTTCTTCCCGCGCGAACATCATGCGGATCAGGTCGGCGGGACGGGGAAGGCTGCCGGTGTGGGTGGTCAGGATGCGGTCGACGCTGCGTTTCATCGGTCAGGTCCTCCGGAGCGGCATCTTACCAGCCCGGCTACTGCGCCCACAGCTCGATCGGCGTGTCGCGCCCCCGCAGCACGCTGGGGCCGCGCGTCGTCAGCCCCTGCAGGAGCGCGAGATCCGCGCCCTCCCGCTCGACGGCGGCCACGAGCGCGGCGCTGGCCACGATGGTGACCCGGAGCTCCCGCGTGAGGGCCTGCAGCCGGCTGGTGACGTTGGTGGTGTCGCCCACCGTCGCGAAGGCCATGCTGCGGCGGCTGCCGATGTCGCCGGCCACCACCGGGCCGTAGTGCAGGCCGAGCCCCATCCGGAGGGGTCGCTGCCCGGCCGCCTCCCGCTCGAGGTTCCAGGTGGTGAGGGTCGCCAGCATGTCGCGGGCGCAGGCCAGGGCGTCGGTCGCGTCACGGCGGCCGGTGTCGGGGACGCCGAACGTGGCCAGCAGTGCGTCGCCGATGAACTTCTCCAGGCAGCCGCCGTGGCGGAACACTTCCTCTTCCATGCGGCCGTGGAAATCCCGCAGGAGCGCCATGACCTCCTCCGGCGTCATCTCCTCGGCCATGGTCGTGAAGCCCACCAGGTCGGCGAAGAGCACGCCGACCGCCTGGCGGCGCACGCGACCCAGCGGCTCGTCTCGCCCGGCCAGCGTGTCCACCACCTTGGGCGAGAAGTAGCGGGCGAGGTTGCCGCGAGCGCGCTCGGCGTCGGCCCTCTCGGCCACCAGCGTGCGCGAGCGCCGGACGAGGAGCGCCAGCCCCGCGCTGACCAGCAGGAACACGATGATCTCGTTCTGGTACTTGAGCAGCGAGGCGAAGTTCGGGTCGAGGTAGACCGCGCGCATCGCGGCGCGGCTGGCCCCTCGGGGCAGGTCGATGATGGTCTCGGGCCGGCTCACGATCCAGAGAAGGCCGGCCGTCCACGCGCCGGCCCCGCACAATCCGGTCCACAGGAGCAGCCGGGGCCGGAACGAGAACGCGGCCTGCATGAGCAGGACGAAGAAGTAGAGAAAGGTGGGGTAGCGCAGCGGGAGCGCCGCGGGCACCTCCGAGGCGGTGTAGGGATTCGGCAGCAAGAGGACCGCGGCCAGCGCCAGCGAGTCCACCAGGACGAACAGGTAGGCGGCCAGCCGCAGGGCCCGGCCACGAAAGTAGAGCCAGAGCTGGGCGAGGCCGGTCACGAGGAAGACGGCCGCGGTGCCGAGGACCCAGACGTAGGCCAGGCCTCGCTCGGGGCTCGCCACCGCGAGCCATCCCATGATGAAGACCACCGACACCGAGCGCGCGGCGGCCGCCACCATGAGGCCCCGCCGCTCCTCCCGGGCAAAGGCCGCGTCCAGCCGGCCCTGGGCCCCGGGGTCGCCCGTCGACGCCGCGCTTGAATCTCGCTTCAACTGCTAGCCCGGACTATGCGTGAACACGGACGCTACCCTCACCCCTCAGCGATCGGGCTGATAGGTAACACATTGGACCGGGCTGATGGGTAACAGGTTGGGGGCTGGGTTATGAGCCTGGAGCTGCTGGGGGCGGCGCGCATCGAGCCAGCCCAGC
>Ga0190265_10001900_pt1 | contig 13829 bp, 14 predicted proteins | sample Popmic124T_FD_133135 | JGI IMG/M metagenome (GOLD analysis project Ga0190265, IMG submission 133135) | Populus adjacent soil microbial communities from riparian zone of Indian Creek, Utah, USA - 124 T | ecosystem: Environmental > Terrestrial > Soil > Riparian zone | place: USA: Utah | collected...
CAGCGTGTCGTAGCGCTCGGGCGACCACGCCGCGAGGTCCGACGCGCCGAAGCCGACGTGGTCGAAGAGCACGACGCGGTGCGTCGACTCGAACGCCGGCGCGACCAGCCGCCACATGTTCTGATCGCAGCCGAAGCCGTGTGAGAAGAGCATCGGCTGTCCACCGGCGACGCCACTCACCCTCACGTTGTTTCGCTCCAATACCTCCAACGGAGAACACCTTAGCCACGGGTCCCATCGCCCAAACGTGAGCGCCTACTGGTCTAATGGGGCCGATGCCGGCATTCCGCGGTTTCCCGCCCGAGGCGATCGAGTTCCTGCGCGAGCTCGAGGCCAACAACGACCGCGACTGGTTCAAGGCCAACCGCGCCCGCTACGACGAGCACGTGGTGGCGCCGACGGTCGCCCTCGGCGAGGACCTCGCCGATTTCGGCCGCCCGCATCTCTTCCGTCCCTGGAACGACACGCGCTTCCATGCGGCCCCGCCGATCAAGGAGCACGTCGGCCTGGCGGTCGGGTACGAGGGCGCGGGTGGCTTCTACGTCGAGCTCTCGCTCGACGGCCTGTTGGTGGCCGCGGGACTGCACAATCCGGCGTCGGATCAGGTCGAGCGCTTCAGGCGCGCGGTCGACGCTCCGCCGACTGCCGCGTCGCTGGCGAAAGCGATCCGCCGTGCCGAGGACGCCGGACTCGAGCTCAACGAGCCGGATCTCGTGCGCGGACCGCGCGGCTATCCGGCCGATCACGCTCGCATGGATCTTCTGCGGCGACGGCGGTTGACGGTCGCTCGTCGTCATGATCTCGGCGCCTGGCTGCACCGGCCCGCCGCGGGCCCACGCATACGCGAGGCACTGGACAGCGCGACGCCGTTGGTGCGGTGGCTGCGGACGCACGTCGGGCCATCGGAGCGCAGCGCCGCCAGGGCGGGCTGATGCGGCCCGGTGCGGCGCTCTTCCCAGCCGAGACCTTCCGGACTAGATGCCCCTCGTCAGTGAGCCCTCGCCGAGCGTCGGCTCGGGAACGCCGAACGCCTCGACTAGGGGCCCGGCCTGCTCGCGCAGCTCTGCGCAGAGCGTGTTGACCGTCTTGATCACGGCCTTCGAGCGCGGGGAGGAGAGGCGCCCGTGCTCCTGGTACCAGCCGCGCTCGGCCTCCACGCGCGCGAGGGCGTAGAGGCTGCAAAGGCGATCGAGGGCGGCGCGGTTGGCGTCGTCCTCACAACGCTCGACCGCGGCGGCGAACGCCTCGAGCACGATCATGTCGGCCCAAGCGGATGCGGCGGCGACGACGTGGTCCTGGCAGTCGACGAGCACGGAGAAGGGGTCGCGGCCGTCGTCGATCCCGCCCTTGAGCCGCCGCGCCACGCCGGCGAGGATGTGCTCCTGGCGCCAGCGGAAGAGGTCGAGCTGGGCCTCACGAGTGAGCAGATCCGCCTCGTCGTCGCGGCCGGGAACGAGTGTGTCGCCGATCCGCGTCAGCAGCTCGCGGACGGCGGTCCGCTCGGCGAGCGCATCGGCGACCTGGCCGGCGACGAAGGTTGCGGTGCCGAGCGGATCGAGCTCGCCGAACTGGTCGCGGTAGTCGGTCAGGAGGTTCTTCGCCGCGAGCTGGAGCAGGACGGTGTTGTCGCCCTCGAAGGTGGTGAAGACGTCGGTGTCGGCACGCAGCGAGGCGAGCCGGTTCGCGCGCATGTAGCCCGCACCGCCGCACGCCTCGCGGCAGCTCTGGATCGTGGCGCTCGCGTGCCAGGTGGCGATCGCCTTGAGCGCAGCGGCGTGGGTCTCGAGCTCACGACGGGCACGGCCGTCGCCCTCGTCGCCAGCGGTGAAGACGTCGTGGAGCCGCTTGGCCAGCGCCTCCTGGGCGAAATGCAGCGCGTAGGTCGTCGCTAGCGCGGGTAGCAGGCGGCGCTGGTGGGTGCGGTACTCCATCAGCACCACCTCCTTGCCATCGGGCGGACCGAACTGCTTGCGCGTCAGCGCATGGCGCACGGCGATCGTCAGTGCCACCTTCGTCGCGCTGATTGCGCCGCCGCAGACGCTCACCCGTCCCTGGACGAGGGTCCCGAGCATCGTGAAAAAGCGCCGGGTGGGGTTCTCGATCGGGCTGAAGTAGACGCCGTCAGGGCTTACCTGGGCGTAACGGTCGAGCAGGTTCTCGCGCGGGACGCGGACCTCGTTGAAGGCAATGCGCCCGTTGTCGACGCCCTCGAGGCCGAGCTTCGGACCGCAGTCCTCGATCTCGACGCCCGGCAGGACGTTGCCGTCCCCGTCGCGGATCGGCACGAGGACTGCATGGACGCCGCGCTCCTCGCCGCCGACGATCAGCTGCGCGAAGACCGCCGCCATCCGGCCGTCGCGCGCTGCGTTGCCGATGTAGTCCTTGCGCGCGCTTACGTCCGGTGTGTCGACGACGAACTCGCCCGCCTCGGCGTCGTAGGTTGCCGTGGTGCCAACCGCTTGCACGTTCGAGCCATGGCCCGACTCCGTCATCGCGAAGCTACCGAGCAAATCGGTCGTGACGATGTCGCGCAGGTAGCGCTCGTGATGGCGCTCCGTGCCGAGGTGCAGCACGGCGCCGCCGAACAGCCCGAACTGCACACCGGACTTCACGAGCAACGAGAGGTCGCCGAAGGCGAGCGCCTCGAAGCCGGCGACCGAACCTGCGACGGCGTCCTGGCCGCCGTACTGCTTCGGGAAGCCCGTGGCTGGATCCCCTTCGGAAGCCAGCTCGCGCAGCCAGGCGGTCACTCGCGCGCGGTGCTCGTCACGCGGCAGGTCGTAGACGGGCTCGTTGCCGGGACGCGACAGGAACTCTCGCGCCCGGTTGCGGATGTCAGCGTGCTCGCCGTCGAGCAGCCGCCGGAGCGCGCTCACGTCGAGGGCCGGGACTGCGGTTGTCGCCACGAGCCTTACCTACCCCGAACGCTGATCTCGCACCCACACCTCAAGGCTGGCTACGGCTCGAGTGCGAAAGGATCACCACATGAGCTCGACTCCGCCGCGCCCGGGTCCCGATCGACGTTTGCTCAATGCCGTCCTGGTCGTCGGCGTCGTCGATGCCTTACTGCTGGTGGTGCTGCTCTATTTCGCGGTCGTCGACCGCAGCGATGCCGCGGTGCACGTGCTCGGTCCGATTCACGGAATCGGCTATCTGCTGCTGCTCGGTCTGACCGGTCGCGGTGCGGTAGAGGGTCAGTGGGGCTGGTGGTTCCCGGCGCTGGTCCTCGTCACCGGCGGACCGGTCGGGTCGCTGGTCGGCGAGGTCGTGCTGCGAGGCCGCACGCGGGCCGCCACAGGCGCCTGAAGGACGTCTCCACTCAGGCGGCTACCGAGACGACGGTGATCAGGTACTCGGCCGGAGCGTCGAGCGTCCCGTCGTCCGCCTCGTTGTGGCGCTCGTAGAGGTCGAGCAGGTCGGAGCGAGCCGCATCCCACTTCCCCTCGGGCTCCAGCGCCGCCTTCGCAAGCACGGTCGGGCCTAGGACCTGCTCGCAATGCGATACCCAGCCGTCGGCTGACTCCCATGTCACACGTACTGCCTGGCGCTCGCAGGTCACCTCGATCCGCGGAGCGGAGAACAGGGCACGCACGTAGCCCTCGTCGCCCCAGAGCACGGGCGGCTTGAGCTCGGGCGGAGGCGGTGGCATGTGCGCGCCGAGTGTTCTGAACATCTGCCCGTTGAGGCCCTCGGGGGTCCAGGCGGCAACGCCGATGACGGCGCCCGGGCGGGCGACGCGGACAAGCTCGTCAGCCGTCTGCTGATGGCGCGGCGCGAACATCGCGCCGAAGATCGAGCAGACACGGTCGAACGATGCGTCCTCGAAGGGCAGGTTCTCAGCGTCGCCCTCGACGAGCTCGACCTCCGCGCCGGCGGCTGCCGCTCGCGCACGGGCGACCTCCAGCAGCTCGGGCACCAGGTCCAATCCCACCACCCGGGCGCCACGTTGCGCCGCCGGAATCGCAAGGTTGCCGCTGCCGGTCGCGACGTCGAGCAGATCCTGGCCAGCGGCCACTCCGACCCTGTCAATCACCGCGTCGGACGCAACTTGGATCGTCGGCGCGATCGTCGGGAAGTCGCCTGTCGACCACATCCGGCGCTGACCCTGCTTGAACTGGTCCTCGACGCTCACAGCGTCTCCTCTCGCTCGCTGTGGACAGCCTAACTCCGCCCTGCACCGGCCGGCTAACGTCTGAGCGAATGGTCTCCTTCGTCCGCTACGGCATCCCTGTCCTCTTTGCCGTTGCGGGTGCCGTGGCCGCCCTGATCGATCCCGGCGGCACCGGCTTGGAGGCATGGGCGATGTTCACCGGTGCCGGCTTCGCTGTCCTGCTGCTCAACCTCCTGCACCGCATCGGCGTCGAGGGCGACGTCGACCGGACCAGCGAGGACCGCGCTCGCCGCTACTTCGACGAACACGGACACTGGCCGGACCAGCGGCTCTGACCCCGCGCCCCGATCGCCGCATGGAAACGGTCGTGGGGCGGAAACGAGCGCTGCCCGTACTTGCCTGGACGTCTACCCGGGAGTAGCCTCGAACGACGGGGGCGAACCCGATCTCGAGGAGGCCCGATGGCCGGCAAGATCGAGACGCTGAAGCAGCGCTATGACCAGTTCTCGCGCGGCGACGTTGAGGGTGCGGTTGCGAACTGGACAGACGATTTCGTCTGGGACGGTCCAAACGCAGCCGACCTGCCTGGCGGTGGAATGTACGAGGGCAAGGAGGCGGCGCTACAAGCGCTGGGCGAGGCGGTTGGCGCGTGGGACAGCTTCCAGCTGAGCCCTGACGAGTTCTACGAGGAAGGAGACACGGTCGTGGTGCTCGGTCACCAGCACGTCGAGAAGAGCGATCAGTCTGGGCAGCTTCCGGTTGTGCACGTCTGGCGCTTTCGTGACGACCAGCCCTGCCGGCTCTCGCTCCTAACCGACACATTGACGGCGGCGCGGCTATTGGGGATCGTCTAGCGAACCACGGCACCCGTTCGCGTTTCTGGGCTCTGGGATACTCGTCTCGGCGCCTACAGGAGGGTCGGCGGCCAAACAACCAAGGGAGGGGTTCAGATGGTGGAGGGGACTCGCGCGCGTCGCATGCGTGCGCTCATGGGCTTTGCCGTGGCGGCAATTGTCGCGATGGCGGTGCCGGCGGGATCGCTGGCGGACGGGCCGGGCGTGGGAACGCCGACGGTGGTGACGATCGGCGACTCGGCGATCTCGGGAGAGGCCGGCCGCTGGGCAGGCAACACGAACGGCTCGTCGTCGAACGTCGACGCGCTCGGCTCAACGGCTTACCACGACGTACCCGGCGCGGAGTCGATTCCCGGCTGTCACCGCTCAAAGGCGGCGCAGGCGCACATCGGTGGCGGAATCGCGAGCGCCAACCTCGCTTGCTCGGGCGCCCGCACCTACACGTCCGGCACGGCGTCGGGTGAGAACTTCAAGCCGGGCGTCGATTTCTACAGCGACGCCCAAGGACGGAAAGGCCAGGCACTACGTCTGCAGGAGTACGCAGCGACGCACAACGTCAAGGCGGTCGTGGTGATGATCGGTGCGAACAACTACGGCTTTGCCGACATCGTCCAGCGCTGCATCACCAACTGGCTTACCTCGCCCTCGTGGTGGAAGAACTACTGCTCCGACGACTCGGACATGACGTCACGCTTCACCTCGACGCGGATCGCCACCGAGACGGCGAACGTGCGCGGCGCGTTGCAGCGCGTGTCGCAGGCGATGACGAACGCCGGCTACTCAGCCGCGCAGTACAAGATCCTCGGTCAGACTTACTGGTCGCCGTTGCCGCGGGGCTCGGGCATCCGCTATCCGGAGTCCGGCTGGACGCGTCAGAGCATTGGCGGCTGTGGCACTTGGAACCGCGACGCCGACTGGGCCAACGACACAGTTGTCAACGCGCTCAACAACACGATGCGCAACGCGGTCTCGACGAGTGGACTCTCGAACACGGCCGTGATCGACATGCAGACGGCGCTCAACGGGCGCCGGCTGTGCGAGAACACGGTCGGCCTGCTCGAGGAGCGTGGGATCGCCGCGTGGACCAGCTCGGGTGCGGTCGACAACACCGAGTGGGTCGCCCAGGTTCGGACCGTCACCACGGTGTTCGGCCCGTATCAGCTCCAGGAGAGCATGCATGCCAGCTACTGGGGACAGCTCGCGATGCGCAACTGCCTGCGGCAGGCCTACAACAGCGGCGCTCCGCGCGGTGGGAATTGCGTGCGTACCGCGAACGGTCTGAACTCGCGCGGGGAGCCCAACATGACACTGCAGTAGCCCGCACTTTCCGGCGAAAGTTCCGCCTCTGGAGCGCCCTGGTGGCGTTCCAGGGTGGAACGGTCGTGTAAGTTGGGTATTGCTCACCTAGTGAGCCGCCCCCCGGCCCTCCCTCCAATTGGCCGGGGGGCTTTTACGTTCTAGGGGCGCCGCTGACTAGGCGATCTCGTCGAGCAGCTCAGCGGGACGCACGCCGAGTCCGCGGGCAAGTCGGACGATCGTGCTGAGACGGGGCTCGCGCACCGCGCGCTCGAGCCGTGAGATCTCGGTGGGGTGGAGGCCGCTGGCGAAACCGAGGTCCTCCTGGGACATTCCGCGCCGTTGGCGTTGGCGGCGAACGTTGACGCCGAAGGTCACATGGGGCTCCACGCCCGCCAGCATCCGTCGGGCATGCCAAAACCTCTAGAGCCAATGACTCATGTCGCCCAGTAGGCGTGTTAGTGTCGGGGGTACGCTCGGAGAGTTCACACCCTCCGAGTGCGCCCCCCGGCCTTCCCTCCAATTTGGCCGGGGGGCTTTTTTCTGCCCGCGCACGGAGACTTTCAGGGCCTTCAGGTGCCCGTCCGGCGGTCGATAGGAGCCCCATGACCGTTGGGGGCGAGCCTGTCCATACGCGGCGCCACGCGATGGTGCTCGGCGCCGGCCTGTTCGCCGGTGGCTCGCTACTGACGTTCGTGACGCTGATGGTTCCGCACCCGGAGCAGGTCGACGTGGTCGGTGCCTGGATCGTTGTGCTCTGTAGCGCCTGCGTTGCCGCCATTTTCTGGCTCGGCCGCGACTCGCTGCCGCTGTGGACATTGCTGTTCGGTGTCGCGCTCGGGACGCTGATGATCACGGCGGGCGTTTACATCAACGGTGAGCGAGACGGCGGAGCTGCTGCGCTCAATGAGATCTACTACGTCTGGCCGATCGTCTTCGCCGCGTACTACTTCCCAGTCCGGGCGTTGGCGGTAGAGATCGCATTCGTTGCCCTCTGCTATGCCGGAGTGCTTCTCATCATGCATCCGGGCTCGATCGGCATCACCCGTTGGCTGATCGTCGTAACGATGCTCGCGGGTGTTGGAGGACTGATCAGCCGCCTGCAGGGAAGGGTTGATGATCTCGTCGCGCGGCTTTCCGACACGGCGCGACGCGATGTGCTCACCGGGTTGCTCAACCGACGCGGTTTCGAGGAGCGCTTCGACGCCGAGCTGGCGCGTGCCGGACGGGCCGAGAGACCGGTGGCGCTGATCCTCGGTGACGTCGACCACTTCAAGGCCGTCAACGACCGTCTTGGCCATCCTGCCGGTGACGCTGTGCTGCTGCGAGTCGCGCGTGTCCTCGAGGGGGTTGGCCGGCGCGGCGATACGGTCGCGCGGCTCGGTGGCGAGGAGTTCGTCTTCATCGTGCCCGACGCGGACGCGGAGATGGCATTCGAACTGGCCGAGCGGGTGCGGATCGCCGTCGAAAAGGCATTCGCCGAGGCGCCGGTGCCGCTCACGGCGAGCTTCGGCACCGTTTCCTTTCCGGCCGACGGTAGGACGGCGGAAACGCTGCTAGAGGGCGCTGACCGAGCGCTCTACGCAGCCAAGAACGGTGGTCGCAACCGTTCTACGAGAGGGATTTCGGCCCTCTCAGCAATCACTTGCTGAACAACTAGTCGGTTCTATCCCCAGCATGGACGCCGATCGCGTTACGTGCGCGCGTCGATGGGCAAGTCGAAGACGTAGTACCTGCTCGCTGGCATCAAGCCAGCCGCGCTTGCGGCCGGCGCCGGCTTCACCGCGATCGTCGTCGGCCTCGCCGCTCAGCAGACGATCGGCAACATTTTCGCCGGCATCGTGTTACTTGCGGCACGGGCGTTCAGCGTTGGCGATCGCGTGCGCGTCGAGGCGACTCCAATGGAACCACGCGACGGCGGACGTCTCGCGCGTGAGGTACTCGATGCCGTCGCCGCCTTTGCGCGCCCCGCGGCGGGGACGATGGCGATCTCTACGCCCGAGCAGGGCGGTGACGAGTCCTTCTAGCCTCGCGCGGCGAGGGCTGTCCGGACGACGCGGTGCGCGTTGTCGAAGAGGATCGCGTCGGCGTTCGCCGAGCCGAACCGCTTCACCAGTCCGGGGCGGAGGTCGGGCAGGTCCGCGGCGCTGGCCAGGCCGACCATCGTGGGTTTGATGAAGCCATCGAAGTCGGAACCGAGTGCGACGTGGCGGTAGCTGCCGGTGATCTCCGCTATTCGCTCGGCGTGATCGCAGAAGACATCGACGGATTGCTCGAGCTTCTTCGCGCGCCGGCGGCCGTCCTCCAGCTGGTGTCGGGCGAGGATCAAACCGACGACGCCGTCGCGTTCGGCGATCCGGCACACGGTCGGCTCGTCGAGGTTGTAGCGCTGGCCGCCAAATCGATAGGCCCCGTGGCTGGCGACGACGGGGTAGTCCCTTGGATCGGCCCGATGGCGACGGTCCAGAGCGGTGAGCAGGGCAAACGTCTCGTCGAGCGCATCGGCGCGCATGTGGGAGACGTCCACTACGACCCGGTGGCGATACATCGCCTCGACCGCGGCGGCCCCTAACTGCGTGAGGCCCTCGCCGCGCGGCTGCCGGAAGACAAGGTTGTAGAGCCAGTCGGGCATGAATGGCAGGGCGTTCGAATTAGTCGCCACCCGGCGCCAGAAGAGGTGGGCGAGGGTTATGTAGAAGACGCCCAGTCGCGAGAGTTCCGCCACGCGTTCATCGATTAAGTCGGGGTGGGGACCGAGATGAAAGCCGCCCTCGATGCAGTGAACAAACGCTAGGCGGTCGCTGCCCTCGAGCGTTGTGTCCAGGTCGTCAGCATCCCGGACGATGCTTGCTCGATCTGGATGCTCGCGGAGCCTGACCTCGACCTGGTCGATCTGCCGACGCAAGTCTGTCCAGTAGTTGTCCTCGGGCGGGTCGCCAAACATCCCCTCGTCGATCTCGCTGAACGGCGAATACAGCACCGACAACACGAGCCGGACGTGGCCCTGCTCCAGCTGTTGGAGGTTGGCCCGTGGTTGACCGCCAAAGCGCTCATAGTTGCCCAGGTGGCTCGCCAGCCACAGCACAGTGGCACGGATCTTGTCCCGCAGCTGAGGCGGTTGCCGTACATGCGTCATCCGCTCGAGCGTTACGTCTCGGTCGAGTGGGCGATCCGCCTCTCCCGCCATCACATGCATCGGAAAGTGGACGTGCAGATCGCCAATCCTCTGGGCGCGTCCGGCCTCCATCGCGCTTACCTCCCTTCTGGGCCGCCAACACGACTATCTCACACGTGGAGGGATTACCGAAAACGAAGTGGGGAAGGATGGGGATGTGGACTCACTGTCGCTCGGCGCGGATCCGGTAACGCCCACGGCGGGCATCGGAATGCTCGGCCACGGCTTCATCGGCAAGGCGCATGTCCACGCCTACCGAACCGCCATCTACATGACCTCGCCACCGCTGCGGCCGTCCCTAGTGGAGCTGGCTGGGCGTGACGCCGCGCGGACAGAGGAGGCGGCCCGCCGCTACGGCTTCGACCGTTGGACGACCGACTGGGAGGAGATGGTCCGGGACGAGCGGGTCGACCTCTTCGACAACAGCGGTCCAAACGACCTCCATGCCGCGCCGACGATCGCGGCGGTGCGGGCAGGTAAGCACGTCCTCTGCGAGAAGCCGCTCGGCCGCACGGGGGAAGAGAGCTACCGGATCTGGCAAGCCGCCGAGATGGCCGAGGTGGTGCACATGTGCAGCTTCAACTACCGCTTCGTCCCGGCGGTGCTCTTGGCGCGCGAGCTGATCGAGGCCGGGGAGTTGGGCGAGGTTCACAGCTTCCATGGCTCGTACCTCCAGGATTGGCTCGCCGACCCGTCGACGCCATTCGTCTGGCGACTCAGCCGTGAGCAGGCGGGTTCGGGTGCACTGGGCGACATCGGCGCCCATGTCATCGATCTCGCGCGCTTTCTCGTCGGTGAGATTGCCAGCGTCAGCGGGCGGGTCAGCACCGTCGTGCTGGAGCGTCCGGGCGGAAGGGTCGACGTCGACGATGCGGCGGACGCCACGTTCGACTTCGAGCGGGGCGGTCGAGGCTCGCTTTCCGTCTCGCGCGTCGCTCACGGCCATCGGAGCTCGCTGCGCTTCGAAATCAACGGCTCGAAGGGCTCCGTGGCGTTCGACGTCGAGCGCCTCAACGAGCTCGAGGTCTACATCGGCGACTCACGTCCCGGGGAGCGCGCGCAGGGCTTTCGCCGCGTCCTCGTTACCGATCCAGGGCACCCGTACGTTGAGCACTGGTGGCCGCCGGGGCATGTCTTGGGCTGGGCCGACACGTTCGTCCACCAGATCGATCACCTGCTCCGCGCGATCGGTCGCGAAGGAGCGGTTGCGCCCTACGGCGCGACCTTCGAGGACGGCTACCGCGTTGCCGAGGTCTGTGACGCAATCCTCGCGTCGAGCGAGACAGGGGCGCCGCATGCAGTCACGTATCGCCGCAACGACGCTTCCGTGCGATAGTAGAGAACCAGGTGCCGCTAGACGCCGTAACCCGCGTCCATGCGGCGGGCAAGATCGTCCAACCGCTCGTCGGTCCAGGCAATGCGCTGCATGGGCAGAACGTTACAGGCCGCGACAGCAGATAAGCACAGGGGTGCAACGAACGGGTAACGGCTGAAGACGATCTTGGCCGCTGTTCGGCTCGCGCTGGTCGCAGTACGATCGACGCACTCGCGATGGACAGTGTGAAGCTAAGCGTCAAGCCGGTGCTGCTCGCCGTAGACGACGAGCAGGCGGCGCTCGGGCGGATCGAGCGTGAGCTGACATCCCGCTACGCGAACGACTACCGAGTCGTGTGCGAGCGCTCGTCCGACCGGGCCCTCGCGAGGCTGGAGGGGCTGCGCGCAGCGGGTGAGGACGTAGCGCTCGTACTGGTGAGCTTGATGCAGGACGAACAGCAGATCACCGGTCCTGAACTGCTGGCGCGCGCACGCGAGCTGCACCCCCACGCCAAGCGCGGCATGTTGCTCGCGTGGGGCGCATGGGGAAACGGCCGGACGCGAGAGGCGGTGCTCAAGGCGATGGGCATCGGCGACATCGACTACTACGTGCTCAGGCCATGGTGGTCGCCTGACGAGCAGTTCCACCGCACGATCGCCGAGTTCCTCTACGAGTGGACGCGCGCAGCGCCGTACTCCGCGCGCGAGGTGCAGGTGATCGGCCACGCGTGGTCGCCGCGCTCGCACGAGCTGCGCAGCCTGCTCGCACGCAACGGCGTGCCGCACGTGTTCCACGCCCGGGACTCCGAAATCGGCCGGCAACGGCTCGAGGCGGCCGAGCTCGTCGACGCCGATGCGCCGGTCGTGATTCTGCTCGACGGGCAGGTTCTACTCGACCCTTCCAACGTCGACCTGGCTTCCGCCTTCGGAGCATCGACGTCGCTTGCGGACGACAGGCAGGATTTCGACGTCGTGGTGATCGGCGCCGGCCCGGCCGGTCTCGCGGCCGCCGTCTACGGCGCATCGGAGGGGCTCGACACGCTTGTGATTGAGCGAGAGTCGATCGGCGGCCAGGCGGGATCCAGCTCCTTGATTCGCAACTACCCCGGGTTCTCACGCGGTGTCAGTGGCGCTGAGCTTGCGCAGCGGACCTACCAGCAGGCGTGGGTCTTCGGCAGCGATTTCCTCCTCATGCGCGAAGCGACGGGACTGCGCGCACAGGACGGACGGATCGCGATCTCGGTGTCCGATGGGAGCGAGGTGACGGCGCAGACCGTCGTGCTCGCAATGGGCGTCTCGTACAAGCGGCTCGACGCCCCGGGCCTCGAACGGCTCGTCGGCGCCGGCGTCTTCTACGGGGCCTCGATCTCCGAGGCGCGCGGTCTCGCTGACGGTCACGCCTTCGTCGCCGGCGGTGGTAACTCGGCAGGGCAGGCGGCCGTCCACCTCAGCCGCTTCGCCAAGCGGGTGACGATCCTGATCCGCGGGGACTCGCTCGCCAAGAGCATGTCGCACTACCTGATCCAGACGATCGAGGCGACGCCCAACATGGAGGTCAGGTCGGGCACCCAAGTGGCCGGCGCGGCTGGCGAGGGACGGCTCGCCGAGCTGACGTTGCGCGATGTCCATACGGATAAGACCGAGACGATTCGAGCCGACGGCCTCTTCGTCCTGATCGGCGCTCGGCCGCTCACGGAGTGGCTGCCGGAGCCGATCGCACGCGATCCACGCGGCTTCGTGCTCACCGGCCCTGACGTCCCCGAGGCGAGCTGGCCACTCGGGCGCGCTCCGCTGATGCTCGAGACGAGCATGCCCGGGGTCTTCGCGGCCGGCGACGTCCGTCACCGGTCGGTAAAGCGCGTCGCCTCCGCTGTCGGTCAGGGCGCGGCGGCGATCCAGCAGGTTCACGAGTACCTCACGGCAGCCGCCTTGAATAGCGGCCACTGACCGGCAACACCGGCGACCGTGGGTACTGAGTGGTTTGACACCCCTTGATGGGTGACGTAACTTCCTGAGACCGGTCGAGATCAGTCTGCGCTGCGGCCGGTTGGAGCACCCGAGGAGGGAGGGGGCATTGGCCGATCCAGGCCGCCAGCGGCGGCGGCCCGCCTTTAAAGGGCGGGCCAACGAGCCATTGCCGGCGGCTCCGCCGCCGGCACAGCTGATCGACAAGGAGAGAAACATGCGTCCAGTACGCATACTCACGCTGCTCGCGCTGATTAGTGCAACGATGGCCGTAGCGGCTCCACAGGCCCTCGGCCAAACGCTAGAAGTCTCCGACGAACTGAACCCCATCGGCCACTGCCCGGACGTCACGGTCGAGGGGCATGAACCCAGTGGGGGCTGTCGCCTCCACCTTCAGAGCCAAGCCCCGGTCGTCCTGCGTCAGCATGTCTTTGGCGTCGAATCGACTATCTCCACGTGCGACGTCGAAGCTGTCGCCCACGTGAACGAAAACGCGGAAATGTACCTCACCGACCAGGTGCTCTCCGGCACCGGCTGTACCCGCGATCCATGTGACGAAGCGGACCACGAAAACATCGTGTGGCATGGCAGTGGTCAGGAAGGCCCCGCCGAAGGCGGTCGCACCGAATTCGTGCGACTGACTTTCTGCGTCAGGTCGAAGGCCGCCGAGGAAGGTACCGCGGGCACGTCGTGTCAGATCGACGTGCCGTTCCGCGAGATGGGCACCGGATCGCATGCCTACGAATTCGGCATCGCCAACCATGAGCTCTCCGGGATCGGGCCAGCCGGCTTCCGCTGCGAAATGATCGGCAGCTTGCTGACCGAAAACGAGTTCGAACAGGCGCTCACCCCGCCCTACGACGACGTCGAAATCGAGCATGTCGATGACTAGGCGGTAGCCTCGCCCTCTGGAGGGCGAACCAGGGAGGAGACCCGATGGCGAAGGTGCTGTGCGTCTTGTACGACGATCCGGTCGACGGCTATCCGCCGAGCTATGCACGGGAGGACGTGCCGGCGATCGAGAGCTACTACGACGGGCAGACCACACCGACGCCGTCGGGCCTCGAATTCACACCCGGCGAGCTCGTCGGCAGCGTGTCGGGCGAGCTGGGGC
>Ga0190265_10001901_pt1 | contig 13829 bp, 13 predicted proteins | sample Popmic124T_FD_133135 | JGI IMG/M metagenome (GOLD analysis project Ga0190265, IMG submission 133135) | Populus adjacent soil microbial communities from riparian zone of Indian Creek, Utah, USA - 124 T | ecosystem: Environmental > Terrestrial > Soil > Riparian zone | place: USA: Utah | collected...
GGCCAAAATCTGCAACAACATGCTGCTCGGCGCCTCGATGGTGGCGACCTGCGAGACCTTCGTCATGGCCAGGAAGCTCGGGCTCGACCTGCAGACCTTCTTCGACATCTCCTCCAAGGCGTCTGGGCAATGCTGGTCGATGACGAGCTACTGCCCGGTCCCCGGCGTCGGCCCGGAGACGCCCGCCGACCGCGACTATGAAGGCGGGTTCGCGGCCGCGCTCATGCTCAAGGACCTGCGCCTCGCCATGGAGGCCGCCCAGAGCGTCGACGCCTACACGCCGATGGGCGGCGCGGCCGAGGAGCTCTATGCCCGCTTCGCCGACCTTGGCGGCGGGGCCAAGGATTTCTCCGCCATCATCAAGATGATCGACGACAGCTGGCCGAAGCCCGACAAGTCGGAATAGCTCTTCTAGTCCTCCCCCTTGATGGGGGAGGGTTGGGTGGGGGTGAACGTCAATGAAGTACGGTGAGTATCCGGAGACTCCACCCCACCCCAACCCCTCCCCATCAAGGGGAGGGCCTGTTCAACACGCCCGCCACCGCCTTCTGCCATCCCGCAAGCCGCCGCGCCCGCACCTCGGCATCCATCGACGGCTCGAACCGCCGCACCGCTCCCCGCATCGCCGCCGCTTCCTCGAGCGACCCGAACAGCCCCGCCCCGACCCCCGCAAGCATCGCCGCGCCGAGCGCCGTCGTCTCGACGAAATCGGGCCGCTCCACCTCCAGATCGAGCATGTCCGCCAGATCCTGGGCCAGCCAGTCGTTCGCGCTCATCCCGCCGTCGATCCTGAGGCATTGCCAGGCGGCCCCGTCGCCGGCGAAGGCCGCCATCAGATCGTGGGTCTGGTGCGCCTGCGCCTCGAGCGCCGCCCGCACGATATGGGCGCGGCCGGTGGCGAAGCTGAGGCCGGAGATCGCCGCCCGCGCCTCGGGCCGCCAGTGCGGAGCGCCGAGCCCGACCAGAGCGGGCACCAGATAGGCCCCGCTTGTGTCGGGGATCGAGCGCGCCAGTTCCTCGCTCTCGGCGGCCGTCACCAGCAAGCCCAAGGCGTCGCGCAGCCACTGGATCAGGCTGCCGGCGACGAAGACTGAGCCTTCGAGCGCATAGCGCCGGTCGCCGCCGAGCTGCCACGCCACCGTGGTCAGCAGGCGGTTGCTCGAGACCGGGGCGGCTTCCCCGGTATGGGTGAGCACGAAGGCGCCGGTGCCGTAGGTCGCCTTGGTCTCGCCCGGCGAAAGGCAGGCCTGGCCGATCGCCGCCGCCTGCTGGTCGCCTGCCATGCCGGTGATCGGGATCGGCGCGCCGAACAGCCGAGTCTCGCCATAGCGCCCTGCGCAGTCGACGATCTCTGGCAAGGCCCCGGCGGGCGTGTCGAACATGTCGAGCAGGCCGGAATCCCAGCCGCCCTTGTGAATGTCCATCAAGGCGGTGCGCGAGGCGTTGGTCGCGTCGCTTATGTGCAGCCCCCCGGTCAGCTTGAACACCAGCCAGGATTCCACCGTGCCGATGCAAAGATCGTCGCCGGCCTCCCGCAAGCCCGGCATGTTCGCCATCGCCCAGGCGATCTTGCTGCCGGAGAAATAGGGATCGAGCAGAAGCCCGGTCTTCGCCTGCAGCGCCGGCTCGCGCCCCGCCTCTTTCAGCGCGGCGCAGGCATCGGCCGTCCGCCGGTCCTGCCAGACGATCGCCCGCGCCAGCGGCTCCCCGGTCGCCCGCGACCAGAACACCACCGTCTCGCGCTGGTTGGTGATCCCGATCCCGGCGATAGCCTGCGCCCCGCCGGCCCGCTCGACCATGATGCGCGCGCAGGAGAGCGAGGATTGCCAGATCTCCCCGGCGTCATGCTCGACCCAGCCGGGCTGCGGATAATATTGCTTCAGCTCGCGCTGCTCGGAGCCCAGGCACGTGCCGTCGGGCGAAAACAACATCGCCCGCGTGCTCGTCGTGCCCGCGTCGATGACGAGGATCGTTTCTCCGGCCATCCACCACCCGTCACCCCGGCGACGGCCGGGGTCCAAGCGGCTTTGGTGCCACGAAGACCGTATGGATTCCAGCTTTCGCTGGAATGACGTAGGGGCAGTGGATGGACAGGTTCGATCTCCTCATCATCGGCGGCGGCATCAACGGCGCGGCGATCGCGCGCGATGCGGCCGGGCGCGGGCTCGACGTGCTGCTGGTCGAGAAGGACGACCTTGCCGCCCACACCAGCTCCGCTTCGTCGAAGCTGATTCACGGCGGCCTTCGCTATCTCGAGCAATATGAATTCGCCCTCGTCCGCGAATCGCTTCACGAGCGGGCGGTGCTGCTGCGCACCGCGCCTCACATCGCCCACCCGCTCAAGTTCGTCCTTCCCGACGCGCCGGGCGGGCGGCCCTTCTGGCTGCTCAGGCTCGGCCTCCTCCTCTACGATTTCCTGAGCGCCCGCGACGAGCTTCCCCGGTCGCGGCGGGTCAAGGGGCCGGACCCGGCGCTCAAGCCCGGCTTCGCGCTCGCTTCCTATCACGACGCCTGGGTCGACGACGCCCGCCTGGTCCTGCTCAACGCGCTCGACGCGCACGAGCGGGGCGCCGAGATCGCCACCCGCACCGAATTGCTCCGCGCCCGCCGCGACGGCGACGCCTGGAGCGCCTCGCTCTCGGGCGGCCGAACGGTTCGAGCGGAGATGATCGTCAACGCCGCCGGCCCCTGGGTCGCCGAGGTGCTGAACGGGCGGCTCGGCGGCGGCGGCGCCGACTCGGTCCGGCTGGTCAAGGGCAGCCACATCCGCTTGCCCCGCCTCTGGGAGGGCGACCATGCCTATATCCTGCAGCAGGCGGACGGCCGAATCGTCTTCGCGCTCCCCTACGGGCCGGACCACAGCCTGGTCGGCACCACCGACATCCCGGTCGCGGCGCCCGAGGAGGCCGTCATCGCGCCCGGGGAGATCGACTATCTCTGCGCCGCCGCCAACGCCTATTTCCGCCGCCAGGTCTCGCCCGCCGACGTCAGCTGGTCCTATTCGGGCGTCCGGGCGCTCCACGACGACGGCGCGCCCCAGGCCAAGGACGTGACCCGCGACTTCCATCTCGCGCTCGATCCGGCGCCGGGGCCGAAATTGCTCTCCGTCTTCGGCGGCAAGCTCACCACGGCCCGCGCCCTCGCCCTGGAGGCGCTCGACCTGCTCGGCGTCGGCGGGCTCAAATTCACGGCGACCTCGGCTTTGCCCGGCGGCGACATCGGCAAAGCCTTCAACCGCTGGCTGGTCGGGCTCGCGACCTGGCTGCCCGAGCCGCTCGTCCACCGCCTCGCGCGCGCCTACGGCACCCGGCTCGAGCGAGTCCTCGGCGAGGCCGCCTCGATCGAGGGTCTCGGCCGCCATTTCGGTGCCGGGCTGTACGAGGCCGAGGTCCGCTATCTGGTCGAGGTCGAATTCGCCCGCACCGCCGAGGACCTGCTCTGGCGCCGGACCAAATTGGGCCTGGAGATGAGCGCCGAGGAGCAGAAGGCGCTGGCGGCATGGATGCGAAAAGCCCTCCCCCTTGATGGGGGAGGGTTGGGTGGGGGTGAACGTCTCCACCCGCGCTGAGTGGTCTGAAAGTTCACCCCACCTCGGCCCTCCCCATCGAGGGGAGGGAGAAGTCCCGGGAAAGCCTTGCGAGCTTACCTCGTCTCTAGCGAAGCTTCGTGATCTTCAGCTTGTCCGCCTTGGCCCGGTCGCGGATCGAATCCTCGCTCCGTGTCATCGCCTTGGCTATGCCCTTCAGCGACATGCCCTTCCCGGCGAGCAGATGGAGCTTCTGGATCTCTTCGCTCGTCCAGGCCTGCCGGTGCCGCTCGAACCGCTCACCCATCCATATTCCCTAACGAAAAAGGGCCGCCTCAGGCGACCCCTTCTCCTACTTTCTTGGCGCGGATCAAAGTACCACTTTGATCCGATCCGATCAGGCCGCTTCCAGCTCGCCCTCTTCGGCGCCCATGACCGGGCCCGAATCCTGGCCCTTGGCGGCCGGATCGCGGTCGACCAGCTCGATGATCGCCATCGGCGCCGCGTCCGAGACACGGATGCCGCATTTGATCACTCGGGTATAGCCGCCGGCCCGCTCGGCATAGCGCTTGGCGAGCGTATCGAAGAGCTTGATCAGCTGGGCGTCGTCGAGCAGCCGCGAATGGGCCAGCCGGCGGTTGGAAAGGCCGCCCTTCTTGGCGAGCGTGATCAATTTTTCGACATAGGGCCGAAGCTCCTTCGCCTTGGGGAGCGTGGTCGTGATCTGCTCATGCTTGATGAGCGCGGCCGCCATGTTGCGAAAGAGCGCGAGTCGGTGGGAGGACGTGCGGCCGAGCTTGCGGCCCGAAATGCGATGGCGCATCGGTCATTACCTTCGTTCGTCCCGGAGCCGTATCAGGCACTCCGGGCCGGGCGGTGAAAAAAGGGCACCGCCCATACCCAAAAAGCAAAGGCGGAGCCGCAGCCCCGCCGTGCGCCACGCCCAAAGCGGATCGGAGGCCGAAAGTCAAGAAAAGCCTGCCGCCCCGGCCGCCGGCGCTTCCCGGCCAACTCACCCGGACGGCGGACCGCTTCGGCGCGCGCCGTCGAACCATTGTCGCCTCCGCTCGTTAAGCCCAAGTCCCTCAAAAGCAAGGAAACTGCTTCATGCTGAACGACCATGATATCGACGTTCTGAATTCGCTCATCACCACCACCATCGACAGCGCCGCCGGCTTCGAACGCTCCGCCGAGGACTCGACGGGCGCGCGCTTCGCGGCCCTGTTCCGCGATTTCGGCGCCGAGCGGCGGCAGGTCGTCGCCGAGCTTCAGGAGACTGTGCGCGCGATGGGCGGCACGCCCAGCGACGACGGCTCGCTCAAGGCCGATCTCCACCGCCGCTGGGTCGATCTGCGCGCCGCCATGTCCGGCGGCGGCGGCGACAAGGCGGTGATCGAGGAGGTCGAGCGCGGCGAGGATTATCTCAAGGGCAAATATGAGGCGGCGCTCGAGGACGGCAAGCTGACGCCGGCCGCGATCGAGGCGATCCGCACCGCCTACCAATCGGTCCGCGCCGGCCACGACACGGCGAGTGCGCTGAAGCACCGGATGGAGGGCGCCTCGGCCTGAACGCCCGCGCCTCTCGCGACACGGAAAGGGCCTCCCGCGGGAGGCCCTTTCTTCGTTGGGCGGGGGTCAGGCCGCCGCGCGCTCCATCTGCCGATCCTCGCCCTGGCGGTCGCCGGCCTCGCTCTCGATGGAACGGCCGGCGCCGTCGCCGATCGCGATCTTGCGCGGCTTCATCGCCTCCGGGATTTCGCGGACCAGCTCGATGAAGAGCAGCCCGTCGGCCAGAGCGGCATCGTCGACCCGGACGAAATCGGCCAGCTCGAAGCGCCGCTCGAAGGCGCGGGTGGCGATTCCCATGTGAAGGAAGGCGCCGTCCTTGTTGCGGCTCTCCGCCTTGCGGCCGGCGATCACCAGCAGATTCTGCCGCGCGGTAATGTCGATCTCGTCGCGGCGGAAGCCGGCGACGGCGAGCGTGATCCGGTAGCGGTCGTCGCTCAGCCGCTCGAGATCGAAGGGCGGATAATTGTCTCCCCCTTCCGACTGAGCGGCATGTTCGAGGAAGTCGAACAGCCGGTCGAAGCCGACCGTGGAGCGGCGATAGGGAGTGAAATCGAATGCGCTTCTCATGATCATGTCCTCCTTTTGAAGCGACGTTGACGATGAAGGGGCATGAGCCCTGTTACCGGCCGGAAACCGCGGAAAAGTCTTCCGGCGGCGGCGATTTAGGAAGCGGGTTTTCGGGGTTCAAGAGGGGGAAGGGCGCGAAAATGAAAGCCCGCTTTGGGCCTTGCGCGGCGAGATCGGCAGGCGGTGTCGTGGCTCGTCGACAACGAAAAGGGCCGCCTCGCGGCGGCCCTTCTGAACGAACTGAGATCCCGGCTTTCGCTGGGATGACGGCAGGTCAGCCCAGCAATTCCTGCTCGAGCTTCTTCGCCATCTCCTCGATATTCTCGGGCGGCCACCCAGGAATATCCATGCCCAGCCGGAGCCCCATGCTCGCCAGCACCTCCTTGATCTCGTTCAAGGACTTGCGCCCGAAATTCGGGGTCCGGAGCATCTCGGCCTCGGTCTTCTGCACCAAATCTCCGATATAGATGATGTTGTCGTTCTTCAGGCAATTGGCCGAGCGAACGCTGAGCTCCAGCTCGTCCACCTTCTTGAGCAGATAGCGGTTGAGCTGGTTGGCGTCGGCTTCGGTGTCGGCCTGGCTCGGGGCGGCCATTCCGGCCATGGTCGGAACGCTGACCATGCCCTCGTCGAAGTGGACGAAGAGCTGGAGCTGGTCCTGGAGGATCCGGGCGGCATAAGCGATGGCGTCGTCCGGGCTGATCGTGCCGTCGGTCTCGACGGTCAGGGTCAGCTTGTCATAGTCGAGCTCCTGGCCGACCCGGGTATTCTCGACCTTGTAGCTGACCTGGCGGACCGGGCTGTAGAGCGCATCGACCGGGATCAGCCCGATCGGCGCGTCGACCGGGCGGTTCGAGGCGGCCGGGACATAGCCCTTGCCGGTCTCGGCGGTCAGCTCGATGTTGAGAGTCGCGCCCTCGTCCAGATGGCAGATGACGAGCTCGGGGTTCATCACCTCGATGTCGCCCGAGGTGGCGATCTGGCCGGCGGTGATCTCGCCGGGACCGGTGGCGGAAAGCTGGAGGCGCTTGGGCCCCTCGCCTTCCATGCGGAGCGCGATCAGCTTCACGTTGAGGACCATGTCGGTCACGTCCTCGCGAACGCCCGCGAGGCTGCTGAACTCGTGAAGAACGCCCTCGATCTTGATCGCGGTGACGGCGGCGCCCTGAAGAGAGGAGAGAAGCACGCGGCGAAGCGAGTTGCCGAGCGTGAGTCCGAAGCCTCGCTCCAGCGGCTCGGCGACGAAGGTCGCCTTGCGGCGGGCATCGCCGCTGATCGCCTTCTTCTCGAGCGCGTTGGGCTTCTTCATTTCCTGCCAGTTCTTTGCGTTGACGGCCATGATGTTCCCTTAGGTCGTTGGGGAGGCGAAGGGCGCTTCCCAATTTTGAACTTGTCTACTTCCGCCCGGCCGCGCCGTCGGGCGCGGTCGAGGGGTCAAACGCGGCGGCGCTTGGAGGGGCGGACGCCGTTATGCGGAATCGGGGTGACGTCGCGGATCGAGGTGATCTGGAAGCCGACCGCCTGGAGGGCGCGAAGAGCGCTCTCGCGGCCGGAGCCCGGGCCCTTGACCTCGACCTCGAGGGTGCGGACGCCATGTTCCTGCGCCTTCTTGCCGGCGTCCTCGGCGGCGACCTGGGCCGCATAGGGCGTCGACTTGCGGCTGCCCTTGAAGCCCATCATCCCCGCGGACGACCAGGCGATGGCATTGCCCTGAGCGTCGGTGATGGTGATCATCGTGTTGTTGAAGCTGGCGTTGACGTGCGCCACGCCGGCGGAGATGTTCTTGCGCTCGCGCCTTTTGATGCGCTGAGGTTCGCGTGCCATATCGTTTCTAATCCTACCTAAATCCTGAAGCCGCTCATCCCGAGGAGCCTTCCCGTCATCCGCTCATCCTGAGTAGGGACTGAGCTTGGCGAAGGCCCGTATCGAAGGACCGAACTTACTTCTTCTTGCCGGCGATCGGCTTGGCCTTGCCCTTGCGGGTGCGCGCATTGGTGTGCGTGCGCTGGCCGCGGACGGGGAGGCCCTTGCGGTGGCGAAGGCCGCGATAGCAGGCCAGATCCATCAGCCGCTTGATGTTCATCGCGGTCTCGCGCCTCAAATCGCCCTCGACCATATGGTCGGCGTCGATCGTCTCGCGCAGGTGGAGGACCTCCTGGTCGGTCAGGTCCTGGACCCGGCGCTCGGCGGGAATGCCGAGCTTGGCGGCGATCTGGCGGGCCTTGGTGCGGCCGATGCCGTGAATGTAGGTCAGGGCGATCTCGACCCGTTTGTTGGTCGGAATGTTGACGCCCGCAATACGTGCCATGGATATTTTCTCCTGCTCCACGGGCCGTCCGTGGCAGACGGCCCATCTCAGCGCTTCGATAGTCCGGAAACAGGCAAAGCCGACGGGCGCACGAAAGCGCCGCCGGAGGACCGGTTAACGGGATGAAGGCCATGTAGGATTTGAGAGGGGTAGTGTCAAGCGAGGCGGCGGCTCAATCCTCGAGCTTTCTGCGAAATGTTTCGGGCAGGAACAGCAGCCCCACGACCACCGTCGCCCCCGCCACCGCGATCGGATACCACAGGCCGTAATAGATATTCCCGGTGGCGGCGACCATGGCGAAGGCGGTGGTGGGGAGGAAGCCGCCGAACCAGCCATTGCCGATATGGTAGGGCAGCGAGATCGAGGAATAGCGGATCCGGGTCGGGAAGAGCTCGACCAGCAAGGCAGCGATCGGACCGTAGACCATGGTCACATAGAGGACGAGGACGAAGAGGATGAGGACGACCAGCACCTTGTCCACCTCGGCGGGATCGGCGCGCTCGGGATAGCCGGCGCCGGTCAAAGCGGCGCGGGCCTCGGCCTGGAAGGCGGCGATGGCCTCGGCCCCGCCCTCGGGCGCGGCGATGGCGAGCGCGCCGACCTCGAGCCGCGCGGCCGCCCCGGGCGGCGCTTCCAGGTTCGCGTAGGAGACGCCCGAGCGGGCGAGGAACGCCTTGACGATGTCGCACGAGCGGGCGTCGAACCGGTTGCGGCCGACCGGGTCGAACTGGACCGAGCAGGCGGCCGGATCGGCGACGACCTGGACCGGCGCCGAGGCGGTGGCGGCGTAAAGCGCGGGGTTGGCCGCTTTCGCCAGCGCCTCGAACAAAGGAAAATAAGTGAGCGCGGCGAGCGCGCAGCCGGCGAGGATGATCGGCTTTCGCCCGATCTTGTCCGAAAGCCAGCCGAACAGGATGAAGAAGGGCGTGGCGAGCGCCAGCGCGATGGCGATCAATATGTTGGCCGTGGCGCCGTCGACCCTCAGCGTGCGCTCGAGGAAGAAGAGCGCGTAGAATTGCCCGGCATACCAGACCACCGCCTGCCCCGCGACCGCGCCGAACAGGGCGATCAGAACGATCCTGAGATTGCCCCAGCGGGCGAAGGCCTCGGTCAGCGGGGCCTTCGAGCCCTTCCCCTGAGCCTTCATCCGGGCGAAGACCGGGCTCTCCTCGAGCTTCAGCCGGATCCAGAGCGAGATGGCGAGGAGCAGGATCGAGAGCAGGAAGGGCACCCGCCAGCCCCAGGCCGCGAACGCCTCCTCGCCGAGCCAGGTGCGAAGCGAGATGACGACGATGAGCGCGAGGAACAGGCCCAAGGTCGCGGTGGTCTGGATGAAGCTGGTGTAAAGGCCGCGGCGGCCGGCCGGCGCATGTTCGGCGACATAGGTGGCGGCACCGCCATATTCGCCGCCGAGCGCGAGCCCCTGAAGCAGGCGGAGCGCGACGAGCAGGATCGGCGCGGCGACTCCGGCTGCGGCGTAGGAGGGCAAGAGGCCGACCGCGAAGGTCGAAAGGCCCATGATCCCCATGGTGACGAGGAAGGTATATTTGCGCCCGACCAGATCGCCCACCCGGCCGAACAGGATCGCGCCGAACGGCCTGACCGCGAAGCCCGCGGCGAAGGCGGCGAGGGCGAAGACGAAGCCGGTCGTCTCGTTGACGCCCGAGAAGAATTGAGCGGAGATGATCGCGGCGAGCAGGCCGTAGAGGTAGAAATCATACCATTCGAAGATCGTGCCGAGCGATGAGGCGGCGATGACCAGCCGGTCGCTCTGGCGCCGGGGCGCGGCCGGCCGGTCCATTTCGGCTGCGCTTGCCAATCGCCCCTCCCCTGCTCAAGGCATCGTGGCATGGCCCTGAGATGATAAGCAAGGACCGGACGTTCGACGCGATCGTGCTCGGCGCGGGCGGCGCGGGCCTGATGTGCGCCGCGGTGGCGGGGCAGCGCGGGCGGCGGGTGCTGCTGATCGATCATGCGCCGCAGCCGGGAAAGAAGATCCTGATCTCGGGCGGCGGGCGGTGCAATTTTACCAACCTCCAGACGGCGCCGGACCGCTTCCTCTCGGCCAATCCGCATTTCGCCAAGTCGGCGCTTGGCCGCTACCGGCCGGAGGATTTCATCGCCCTGGTCGACGGGCACCGGATCGCCTGGCACGAAAAGACATTGGGTCAGCTCTTCTGCGACGGCTCGGCGCGGCAGATCGTCCACATGCTGATGGAGGAATGCGCCAAAGGTGGGGTCAGGATCGCGCTCGGCGGGCCGGTCGCGGGGGTGGCCCATTCGGACGGGCGCTTCACCGTCCGCCACGGCGAGGAGACGGCGTCGGCGCCCGCGCTTGTCATCGCCACCGGCGGCCCCTCGATCCCCAAAATGGGCGCGACCGGCTTCGCCTACGATCTGGCGCGGCAATTCGGGCTGAATGTCGTCGATCCCCGCCCGGCCCTGGTGCCGCTGACGCTGAGCGCGGAGGATCGGCTTTTCCGCGAGCTGTCCGGCGTTTCCGCCGATGTGGTGGCGCGGGCCGGAAAAATCGCGTTTCGCGAGGCCGCCTTGTTCACCCATCGCGGGCTTTCGGGCCCTGCGATCCTGCAAATCTCGTCTTATTGGCGGCAATGCGAGGAGATCGGGATCGACTTCCTGCCCGGTCGGGCGGCGGACTGGGCGGTCGCGGCCAAGCGGGCGCGGCCGAAGACGCATTTCCACACTTTGCTCGGCGAAGTGCTTCCGGGCCGGCTCGCCGAGGCGCTGGCCAAGAAGATCGGGCTGTGGGGCGAGCTTGCCAATCTGCCCGACGAGAAGCTCCGGGCGGCGCTGGCGCGGCTCGCCGACTGGCGGTTCCGGCCCAACGGCAGCGAAGGCTTCGCCAAGGCGGAGGTCACCGCGGGCGGGATCGACACCGCCGACCTCTCCTCGCGGACCATGGAAGCGCGCCGCGTCCCCGGCTTCTACGCGATCGGCGAGGCTCTCGATGTGACCGGCTGGCTTGGCGGCTATAATTTCCAGTGGGCATGGGCTAGTGGCTGGGCGGCCGGGCAGGTTCTCTAGCGCTCACCCTTGTGGCGCGACCGCCGGCCCCCATTTGGACCCGCTATGACATTCGCCAACCTGCCGCCGCTACTCAGCGAGGCCCTCGCCGCGCGCGGTTATGAAACGCCCACCCCTGTCCAGGCTTCCGTCCTGGAGGCCGAGGCCTTGGGCCGCGACCTGATCGTCTCCGCCCAGACCGGCTCCGGCAAGACGGTCGCCTTCGGCCTCGCCTTCGCGCCGCAGCTGCTCGATGCCTCTGGCGCCCTCCCTTATGCGCTGAAGCCGCAGGCTCTGGTGATCGCGCCGACCCGGGAGCTGGCGCTTCAGGTCAGCCGCGAACTCACCTGGCTCTACGGCAAGGCCGGGGCGCGGATCGCGACCTGCGTCGGCGGCATGGACGCCTCCAAGGAGCGCCGCGCCCTCTCGCACGGAGTCCATATCGTGGTCGGCACGCCCGGGCGGCTTCGCGACCATCTGGAGCGCGGCGCGCTCGACCTCGCCCAGCTCAAGGTCGCCGTGCTCGACGAGGCCGACGAGATGCTCGACATGGGCTTTCGCGAGGATCTGGAGGAGATTCTCGACGCGACCCCGCCCGAGCGGCGCACGCTCCTCTTTTCGGCCACCATCCCAAGGCCGATCGTCGCTCTGGCCAGGCGCTACCAGCGCGACGCCCTGCGCATCTCCACGGTCGGCGAGGATCGCGGCCATGGCGATATCGCCTATCAGTGCATGACCGTCGCCCCGGCCGAGATCGAGCATGCGGTGGTCAATCTGCTGCGCCTGCACGAGGCGGACTCGGCGCTCTTGTTCTGCGCGACCCGCGACAATGTCCGCCGGCTCCATTCGAGCCTGACCGAGCGCGGCTTCAACGCCGTCGCCTTGTCGGGCGAGCACAGCCAGAGCGAGCGCAACCAGGCGCTGCAGGCGCTGCGCGACGGCCGGGCCCGGGTGCTGGTCGCGACCGACGTCGCCGCGCGCGGCATTGATCTTCCGAACCTCAGCCTCGTCGTCCATGTCGAGCTGCCGCGCGACGCCGAGACGCTCCAGCACCGCTCGGGGCGGACGGGCCGCGCCGGCAAGAAGGGGATCGCCGTCCTCGTCGTCCCCTATCCGCGCCGCAAACGGGTGGAATCGGTGCTTCGCGGGGCGCGGATCGAGGCCGAGTGGATCAAGCCGCCGACCCCTGAGGATATCGCCAAGGGCGATCGCGAGCGGCTGCTCGCCGCCTTGCTCGCCCCGGTCGAGATCGAGGAGGAGGATCGCGAGCTCGCCAAGGCCTTGCTCGCGCACAAGACTCCCGAGGAGATCGCCGCCGCTCTGGTCCGGGTCCATCGCGCGCGGATGCCGGCGGCCGAGGAGCTGGCCGACGCCGGGGCGGCTTTGGAGCGCGGGCGCCCGGAGGGGCCGCGCCCCGGCTTCGAGGACACGATCTGGTTCCGAATGGACATCGGCCGGCGCCACAATGCCGATCCGCGCTGGATCCTGCCTCTGCTCTGCCGGCGCGGCCACATCACCAAGAACGAGATCGGAGCGATCCGAATCGCGGCCGGCGAGACGATGTTCGAGGTCCCGCGCGCCGCGGCGGGGCGGTTCGCGGCGGCGCTCAAGCGCACGGCGGGCGGCGATGCCGACGGCGAAGGCGGGATTTCGATCGAGCCGGTGCACGGCAAGCCCCGCGACGCGGCGCGCGAGAACAGACGATCGGGGCCGCCGCCCGTGCGGCATCAGGCAAAGCCGTTCCGCAAGGGCCCCAGGACGCCGCATCGGGGGCGGGGCTGAACCCCTTATTTCCTCCTCTGCATTTGCAGGGGAGGGGGACCGGCGAAGCCGGTGGAGGGGCTGCGCGAAGCGCATTCTTCCTCAATCAGAGCGGCGACTCCGTCGAGATTGTCCTTGATGTCCATCGCGAGAAAACGGAGGGTCTTGATTCCCCGCAATGCCAGCCACGCGTCTCGCCGCTCGTCCCTTTGCGGGCGATCGCCCATATCATGACTGGCGCCATCGACCTCGATCGCCAGGCCGGCCGAGCGGCAGTAGAAGTCGAGGACGTAGGGGTCTGCACGGTGCTGGCGGCGGAACTTGTGACCGCCTGGGCGCGTGCGCAGAAGCTGCCAGAGCCGGGCTTCCGGCGGCGACATGGTCCGGCGCAGCTGGCGGGCTCTTTCCAGTCGGCTCACAAGAACCCCCTCCACCACCCTGCGGGTGGTCCCCCTCCCCGGCAAAAGCCGGGGAGGAAAGAAGTTCAAACCACCCCAAAAGCCAGCATCGCGTCCGCCACTTTCTTGAACCCCGCGATATTCGCGCCCTTCACATAATCGACGTAGCCGCCTTCGCGGGCGCCATATTCGAGGCAGCGGGCGTGGATTCCGTCCATGATCTCGCGCAGCAGCGCCTGGAGCTCGGCCTCCTTCCACGAGCGCCGTTCGCTATTCTGGCTCATCTCGAGGCCCGAGACGGCGACTCCGCCGGCGTTGGAGGCCTTGCCGGGCGCGTAGAGCAAGCGGGCGTCGCGGAAGACGTGAACGCCTTCGAGGTCGGTCGGCATATTGGCGCCTTCCGAGACCGCGATGCAGCCGTTGGCGACAAGAGTGCGGGCATCCTCGCCGGGCAGCTCGTTCTGGGTCGCGCAGGGCAGAGCGACGTCGCATAAGACGCCCCAGGGGCGCTTGCCGGCGTGGAAGCTCGCGGCTTTATATTCCTCGGCATATTCGCTGATCCGGCCGCGGCGGCGGGTCTTGTGCGCCTTGACCCAGTCGATCTTCTCCTGGGTGATGCCGTCGGGATCGTGGACGAAGCCTTCGCTGTCCGAGAGCGTCAGCACCTTGCCGCCCA